>Ga0315901_10001368_pt1 | contig 35406 bp, 39 predicted proteins | sample LakEriMetagenome_10_FD_203761 | JGI IMG/M metagenome (GOLD analysis project Ga0315901, IMG submission 203761) | Freshwater fungal communities from buoy surface, Lake Erie, Ohio, United States - Buoy 2 MA116 | ecosystem: Environmental > Aquatic > Freshwater > Lake | place: USA: Lake Erie, Ohio...
GCCCCCGATGAGTTGCTAGATGAGCGCCAGATCGCAGTTCGCAATACCTCATTTCGATATGGCTATTTCATCCTGAGCTACATCCTGATGGGATTAATGGTGATGATGATGTTTGGACCTGACCTACGAATGTTTCGGCCAGAAGGAAACGATGGAAGCTATTTAGTTATTTCTATCTTCTTTGCTATTGCGGCATTGCCCTCAATGGTTATGGCTTGGCGCGAACGAGACATTTAGGCATAGGACACCACATGTTAGACATTGAGAACCTTGGGTTAATTGGAGTATTTATCGCTGGTGCCATTCCATGGATGGAGGCTATTGCAGTAGTTCCGGCAGGAATTCTTGTTGGCCTTAATCCAGTGGCTACCTTGATTGCGGCTGTTGTTGGCAACTCAATCACAATCGTTCTTTTTGCCTACTTTGCTTCAACCATCAGAGAAAAATTGATCAACAGGAGAGTAAAGCAGGGCAAGTCTGCCGAATTACCTAAGCTAGAGAAAGCACTCAAAGCTTTTGACAAGTATGGTGTCTACGGATTGGCAGCACTTGGCCCAATATTGATTGGAACTCAATTTGCAGCAGCAGCTGCTGTAAGTGCGGGAGTAAAGCCACTTCGAGCTTCAATCCTGATAATTACTAGTTTGACCGTGTGGGCCATAGCTATAGCAATCGCAATGGTCGCCTTCGATGTAACGATTTAGAGAAAAGAGAAGACAGTATGCAACGCGAGATAGCACCTGATGTCCTAAGAGGTTTTGCTCTTCTTGGCATCCTTGTGGTCAATATTCAGTTCATGGCGCTCAGTAGTGATCAGGGGGCCAGAGGTGAATGGACTCATGGGCTGGTAAATGGTGGTGCAACTTGGATTATTGCTGCAATCTTTGCCGGAAAGTTTTACCTACTCTTTTCTTTTTTATTCGGCTACAGCTCTAGCTACATCATAAAGAATGATAAAGCCAATAGAGGGCGTTGGATTAAGCGATGCTTTGCGCTGATGGCTTTTGGTGCAATTCACTTCACCTTCCTATGGCACGGTGACATCATCTTTGTATATGGGCTTTTCGGACTTCTCCTTTTGGCTTTCATGTTTAGAACCGACCGTGTAATCAAAATCTGGACAAGAGTGATCTATTCGCTATCTGCAATATTGATTACTCTCGCTGCGGTAAGTTTATTGATTGGGGAGCGTTACTTTCCCGAGCAGATCAATAACGATTATGTAGCACCAAGACTTGATGAAGTTTTACGCAATGGAACATTTTTAGAAGCAATTTCACCACGCGTTGAACTCTGGATATTTGGACTGATAACTGGGATTTTTCTCCAAGGAGGATTGGCATTTGCAGCATTCCTACTTGGTTTGAGATTAGCTAGAAGCAATTTCCTCTCTGCCAACCACGATAAAGTTCAAAACACACGCATGATCAAGTTTGGACTGTTAATCGGAGTTCCAATACAAGCATTGGCTGCTTTATTGTTGGTTCGAAATGAGCAATCTGCGGAACCTTCGGAAGCGGTTTATCTTTCAACTTTATTTCTTGGTTTCCTGACCGCACCTTTGCTTTCTATGGCTTATGTTGGAATTATTCGCAAACTTGTAATCGCTAAGCCTCAAGCCTTTTCCTGGATGGCGCCTGCTGGCAAGATGTCGCTTACAAATTACATTTCCCAGTCCGTCCTGACCTCGGTCATTTTTGGAGCCTGGGGACTTGGGCTTTTTCAAGAACTACAAATCTGGGCTGTTTTACTCCTTGCAATAACAATCTGGCTTACCCTCACATATTTATCAACACTTTGGTTGAAGCGATTTAATCAAGGTCCCCTTGAGAAGTTGATGGGCATAGTTACTTCAAGAAATTAGCAGAGAATCTTCTTAGGGATGTAAATCCATTTTGAAGTTATCTACTATTTGGGGGCAATTTTGGGGGCAAAATCCTAATTTACGCACACCTTTACGCATAACAATGTAGTCTCCGGCTTATAGGGCGACTCTTCTTTTACTTTCTTTCACAGTAAGTAAAGTTATGCATCAGGTTAAAGCCAGTTGATTTGTAAAGGCGTTGTGCACTTTCATTGGTATGGTGAACGCCAAGACATAAATAATTCTCACCTAATTTCTCACCAGCAATAAGACACTTTTCTGTTAAGGCTTTCCCAAAGCCCTGGCCACGAAAATCAGCATGGGTTGCAACGGATGAGATAATTACCTTGCCAGACTCCCATCTACAAAGTGCGGCAACAGCTACTAACTGTTTATTATCTAGAATCTCAACCCATTCAAGGATCTCTTTGTTGCCAGGAAAAACAGATGACTCTGGGGCGTGGAGTTTTAGAAATGCATCAATCTCTTGATCAGTTGATTTTCTGGGTTGAGTTAAAGCTGCCTTAATTGTTGAGGCCCAGTAACAATCCCATTGATTAACTACTTTAAAGTCATTCGGAAGTGATGCAATGCCTCGTGAATCAAGTGAGAATTTATCCCACTCCTTTGGAATCACAGGGGATGTGCCAAGCGCAACACCGTAGATGCCTTTATCTTCTCGACAGGTAGTGAAATTTCCTTCATCATCAAACTCAGCATTAATGAAATGGCTCTGTGGAATCCATGCATCAAAGAATGGGGAGCCTGGAAAAAGTCGTGCATAGTGAAGTGAAGCCTCTTGGTGTGAGGTAGTAATAGTGTGCTTCCCGGCCATGTTGGAAAGAGTACCGATTTCTATATAAGTGCACCAAGTGTATTCAGCAGTTGTTAGATGATCTTGGCAAAGAAGTGGGAACGGGTTAGGTATTGCTCTAACTAAGCCTTAACCAGTTACCTGCAAATCTTTTAATACCAATCTAGGATATCTCCATGACATTTGGCATTCACTCCGAGCAGTATGCAAATAACTACTCAAAGGAGGAAAGGAAGAAATTCACCCAAGTATTTGGTGAGTTAACTCTTAAGTTTGCGGAGAAGATGAAGGCGCAAGTATCTGCCTCAGATATTGAGGTGCAGGATCTTGTGAAAGCCCATTATGAGTTTTGTTTGCAATTTTGGACACCTACTAGAGAGGCATATAAATCTCTTGCTACAACTTACATCCTGCCCTCACCATATCGAGATTCCTATGAAGAGGTTGCCCCTGGCTTAGGTAAGTATCACTACGATGCTATTTGTATTTGGGCTGATAAAAACTTGGAGTAATTTTCAATATATGATCAGCAGATGAAGTTACTGGCAGCAACAATTGGTTATCTTTTTGGGGCATTTGCCATGATTTTCGGTGAAGCTGATGATTCTCCAGGGTTGCAAGGAATTGGCTTACTAACAATACTTTTTATTACCTATAAGTTAATAACTGCATATAAGAAGAAAAGACTCTAAGGCTAGTAATAGCGAGATTAAACTTCGCTTTTTACTTAGTTAAGATTTAAAATTATTTTAGATTTAACCATTTCTTTCGTTCAGCTTTAGGCAATCGCTCAATGGCGTAACGAAGTGATGTTCTACCCATCTTTTGCGAGTTATCTTTCAGGAAGCCTGTAAGGAGTGAAATATTCTTCTTACCAACCTCACGAAGTGCCCAACCAGAGGCTTTTTGAATCAAATCATGTTTGTCATTTATAAGCATTTTCACAATTGTGATTGTGGGCTTCAGCTCTTTACTTCTGATGTAAGCAAAGGTAAAGAGGATGGCACTACGCCTTTGCCATAGATCCTTACTTCTTGCTAATTTTTTTAACAATTGCATGGAATCGGATCTTGGGATCAAATACCCACCCATTATTGGGGCAGTGACATCGACTAGATCCCAGTTATTTACCCTGCCCTTTTTAATTTGTTTTAGATAAAAATCAAATAACCGCTTCTGCGCAACCTCACCTTTAGCCCGCTTATATTGCATGGTGATAATTACCAAGCCACATAGCCTCACCTCATGCAGCTTTGAAGAGGTTAATTTCTCTATCTCTGTCAATGAAAGCAGTTGATACTTTCTGGCAATCTGCCTGATAACCGGCACTCTCACGCCAATAAAAATATCTCCAAAGCCATACTCACCCTTTGCGGTTTTAAAAAAGCGCTGGGCAAGAGTTGCTTGGGATTTATTTGATCTCTTCTTTAACTCTTTGATTGCATCTTTTGCAAGCATTAATGTTTATTTCTCTTTACTAATAATCCATCTTTTGTATGGACCAGATTTAAACTCAAATACCTCTACCGGCTTTTTTGGATAAATTATGGTGAAATCTTTTCCGCCTCGGTAGCACATCGTGCCAAGTAGTAGGTAGAAGGGAATACCTGCTCCAGGTGCACGAAAACCTCTAAGTAAGCCAGATCGCCATGGCTTATCAATAGTTTTTTGCGAGATTAAATCTGATTTTTTAGCAACAATATCTCCATGCAGGGCAGCTACTTTCTCTAACTTTGACAGAGAAAGAACAAGATTGCCATTTTGTTCAATAATTTGGGCCATATCCAAATACTATCAGCACTTTTTTGCTCCGGTAGGTAATTTTGATGAAGTAGCAATAGCCTTTACAATTTTGTAATGAGTCGAGTTAAAACCTTTGCACCAGTAATATTTGTCTTGCTCTGGAGCACTGGCTTTATTGGCGCAAAATACATACTTCCATATGCCGAGCCATTTGTTTTCTTAACAATTAGATACTTCTTTGCAACATTGATTTTGGTTTTAATTGCCAAGGCTTTAAAGGAGCCGCTACGAATCAGCAAGGCTGCGATAAAGCAATCAATGATCGTCTCAGTATTTTTACATGTTATTTATATAGGTGGAGTTTTCTATGCAGTATTTATTGATATCCCAGCAGGAATTACTGCGGTTATTGTTAGCTTGCAACCAATCTTGGTATCGGTGTTAGCAATCCCGCTATTGGGCGAAAAGATCTCATACCGCCAAGTCTTTGGATTACTGCTTGGGTTTATTGGAATACTTTTCTTGCTCTCTCCAAAATTACTTGAAGGTGATTTATCAACTGGTTTTTCAACCTTTGGCATTATCTGCTGTGTTATTGCCCTACTAGGCACAACTACTGGATATTTGCTGCAGAAAAAAGGGGGAGCAGATATTCCCTTTTTGGCTGGAACTGCGGTTCAATTTGCAACCTCAACTGTTATCTTTGCTGCAGCTTCAGTGATTTTTGAGCCACTTAAAGTAAATATCACTTTAGAGTTTGTCTTAGCATTAAGTTGGATTGTCTTGGCACTATCAATTGGCTCAATATTCTTGCTCTTTTATTTACTACGAAATGACAGCGCCTCATCTGTTTCCAGCCTTTACTACCTTGTGCCACCACTTGCTGCTGTGCAGGCCTACTTCTTCTTTGATGAGCGAATTAAAGGTATTGGTTTGATTGGTATGGCACTTGCTGCTCTTGGTACTTTAATTGTTACTAGAAACTCAAAAACTGCAGCACATTAATTACTGGTTCAAGTAGATCTTGTATTGCACACGATCAGTAATGGCAACCTTGTCATAGAGTTTTCTAGCAGTTTCATTATCTGGAGCGGTTGTCCAGTAAAGCCGCTTTGAGCCTTTTGCAATTGCAATCTCTTCAACCGCTTTTATCAATGCTCTACCAACACCCTTACCTCGCACAGTTGGATCGGTATAAAGATCTTCTAGGTAGCAAAAATCCTCAACCTCCCAAGTTGATGGCCGAAAGATGTAGTGGGTTAGGCCAACAACCTTCCCATCTAATTCAGCAAGCAAACCTGTTATGTTAAAGCCTGAGTTTAGGCGCTGCCAGGTTAATTCAAACTGTTCATCACTTAACTTAGATTTGTAAAAAACTATGTACTCTTTAAACAACTCAAGCCATCTATCCTTGTCTGCAGGTGTTATTGGCCGGATGTTTATACTCATAGATTTATCCTACATCTTTAAGTAAAAACTGTCATTAAGTAATTTGCTGCCATACCATTAGGTAATGAACTCAATTAGAAATGTGGTTCGAGTAGTTGCAATCGCCAATCTCTCTTACTTTTTTGTGGAGTTCTTCTTCGCGGTAAAGATTGGCTCTGTTTCACTCTTTGCCGACAGTATTGATTTTCTAGAGGATGCATCGGTAAATATCTTGATATTTGTTGCCTTGGGCTGGAGCCTTCTGGCGCGAAAGCGGTTAAGTAAATTCTTTGCACTCCTTCTTTTAGTTCCCGCTGTTTCAGTCTTAATCAGCACACTTTATGAGATCAATAATCCATCAACACCAGATGCAATCTCTTTGACCGCTGTTGGATTTGGCGCCCTTATAGTGAATTTTTCTTGCGCATTTATCCTTGCAAAGTTTCGACAATCTCAGAAAAGCTTAGTCATGGCTGCCTATCTATCTGCTCGAAATGATGCGCTAGCAAATGTTGCGATTATCACCGCAGGTATAACAACAATCTTTTGGGATAGCTCTGTGCCTGATTTAGCGGTTGGGCTTGCGATTGGAATGCTAAATGCCAATGCTGCAATCAAAGTTTGGAAAAGTACTGAGCATTAAGCAAAACCACAGAAATCAATCTCATCAAAAAACACTGCTGAGGTAGAGTGCTCACATGCAGATGCAACTAGCAGTCCTGGTCTTCTTAGTCGCCTATATTTTAATTGCCACTGAAAAAATAAATCGAGTGGCGGTAGCTCTAGGTGGAGCGGCTGCGATGATAGTTATTGGTGCCACAGATGCTGATGCGATTTTTTATGATCACGATACTGGGATCGACTGGAATGTAATTTTCTTACTTTTAGGAATGATGATAATTGTTGGTGTAATTCATAAGACTGGTTTGTTTGAGTACCTAGCAATTAAAGCAATCAAAAGAGCAAAGGGTGAGCCAAAGCGGGCTTTGGTCTTTTTAATCATTTTAACAGCAGTAGCAAGTGCAATTTTAGATAATGTAACAACAATTTTGCTTGCTGTTCCCATGACCCTGGTGGTTTGTAAGCAGCTTAATGTCTCACCAATTCCATTTATTTTGTCCCAAGTATTTGCATCAAATATTGGCGGAGCATCAACACTGGTGGGAGATCCACCAAATATCATTATTGCTAGCCGTGCCAATCTCTCCTTTAATGACTTCTTAGTTCATATGGCCCCATGGGTAATCGTGGTAATGATGGTTATTACTCCGATGTTGGTTTTCATGTTCCGAAAAGAGTTAGTTAACACTGCTGCCGATAGAGCTAGGATAGATAAGCTTGATGAGAACTCCTACTTAAAAGACAAAGTTTTACTGAAGAAGAGTTTATTTGTACTTGGCGCGGTAATGATTGCATTTGTGCTGCATACCGCACTTCACCTGGAGCCATCAATTGTTGCAATGTTAGGCGCTGGTGTATTGGTGGGAATCAGTAGATTAAAACCGAAAGATTATGCAATGGATGTTGAGTGGGCAACGCTGGTATTTTTTGCAGGCTTATTCATAATGGTTGGCGCACTGGTTAAGACTGGTGCCTTGGGTGAGTTTGCTGATTTTCTAAAGGAACAAGTAGGAGATCAAGCATCCCTTGCCGCCATGGTCTTGTTATTTGTATCAGCCATACTCTCTGGAATTATCGATAACATCCCATATGTTGCAAGTATGTCACCGGTTGTAACTGAACTATCTGCTGGAATCTCACAACAATATGGTGATGTTCTATGGTGGTCACTTGCCTTTGGCGCTGATTTTGGTGGAAATGCCACAATCATTGGCGCAAGTGCAAATGTGGTTGCGATTGGATTAGCTCATAAAGCAGGAATTAAGATCTCATTTTGGCAGTTTGCAAAGTACGGTATTCCAGTAACACTAGTGAGCGTACTTATGGTTGCTCCATATATATTGCTTAGATATTTTTAATCAAGATTAGGGGGAGTTTATGTGTAGTTTAGTTATGTGCAAGAAATGTAAGAAACCAACCTGGAGTGGTTGCGGTCAACACATCGAAGAGGCTCTTTACGGGATCGCTGTAGCAGATCGATGCCAAGGCCATGCAGGTGAAGCTAAGCAACCTGGTTTTTTTAGTAAGCTTTTCAAACGTTAATAAGAGTGCATGCAAGTTTTAATTCAGCCAGCGGCAAAATCTGAGGCGCAAAGACTTCGTGCACTAAGGCTTGCTGCCCTTAAAGATGCACCTTATGCATATGGAGCAAAGTATGAGATTGATAAAGACAAGCCAATAACTTTTTGGCAAGAATCAATTGAAATTTCCAATTGGTTTTTCGTATCCATTGATGAAGAAGATATTGGATTAATCGGTGTTGAAAAAGCAGGAGCTGATCGAATAAGTGATTGTTGGATATTTGGTTGGTGGGTTGCCCAGCCATATCGAGGCCAAGGTGTTGTTAAGTTAATGCTGGATGAGATAGATAAATTTTGTTTAAAAAATAATTGGCTGCATCAAGGCTTAGGTGTTTGGCCAGAAAACAAACGAGCAGTTGCTGCCTACATAAAGTTAGGGTTTGCTTCTGGAGAGGAGCTGATACCAAGCCGATCAATTCCTGATCAGATGTATCAGCCGATGTATCGGCAATTAGGTCAAAGTAGTTGAGGATTAGTTGAGAATTATTGGCCTATTAGTTCTTTATTAATCTGCATTAGTCCCAAACAATCCCCGGCCTAGGCTCAGAATGGCTCAATATTTGAGAAGGGCTACTGGTTAGTTCTGGGAGTGGCTTTACCAAACCGTTATGCGGGAATTTGGCCCACCCCTACCGCCTTTTCCAGCAGCGCTATAAAGTACCCCCAGATCGAAGTTCGATCAATCCTAGGAGGAATAAATGTCAATCAAGAAAGCTAAAGTTGGCTTTGCAGCTCTTGTTATTGCAGCATCTTCATTTGTTGCAATTACTAGCGCAACAACAGCTAACGCAGCAGCGACAACCCAGTGGTGCAAAGGCGTAAAGATCGCCGCATTCCCTGGTGGTCCACAAGGTGGCGTGTTCGCTAACAACGTATATAACGGTTACCGCCAAGCTGAAAAAGATCTTGGTCCAACTGTTAAGTATTACTTCTCAGATTGGGATCCTGCAAAAATGGTAACTCAATGGAAAGAAGCAATTGCAACTAAGCCAAACGGTATTGCAATGTATGGCTTCATGGGACCAGAAGCAGCCAAGCCACTTGTTGAGGATTCTTTCAAGAAAGGAATCATCGTTACAACATTGAATACATCACTTGTAGATCTACAAGCACAGTATTCAACAAAAGGTTTTGGATATGTCGGCGCTGTTAACTACAAAGCTGGTGTAGATCTTGCACTAGAGATGGTTAAGCGCGGAAAACTTGCAGCTGGAGACTCAGCATTCGTATGGGGTCTTAAGGGACAAGGTGGAGATCGCGGTCAACGCACAGTTGGTGTAATTGAAGGATTCGAGAAAGCCAAGATAAAGGTTATTTATCAGGAAATCGATCAAGCAACTAACACCACTCCTGCATCAGGTGGACCAACATTTGCTGGAATTATGGCAAAGAACCCTGGCGTAAAGGCTGTTGTTACTGATCACGGTGGCTTAACTTCTACTGCAGCAACATACATGAAAGCAGCAAACTTGAAGGCAGGATCAGTCTACTTCGGTGGATTTGACGTTTCCCCTGCTACAACAGCTGCTATCGAGAGTGGTTTCCTACAGTTGGTAATTGACCAACAACCATTCTTGCAAGGTTACCTACCTATTCTTCAAATCTGCTTAACCAAGAAGTATGGTTTCTCAGGTCTTGATGTAAATACTGCTGGTGGCTTTGTGGATGCATCAAACGTAAAGATTGTTGCACCACTTGCAAAGGTAGAAATCCGCTAATAAATAGCTGATTAATTAATGTATCGGTTGGGAATCAACTTCCCAACCGATACTCATATTCGAAGGGCTTAAGGTTTATGTCCAGTAAAACACCAGTAATTCAATTAAAGAATGTATCTAAAACTTTTGGAGAGGTTCGCTCTCTATCTGAGGTAAATATTGAAATTTACCCAGGTGAAATTGTTGGACTGCTTGGCGATAATGGCGCCGGTAAGTCAACACTTGTAAAGACAATTATGGGATTCCACCGTCCAGATGAAGGTGGCGAGATTTGGTTTAAAGGCGAGAAAATTACCGATTGGAATGTAGCAAAAGCTCGAGATCTTGGAATTGAAACAATTTATCAAGAGCGTGCTCTTTGCGAGCTGCAACCAATCTGGCGCAATATGTTTATGGGCCGAGAGATCAAGAATAAGTTTGGTCGCTTAGATGTTAAGAAAATGAAGAGTGAAGCAACTCGCTTAATGAGTGAGCATATGGGCTTTACCTCAACCGCAGTTCACCCAGACAATGCAGTATTAACTATGTCAGGTGGAGAAAAGCAGGGCGTTGCAATCACAAGAGCCTTGTATTTTGATGCCGAGCTGGTAATTCTTGATGAGCCTACTGTTGGTCTATCTTTGTCTGAGACAAAGAAGACTCTGGATTTCATTCAGAACATCAAGAAATCAGGAAGATCTGCAATCTTTATTGATCACAATATTTTCCATATTTACCCAGCAGTTGACCGAATGATCGTGCTAGATCGAGGCAAGGTTGCTGGTAACTATAAGAAGAGTGATATCACTATGGATGAACTAATCGAGAGCATGTATCGAGTTGCTCGTACCGGATCAATAAAGGAGTAATGCGATTATGAGCGAAAAGAAAGATTCAAAAGTAAAGAATAATTCAGCTCGTCCGCCTTCATTTTGGCGCAGATTCGGTATGCAATTTGGTATCTGGTCTGTAGGCATTGTGATGTGGCTAATTTTCGTAGTCACAGCATCTGAAGCATTTACATCCAAAGATATCTACCTAGCTTTTGCTTCAAGTACTCCACTCTTCGCCTTGATGGCGATTCCATTAACCCTGATTGTTATCACTGGTGAAATTGATCTTTCATTCCCAGCAGTTATGGCCTTAGCAACCGCATCCTTTGCCAAGATCTACTCAGGAACTGGCAATATATGGCTTGGGTTTGCCGTTGCATTGATTGTTGGAACCCTTTGTGGTTACTTCAATGGCTGGCTTGTAACCTGGTTTGGAATTCCTTCATTAGTAATCACTATTGGAACTGGATTCCTATTCCGTGGTATTGAACTTGCCTGGATGAATGGTTCAGGAGTGGGATTAACAGATGAGAAGCTATTAGGGGTTGCAAACCTACTGACTGGCAGATCCTTCTTCGGAATTGCAAATCAATTCTGGTGGACAGTTCTCGCAACCATAGTTTTATGGTTCGTTTTAAACCGTACTCAATTTGGAGCACATGTTTTCTTAACTGGCGACAATAAAATTTCTGCTCAGTTAATGGGTGTGAATGTGAATCGAGTTAAGCGCAGAACATTTGCGATCATGGGCTTCTTTGCAGCATTTGCTGGTCTTGTTGCATCATTTGAAGTTTCATACTTCTGGCCAACATTGGGTGAAGGCTTATTGATGAACTCAATCGCAGGAGTATTCCTCGGTGGAACTTCTGTATTTGGTGGCATAGGAACAGTTACAGGAACATTTGTTGGCTCATTTATTATTGGAGCTATCAATGCTGGAATTGTTGCCTCAGGCATCAACGCATTCTTTACTCAGGTTTTCTTTGGCCTTGTAATCATCCTGTCAGTTATTATGCAGGCGGTTATTTCAAAGAGAATTAAGCGCTAATAATTAAGGATAGCCGGGTGAACATTCAAGGAGTTTGCCCGGTTTTATCTGTTCCTTTTCATAAAACCGGTGAGGTTGATTACCAAAGTTTTAAAAGTTTAGTCAGTTGGATTACCTCCCTTGGTACACAATCAGTTTTGTTTTTTGGTGTGGCAAGTGAAAATATCAAATTATCAGATGATGAACGTTATAAATTATTAGAGATTTTATTAACTCAAAGATCAGACTCTGGTATGAAGGTAATTGCCAGTGTGGCAGATCATTCAGCAGAGCTTGCGGTTAAGCGGGCCAAAGATTATGAAAAAATGGGTGCAGATTTCATAAACATATTGCCACCTACTTTTTTTAACCCAACAACTGACCAGATAAACCACCACATCTCATCAATACTTTCTAGCGTTAAATTGCCAGTGATTGTGCAACACCTGCCACAAGGTGGGGGAGTCAATGATGTAGGTGATCTTGTGGGGATGAGTAACAAATTTAGTAATTTGAAGATGATCAAGTGCGAGGCAAACCCACCAGATGAATCAATTAAGCGCGTTACTGAATTAAGTAGCAACAAGGTGGAAACCTTAATTGGCTGGGGTGGTATTCACTGGAAATCTGGTGCACAAGCTGGGGCTAAGGGAATCCAACCAGGATGCAGTCTGACTGATCTATACCTTTGGGCAGAGCAGGCATTACTAAGTAATGATCTAGTCGAGTTCGAATCTAGATTAGGTAAGTTCTTGCCAACAATTACTGAGTGGATCGCAACTGTTGAGGAGTTGGTTGCGGCTGAAAAATATGTATTAGCTGCTCGGGGAATAATTGAAAGTGATTACTGCCGGGCACCAACAGTTGAAGTATCTCAAAAAGTTAAAGACCAAGCCAAGGTATTAATTGATTTAGCAGATAACCTATCTGCACTAAGTATTTAAGGAGTGAAATGAAAATTACCAAAATTACAACTATGGTTGTAAATGCCAAGATGCGCAACTGGGTTGTGGTGCAGGTATATACCGATGTGCCTGGCTTAATTGGTATTGGTGAGGCAACTGTTGAGTATCAAGCACGGGCAGTAGTTGGCGCAGTTGAAGATTTAGCACCAACATTGATTGGCCGAGATCCAAGAGATATTGAAAGAAATTGGCAGATTATGTATCGCCATCCATTCTTTAAAGGTGGCGTGACGATGATGTCAGCACTTAGCGGAATTGATCAAGCACTTTGGGATATCTCTGCTAAGGATTTAAATGTGCCACTTTGGAGATTACTAGGTGGCCTGGCTCGAGATCGAATCAGAATGTATGACCACCTAGGTGGTGGAAGCTCTGATGCGGTTTATAACTCTGACACTGTTTCATCTTTCTCAGACAAAATGAAACAAAGTGTTAAAGATGGATTTACAGCAGTAAAAATATTGGCAGTGCCACAAAGTGCCCCACTAGGTGAAGAGGAAAAGCTAAAGCATGCGCATGATTTGATGGAGTCAGCTCGAAAGGCTGCTGGCCCAGATATAGATATCATGATTGATTTTCATGGTCGCACCAGCGCTGCTATGGCAATTAAATATGCAAAGGTTTTAGAACCATTTAAACCATTGTTCTTAGAAGAGGTTGTTCCACCTGATCAGATTGAATCTCTAAAGGTGGCAAGGGCTGGAATTAATGTGCCAATTGCCTCCGGTGAGCGCTGGCTACATCGCACAGAGTTTTTGCCATATTTACAAGCAGGATTAATTGATGTGGCCCAACCTGATGTTTGTCATGCAGGAGGAGTTACTGAAATAAGAAGAATTTCAGCACTTTGCGAAAGCTATGGCGTCTCGATGGCCCCACATAATCCACTAGGACCTATTGCAACAATGGTTAATGTGCACCTAGGGTTAACAACACCAAACTTCTTAATTCAAGAGGTAATGAGATCAGATGTAAGTTGGCGAAATGAGGTTTTCCATGGCGTGCCAGATATCAAGGATGGATATATCTATCCACCTGAAAAACCTGGTATCGGTGTGGAGATAGATGAAAAGCAAGCACTCAAACATCCATTTGCTGGTGGAGCGCCAGTGCAATGGTTCCACTCAGACGGCTCAGTAGCCGACTGGTAAAACAAAGGAGAACAAAAAATGAAACTAAAAGGTCAACACATATTTGTAACCGGTGGAGCAGCAGGTATTGGTGCTGCCATTGTTTTAGATGCGGCGCAAGAGGGTGCCAAGGTCTCCTTCTGTGATATCAATCTTGAGGGTGGCAAGGCATATGAGGCAGAGTTAAATTCAAAAGGATTCCAAGCAATGTTTCATGAGGCTGATGTTGGCCAATTTGAATCAATGGAAAAAGCTCATAAAGCAATCGTGGCAAAGTTTGGTGATGTCAATGGCGCAGTTAATAACGCTGGCGTTAATTCAAATGCTGATCCAGTCTTAATGACAGATGCTGAGTGGAATAGATTTATGAATGTGGATTTAAAGAGCGTTTGGCATACTGCAAAGTTAGTTCTGCCGGGAATGCGAAAAGCTAAGAAGGGTTCAATAGTAAATATTGCATCTATCCATGCCCGTATGAGTTTTCCAAAATTCTTTCCATATGCAGCAGCTAAAGCAGGTGTTATTGGCTTAACCCATAACCTTGCACTAGATGAAGGTATTCATAACATCAGAACAAATGCTGTTTCTCCTGGTTACACACTGACTGATATTTTGGAGAAGTGGTTTGCAACTGTCCCAGAAAAAAGAGCGGAATCACTTGCAGTTCAGGTAATGGGCAGAATGGCTCAACCATCTGAGATTGCAAAGGTGGTCTCCTTCCTGCTCTCTGATGATGCATCCTTCGTAAATGGAGCTGACTGGATCGTCGATGGCGGTCTACACGCTCGTTTTGCATAAAGAGCAGCTGCTTTAGTGAGAAATTGATGGGATTTAGGGCTTGACACCCTATTCTTCATACGAAAGTATCTTTCCATGGATACTTCAAAAAAAGCAGATGATTCAAAAGGAGCCCTTTCAAGTTTAAGGGTTATTGATGCAACCCAAATGTTAGCTGGCCCAATTGCCGGCACAAGATTGGGTGATCTAGGTGCTGATGTCATAAAGGTTGAGCCACCAACAAATGGTGAGTTCAACCGAACTCGTGGTTTTGAAGATCAGATGAGTAATGGCGAAATGACAACCTTCTTAGCGGTTAACCGAAACAAAAGATCACTTGCAATTGATTTAAAGAGTGCAGGTGGCAAAGAGGTAATTTATGAGTTGGTTAAGAAATCAGATGTCTTCTTGCAAAACTTTAGATATGGAACAGCTGATCGCCTTGGAATTGGTTATGAGGATCTCAAGAAGATAAATCCAAGAATTATTTATTGCTCTATCTCAGGTTACGGCTCATTTGGTCCATATCGAGATCGTCCAGGTCAAGATTTAGTTGTGCAGGGTTATAGCGGATCCATGTTTAGCGTTGGTGCCTCCGGTGATGACCCAACACCAAGTGCACTTTGGGGCGCGGATGTTATGACCGGTTATCAAGCTGTAATTGGAATTCTTGCAGCGGTTGAATCTCGTCATCAAACTGGAGTTGGTCAACATGTTGAGGTTGATATGTTGTCTGTGGTTATGGATTGCCAACTTCAAGAGCTAGTTACATTTTTAAATGCAGGCCCTATGCCTCGCCGATTGGAGGAGAGATCAGCGCATGGATCAATTCCGGCACCTTATGGTGTTTATAAAACAAAGGATGCTTGGTTAACACTTGCAATGGTGCCACTACCAATCCTGGGTGAGATTTTAAATGATGATTGGCTAAAAACTTTGGTTCACTACAACGATGGTCATAAGCATCGCAATGAGGTCTACAAGAAGATTAGAAATCGCTTCCTTGATAAAACCACTGAGGAGTGGATCAAGATCTGTGATGAAGCAGGAGCTTGGTGTGGACCGGTTTATAACTACAAAGATCTAGTAAATGATAAACATATTAAAGAAACTAATTACATTGTTGAACAGCCGCAATTTAGGGGCACAAGTGCTAAAACAGTAAGACCGCCAATTCGAATGAATCAAACTCCACCAACAATTCGAAGAGGAGCACCTGCCTTAGGTGAGCACACCCAAGAGATTTTGCAGGGATTGCTTGGATTTTCTGATAGAAAAATCGATGAGTTAATTAATGCCGGTGCAGTATCTAAAACAAAGGAGCAATAAAAATGACTCAACTAAGTGGATCAGTTGATCTTGAAATACATGGCAATACTGCACACCTAATCCTTAACCGGCCAGAGAAGTTAAATGCGATGACGGTGAAGATGGATGAGGAGATCAACTCCTATATATATGAAATTAATAATAATTTAGAGATCAGATCTGTTGTGCTCTACGGCAAAGGCGAAAAAGGATTTTGTGCCGGAAGTGATTTAACAGATTTAGGCGATTATGGAACTAACTGGGAATATCGAAATCGCTTTGATCGAAATCTTGATTACGCCCGGGCAATCTGGTTGATTAAAAAACCAGTTGTCGCAGCAGTTCATGGCTGGGTGGTAGGCGGCGGACTTGAGATGACATGCGCCTCTGATATTCGAATTGGTACACCAGATTCCAAGTTTCTAGCTGGTGAGATTCGTTGGGGCTGGCATGGTGGCTCAGGTCAAACACAATTGTTAACTCACACAGTTGGACCAGGAAATGCAAATCTATTTTTATTGCATGGTGAAAAGGTTGAGGCAGATGCAGCCCTTCGCATGGGATTAATTCAAGAGATTGTGCCAAGAGATGAAGTATTAAAGCGGGCAATTGAGATTGCTGAATCAATTGCTGAAAAAGCACCGATTGCAGCTCAGATGACCAAACACATGGTTCGTATGGCGCAAAGCATTCCACTTGAGGTTGGTTTGCTATATGAAAATGATTCCTTTAGTTACTGCATGACAACAGAGGATGCAGCAGAGGGACAACGAGCATTTGCTGAAAAACGTAAACCACAGTTTAAGGGGCGATAAATATGAGCGATGTAAAGGTAGCAACAACTAAAGAACAAAGATTAGAGTTGTTGGATAAAGTTGGTAAGAGCTTATTGAAGATGCCATACAAGTCCTGGAACTTTGGCGATTCAACGGGCTTTGAAGGAATTTTAGTTACTGGAAAATTACTTAAGGATCCAAAGTACTTCGCCTTTGCTGAAGGCTGGTTTAAGGCTTGGGCAAGCCGGCCAGCCCCATTTCAGCGATTAGATTGCACCGCCCCTGGTGTTGCAATGATTGAGGTTGCCCAAGAGATTAAGAGCAAGGAGATCTTTGATTCATTAGTACTTCTTGCAGGTTATTTAAGCTCTCGAAGTAAGGACCGAGATATTTTTGATACTTGGGAATCTCTTTGTTTAATTCCACCATATGGTGGCGAGGAGCTGCCTAAGTTTGAGGCTGAATTACTTGCTAATCCTCCAGGTGGAACATGTGTTGATTGTTTGCATTTTGACCCACCATTTTTTACCGGTCTTGGCAAAGCATTAAATAATCCTGCCTATACCGATATTGGTGTGCAGCAAGCAATTGCATATATCGATGCTTTGCAATTAGAGAGTGGAATCTTTGATCACTTCTTTTTAAATGGCGTACCAGGAACTTGGGGCCAAGGTTGGGGAAGAGGCCAAGGTTGGGCACTTCTTGGCATGCTTGATGTGCTGCACCAAATTCCTAAAACTCATTCAGGTTATAACAAGATTAAAGAGGCTGCCGAAAAACTTATCTACGCAATGATCAAACTACAACGAGAGGATGGTCGTTGGTGGTGTGTGGTTGATAGTGAGCGATCTGGTGAAGAGGGATCAACTGCCGGATTTATGGCAGCAGGATTTGCTAGGGCGATAAAGCTTGGCATTGTTGATCAAAACATTGTGAAGCCTGCGATGATTAAAGCTTTAAATGGAGTTATTGCAGATGCTGATAAAGATGGTGAGCTTCAAAATGTGACTGCTGCTGTTATGGCATCAACTAGAAAATCACATTATGAATTTACACCCCGCGGCTTCTCAGTTCCTTGGGGACAAGGCCCACTAGCCCTTGCAATCTATGACACATATGAGTTGGTATAGGCAAACGTGAAAACAAAAATAGCCCGTAATCTTCCAACCCAAATTGTGCATGATATTGGGAGCAAAATTGTCCATGGTGAAATAACTCCTGGAACAATTCTTACCTCAGATATTTTGGAGGAGAAATTTAAAGTTAGCCGCACTGTGGTGCGGGAGGCTTTAAAAGTTTTGCAAGATAAGGGCTTAACTAAAGCTAGAACAAAGACTGGCACGATTGTGCTTGAGCGCTCGCAGTGGAATCTTCTTGATCCAGATGTGATCTCATGGCTGCAGGTCTCAGGCTTAAGCCCTGAATTAGTTAGAGATCTTGAAGAGGTAAGAGCAAGTTATGAACCTTGGGTTGCAAGAATTGCAGCTAAGAGGCGTGGCACAAAAGATGTTGCAGATCTAACCAATGCCTTAAAGAAAATGGCTGATGCTTTTTATGATCAAGGCCCAACATCACCAATCATCGGTGAGGCAGATATTGCCTTCCATGAGGCGCTACTTGCCGCAACTCAAAATGAGTTGATGAAGCGAATTGGTAAGTTATTTATTCCACTGCTAAAAATTCGAGATGACATGGTCAGACATGTTGTTGAGGATGCTGATTTCATTGTTCAACATCAAGCCGTTTTAGATGCTGTGATCGATGAAGATCCAGATGGTGCTGAGATTGCAATGAAGGCATTGCTTGAAACAGCAGCACAAGCATCCCAGTCAGCAAGAAAGCATAAATCACGATGAAGCTGCCTGAGTTTCCAGCCGAGTTTAAATTTTCACTCAACAATAAGGTTGCCACAATTACCTTAAATAGACCTGAAAAATTAAACACAATGACCCCTGATATGGGTAAAGCATTACTTGAATTGGTGCCATATATAAATGGCAATGATGATATTCGAGTTGTGATTTTAACTGGTAGTGGCAGCAAAGCTTTTTCAGCTGGAAGTGATGTGAAGGTTTTAGATCAATATGGATCTAACTGGCAGCTTCGAAATCGTGTTGATTATGCAAGAGGAATTTGGGCAATTAGAAAGCCGGTAATTGCAAAGATTCGTGGCTATTGCATTGGTGGCGGTCTTGAGATGGCATTGATGAGTGATATCCGTTATGCAGCAGATAATGCCCAATTTGGTGCCGGAGAAATCAAATTAGGTTGGCATGGTGGAGCAGGAAATACACAATTACTCCCACGAGTGCTCTCAACTGGAAAAGCATTAGAGATGTTATTAACTGGAGATTTAATCTCGGCTCAAAAGGCTGAGCAATATGGATTAGTTGATCAACTACTAACGGAGGCAGAGCTTGATGCAGCGGTTGAAAACTTGGCTGCTCGTATTGCCGATAATGCGCCTATTGCTGCTGAGTTAGCTAAGCATTTGGTCCGAGTATCTCAATCAACTGCGATAGATATTGGTTTGCAATATGAAAATGACACCTTTGCCTACTGCTTCACCACTGAGGACAGCAATGAAGGAAGGCAAGCGTTTGTTGAAAAACGCAAACCTAACTTCAAAGGCAAATAACAAATAAAAGGAGAATGGTATGGAGTTAAGTCCAGGGTTACACCGTATTGAGTGCCCAATTGGGCCAAGATATGTTGCTGTTTATGCAATTGTCGGTAGCAAATACACCTTATTAGTAGATACCGGATTTGATGATTCGATTAGAACTACAGTTGTTAATTACTTCAAAGAGAAGAAGTTATCTCTTGATGCAGTTCGGTATGTGATAAATACCCACTCAGATTATGACCACACAGGCGGCAATAAGGCAGTGCGAGAGTTAATGCCAAATGCCTTGATCTGTGCTGGTGAGCGAGATCGACCAATGATTGAAAACTTAAATAGCATGTTTGGTGACCGCTATAACGAGTTTGAAAAAGAACATGGCTTTGCTGAATCACAAGATGCTAAAGATTTCATGATGACTGTTGCATTTGAAACCAATGTTGATATTGGTTTTGCAGGTAATGAGCGAATTGATTTGGGTGGTAGATATGTTGAAATTTTGCATACACCAGGACACTCCTGGGGACATGTTTCCATCTTGGATGAAAAAAGCCGGGCAATCATTATTGGAGATGCAGTATTAGGTAACTCAGTATTGCTAGCTGATGGCCAACCAGCATTTCCTCCAACCTATCGATTTGTTGAGGCATACCGTTCAACAATTAGATTATTAAAAGGATATCAGGCAAGTGAAATTCTCACCTCTCACTACCCAAGATATGTTGGACAGGCAGGAACTGATTTTCTTGATCTATCTTTGAATTACACAGATCTAATTGAGCAAATCTGCTTAGACACTTTGAAGAGTGCTGGGAAAGCATTAACGATGATGGAGTTAATTGAGATTGCTCATGATCGGATGGGTGTTTGGGCCGATCCAGCCTATAAATACTTGGCTTATCCAGTCTTAGGACACCTTGAGGTGCTTGAGTCTTATCAAAAGATTAAGCGGAGCAAAAATTCTGCTGGTTTGGCGCAATTTCAACTCGCTTAATATTGCACTGCATCAATAAAATGATGCAGTGAGCAAACGCGAGGTTGATCAATACATTGCCCAGCAGAGTGAGCCCAATAAGAGCAATCTAAGGGCGATGCGAGCAATTATTTTAGAGATTGAGCCCGCACTAAAGCAGGGGATCTCCTATGGGATCCCCGCCTTTAAATTAGATAAAGATGTTGTCTGCGGATTAGCTGCTCGAAAAACTGGTTGTTCCTTCTATCCTTTTAGTGGATCAGTCTTAGAAGCATTACGGAAAGATTTAGTTAAATACAAGCAAACTAAGAGTGCTTTGCACTTTGATACGCCACTTCCAAAGACTTTAGTGCGTAAATTAATGACGCAACGCATGGTTCAGATAATGGTCAAAAAGAAACGTAAGTGAAGTTGTAGGATTAGCATATGAAACAATCTAAATCCTCAAATAACCAAGTCTGCGATATTAGCCAGGCTGATTTAGATCGATATGAAAAACTAGATCAAGAGTGGCGAGAGTATGGGATTGCATCCCCTGCACGTCGTGCCCTAGTTGATGCCAAATTATATAAAGTCTCTGATTTACGGAAGATTTCACAACAGGAGTTAGAGGAGCTGCACGGTATGGGCAAGAGTGCTGTGGCCCGACTTAAAGTATTAATGAATGCCAAAAAAATTAAGTTTCGCCCGTGAAGAAATTTCTCACCTGGTTTATTAGATTATTCACTAACCGCAGAACTTGGGTTAGGCAGATAGTTGTTGCCTCTTTAGCATCAACTACAGCATGGCTAATCGGTGACTCACTTGTTTATAAAGGTGGCTTGGTGGCTGCAATTGTTTGCGCACTTAGCATCCGAATCTCACTTTATAAATCAGTAAGAGAAGGTTTAGGCCAAATTGTTGGAACAGCAATTGGTGCAGGGGTGGCACTTCTTACCGTGCATTACTTTTCCTTTGGCCCAGTTGCCATCGGAACCACAGTTCTACTCTGCTCAGTTGTTGCCAGAGGATTGCGACTTGGTGAGGTTGCATCGGTAAATGTGCCGGTAACAGCTTTGATTGTTATTGGTCCTGGAATCTCTGGTTCAACTGCTGAACATAGACTTCTTTCAACTTTAATTGGGGCAGCAGTGGCAATTGTTTTCTCCTACTTCTCCCATGCCAATACCCCAGCAGGTCGAACTGTTAATCAAATTGCCCGGCTTGGAAAAAGAAGTGCGGAGTTAATTACTTTAATGTCCCAAGGCGTTGCCGCCGGCTTCACACAAAAACAAGCTGGTAGTTGGTTGGCTAAGGCAAGGTTATTAGTTGAAGAGATTCCAAATTTAAGATCTCAGGCAATTGAGGCCAGAAGATATGCAAAATGGTCACCACTTGCTGAGGTAGATGAGGCTGAATCTTTATATATTCAAGGAGTTGCAATTGAACATATGGTGGTGCAGGTTCGAAGCATGGCTAGAACATTATTTGATTCAACCCTAGATAGTAATCGCAAAGAGATAATTGATAAGCAAATTGCAGCTGCGCTCTCTGCAACTGCCGATGCCATCTTTGAAAAACTACAACTTCTTCAATCAGAGAGCTTTGATAAACAAATTGATAATATTGCAAAGAATTTAAGGCTTGCAGCAGATAAATTCACTGAAGAAATTATTGCAAATGCAGATAACCTGCCAAGGACTCAATTTGTTAGGTGTATTTCTCTAGTCTCGCATATGAAAATCATCGCTAACTCATTGGATGAGAGTTCACCAGCTCTGCACTCTGTCTCTACCCCTGGAGAACCAACAAGTGTTAAGGTAATCGGAATGTCACCAATTACCAGGATTGGAAAGCTAGGCCAGGTACTGCAAGGTGCGATTCGCACCTTCCTTCGCAGATAGGGGAAGTAAATGAGTGAGCAAGAGTTAATTAAGTTTGCAGCAGATTATGAGGCGGCAACAAATGTGTTCTTAGCAGCAGTTAGCAAAATTCAAAGCTCTGATTTGGATAAGCCAAAGCAGGATGGCTGGAATGCCCGTCAAGTTATTCATCACCTTGCCGATAGTGAGTCACAATCTTGCGCAAGATTAAAGCGATTAGTTGCAGAGCCAGGAACAACTATTCAAGGTTATGACGAGAATAAGTGGGCGCAAAGTGCCACTCTGGGCTATCTAGTACTACCTATTGAGAACTCACTTGAATTGATTAAATCATCAAGAGCTGCATCATTAGAAATTATTAAGAGGTTAAAGCCTGAGCAATTATCAAACTCTGGCACCCATACAGAATCTGGGGCGTATGATCTTCGTAAGTGGTTTAGTAGCTACATAAACCATCCAAAAGATCATGCAAATCAGCTTTTAGCCGATTAACTCCGCGTTGGAGTATTTGCGTTGGGGATGGGTGCAAATCTCATCATTCATCGCTTCAGCACACTTTGTGCACAACAGATTTAATGAGTTGCAGGGAACCTTTGGGCAATCATAAAAACGATTGGCAGGGGTTGAGCATTTCTCACAAAGTGCAATTGACTTAGTTTTATCGCTAAATTCAATCGACATTCGATTATCAAAGGTATAAAGAGCACCTTCCCATAATCCATCATCGCCATACTCTTTACCGTATGTAAAAATGCCGCCATCAATTTGATAAACCTCTTTGAAGCCACGAGTTTTCATTACTGAGGATAAAACTTCACAACGAATGCCACCGGTGCAATAGGTAACAACTGGTTTATCTTTAAGGTGGTCATACTTGCCACTTTCTATTTCCTGTACAAAATCTCTAGTTGTAGCTGTATCTGGTACTACCGCATTTTTAAACTTTCCAACCTTTGCTTCAAAAGAATTGCGCCCGTCAAAGAAAACCACATCATCACCACGCTTGGCCACCAGCTCCTCTACTTGCGCAGGCTTTAGATGCTTACCACCACCGATAACACCATTCTTATCTACTTTAATTTCAGTTGGATTTCCAAAGGCCACTAACTCTGGTCTTACCTTCACACTTAGCTTAGGAAAATCATTTCCTGTGCCATCAGACCATTTAAACTTCATCTTGGCAAAACCTTCATATGATCTTGTTTGGCGAATATACTTTTTTATATCTTGAATATCCCCACCCAATGTGCCATTGATTCCATGCGGGGAAACAATAATTCGCCCCTTTAAGTTAAGAGATTGGCAAAGATTTTTCTGCCAGATTTTTATTGCAGATGGATCTGATAAAGGAGTGAAGGTGTAATAAAGAATCACCTTGGGAATGGCCATGTGTTGATTTTATCGCTCAACAGCAGGGGTGAGAATTTAACCCCTGCCAGGCAGCTGTTTCACGCTACCCCAGAACAAATCCCCCCTCATCTCACCCCTTCAGGCTCAAAATAGGCTTCCAAATCCCCACCGCATGCCTCACCCTTACGGGGTGAGCAGCCAACCAATCAAATCACCCCTACCTGACTTCACTAGTGGCGCCCAAAAAGTAATTGAAACTGCAATTAAAAATAATGATGTTGAGTTTTTCTATCGACTTTATTTAACAAAAATGGTTGAGCTATCAATGACCGGCCAGGGTAAAGAGTTTATTGAGCATGCAAAAACTGCACTGGATAACTCCGAGAATAGTTTATATATGTCTAAAGGATTTGAAGCAATTGGAAATCTAATTGATTGCGAGTTTACAAAATGTTCAGCGATTTTAGATGAATTAGAAGAATCCACCCGTGGCAATGAACTTAGTCTTTGGGTAAATCAGATTAGTAATTTATGTCGAGCTTATATTAATTTCTATAACGGCGATTATAAGCAAGCTCTTAAGTGCGCTCAGGTAGCCCTTGATTCTCCGATTAAAAGTGGCACGCTAGATCCATTAGATAAAGGAAGATTAATCAGATTAGTCTGTTTGATCGCAATGATTACCTCAGATATTGAAAAAATCGATCAATGTGCAATCGATATAACTAAAATTGATAATCCAGATGAGCTTAATGTGCTGCACCACGCCAAATCAGCAATTACTGCGATGCAACTTCTAGCTCACGGTGATTACAAGAAAGCGTATGAGTTAGCAAAATCTACAATTTTCTTGGAGGAGTCCAGCGGCAGAGTTGGAATCTCAGCACCAATAGATTGTAAATTTGTTTTAATTCGATGTCTATTTGAATTCTCACTTCTTGAAGATGCACTAGTTGAATTGCATAAAATGAAGGAACAGGCAGCAAAGGATGAATTTAAATTTATTTACTATCTTTGCGAGGTTGGGGAAATTAGAGTTTTATCGCGAGAACCAAGTAACCTAAATGAAATCTCGGTAAAGATTGATAAGTTACGAGATAAAATTTTGCTAGATCCAAATCTTAAACCAATGTCTTGGTTGGTTGATTTAGGGGAGCTCTTTGTCAGAGGCAGATCAAATGACTTTAGCCGTATTGATGCAATTGTAAGTAGAAACCTAGATAACTTATATTTGAGCACGCTTGGCAAAAAACTTAACGGCAGTAATTCCTTGGTTGAGATTGATTATTTGAAAAAGCTTCCCGAATCAACCACAGTTGAGTTGATAACTAAGTATCTACTTTTATCAAGAGTTAAGAGTGAGGGTGTTAAAAAGCAAAGAGAGTATTTAAAAATGGCTTTGTCTAAAGGTGAACAGGTGGGTGCTCGAGAGATTTTTCTAAGGCAAGAGAATCAAACTTTGGAGGCGATTGTAAATTTGCCAGACTCAGATAAATCTCAATGGTTAGAGTCTTTGAGCAGATCTTGCTTAGAGCAGATAAAAAAGCGCAATTCTTTGCTGCAATTTACTGGGGGAAACCTGACTGCCCGTGAGTTAGAGGTTCTTAAGTATTTGAATTCAGATAAATCAATTGAACAAATAGGAAAAACTCTTCATATATCCAAAAATACTATGAAAACCCACCTTAGAAATATCTATAAGAAATTAGAGGTTAAAGATAGAGGACAAGCTGCGCAAATTGCTAAGAAAAAAATGCTTGTTTAGATTTTGAAAACAGGTCGCAATGGCAGCCCAGCCGCTACATATGCTGCATCAATCAATGTTGCCTGAGCTAAGGCATCCTTTGCATCAGTCTTAATGGATTTACCTAGATCAACCGCATCTGCAAAAGCCAAGAGTTGATAGGTGTATGTGGAAATTGATGGCAGATGTTCTACCCGTTTTTGACCAGATGCTTCAACAATTACCCGTGGATCCCAACCAGAGACCACAAAGTTAGGTAGATAAACACTTCCTTTACTACCTGTCACGGTAAGTGGTGCTTGCATAACCTCAGACTCAAAATCTCCTTTTGCAAGGGCTGCAACACCATTTGGATACTTAAGTTGGAAATACAACTTGGTATCAATTTTTCCATCTGCTGAATTTGAATCAGCATTCACAATTGTTGGCTCACCATCTGCAATTAACTGACTGATCATTCTTTGGCTATGAAGTGCGTAGCAGCCAACATCCATCATCGAGCCGCCCGCTAATTCAAACTTTAACCGCAAATCTGATTCATCAGGACGAGGGATTAAAAGGGAGGATTCAACCTTTATAACCTCACCAATCTCACCTGATTTAATGATGGCAAGAGCTTTCTGGAAAACGGGGTGGTAGTAGTAATGAAAGCCCTCCATAAATACTTTCCCAGATTTACTAACAGCAGCTGCTACCTCTTTGGCCTCTGCAGCATTTGAAGCAGAAGGTTTTTCAGATAGAACATGTTTGCCAGCCTCTAAAGCTTTTATGTTCCAAGGAGCGTGGGCTCCGTTGTGGAGTGCGTTGTAAATTACATCAACATTTGGGTCATCAAGCACCTCTTGGTATGAACCATAAGCTTTTTCAATTTGATATTGCTTTGCAAAAAGCTCTGCTCGGGCTTTATCTCTTGCACCTACTGCAACCAATTGATGTCCGGTTGCTTGGGCTGGAAAAATTATTGCACTAGGTGCAATTCGAGCAGCACCTAAAATTCCAAATCGAAGGGGAGTGCGGGCGTTTTCCATATTGCTAATCTACTCTAACTTTATTTGCCGTAGTAACGCTTCATAAAACTGGCCTTAAACTCAAAGAATGAGCCATCCTCAATGCTTTGGCGCATTTGGTCAACTAATCCAACAATAAAATGTTGATTGTGAATTGTGGCCAAGGTGGCAGCAACCATCTCTTTAGCCCTAAATAGGTGGCACAAATAAGCTCTGGTGTAGTTCTGACAGGTATAGCAGGTGCAATCTTTTTCAATTGGAAAGAATTCATTTTTATGTGGTGCATTTGAGATATTTACGCGGCCATCTTTTGTGAAAACAGAGCTAGTTCTTGCCTGTCTTGATGGAGCCACACAATCAAATGTGTCAGCGCCATTTTCAACGCCAACAAATAAATCATCTGGCTCGCCAATTCCTAGGAAGTGGCGGGGTTTATCCTCCGGCAACTCCTCATTTACCCAGTGTAAAATATCGCCCAGGGTTTGTTTATCTAACGCACCACCAATACCAAAGCCATCAAATGAAACCCCATCCATACTCATTGATGCCAAATCTTTAGCCGCCTTTCTGCGCAGCTCTTCATACTGGGCTCCTTGTAAGACGCCAAAGAGTGCTTGGTATGGTTTATCTTTTCGAAACTTTGTTAATCGATCATGTTCAACTAAACAGCGCTGGGCCCAAAGCCGGGTGCGCTCTAACGCCTTTTCTTGATAACTTCTTGTGTTGTGCAAAGTGGTGCACTCATCAAATGCAAAAATAATATCGGCACCAATTTGATGTTGTACCTGCATAGAAACCTCTGGCGTAAAGCGGTGGAATGAGCCATCTAGGTGGGATTTAAATGTCACACCATCATCATCAACATGGGCAAGCCGCTCTTTATCATCTGCTATTACATCATCTGCTTGAAAGGTGTTTTCATCCATTGCAATAACCTTTTTAAATCCAACACCAAGAGATAAGACTTGAAATCCACCTGAGTCGGTAAAGGTTGGCCCAGGCCAATTCATAAATTTAGCCAGTCCACCTGCTTGATCAACAATTTCAGGACCAGGTTGCAGATATAAATGGTAGGCATTTGCTAAAACAGCTTGCGCACCCACATCTTTTAATGATTCAGGTAATACTGATTTCAAAGTTGCTTTGGTGCCAACTGGAATAAAGGCGGGTGTATTAATAACTCCATGGGGGGTAATAATCTGACCAGTTCTACCTAATTTAGATTTCAGCCCTTGTCTCACCCTGAATTCAAATCCATTTATCACCCCTTAATCCAACCACCATTATCTTTTCAAGCAGAATTGCTCCCGTTGGTAACAGGTTTGTTGCGGGCCTGCTGCCCCCTGGAGGTACTGGCGGGTAGTCGAATACCCACTTTTTGACTACCGTATACCTGTGAATACAGCGAGAATTTCCTCATGAGTACCCCTGTAATTGCGGGAAAAGTGCGGGTGGTTGGGCGTTCACCTTTGCGAATGGCCTGGGATCGAATCAAGCAGGACCGCTCCGCCAAAATTGCCAGCGGAATTATTGGATTTTTCCTACTTTTAGCTTTAACCGCACCCGTCTTTACCTGGATCATGCACACAACACCTGATGAGTTTCATCCAGAAACTTTAGATCCGGAGTTTGCAACAAATCCAATTGGCCGGTTTGGTGGAATTTCTGGAACACATTGGTTTGGAGTTGAACCTAGAACTGGCAGAGATGTTTTTCTACGATTTGTTTATGGCGCTCGAACCTCCTTAACAATTGCACTGACTGCCACATTAGTTGCAACTGTAATAGGAATAATCGTTGGTCTGATATCTGGATTCTTTGGTGGCAAAACAGATTTAGCGCTATCTCGAACCATGGAGATCACACTTGCCTTCCCATCAATTCTTTTTGCACTCGCAATTACCCCAGTGCTAGAAAATGTTTTTGAAGATCTTGGCTTGCCTCCTGGAAATACAACCCGCATACCGGTGATGATCTTTGTGTTAGCAATGTTTGGTTGGCCCTATATCGCACGCATTGTTAGAGGCCAAGTAATTTCACTGCGCGAACGAGAGTTTGTTGAAGCAGCTAGAGCACTAGGAGCATCTAGATTTCACTTAGTATTTAACCAAATTCTGCCAAATCTTTGGGCGCCAATTTTGGTGACAGTGGCCCTAAATATTCCAACCATGATCACGGCAGAAGCTGCATTAACTTTTTTGGGGGCCGGGGTAATTGATCCTGCATCTGATTGGGGTGCGATGCTATTGGCTTCAGTTCCTTTTTATAGTATTAATCCCACCTACACATTTATTCCTGGCTTTGCCTTATTTTTATTGGTGCTGTCATTTAGCTTATTAGGTGACAGCATTAGAGATGCGTTAGATCCACGAGGTTCCCGATAGCACATATGACTACCGGGTTAGCAAAAGAAACAACTACTAGGAGGGGTTCAAAATGAACCTAAAGAAGAAAGGTCTAGCAATAACAAGCGCGTTAGCACTTAGCGCCTCAGTTATTGTTACGACATCCTCTGCCGAAGCGGCAACACCAGCTTCTTGGAATGGACCAGTTCCAGCCAAGGCCGGTGCCACTAAAGGTGGAACAGTAACAATCGTTACGCAAGGGGATTTTGAACACTTAGATCCTGCGCGTAACTATGTCGGTAGCGCCCTTGATTTCTACCGATTATTCGTCAGAACACTTACTCAGTATCGAACCGTAAATGGCAAGACTGAGCTTGTTCCAGATGTTGCAGCAGATCTTGGTACCACTGTTGATGGTGGTCTAACCTGGACATTCAAACTTCGCACAAACTTGAAGTATGAAGATGGTTCAAAGATTACTTGCGAAGATTTGAAGTATGGCACCATGAGGTCATACAACGGCGATATTCTCGATGGTGGAACCACATATGCTGTGGATTTCATTGAGAATCCATCCGGATATAAGGGTCCATACACTGATCCAACAGGTGATCTATCTGGCGTTCAGTGTTCACCAAGTGGTGATGAAATTACCTATGCTCTTACTCAACCAATTCCATATTTTCCTTATGTAACTACTTTTGGTTCATTTTCACCAGTTCCAAAGGCCAAAGACACTAAGCAAAACTATGACAATCGCCCATTCTCATCTGGACCTTACAAAATTCAGTCCTATGATCGTGGCAAGCAATTAACTTTGGTTAGAAACTCTTATTGGGATGCTAAGACTGATCCAATTAGATGGAACTACCCAGATAAGTTTGTTGTAAAAATGGGTGCAGATCAGAACGTAATTGAGCAATCACTTATCTCTGATTCTGGCGAAGCTAAGACCTCTGTATCTATCGATACAAATATTGTGACCAACTTGTCTAAGGTTTTAGGCAAGGCTGAGTACAAGAATCGTCTGTTTAGCTTCCTGTCACCTTATAACCGTTACTACGCTATAAATGTTGATACGGTAAAGGACATTAATGTTCGTAAGGCGATTCAGTGCGCCTTCGACTTTAAGACAATTGTTGCCGCTGCTGGAGGTACAAACTCTGGACAATACGCAAACTCAACAATTCCACCGTCAATCAAAACTGGTTACCGTAACTTCACAGTCTGCGACCGTGATGTAACTAAGAAGCCAGAGGCTCAGATTGCAAAGGCTAAGGAGTATCTAGCTAAGGCCACAGATAAGAAGACAACATTACGTCTTGCTTATCGTGACCGTGGTGTTGAACCCCTTCGCGCTGCTGCAGTTGAGCAAGCACTGAAGGCTGCTGGCTTCACTGTAATCATGGATAAGTACCCACCTGCTGGTTACTACTCTGTGGTTTCAAAGCGTGGAGTTGAAAAAGAGCCAGATATTGTCCAGACCTCTTGGGCATTTGACTGGGCTGCAGCATCAGGAATTGTTTATGCATTATTTGATGCAAGAACAATGACAAGTACTGATGCTAAGAGCAATTACTCTCGTGGCAATTTCTCAGACCTACAAAAGCTCTTTACTCAAGCTGACCAGTCTGCTCCTGCCGCACAAGAGAAGATCCTTGGCGATATTGAGCAAAAGCTGATTCAAGATAAAGCAGCTCACATCTCCATTTACTTTGAGCGAAGCCACCAAATGGCTGGTTCAAAGCTTGGTGGAATACAAATCGATGGTGGTTGGGGAGATCTCAGCGTCATCGGAGCTTACGTAAAGAAGTAAAAGCAAGTAAATGGATTAGTCGGTGGCTTAATCGCCACCGACTAATCTAATAATGCGAAAAATTTATTGTTGGGAGAAAAATGCTGAGATATGTAGTTAAGCGCATATTTGTTGGATCATTTGTGCTGGCTATTGTCTCTGCAATTGTTTTTGGCATTTTTTACATCTTGCCTGCAGATCCTGCTCGACTTGCTTGTGGAAAAGCTTGTACGCCTGAGTTAATGGATCGAATTCGTGCCACTTTAGAGCTTGATCAACCTTTGCATGTTCAATACACCAGATTTGTAAAAGGCATCTTTGTTGGCCGAACCTACTTAGAAGGATCAGAGGCAGAATTAAATTGTGGCGCTCCTTGTCTTGGTTATTCCTATCAAAATGATTTGCCAGTTACATCTCTTTTAAAGGATCGATTGCCCGCCACCTTATCTATTGCATTTGGCGCATCAATTCTCTGGCTTCTAATAGGGCTTTCAAGCGGAATAGTCTCCGCCCTTCGCCGCGGAACCATGATCGATAAATTCTCACAAGGAATTGCACTTGGTGCGGCCAGCTTACAAATATATTTTGTCGGCTTAATTTTACAATTTATTTTTGTTGATAAATTAGCTATTTTGCCAATGCCTGGCTACACCTCTCCATTTGATTCTGTCACCGATTGGGCAAAACAGATGGCGCTGCCATGGATAACTTTAGCTTTCTTGCTTTCAGCGATTTACTCTCGCTTAACGAGAGCGGGAATGATTGAGGTAATGAGTGAGGATTATGTTCGCACAGCCCGTGCAAAGGGGCTTTCCTCGAGAAAGGTTAACTCTCGACATGTTTTGCGGGGAGCAATAACGCCAATTGTGACTGTGTTTGGTTTAGATCTTGGCGCGCTACTTGGTGGTGCGGTAATCACTGAGTATGTATTTAACGTTCCAGGTTTAGGCAAGTTGTCCACTGATGCAGTTTCAAATCTAGATATTCCGGTAGTCACAGGCACGGTGTTGTTTTCAGCCTTCTTCGTAATCACTGCAAATATTGTGGTTGATCTGGTTTATTCAGCCCTGGATCCAAAAGTAAGATTAAAATGAGCAATTTTTTAGAGGTCAAAAACCTCTCTGTTAGTTTTCCAACCGAGGATGGTTTGGTAAAAGCTGTTGATGGACTTTCCTTTTCCTTGGAAAAGGGAAAAACACTAGGAATAGTTGGTGAATCTGGTTCAGGTAAATCTGTAACAAGCTTGGCAATTTTGGGTTTACATAAAGGCACCAGAGCACAGGTTTCGGGTGAGATATTTGTAAATGGAGTTGAAATCAACTCCAAAGATGAGTCTGAGATCCGTAATTTGCGTGGAAAAGAAATGGCGATGATATTTCAGGATTCACTAACAGCTATGAATCCCTTCTACACAATTGGTGAGCAAATAATCGAGGCTTATCAAGTTCACAATAAGGTTTCAAAATCTGAGGCTAAAAAGCATGCAATTACAATGCTAGATCAGGTTGGAATCCCAGAACCTCACAAGCGGGTTGATGATTATCCTCATCAATTCTCAGGCGGAATGCGTCAGCGAGCAATGATCGCCATGGCGTTATCTTGTAATCCAAGTCTTTTGATCGCTGATGAACCCACCACCGCATTAGATGTAACTGTTCAGGCCCAAATATTGGAGTTACTGGCAGGATTACAAAAAGATTTTGGTACTGCAATTATTTTGATTACCCATGATCTAGGGGTGGTCTCTGAAACTGCCGATGATGTGTTGTTGATGTATGCGGGCAAGGCGGTCGAATATGGAACGGTCAGAGATGTCTTACAGCAACCACAACATCCTTACGCCTGGGGCTTACTTACCTCAATTCCACGGCTTAATGGTGACCCAAATAAAAAATTGTCAGCTATTGCAGGCACACCACCATCTCTAATTGATGTCCCTAAGGGGTGCGCATTTAATCCTCGCTGCAGTTATGTTGAGCAGGTTGGCCAAGCATGCTCAACTAAAACACCTGAGCTCATGCCAACATCAACCGATACCCACCATTTAGTGCGCTGTCATTTAGAGTCTTCAAATCGTCAAAAGATATTTACCGAGCAGATTAGGCCTAAATTATGAAGCCAATACTAAAAGTATCAGGACTAACCAAATACTTTGACGGTAATAAAAAAGGATTTTTTGGAAAACCTGATCAAATTCAGGCAGTTGATGGCATAGATTTTGAGATCGCCTCCGGTGAGGCGCTGGGCTTAGTTGGTGAATCAGGGTGTGGAAAATCAACTACCGGTAGATTGATAACTAGATTGCTGGAACCAACTGGTGGAAAAATTGAGTACAACGGCGAAGATATAACCCATTTATCAAATACCAAACTTCGGCCGATTCGCAGTGAGCTGCAGATGATTTTTCAAGATCCATACTCTTCTTTAAATCCACGCCATACAGTAGGAACAATTGTTGGTACACCATTTAAAATCAGCAAAATCGTCCCAGAAGGTGGTACTAAAAAACGAGTTCAGGAGTTGTTGGAGATTGTTGGCCTAAATCCAGAACATTACAACCGATATCCACATGAGTTCTCTGGTGGCCAGCGACAGCGCATCGGCATTGCCCGTGCCCTGGCATTGCGACCAAAGCTAATTGTGGCTGATGAGCCAGTTTCGGCTTTGGATGTTTCAATTCAGGCACAAATCATCAACTTGATGAAGGATCTGCAAAAGGATTTTGGTTTAACATTTATTTTCATTGCACATGACTTAGCGGTGGTTCGTCACTTTGCTCAACGAGTAGCGGTGATGTATTTGGGTAAAATCGTTGAGATCGCCCCACGTGATGATTTGTACTCAAATCCAAGACATCCCTATACCAAGGCTCTTTTGTCGGCTGTCCCGCAGGTTGACCCAGATTTAAGAGGAAGTAAGCAAAGAATTAGATTAACTGGGGATGTTCCAAACCCTATTAATCCGCCATCTGGGTGCAGATTTAGAACAAGGTGTTGGAAAGCCCAGGAGATTTGTGCAACAACTGCGCCACCATTACTGCAGGTTGGTCAATCCTCAGTTGCCTGCCACTTTCCAGAGTAATTACCAAATTCTTACGCGGGTAGCCGCTGGCATAAAGTGCTGATCCTTTTCAATTACTGAAAAAGCTTTATAAAACTCATCTAAATTCGCCACAATCTGATTGCATCTAAACTCATCAGGGGAGTGGGGATCGGTTGCAATCCGCCTTCTGACCTCCTCCGCTCGATACTTTCCGCGCCAGGATTGTGCCCAGCCCATAAAAAATCTTTGCGCACCGGTGTAGCCATCGATTACCGGTGGCTCTTGCCCTGCAAGTGAAATTTGATATGCCTTGTAGGCAATTGTTAAACCACCAAGATCTCCAATATTTTCACCAACTGTTAGAGCGCCATTGACCTTAACATCTGGGGCAGCAGCCGGGGATAGTTGGTTGTATTGATCAATTAACTTATTGGTTCGCTTCTCAAACTCTGCTCGATCAGCATCACTCCACCAATTAACTAGGTTGCCATCACCATCATATTTAGAGCCCTGGTCATCAAATCCATGGCCAATCTCATGTCCTATTACCGCACCAATTCCACCGTAATTTGCAGCATCATCATCGGCTAAGACATCAAAAAATGGTGGCTGCAAGATTGCAGCTGGAAAGACAATCTCATTCATCCCTGGGTTGTAGTAGGCATTAACAGTTTGTGGGGTCATATACCACTCACTCTTATCAACTGGTTTTCCGATCTTGGCATACTCATACTCCTGGGAGTACTTTGAAATTGCCGCAAGATTGCCTATCAAATCCTTTGGTTTAATACTTAACTTTGAATAATCCCGCCACTTATCTGGATAGCCAATTTTGGGAGTAAATTTTTCTAACTTAACAAAAGCCTTTTCCTTAGTCTCCTGGCTCATCCAATCAAGGCCTGCGATGCTGGTGCGATAGGCGGTGATTAGGTTTTTCACCAAATCGACCATGCGCTCCTTGGCAGCCTCACCAAAATGGCGCTGAACATAGATCTGCCCAACCGCCTCTCCAAGTGCGCCTTCAACCAATCCAACTGCGCGCTTCCAGCGATCCTTTAACTTTGGAATTCCAGAAAGGGTTGTGCCATAGAAGTTAAAGTTTTCATTAACAAACTCAGTACTTAGGTATGGACTTGCCCCAGAGAGCACATGCCAGCTCATCCAGCTGCGCCAGAGGCCCAGATCAAACTCAGCAAGTAATTTTCCTAAACCCTCTAGATAGGAAGGCTGACGGATGATTACCTGGGACAAAACATGGGCAGGGGTTTGAGATTTTTCAATCCAAAGTGGCCAATTAAAACTTGGGGCCAACTTAACTAGCTGATCAAAATCCATCTTGTTATAGGTCAGCTCAGCATCCCGGTCTTTGACCTGATCCCAGTGAAAGGATGCGATCTTAGTTTCGATCGAAAGAACTTCCTGGGCTGATTGAGATGGGTTTTCTAGATTTACTAACTCAAACATTTTTTGGATGTGGGCCAAGAAGCTTTCCCGGATCTCTTGGTACTCATCCTCCCGGTAGTAGGCCTCATCCGGTAGTGATAATCCTGATTGGCCAAGGTAGACAATATTTTTTGTGGAATCTTTATTATCAGTTGAGACGTAGGTGTAAAACAATCCAGATAATCCACGCGCCTCTAACTCACCCAGAAGGGTTAGAAATTCATCAAGGTTTTTAAAAGATTGCGCAGCTTTTAAATCTGCTGCAATTGGTGACAAACCTTGGGCTTGAATAAATTCCTCATCCATAAATGAGTTATATAAATCCCCAATTTTTTGAGCATTACTTCCCACTGCTGCCTTTAGTTGGGCCTGGTCTAAAATGATCTGTTTTACCTGTTTTTCAGCCTGCTCATAGAGCCAATAAAAAGCACCATCACTTGCTCGATCATCTGGGATTTTAGATTCAGTTAACCACTTGCCATTCATAAACCTAAAGAGGTCATCTTGGGGGCGCACATTTTTATCAATGTGGGTCAGATCTAGGCCGCTTCGCATTAGAGGTAAAGCCTATCGATACTTAAATAAATTTTGGGCAATAAAAAATCCCGCCATTTGACTGGCGGGATTTTTTAGTTAATAACTTACTTTGAAGCTTTCTT
>Ga0315901_10001369_pt1 | contig 35391 bp, 38 predicted proteins | sample LakEriMetagenome_10_FD_203761 | JGI IMG/M metagenome (GOLD analysis project Ga0315901, IMG submission 203761) | Freshwater fungal communities from buoy surface, Lake Erie, Ohio, United States - Buoy 2 MA116 | ecosystem: Environmental > Aquatic > Freshwater > Lake | place: USA: Lake Erie, Ohio...
GTCAAAGGACAAGCCCCTCGATTAGTGCTCCAAGTATCCACCCATTTCCATTTGGCAAAACGGCGCACATCAAACAACAAGAGCCAATTTCCTCGGGTTGATTGAAAACGAAGGTGAGCGTGCTTTAACGCCGCATTAATTTGGGGGGCATCTTTTCTAATGTATATCCAATTTCCCACCATCCCCATAGTACACAACAGTTTCTTTTGGTGGGAAACTTCTAACGAACCCCCCACTTGCTCTAAGGTCAGCATCAACTCTTTACCTCTCGCTTGGGCAGATAAAGTAAAGACCCCTCCTTGGAAGGGGTCATCCTCTGTGTTTACTTTGGTCACCGTAGATTTTTTCATGCGATTGAAAAAACTTTCTTTTTGTTGGACGTAATTAATAAACTCCGCCATTATTTTGACTTCGGATAATTCGGGCATTATAACTTAGACATTTTTTTGAGTAATTCAATCATAGTGGAGACATCTTTCTCACAATATTTGGTGATTCGCTCTACATGACCTCTCCAATATTCCATATGGACTTGGCTACCACAAATATCATCTTTAGGGGTGGGGATACCCATGGCATAAGCCGCCTCCTCAAAAGAACAAGGGTGTGCCGAGCCGTTTCTCCACATTTCTCGCAAATCCAATACTTTCATATCCCAAGGTTTTTTCTCAAAGGTATCCAAAATAGACGGGATACTAAAACCATGAACCAATAATTTTCGATTAATCCAAGGGATGTCGAATTGTTTAACATTCCAACCAATCGGAATCATATCTCGCTCGCTCGCCTTGGCAAATAATTGATAGATTAGGGGCATCATATCGGCTTCCCTTTCGTGGCTGATAGTTTTGACGGTCATTACCCCATCTCGATACACCCCATAAGAAAGGCAAACTATGCGACCAAATTCGGGATGGATAGCGGCTTTTGCCACATAGGAATTGGGGAGAGATAAATCTTCTTTTTGTAGATACATTTCCCATTTCTTCTGCCAAATACCCACACCTAAGGGGTCTTGTTTTTGGAAATCCTCATAGTCTTTGTATTGACCAGCGGTTTCGATGTCGAAGAACAACAGTTTGTCAAATCTTTGAGCGGTGACCATATAGATTAATTTAAAAAAGTGAAAAATACTTAGGATTACAGTGCGAATATAGTACAAAAAGGCGAAATTCGCAAGAATAAATAGGTTTTTTTTGATTTATTTTTACAAGCTCGATTTGGGTAGAGCCTTAAAGTGAAATGTGGCATCCCAATAACGGTCGTCATCAAACTCTACCTCATAATCTTCAAAGTACACTATTTCAAATTGATACTCGGTAGTTTTTTGATTGGCTTCTTGTACGGCTGTTAGTAAGGCATCCCTTTGACTCGGTGACCAATATTGAAGATAGGGTGTTTTTAAGTAGTGACACTCGAAACCCTCATCCCCACCATGTGCAGCACCCCCCAAGTTTTTGGGGAGGGTGCGAGTATATTGACACAAAATCTGCAAATCGGGGTGTTGTTCATCAAGAGTAAATTTCATATTATTTTTTTAGAGGGTTTTTAATTAGGCATCTCGGGGTGATTTAAGCAAATTCAATGAACGCTCAGAATCTCAAACGGATTGAATATTTTATAATCCGACTTTCACAAACATTTATGTTATACCACATTTGACCAATTCTCACAATCTTCCATTAGTTCAATCTGACCATTCCCTTGTTCTATTATTTTATTCAGAATCCCTAATCCGTAGGATGTTGATGTTCCATATCCCATTTTATGACACTTATAGCAACTTCCACTAAATCCAATAAAATAATAGTAATCATCATCTTGTTCAACTTTTTCGATTCCAGAGTTCAACTTCCATCTGTCACCATCTAAATAACCACCAGCCCAAGTCCCAAAAACTTTATAGTAATTGTTCGGTAGTTTTAATATCACCCATCTTTCAGGTGCTTCACTTATATTTCTTTTCATAATTTTTTGTTTAAAAACGTGGTATAACAAGGTGTATAATAAAGTTTGCTATCAAGTTCAGTGGTAATTTGAAAGTTCATCTAAGCAAACCTTCTCATACACCCAATCGTTAGGCGAAACCCTATGAGAGCTCCGTAGCAAGTCCATCATCTATCAGTTTAAAAATGTCAGCGTGGATAGAATAAAGGTGTTCCATAATTCCTTGAACTTGCAACAATGACAATACGGGTCTCATCCCCGTTCGTATCCAAGCCTTTGCATCTTCAACAGCGAAAATATTGTCTTTGTAAGTTGCTCTGTGCTTTTCAATATCCCTAATGAATAAACCAATAGGTATCAATTCTTCATTTGATAGTTTTGAAAGTGGCTTTAGTATAGGTTTAAAGCAATTTACTTGAACGCTTTGGCTATGGATAACGTGGTTTAATCCAACTATCGTATTGGTATAAGATTGACATTCCCAATCAATAATCCTTTCTTTACCAAAGTCGTCAATCGCTTTTAATTGAAAGGGTAGATACCCTGCTAGATGTTTTAATTCTAATTTATTTTCCATTGTTTTTATATTTTTTTGTTACCGAACTCTTTTTTTCTTCGCTCATCCGAATATTTATTTTTAGATAGACTTTCTATTAAATCACCTTCAACCTTAATTATATTCAAATTAGATATATCCTTTTCTCCTAAAATATCATAAAATCTACCATCTATTTTTGTCCAAACATGATTGCCATCATAATATGCTTCTGCACCTATATAAATAGTTTTTAAAATTTCATAAAACTGATAACAATTACCCGTTCTATAAATTGCAATTGATGCGCCGAATGATTCTCTAATAGATTTTATGACCTTAAGAATTTGTTTATCCATAAATTTAACTAAATATAACAACAAATTTAAGAAATGAATTTTGAATTGTCTATTTTTTAAGGAAAAGATTTACTTCCCATATTCGCAACCGCTATAAGACATAAAAATTATGGTGAGGGAAAAAAGTACATCAATAGAAACATAAAAATTCCTATTGAAATACCACCAATCCACATACCATGTTTTAACCCTTCTGAATATTTAGAATCCAAAAGTTCTTGTAATTTTTCTTTTCTTGTCTTCATAATTTTTATCGGTTAAATATCATCAATTCTTCGTATTACCAACGGTATAATCAATTGGTACGTTAGGTGCAAGGCTACAAAACTACTTCGATTTCAATTCCACACTCTTTTATATCCCTAATGTCTACTTCATCGTTACCGCCATTCAAAAATAATCTTGAATATCTAACAGAATCAATTACACCATATTTTACAGTATAATTTCCTCTATGTGGGTCAACATAAGTTACAAAGCATATTTTTTTACCTATATTCTTTCTTATATTTTCTCTTGAAGGGTAAAATTTTTCATATCCTTTTTCGTATTTTTCATTTTCAAAATCTAACAAATAAGCCATAGTTTTCAAATTAAATTTAGTGCTGATGAGCCGCCCAGCACATAACAGCGGTTTGGTAAGAATGATGGTTTTGTGGTGAAAACACACCACCTCGTTTAGCTACAAAACATTATGCTGTGAAACCAGACTTAGCGAGGGCATCATCAACCATATCAAAAATCCTTTCGGGGATATGGGCGGTCATATGTTTTCTAACCTCAATCAAAGTTTTAGCAAGTAACTCGATAGTTTCTTTTTGTGCTTTATCACAAATAAAATCGTATTCTGCACTTTCTATTGTTTTTGTGAATGTTCCTTTTGTCATTTTAATTAAGATTTATGAAGCGCAGTCCCCAACAGCACATAGGCAATAGTTGCTATAAACTCAAACGCATTAGTTATTTTATACACCCAACCGTCCTTTTTAAGACAGCACCCATTTTAGATTTTCTATATCAGATTCATACATTGAAATTTGACGCTTGATTTTATCAGACATGAAAACGCTAATAGGTAGGGTAAGTTCCTTTTTTAGCCCAACAATTGTTTGTTCAAGCTTGTCAATTTGTTCTTGTATTTCGTTGCTGGTTTTCATCTTATTTTTAATTTGTTCACAAATATAATAAAAAAAATGAAAATAGTGAAAAAAAAATCAAACTTTTTAAAACCTTTTTTATCTTTTATGCATAAAAAGAATAGGTAACTTTAGGGAGGGTAAAATTTCTTTAAGTACTTAGACCTTTTTTTCTTTTTTTTAAAAAACTTAAATTATGAAAGAGCTTTCTTTAAACGGCTTAACACCAACCCCCGATTCGTACCAACCCAATTTTAATCCTAAAGATTTACCTTGGGTGGGCTGCGAACAAGGAGTACAAATCTTTGAAGCCGCTTATGTTTTTAAAAGACTATCCCCCATGTTGAGTCCCACGGGTAAAGAGGAGATGATTCCTGCTGAGGTGGTGGTGTGTCGACAATGTGGTAAAGTACCTTCCTTTATTACGGATAAGATTGCGGATTTTCCCCAAGAGCTAAAATCTACTTGTGGTAGTGGAAAGTAAACCTTTTATTGACCCCCGATTAGAACTTCAGTGGATTTCGGAAATTCAAGGTTGGGGGGTTTTTACAACTGAGGATTTACCCCCTAACCTTATTATTGAAAGGTCACCCTTGATTCTTTTTCCCGAAAAGATTGTGGATATGACTTATTGGATGTTACAAGCTGAGGGTATCCGAAGCGAATCCTTTATGTTAGACCGTTACATGATTCGTTGGGGGGATTCTTCGGCAATCCCTTTGGGGTGGTGTGGCTTATACAACCACTCGGATACCAATAACGTTACTTTCCAAGCCCATTATGAGGCTACATTAATGGAAATACGCACCCTTCGACCAATTGCTCGGGGTGCGCAGTGTTTAGTTAGCTATGGCTCGGAATGGTTTCAAGCCAAGGGTTATATTACTAAGGTAGACTTTTGATGTGATTTAGAATTTTTCGAACTATCGGATTACGGACGCTATCATCTTCGGTGAATGTCACTACTCCAATCTCGGGGAAGTCTTGGAAGGTGTTTATCAACCAACCCAAACCACTATCGGTTTTTTTCTTGAGGTCGATTTGGTCACCATCCCCCATCAAAATAAGTTTGGAGCGGTCGCCGATACGGGTAAGTATCGTGATTAGGTGCTCTTTTTTTAAGTTTTGTACCTCATCTACAATAATAAAACTATCATCAATCGAGCGACCTCGGATGAAAGCTAACGGGACTACTTCAATTAAGTCGGCTTTTTCTAATTCTATGGTGAGGGGTTTGCCGATGATTTTGTAAAAGTTATCCATAAAAGAGAGCATAACTGGTTCCATCTTCTCTTTAACCGTTCCTTTCAAGAAGCCTATTTCTTCCCCATCTAAGACGGTAACGCTTTTGGCGACAATTATTTTTTGGTAAGAGCCCTTGGCTAACATAGTTAGTGCCTCGGCACAAGCTACGTAGGTTTTGCCCGTACCTGCGGGTCCAGCACACACGGTGATTTCTTTTGCCCGAATAGAATCTATCAATTCTTTTTGGGTTTCGGTTTTACATTTCAGTTTCACGGAAATCTTGTTCCGAAGTTGTTGGGAGGGAAGGAGTATATCCATGTCAAAATCCTCCATTGGGTTTTCTTTTTTTCTGCGAGCCATATAACGAGTTTTTTTAAAGTGAAGAGTTTAAATCTGATTAATTATCGGAGGTTTTTCGTGTAAATTTCGGGACTCCAACCCGTAGCTATTTTTTGAGCCTCATCCAAAACACTAGCCACACTAATAGCCATTTCCTTATTGAACAGCCAATTGTTGTTTGTGGATTGTTCCCATATCGGGTCGAGGTGTAATTGTGCCCGAGGGTCGACTTCCCCTACCCGAGCCCGTGTTTTGGTGGTGTATCCGACCCCATTACCCGAGATGTCCAAAAATCCATTACCCCCACTAGTTGCCTCATTGTTAAATTCTATAAATTTATTCGTGATGTTGGTTATGTAGGTGTTTCCAGGAAAAAAGGCGGAACTGATATAACACCCAAGGAAACCATTAGATAGGTATTGATTGGGGGGTAGCTCTATTTTGTTCAAACCCAAGGTGGCGTTTATGGGTAGGCTAGTTAAAGATACCCTTTGAATTCCATTATGGATTCGAAGCGTGCTGTTCAAAACCGTAGTGTTCCAAATTAACGGAATGCTGACACTAATACCACTATTCTCAGCATAATCAAAAAACACATTAAATAAATTGCTGCCTACTTGGGTTACGGTGGATACTTTGTAATGTCCAAAAGCAATCGCAGGCAACCCCTCTATGTAGGCGGATTCCATCGGAATGGGGTAGCCCCAATAAGGGTATGTGCGTAGGCTTCGGATTAACATATCATTAGTGCCCACACTAATACCCACCACCTCATATTCGTGAATGGGTAAGCTTCCATCAAAACTATATGGGTTGGCTAAAAAAAGAGCCCCTTGTCCCTCACCAATTAGTTCAATTCTTCGGGGGTGTGTGAAATCCAAACCCGCATCGATGATTTGAATCGTACTGACATCGGTGGTCTGAACATCGACTATGGGTCTCAATTGACCTTGAAAATTGATTTGATTCCCATAAGTTGGGATGTATTGATAATTCGGTGGGTTCGTGGAGCTAATATCTCGAATTTGAACTATATGTCTTTTAGCTTTTTGACTCTTATCTTGCCAAAAAAGTTTAGATTCGTGGGTAAAGGGTTGATAGGCAAAAGTGATGTTCTGCGGAGGTTGGTTTTCTGCGTTTTCGCTTGATTCCGATATTTGGCGTGTCCAATAGAAAATACTAGTATTCGGTTTAACTTGGAGGGGGTCACCATCTACGATAGTAGTGGTTAACTGATAATAGTACACATAACTATCAGTTAGCGTGGCGGTCGCCGTAGTGCCCCCCGATATATTTGTGCCCACTACGGGGTTGGTTAAGGGAATGACCTCATTATCAAAAATGTCAACTACTCGAAAACGTAAATCTAAGGGGTGTGTGCCGACAGTAGCTAACCACACCCGAATCAGCGACCCGAAACCAATATTGGCAGGGATGGCAACCTCACTCGGTCCAGAAATCGAGGTCATGACTGTTACCCCATCGACCGAAATACTCACCAAACCCCCACCCCAATAAGTATTACCCACCGAACTCAGAATAATTTTATATCCTTGTTGTATTTGTGTGTCGGTATAGGCAGTGACGGAAACCTTATTGATAAAACCTTTGACCCAATCGTGCCCTTGTCCCCCAATAACAAAATTGTCATTGGGCTTGAGTAAATTAGAGCCAAAAAAACCTGGGTTTGTTCCCCCGATAAGCTCAACATCATAACCTATATCAATGGTGTAATTATACAATTTGGTAGCATCGTAACTGATTTTTATCGGGGTGATGGCATTAATAGGGGCGGAGTAGCTTATTGAGTACCCGTCATCGGAAGATATTTCCGAAGTCGCTATAACGCCTTGGTTGGATTCATTGGGTGGATTTCCATCTTCTATGGCTACCGAGCGTTGGGCTTGGGCTTGATATCTTTGAAATATGGCGGGGGTGTTTGGGGTTTGATTTTTATTCATATGCCTCAATAAAATCCTCTTTTTTCGTTCTTTTTTGGTTTCCGTTACTATCGGTGATTTCTAATTCTATCGTATAGAAACCCGTGGTGGATAGTGTCCATAAAATATTAGGGTCGGTAGTTTCCACCAAAATTTTACCTTGGTTGGATACTTTCCACAAGTATTGGGTTTTGCCCGCAATCTGACTCGCATCCGCACTAAGTAAAACGACACTACCCGTAGGTATTTTGGTCGGGTAGATACCTATGTTGGTATCTTCCCAACGCATCGCCCCACCTAATCCGCTTTCGTAAGGAAGACGATTGGCATCTATCTCGGCGACCGACACATTATCAAAATTAGGGGGTGTCGGTGAGGGTGGGTTGGGGGTGAATTGATATAATGGTGGTATTTGAGCTGCGGGATACCAACCGCCAGGTAAACTTAGGGGGTTGATACCGTTGTACTGATAGATTTGATAAAAGCGATTCCAAATAAGATAATCAGACACCCCGTTCAAGAAACCTCCGACCTTACCTATACCATACCCAAATTGGGAGGCGGTGTTTTTGAGGGGGTAGGTGTGTCCAATACTAGAACTAATCGGGTGTAGGGGGTCTTGGAACTCCACATTGTTTTGTCCTATCAGCCAACCCAATTGGTCGATACTTGGAGTTTTTGCCCAAGCACCCAATCGGAATGCCCCATCATTCGCCATCCAAAAATGAGGTAGTAATTGGTTTTGACTCCACCATTCAATACTAAAGGTACTGTTGACCGAAGTTACGGTGGGGGCAATAGAAAGTTTGATTTGACGCACATGACCACCCGAGATGAATAATTCCAAAACAGTGGCGGGGGCAGATGGGGCTGAGGGTAAACCTAACCCCGTGATGATTTCCCCGACATAAATATCTTGAGCAAGCAAGCCTTGAATATTCTGAATATAAATATTTCCATTTTGTATATCCCCCGTAAATGTGATTTTTTTAGGTAGGGGGTTGTTCATTGTGATAATCGGCAAAGCGACCGTATTGATAGTGGCAGCGGAATCGAACCAATCCGCAACTAACACATCGGAAGCGGCGACTGGAAAAGTTGGGGTCGCCACATCATAGATTTGATTGGGGAAGTTGTAGGTATCGATTTTTCCATAAAGATACCCCGAACCCGTACTACCCGATGAGATGAAATAATCAAATCGAGATAAACCTGGGTTATCGGTTTCCTTTAATTCATATAAAGCTTGTGACCATTTTTCTGCTTCATTCATACCCCCGACAATTCCTTGAAAGAGAAATTGTGGGTCGTTGTTGAATTGGATACCCCCATTTTGGTCAACTAAGGTGATTTGGAAATTACACATTAACCTTTCTTGTAAATCCAAAGAGTCCCAAGTATGAGAGCAAGATTCCACCCAAGTAGAGCTTCGATAATTTTCCCAAGTTTGGACTAATGTACCTAAGCGATTTTCGGCGAAATCTTCATCAAAGCTTCTTTGTCCTAATCGATAAGAGGTGGTGGTGCGGTACAGTTCGAAATTAGTATCATCGACCGTAATTAAAGTCCCTAACCCATTTCTCCAAGTTCCGACATTGGTTACATAGATGGTATAATCCCCCGAGACTATTCCGTGGTCGTAAAACCACCCCGTGTCGGACAAGGTAAAATCACCCGAAGGGGCAGAAATAAACGAACCACTCGCAGGGTACATATTGAAATCCATGTAGATTTCGGCATTGCCACTTTGATTTGACCCCAAATAAGTACGCACGGGAAAAATTTCATATTCATACTCCAACCAAATGATAGCCCCTTGGGCGTACCAATTAAGTAATTCTGTATTGAGACCCGAAAGAGAGCCCCCATCTAGGGTGACCAAATCTATAACGTAAATACCATTAACGGAGGATAGTGGGGTTATGGTGGATACGGTAATTATAATGTCATCTACCCCCGTTGTGCCTCCGATGAGTGCACCATCGATAGTTAAGGTGTCCCCAACTAAGTAATCTACACCACCCGACGATAGAGAGAAAGATGTGACAAGCCCACCCGAGACCGAAACATTAAAAGTGGCACTTGACCCACCCCCCGTGGTGGTAGTGGGTACACCTATATACCCGAAGTTGGCTGGAAACAAACCCGCTGCCACGGTCGACCAAGTAAAGGTTGTTACCGCACCTGCGGTGACGCTACTCCAAATATCGTAGGGGTGACCCGAGGTACTCGAGTCTAAATAAGCGTGGGTGCTGCGCAATCTTTGATTGTACACTAAAGCCCCATTTAGTTCCACGAATAATTGAAGGGTAGAAAAACCAGGTCGAATTTCACTCACGGGGTTGGCGGGTTGGCAGCCAATACCCAAAACTCCCGTGGGGTCATTATCTACGATGTATAATTTACCAATATGGTCGTTTATCAAAGGGTCGGTGGAGGAACTAGGCTCGATGACCCAAGTACTCAAACTTGAGTTGCTATTCCAAACTAAATTTCCATTGGAGATTCCCGAGCCTCGGTATTTATAAATTTGACTGATTTCCCCACCTTTGTAGTAGATGTTATCTGACCCCACACTCGGTAGGGTGATATAATTAGGGTCGGAAACATAGTTATCTTTACCCGAAATAGGAATTCGTCTTCTCTTCGGGGTGTCATCCGAGCCAAAAACTCGTATCCATTCTCCCGCCTTGATTCCCGTAGGGTTCGTGATGGGGTCGTAGATTCTATTTCCCGATACGGCGACCGTGCCCGCTATCTCTCGGAGCACACTCCAAGTGGGGGCAGAGTTTCGGAAAGCGGAAGGTGGGGTGTTAACTAAATCTATGGTCGTAAACCCAGGGACGGTATAATCGGAAGCCAATACCTCTAATTGATAAATCACCCCACTCCTACGAATGAAAATCCAATCGTTGGGATTAATGGTGGGTTCAATTTGCGGATAGGCTCTTTGATTTAAAATTTGAATTCGAGGTACGGGTGATGAGGGTGTAGTGTTGGGGTCTCGATACCATAGGATAGGACCCTCCGTGTTATCTTCTGCCGAAACTTGTACAATTTCAAAATCAATAGTGGGTGGGAAATGGTATTCATTCACCGCCGATAAATTACCTAATTCTAAGGTTTCCCAATTAACTTGGGCATCTTCCCAATTCGTGTCATTAAAGACGGGGTTGACCCAACGACCCGTGGCACTATTCCAATCATATCGGATACCCTCAAAAGGTGTGGGGGCTAATTGAGTACGGGAAGGTTCAAATTCGGGCAACGGTTCTTGGAACGTGTCGTTCCAAGTAGCGATACAATTAGTATTATATCGAGCAGCGTGCGCAAAAGTGGCTTCGGGTAGAAACACCTCCACCCAATTAGTTTTGATTTCATTGATGAAATTATTATCCGTATCATAAACAACCAACTCTAAGGTGTATTTTCCCGTATAGGGTACAAAAACAGTAGTGTTGATTAAACTATCAATTGTGCCTATGCCACTTTGGTAGTTGAAAATATTAGTGGGGTTTTCGGGCTCGGATAGAGTTACCCTCCATTCCATTTGATAGAAATCTCCTCGACCTAATTCATCCCAAGTGTACAGTGTTCCTACGTGACCGCCATTAACCGCTATGTTAGGCGCAGTAGTGTAATTAACACCGTTTGTTGCGACCGCCACACCTTGGTGGATTTGGATAGTGTCACCAGGATTGATGGTGGTGGTAATGGGGTTGCCCGATATATCGGTTAGGGTAATCTCACTGAAAGGTTGGTTCACCAAATTAATGATAGTTCCCACGGGGATGCCCGCACCTAAAACTATTTTATTTGCGGATATCGCCCCGAGACCACCCAAGGGTAGGGCGGGCGATAAGGTTAGTAAATCCCCCGTTCCTAAAGAATTGGATACGGCAGAAACGGTAAACTCTAAAATTTTTAATTCACCTCCCAATAGTTCGGATAATCCCGATGCCCCAAAACCATCACCCCCACTTACGGTTAAGGTTGGGGCGTAGCGATAACCCGAACCTGGGCTCAAAATTTCAATAGCTAAGAGTTGTCCCGACCCACTCGGTAGGGGGTCAACCCAACCTTTGAGTACCGCATCACTCCCACCACCCAAATCAATCCATCGATAGGGCACTTCATCCCAAGTAATGTCAAAATTGGTGGATAAATTGATAGGAGCACCCACGGCTATGTTAGGGGCATCAATATAAGGTTCTAACCGAGCACCATCATTAAAATAAATGACGGGATTGCCAGGGTAGGTTCGAGTTTCCAATTCGGCAGTCACCCCGCCTATGTTGGGGGTAAATACCACGGTGGGTAAAGTTCCGTATTTTAAACCCAAATCATATAAAGAGATGCTTTCGGCTTCAAAAGGGATATCGGAAGCAGCTACGGTGAAACCCGTGGCATTGGGGGTGACGTATTGACCGCCCACGGGTCGCAGAACGTTGGCTTGATAGAAAGTAGGGGGGAGTGCGGTGTAATTATTACCTTGGTTTGTTCCCGATATGATACCAAAATTTTGTACTTCCCCATTCAAGCCCACTAAATTAACAGTGATGCGAATCGGGTTATCGTAAGCACCCCCCGCTAAAGTGATGATATCCCCCGACTGATACCCCACTCCCGTGAAGGACATGGGGGAGAGGATTCCGATGGCAGAGGCTTTGACTTTCACGATACCACGAGCCGCTTGTTCGGCTTGACCTAAAAAAGAAACCGAGGGGATGACCCCAAAATATGCCCCACCTGGGTTCGTGATATACGCCCTCAGAATATCATACCGAGCCGTATATTTATTTATAGGGTCGTAGTATGGGGGTGAAATAAGGTTGGCGGAAGCATCAAAAGGTCGGATGTCAATAATAGGCTGCCGACGAGTATCTACCTTAAAATCAATTTGACGAGTTAAATCAATGGTCAGTTCGCTCGACTGGTCATTCCAAGAATTAACCGCATATCTTTCATAATACACCCCCTCGCCCGTGATGTCCACAATTCGGGTATTGAGCGGGAGGAATTTTTCTCGCAAATATCGTTTGAGGGCAAATAGTTTGATGAGCACCTCTTCATTGGTATAGGCAAAGGCATCCTCGGTTTCGGGAATACCAAAATTATCAAAATCCCCATTATCTCGAACAATATCATAGTATAAGCCAAAAAGATTAGTTTTACGATAATGCTTGCTCGGTAACAGTGTAATAGCATCACTATTTTTCCCCTTGTCTTTTAATTGAAAGGGTACTTGCATTTGCCGATACTTCCCAAAATACTCATCTTCTTGATTAACGTTTAACCAATATTCTTTGATGCGAATATCAAAATACCCAAACCAATTAATAATATTGACTAAGCCTTTATATGAACCCACATACGGCCAGATATCCTCGCCTTGGAGTAACATTTCTTTTCTTTTCTTGTTGAGCAGTAACCAATCGGGCAGAGCCTCATTGACATCACTATCTCGCAAAATTAGTTCTTGTTCTTCGGTCACATCTCGACCAAAATTTTCCAACAACAAACCCAACCTCTCATCTTCGGCAACCACTTCCCCATCATACAAATTGGTCAATAGGGTTCTCTTGGTGGGAAAGGTGATGTCGGAAATAGTCATAGTTGCCGTATACACCCCCTCATAGTCGGCTTGAAGCCCAATGTTTAATTGGAGGGCTTCCTTTTCCAAACGACCATATACAGTTCGGATATATTTCCCATTTCCCGTAGTGGGGATAAGGTCGGGTATGGCAGCCAAACTAGCGTTGGAGAGTGTAAAATAAACCACACTTTGTTTAACAATAGAGGGGTAATCCTCATTGTAATTAATATCAAATAAAAAATATTCGGGGTCGCTACCCGACTCAAAAGCCACTTCGAAAATAGGAATTACCGAGTAACGAAGAGTGGAGGTGGTCGTCGCCGAGATATTAACCGTGGTGGTGAAAAAAATGTGCGTGGGGGTGGTTAGGGTAACCGTATGTTCCCCGTCCAAAGGGGTAGTGGTGATGGTATCAAAGATGCGAATGGTATTACCCGTTCGAATATTGTGGGGGGTATAAGCAGTTAAAACTACACTCCCCGTAACTACCGAATCTTCCGATAGGGTAATTAAATTATATTTGGTATCAATGCTCCTAATTTGAGTTCCTTGCGTAATACCTGGACCTAAAACAAACATCCCTACGGTGAGCTGTGCCAACACCGAGGGGTTGATGGCGGCTAGGGTGTTTTTATTTCCCGCATAAATCGTACCCGCAATAGAAATAGTTTCTATTTTTAAGGAGGCGGATGTACCATTTGCACTATACTCCACCACGGGATACGGACCGTACTCCTCAATCCGAGGGAGCACATACTCTAAACCTCCGTTACTGTTCAATACCTCCTCTAAAATAAAAATATGGTCGGTAGTTATCAAGCCCGTAGATACGGGTTCTAAATATTTTTGATTGAGGTAATACTCGGAGGGATAGATGAAATTGCCATTTTCGGGACTGCTTGGGATAGTGAACCCTATAATTTCCCCATTACCCCCAAAACTAAGGTCGCTTGGTTGGGTATTCCAAACCAAGCCGTTAGCTATATTGAAAAAACTTAGATAGGTGGATAGGGGGTTGTAATCTACCCCCGTGGTTTGAATTTCCACGTAATCAATCACCCCAGATAAATTGGCAAAGGCACTTATTTGTGCTCCGAACCCAACCCCACCCTCGGCTTGTACAACACTTACTATGATAGCTTGTGTTTTGCTAGGATTGAAGTTTAACCCCGCTTTATCGAAAAAATTTAATCTGTTAGTAAATAGCATCAGTTCAAATATTTATAGTTCTTATCGACGGTGTAATTAACCGATTTTTTGATTTGAGAAACATAGTCCATTATGTATACAATAAATTTTTGCATTTCTGTCAAAATCTCTTTGCGCTTACTGTCATTCAACAAGTAAGGACTTAAGGTTTTATTAAAGACATTGTTTCTCCAATCATAGCCAATATTTTTCAACTCATCGAATTGATGTTTGGTAACTTCTCGATAATTTTCTCGGGTTAAATAACGCCCTTCCCTTTGTGCCATGTGAAAGTGTTTTTTTTGTTGTATATATCAAAAGTCTTCTTGCACTATTAGCCCTTGGGTACTCTTTTGATAAGATTAGTCTTGACCGAAAGGTATGTTGGCAAGTTGTTGGGCAAAATCTCGAAACGCATCTTCCATAGGTTTTACCGACATTCGTTTGAATTTATCGGCAAATTGGTCGAATAATAAAAACATTTGATTGTTGTCCAATTTGCTAATATCTGACCATAGCGAATTGACCACTGACATATTGAGACCCTCGTGGAGGGTTTCGGGGTTCTGAGTTTCACTCACAAAACTTTCAAAAGTGTTAAGATATTTTTTCATAGTTTGGGGTTTATTTTAGGATTATCCATTAAGAATTTTTGACTTGGTCGATATTGATTCGGTGGATACTTAAATTTAGGTTATCGTTGGTGTCCTTACCAAAGGCGATGTTGACACTACCAGGTTTTCCTTGTTCTACGGTATCATAGTAAATATACCCGTTCCGAGTTTCCCAACCTCCACGAATGAGCGCATACTCACCTCGACCAATAACGATATCCCCAAAAACATCAATTCCCTTATCGGGTAGGTTCGCATTGTTTGGGTCTTTTTTAAAGGCTTCGTTTTCTTCGGAAACAAACCATACATTAACGCTATCCACACCCTCTACAGTTTCAATAACCGAAATGATGTCTGATTTGGGGATGCGGTCTCTTCGACGGTTCTTTAAGAAATAATCACTCGATTTTGATACAACGGACTGCCTAATAGTATCTTTACTATAACCCTCAATGGCTATAATATTAACATTCATGACATATCTTTTTACGATTGGGTCTAAGATTTTGATTTCTGTGCCCATAATTTTTTGTCCGCTTTGTTCCACGTAATCATAAATTTTTTCCTTTTCATCATTGGTCAATAAAAACAATTGAACTGGAACCGAAAAGTAATCGGCACTTGCGGGTTTTCTTTTATTGACATCGGGAATGAGAAATAAGTAAACCACATTATCATCGGTAACATCATCGTCATTTAATGAACTAAAGGCATCAATAACTGAAAATATGTTGAATTTTTCTAAAAAATAAACATAAGAGTCCGCATTAGCCAAGACAAAGGCTTTGGAAGTTTTGGGTGCTAATATTTTGGTTAAGGCGATAGGTTCGGGGTCAGAACCGAATAAAATGGGTTTAAACACCGAGATGTCAATTGCCTCATTGGCATCCACGGGTGTCCCAATGGTATCGTATAAACTTTCGGCAAAGGTAAAGCTAGCGGCTTCGGAATCAAAAATGTTCCCCCCATTACCACTTGTAGAAATATACTCAATTTGGATAGTCGCCCCCAATTCTGGTATTTGACCAAAATAAATGTTTCCAAAATATAAATCCAAACCCCCGTTGATACCCGTTTTAACAATACATCCTTTAGCATTATAGGGAATGTCGTATAAACTCTCGTAAATTTTCCATTGGTCGCCGTTAACATAAACTTTGACGTTGAAATTATCAATCAACGCCCCCCTTTTACCGTTAAAATTAAAAGATTGGAGTGCATCCCCACCTCCCGTAACTTTTTGTGTTTCAATAACCCCTTGAACTACTCGGAGTTCTATCGAATTTTTTCCAATCAGATTCATCCTAGTTTCCTCCCCATCCATATCAATGATATAACTGAGGTTGTTGGTGTTATTGATTAGTCGAGTGTGTTTAGGGATTATGATGGTATTCCCATAAATATTGAGCGGGTTGCCATTGTATGTGAGTTTGACTGACCCCGTAGCCGAAATCGCCCGAGTGGGGTTGTGACCTGCGATACGAGCCCAATTTCGAATAGATACATCTCGAGTAGAGGTGTAAATATTTAATTCAGTGATACTATCTTCAATATAGTAGAAAATTAGTTTTCCTAAATCGATAAGGACTTGTAGAATTTGACCATAAGCCGAAGCGGGGGTGAAAACCTCACCCACTTGAAGGAATTTACTAGTCAAGTACTCACGAGCATCGTAGTACATTTGACCAAAGCGAATTCTATTATATTTGAAAATATTGGGCACGGGACTAATTTTTTTTAACGAACAACTACACCGAGCTGTCTAACATCATCTATGTATATATCTAAATAAGCTAAATCTCGAACCGAGCCAGGCACAAAGGTTACTTGCATTCGGATATTGTACGTACTAGCTTCGGGGATGTAACGAGAAATTTGAGCATTGAATGCTGTTTCCAAATCTTTATTATTGAAATTTAATTGAAATAATCTTCGCTCCAAATCCAAACCTAAACGAGGCTCGCCCAAGATATCACCTGGGGTCGTAAAAATTATCATTCTAATTTTGGTCAACGCCGCTTCCAAACTAGAATTTGTTTCTAATTGTTCGTAAGTATAATTGGGGTCTTGAAAATTGCGACAATATAATTCTTTTAGCACTTTATGTGTATTTTTAGTTCTTAATTACAACCAGCATCGGTTACTTATTTTTTATTGATATAGATACAACATTGAATATTTTGTATTAGTGTATATATAACTCACCTATAAATCATAAACCAATCGGGAACATTCTCCTCATCAATCTTGGTTTTGAGCATTTCAATTTCTTCCTTTCCCTCATCTTTCAGCATATCCCCATTAACAGCGATACCACCTGGGAGGTTAAAAGTAAAAAACCCCAAAATTCGACCCAGGGAAATTTTGGCTTCCGCCGTCACCCATCTTTGGAAATTCCAATCATCGTATAGTTTGGTTTCCTCTATTTTAACATAGGTTTGGAGGAATAGATTTTTTTTGGGGTCTCGACCTAATATCTTAAGTCGATGTGTATTGGTATTGAAATCATAAGAAACTCGTTCTAATATAAAGGCTTTGGTTAAATCCCAATAAGAATACTGAGCAGTTCGTAAAACCAAATCATCGGAAGCAAAGGGGGCTAAATATATCTCCGCTGCTAATAGCCTATTATCGGAAAAATCTCGGTCGATAGTTCCTAAGCGTCCGCCACCCGAAATTTCTTTACATTCAAAGACACTGATAACACAATCGGGGAGTAAGATACTGCGAGTCCTTTTAAACTCGGGGTCGGAAAACCATTTCTTTTCAATCACGTAATATTGGGTCTCCACCGAATATTGATAGTTAATGTAGAACCAATTCAAGGCTTGGTTGATTACCCTTTCAATTTCTTGGGGTGGGACAGAGTAGGGGAGTGCGCCACTACCCGTAATTTCGTCATTAACTAATTGAATTAACTCACTTCGGGTCATATCGGAAAGATTTTTTTCACCCCTATGAATTGGGGGTTTTCTTATATATCTAAAAGAAGAACCCCAAAGACCAAAAAGTCTTGGGGGTTGTTATTTATTGAGGATGTAAACATCTTGATTTATTTTTTCCACCACACAGATATATTACTAGTATGGGTCGTATTCAATTCCCCCAATCGTTATATGCTCATCACTAAATAGCACATAATCATTCGAATCTTTAGCTATATTACGTTTTAATCCATCTACACCATTTTTGAGTAAAAATAAAGATGCTTTTTTATCACCACCTAAAATCCTTGATAAAGTATTATAGAATAGCCACCCCACATAAGAGAATTCAACAACTTCGTCAGATTTTTTATTATGTCCGCCTAATGCTTCTACAACTTTATTAACTATGTCCTCTTGAACTGGATTCCTCGTATCTATCAAAATATATCCTTTTTTGTCTTTAAAAAGATTTACTTTATATAGATATTCGCCATATTCTTTATCTGGTATAAAGTTGCTAAAATAAATACCCCAACCACTTAACTGTCTATTCTTATTATTACTAACTTTTGATATATCAAATTTATCAAATTTAATCGGACTTCTATGGTAAGCTGTTATTCCTTCTTTAATAGAATCGAATTTTGAATTAAGTAGTAAAGTTTGTTCATTCAAATATTCACGCATAGTAGTTGCTATGAATTTGTGTGGTTTTTTATCTTGTCCCATATTATAAAAACGTTCTTTTTTATTTGTTGTCGCCCAAAAAATTATATAACATCATATGTTATGTCTTTTAATTCATTAGTTTCGTCATTTAGTTCGTATATGAATCTAACATCATCCAATGTTACATTTCTAACGGAAAACCCTAAACCCACATCACCGAGTTGAGAATTAATTGTAAAATCACCAATTTCGTAGGCAAACCCTTGCGTTTCCAATCTTTCAACCATGTTTAGGTTTAAAAATTCTTTCTCAATGGCATTAATACCAATAACATACAAACCCCCTTTATAGCGACCACTTTTTTTCACTTTCAATCCCCACTCAATAACCTCACTTCTTGAGCCACCAAAGGAAGCACCGAAATATTTTTCTGGTGGGACACTATACTCACCGCCTATTATTTTTTTCGTTTTTAATATTATATTAAATTCCTTTTCATCAACAATCCTCCATAAAAAGGTGGTTGTTAAAAACGTACCAACACCAATATTTCTAAACAAGCTAAATTTATTTCTTAAATAAATCGCCTCTTTAAAATTATCTTCAGTAATTTCGATGGGCGTTTCTTTGAAATCGTAAATACTATCTTTCGAAATCTTCTGCTCATTCAAATACTCATGTATGGTAGTTGCTATATAATCGAAAGAGGGTTTCATCTAGTTTGTTTTTTTTACTGACCGCAGTAACGTTCCAACTCGGCTTGGATTTTTTGATTATTCATGCCCTTAAGGCTGATGCCCGTGATAGTTTGGAATATCTCTTGACTAATCGATTGGTCGTAACGGATTTTTTTCACCAAAGCCGCACAATTTTTCTGTTCAATTTCTTGTACTGTTTTGGACATATTATTGATGAACATCTCTTTTTGTTTCTGTAGGTATTCCTCCCAAGTATCCGCTATGTGAGAAAATACACCCTCATCAAAACGCTTTTTATCGTACTCTTGGTAACCAAAATAATCCTTTCGGTTGTACTTGTCAAATAAATCTCCAAGAAATCTATTCATGTTACCCGCTACGCCTTCATTAAGAAAAGACTGATAATTTTTGATTGGTTGCATATTGTTCTGTTTTTTTTACAATGTAAATATAGCTAATTCGGCTGATAAAACCAAATTTTAGGGTCTATTTCTCCTTTTTATTTTCTTTCTTTTCGCCTTTTTTGTCTTTCTGAGTTTGGCGGTCACTATCCCCATCTTCCGTGTTCGCATCGGGGGTGTTTGTACTTTTACTAACCAAGACCGTTTCTTTGGATATCTTGGCTAATTTTCCAATTTCCCCATTTCGAATTACCCCACCTTTCATCTCGCAGTTAATAATCATATTTTTATTCTCTACGTAACAATCATCTAAGGTATTGGAGGCGTGTAGGATACATTCTGTGACTTTAGAGCCCGTGATGCGATTGTTTTTTAAAAACTCACATCTAAAAAATCGAGAATTTTTAATTTTACAGTTATAAAACCAACAATGGTCTATCACCCCCTCTAATTCGCACTCCAAAAATTCGACATTTTCCACTTTGCAGTTGGTTATCTTAGCCGATTGGATTTGATGTCGAGCCATTTCGGTGTCGTAATTATACAGACCTTTCCGAAGCCCACCAGTATTAATTAATTTAAATAAGGTATCTCGGATATTTCCCCAATAAGCTTCTAATAATTCACCATCATTTTTTAAATCTACGGATATTTTGATATCGGGAAAAATAGATTTAAAAACCTCGTATTTAACAAAGCCTCGATAATTACGGCTGTTCGCATCGGTCATTTTTTTAAAGTCGGAGATTTCGAGTTCGGTCAATCCCTCCGAATTTAAAGTTTCGTAGAGGTGTGCCACGAAATACTCCAAGATTTCTAAAATCTTTTTGGTTTTGCGCTCATAACCTTCCCCACCAAGGTAGCGGTATTCTAAATACCCCTTGTGTAATTTAGTGAAATTAACCCCGTAATATTTTTCTTCGTTGGGAAAATTAAGTATGGAGTTGCCATAATTAACCAACGTGGGGTTGTAAAAGAGGATATCATTAAAACCAATCTGTTTGATACTTCGAGCATAAACATTATCCTTACGGTCGGGGAATTTATCATAAACCTTGTTTTCATCAAAGGATAAGATAAATTTCGTCATGGGTAACGATGTGATTTGGTGACGGGTGGGGAGTTTTTTATTATCAATATTGATATTTAAATGAATCGCACAACGGTTGTTAGTATACCCGTTGTTGGTTATCCACTCCAACATTTTAATAATCACGTTTCGGCTTTCTTTATAACTGAGCGTGCCCGTCACCAATTCTCGCATTTTCTTTCCCCCCGAGTAATCCAATTCCAATTTGAAAACGGAATCGGTAGGTTTGACTGAGGAGTGGTAGGTTAATTTTTCATCATCCAATCCTTTAATGACCATAGGAACAACTATTCGCTTCCCAAGAAATTTTCCGATACTGCGGGCAATATCTACCCCGTTCTCAATTTCGGAGAAAAATTCAAATTCAACCCCCACTACGGTGGCATCTAAAATTTCTTCGGATGTATAGTTTTTCTTAATGCGCATTTCGGTTAGTTGTGTTATTTACTATCGGCAAATTTCAAATGGAGGCGGTTATTATTAGTGATGTAACCAATTTTAACCTCAATATTTTCCCCCACATTCAGTTTCCCTTGTTTTTTAGTTTTCAGTTCTTTCCCTGGGATAATACCAATCATATTATCATTCAACCGAACCGTTACCCCAAAAGGTTTTACGTTAATAACCTCCCCATTAATCACCTCATCTAAACGAGATTTGTGGTAGTCCTCTAATTCTTTCCTCTGTTGGGCGGGGTCGATGCTAGTCAAAATGATTTTCTTGTCATAAGATATTTCTTGAATCCAAAAAGTGATGGTATCACCCGCTCGATAGCCACGGTTATGAAAACGTTCCGTGTCAGCTTCCGACATTTTTGAAGTGTGGAGTAAACCCGTGAAAATGTCATCAAACTCGACAAAGACTCCAAATTTAGTCGCCCCCGTGACCGTACCCGTATATTGAGCACCCACCCCAAGCTCGTTGGTTTTTTGTGGGAGTACGGTTTTGACATATCTCTTGTATGAGAATACAAAGGTATCGCTCCCCTCTAAATAATCTTCCACCATGAGCGGAATGGTTTTGCCAATCATTTCGTCAAAATTACGTACGATATTGGCGGCGGCTAGAGAGCCAGGTAAAAATCCAATCACCCCTTGCACGTTGACAAAGAATCCCCCTTGGTTTTTTTCCAAGATAGTTCCAAAATAAGCCGATGTTGGGTTGGTAATTTGTTCGTAAAACTCATCTTTAGTTTTGAGGATTTGACCTTTAGTAATAGAACCTTTAAGATAGGGTTTGACTTGCTCGACTACTAAGTAGCACTTGTTTGCTAAAAATTCTTCTTTACCCTCGGGATTGCTAACAAAATCTAAGAAATCAGTATAGTGCTTAAAGCCTATGCTTTCGATAAAGCTTCGCTCGCTTGCCATTTCGGTAATACATTCAAAGCCACCTTTCAAGACAAAATTAACCTCACTACCTCGAACATGGACGATGTCGGTTATAAGGAAAGCTTCACCTACTAAGGGTTCTCCATTGGGCATATCTATTTTTAAGAGTTCCTCATAGTAAGCAAGGGCATAATCGGCATGATTATACACATTATCTTTATAACGGGAGAGAATAGCCGCATTGGGTATTTTTTTTCTTCGAGCAGTTTCAGCATCTAAATAATCCCAATCGAAATCATTGGCTGAGGTGGAATTCAAATTCATGTTTGTTTTTTTTAAAGTGTAAAAATAAAAGTGTCTTTTTATATATCATTTTTAAATTAACTGATATTGGCGGGAGATGAGGAAGTGGTGGTTGCTCCCGTGGTCGGACCTGCGGGGCTCACCCCAGCGGTTAATTGACCCGCAGGGGTAATAATCGTGGCGGATTTTACAAAAGCATCCACATTATTGGCTACCGCCGCTGCAATAGCGGGCACAATCTGTTCCGCCATCCAATCAACCATAGCCTCAGTAAGGGCGTTGGCTAATTCATTTGCCGTCACCTTTTGGATAAGAGCCTCGGAACTCGCCGCCGCCGCCCCGCCAGCGTCATATTCCAAACTTAAAATAGAAGCCGTTTTCAGTTTTATAGATTTGTAGGCTTGGTCTAAATTTTTACTTCCCGAAAGCGCACCGCTTAAAACTCCACCATCGAGTTTTTTTCTCAGCGAATCTTTGACCTTTGGGTCTAATAATAATTTTTGTTTTAGGTTGGTTTCAATACCCGTGCGAAGCACTTCTTTGACTAATGGCATAATAGATTATTTTTTTAAAGGGTTTTAACGACGGGAGATGCTCCTCGACCGCTTAAATGTATTTGTGGCTGCATTGGAACAACGGGTGGTGAGGTGGGTGCGCCTAAATTACCAAGATGAGTGTGTGAGTTGAAAAGAGTTAGGAAACTATCCCCCAAGACTAATTTTTCGGCAGCTCCCGCCCCTAACTCAATAGTTTCCGTGTGGTCGATGGTAACATTAGGGGCGGTTACCGTCACCCTTTCTCGTGCCACAATATTGATTTGCGGACCGATTAGCTCAATGATACTATCCGTACCAGCGTGTTCAATCGTAATACTCGAATCGGGGTTAATAATGATTTGGGAATTTTTGTGAAAAATATTAAGCCCCTTCCCTGGGGTGTAAAAAATCTTCATTTCCTCATCCACATCATAAGCCAAGACGTGGGAATTGATATAAGTGTCGCCTATTTCCGCTTTCACCTCGGGATTAACTGATTGGATAGCGGTATACTCGGCAGCCATCAAATCCCCCTCAGCGAATTGGACTCGAACATAAGTTCCCAATTTGGGAACACTAATGTCGGCATACCCCCCATTCTCACCGCCCGCAAACATTTTGCGCCCAAAGGGCTGTGCCCACGGTATGGATTCGGGGGCGATGTCATCCCCATCAAATAACCCAAAAACTTTAATTTTACACCGACCCTCTTGTTCGGGGTCGTTATTATCTACAATCTCCCCAATGAATATTTTACCCATCAAGTCTTCTTTGTTCAATCCTGCCATATTATTCTAAAATTGTTTTTCCTAAATTATCGGCTATGATGTTGGTCTCTGTCCCCGAAAAATTAACATTCTTTTCAATATTGGTATTGATTGTTGGGGCTAACAAATCAACTTGTTCGTTATCTGCTGTTGTGGTAGTCGGAGCTATTAGGCTCACCTTATCTAACCCTACATTTCCTTTAGGGGGTTCATTAAACTCAACGGTGGATAGTTTAGATTGGGTACTTTCGGGGGCTTCCAAATTGACTTTCGCTGTTTCTAAAACAGCCTTTGGTGGACTAACCAAGTCGATGCTGCTTTCTATTGGTGTGCCTTCAAAATTACTCTCTAACTCAACCTTTGAATCGGGTGAGGGTTTTATAGGAAAGCTTAATAGCTTGACCTTAGTATCCGAAGTGGTATTCACGGGTGGCTCTTCGAGGGTCACCGAGGTTTCGATATCGTTACTGATACTTGGGGCTATTAATTCTACTTTACCACTTGCGGTACTTGAGGATTCTGCGGAGGTTAATTCCACCTTTTCGGGTACTGTATCTGAGGAAACGGGACTAGTTAACTCCACTTTAGGTGCTTGGAGTGAGTTTTCGGTGGGTGTGCCACTTAACTGAATATTTGAGGGTAGACCAACATTTTTAGTGGGGGCTACAAATAAAACCCTATCTAAATTCCCTTGTAAGGACGACCCATTATTTTCCAACACTAAACGAACCGAGTCGAGACTGTTGTTTTTATTTGGGGCGTTTAATACGACAGCATCCCCACTCATAGGGGGTGTTTGGGTGCTATTTAGGCTAATGTTTCCTAAATTAGTTCTTTGCAGGTTTTCGGAGGCAATGGTATTAATGATGGTTTCGATAGATTGGTTTTCTAAATCTGTCCCCACCACGGCATTAGCTAACACCTCTACCGACCCTATGGTGTCCTTTACTAATTCTATTTCCGCCCCCGTTAATTGGATATTGGAGGCGAGGGAATCGGCTATTGGGCTCGCCACCCCCGCATTGGATAACAGACTGCGAGCGGCGGCTCCAGGGTTATTGATAGCACTTTGTAGGGCATTGATAGCGTTACTAGCGGAGAAGCCATAGACATTCCCCAAAAGAAGTTTATTGGCGGCATTTCGAGCCACATTTTCTGCGGCATTGATTAAATACTGCGCCCCACCAAGAGCCGAAAAATAATCACTGAAACTCCTCAATACCTTATCCCCACCATCACTTGCAAATGAACTATCCCTAAAGGATTTGCCTCGCTCGAAAGCATATTTGGTATCTTGTAAGTAAGCCCCCAATAGACCATATTTATTGATTTCTCGAACTGCACCAACTTTTACTTTAAATTTGACTGAGGCGGGTGTACCGTCGGCAAAACGATTTAAATTAGCCAAATATCCCACATCATCGGAAAATGGGTCTATTTCACAATACTCACATCTAAAGGTGTGGAATGTCCCCAAGTTGTAAGGACCGAGCAAACCAGGTCGTTGCATAGTTCTTATTTCCGCTATGACAATATCCATCATAAAGTATCTCTGACAATCGGGAGCTGCCCATCGGTGATAGGTGGCATCCCAAATAGATTTACGATACAAATCTAATATATAGGTCATCTTTAAATCAATGGTTTCTAAACATTCAAAAGTCAGAACCACATCCTTGGTGCGAAAATTATTACTAGGGTTGATTTTCCACAAGCTATCCACCCCCGATATTTTTTGAATCATCCAAGGGGTTTTTTTGAATATTTTAATAAACCCCGCTTGGAATTCTTCCATCATTTTAGCCCTATAATGTTCATTTCTTCTCCTAAAATAACCAATCACCGAATCTGATTGTTGCTGTTGGGCTTGTTCACTTGTACTCAGATTATCGGGTATTAAAAGACCTTGGGGTAAATAATCCCTATTGTAGTTATCATTAGCCCCCAAAATAGCCAAATCGGGTTGTAGGTACACCCAAAACCCTAAGTAAGTGGGGTCTTCATTTTCTATCCACTTATCAACCCCCGAGGATACACCTACCCCAAGACCATTCTCTGATAAGCTAATGTCTATGTTGAGGTTTTTAAACGGACTAGGGTTGAATTGTCCATTTCCGTTTAAGAAATTTTTCGTTATGGAGTCAGTTTTATTCATTTAATTAGTTATTTTAGTTGGTGAACGAAGGCTCTTCGTTCGGAGGACCACCAGGAACAGGCCACTCTCTTCGAGTTAATTTGAATGATTGAGTCATCCCTGGCTCGGGTGTTTTTTTATTTGGGCTGTTGGAAAAGTCTGTTGATTTTGGGGTCATGCTATAGGTGAATTTCATCCCGTCAACCATGTAATACCCACTGTAAAACTGGTCCATAGCGGCTACGGTTTCCGACTTGGGTTTTTGTTGGTCATCGGGGGTGGCATCCAAACTTCTTTTAGCATTATCGGATTGGGTGTGTAATACCACAGGTAATCGTTCCCCCCTATAAATATTTGGATTCCAACGCTCTATATCCACCTCAATAAATAATTTTTCCAATTCGGAATTATTTCGGGCATTCCAAATCTCCGAATATAAGTATTTATCGTGGACATCTCGATATTGAATCCCTCTCCAAAAATAACGATTTTGAGTTTCCCACCATTTTTCTTTGGATGTCCCATCTGCCGCCTTAATGGTGGAGCGACCCTTCAAGAGGATTTTTTTCTCCTCCGCACCTGGGGTCGTAATCGGGTCAACGAAAATTTCCCAAGGCTGCCCCGAAGCTTGGTCAAAAAATTGGACATAACTTTTATATCCCCAATCCTTAACCACGTCTAACGAATTGTTTTCGACTCGGTACTGTTTAATATACATATTCGTCCCCTTGAAGTTATCCATATCGGATAAAAGTTTGGCTGATTGGGCTTGGTTTCTCTCCTCTTGATTCGAGTCACTCAAAAAATTCTTGAACGCCGAGGTATCCACAATGGCGGCATCAATCGAACCATCACTATCAATTTGGTTATTCACATTAATGAAGTTCAAATGATAATAAACATCGATAAAACAAGAAAAGAAACTCGACTCATCTTTCCAAGCGTGCTTCACTATTTTTTGAATGTATTTTTGGTAGGTGTCATTCGGATTAATCCAAATTTGTTCGTCATCGGTAAAATTTTCATTGGTAGCAAACCCAAGATTTAAGTCTTGGCATATCGTCTGCAAGACATCGAAACTAGTACCCGTATAGGCTTTTTTATTTTCATCTAACATCCGAGGGATAAACAAATCCCCATAAATTTCCAATGAACCCCCCATACCCTCTCTAGTCCCTTTTCCACCATTGACCGAAGTGACGATATAGTCATTTCGGATGGGTTTGAACACATCATTCTTGGCTCGAATAAAGATGGAAACGATATCCCCATCCTTGGGAATCCCGCTCGATTTAAAGGCGGCACTATTAGTCAACACCACCTTTAAATAAAGTTTAGGTAAAAAACCCGTGGCATCTATTTGCACCTTATTCATTTCTTGTTGATTAAAGGTGTATGAATTGATAGTGATTTGTGGATAATCTGTACCCACCTCTAAATGGTACTGCCGCCCCGTTTTTTTATCTTGGAGATTTTCGGGTAATTTTTCACTTGTGCCCGTGTAGGCATCTTCGAATATCATATCATCCAACTCAATAGTGGGCGATATGATAGAGCGGATAATACTTTTTTCCTCTTGTGGCATTATTTTTTACCATTTTTTACTAAACGAGCAATAAAATCACTTTTGCTGATGGAATCCCCGACCTCGGTGATACTCTTCGAGACGTTCGGTCCGAAGTAAATCTTCCCACCCTTGATTTCAATTTCTTTGTCCCCAAAAGCTGCATAGTTGGGTGGTAGGTTGGTACTATCCACCTTGACTCCTTGTTTTTTTCTTTTCTCAAACTCTTTGAGTTTGGGGTCAATTTTTGATTTCTTTTCGGGAGATAGGTACTGCTCTCGAACATCATTTTTTGCTGATAGGTTCGTTCCGCTGTTACGCATATTTTTAGAGGTACTGTACGGCTCGAACATTACAAAAATATCATCTTTATCAATAGCCAAGGGGTTACTGATACCATTAAATTTTAATAGCATTTCCATATAATCATCCACTACCACATACATATCTATGGTTACTAAATCGGGGCGCATCACATTGGAATCGGGAACAAAGTAATAACTGATACCAATCGGTCCAGAGTCCCCTTGGGTGTAGTTAATATCCTTTTCCAAGAAATCGATAAAGGAGTTTCCTTGTTTATCGGTGATAACCTTTTTGGTTTCTTGGGTCGCATTAAAAATGAACGGCATAGTTTAGTATCTTTTTTATTTATTCGAATTACTTTTGGTGTCGGGTTTTTTATCCCCATCCGATTTGGCAAAACCGTGATTGTAAATAGCCACCGCCGAGTTGTACACGGGGGATAAAGCCTTGCCCGCACTGCTCGAAATTCTGTCTATTTGAGTTGGGTCACCTAACAATGGGTTTTTGTATTTTCCCGAAGGAACTTTCTGTGAGTTGTATTGTTTGGTGTTTTTGTAGTAACTTTCATCCTTTTTGGTGTCGTGGATTGCCGAAGAATCGATATCCAAACCACTTTGTAGACCAGGTGGTACGGAGTATAATCGACCACTACCTTTATTAAACATGGATTCGATTGCCGTTTTGTCTCGGGGCATTCCGTGTTTTAGGGTAACTGTGGCTTTGATTTCTGTCGGAAAGTCATCAGGACCGAGTTCATCACTAAACTCAATCTTAATCCCATCGCAAATTAAATTCCCCACCATCATCATGGGGTTCATAGGATTCCCCACAGTTATGTGCCATTCTCCGATAGGTTCACCAGTGAGGATGGAGCGGAGTTGGTGCGTACTAACCTTACCTCGGGTAGAATTTAATTTCATAGCGGCAGAAGCCCCACCTGCGGCAACACTTTTCAATCCTTCAATCGGGTCATCTAGAATTTTATTGAATAAATCCGTTAGATTGTTTTTAGCATCGGTTACTTGGGACATTACGGCATCGAAAAATTTGGCGGGGTTGCCCTCAATCCAAGCTTGTTTCCCCGCATCCCCACCTAAAAATGGAGATAAGCTACCGTGATTACCATTGGGCATCATACGGTTTTCCCCACCCCAAAACGGAGCGGTGTTGAAAGTTAAAATCATTAGATTACCAATAATATCTAACATCACCGCTTTACTATTAACCCCCCCGATACTTCGAGCCACATATTCAAATTGTAGGGTGATAGAGTGGGTAAACTCAATCCCCCTTTCTCGACCCATGGTACTATCAATTACGGTCACAGGACCGTAAATTTTATTGGCATACGGACCGTTGTTATACGGGTCGGGCGGCACAACGGGTTCGGGCTTGTCTCGTGCGCCCTCTACTCCCGATTGCCCAAAACCAATGGCACGAGCCAAATTCGGAAAGGGTGAACTTGCGTCGGCGGGTGAGCCGTTCGGGGTAATTTCCCAAACATCGGCTTTAAATTCTTTCCATTTGAGCTTGGCTTCTATCGGTCCGAGAATCGAAGATATTTTATTGCCCGTATCCTCACCTAAATAAGTGACAGCGTGCGCTACCGAGGCTAATTTATCCCCCTTGCCCGAATTTTTATAATTTTGGTCTTCCCCACTAGTGACGTTATCAATCACGGGTCGAGTGTATCGACGGAGGGTGACCATATAATTGAGGGGGATTTTCTTAAACCACTTACAAAAAACAAAATCTTGGTAGCGATATGGGAATTTTTTGTTATCATCCTTTTGAGACCAAAAAATCAAATCATTTACCGTCAATTCTTGCGTGGTACTTACGGGTGTGTTATCATCTTGTAGTTTATCAAATTGGGCGGTGTTGTCATACCACCTTTTTTGCCCCTCACGGTCAACTAACACCTTTAGGGAATCGCTCTTATTACTTGCCCCGCCACTCGCAATAAAATTGATATATGAGTTATTGGACATTAAAGAGGGTACGCCCCTAAATTCACTCAAACCCGAACCATACCAATAGTCGGCTTGGGATAGATTTTTATCTTGAACATTTAGCAATTTTTTATCCCCTGTTGGGGTTGCCCCAGCTTGGGGGGTGGCATCCGCTGCTGATTTATTGATGACAAAACCATCCACGAGTGGGGCGATATCATTGGGGTCGGCAGAATAAGAATAAACCACTCGAACATCATTCGGGTTTTCACTAGTGTTAGTGATAAAAATCAATCGTTTATCGAAAGGTTGAGTATCGTCTAAAATAGGGGCATTGTTGTTGGCATCTTGAGTGTTAGTGCTACCGCTCGCATTCAATTCATTGGACGAACCACCTCTCGGTGGATATACGGCATTGAATCCAAATCTTGCTTCAAGTGCCGCTCTACCACCCTCCAATACTTGGGGGACGCCACTCGGTCCAGCAAAGGTGATATCTTGATAGACTATAAAAATTGGTGTTTCGAGTATTATTGCCACTAAGTACGGCGGGTTGGTCGGACCACCTTGTGGGTTTCCTGGCTCTATAACTTGGTTTGGGTTATTGAAACTGAAACCTGCATTGGCGGCTTCCTCCGCAAGGGCACCAGTTGGGACACTTATTGCCATATTGTAAATTCTCTTTTAAATATATATATCAGAGAACATTATAATGTCCATATTTTCTAAAAATAACTTTTCTAAAAATGTCAAAGATTTTAAAATTTTCGGATTTCGAGAGTCGAAATCTCCAAGAAGAAGAGGAGGGTAAATCTTATTTACAGAAACTCCAAAATATTTCCCAACAAACCGAGAAACTAATGGAGTTGATTTCGGATAACGAGGAGTTAGAGGCTTGGGTGCAAGACAAAATTACGATTGCGGAACATAACATAGAGGCAATACTTGGTTATTACCAATCGAGCAAAAAAGGGGGTACTGATATGCCCTTAGAACCTAACCCAAACAACCCCGAACTTAAGAAACCTACTAAACCTTTGTTTGACCGCAAATGAAAACACCCACCTTTTCCGATTTCAACAATCGGAGTATCAAAATAGCTATTTTGGGGGAATTGATGTGTGAGCGAGGGGCGGTTAATTCAGTTATTAATGGCGACCCGTTCAAATATATTTCCCCCTTTTTACAATCACATGATTATGTGGTGGGGCAGTTGGAAACCACCTTATCGGGATTAACCTCTAATTATCCGAGGTTTTCGAGCGGGGATTATTTTGCCGAGTATTTAAGCCACCAAGTAGATTTTTTATTCACCGCAAATAACCATTCTTTTGATTGGGGGGTGGATGGGGTCTATCACACCATAGACACCTTAAAACAATATGGGATTTCGCAAATAGGGGTGCATAAAAAAAATAAAAAACCCCACTACAAGGGGGTGAATGTTCGAGATTTTAGCTTATCTTTTTTAAATTACACACAATTTATCAACCATGGGACGAAAAAAAACCCTCAACACCAAGATGATGTTTTCCAAGAGTCTGCTGATTCCGCCGACGCAAGGGGAGTCATCTCCTTTTACGAAGAATCCAGCGTTAAAAAAGAAATTAATCTTGCGAAAAAGGGATGCGATGTCATCCTTGCTGCAATCCATCTCGCAAATCAAAGGCGCAATGGGAGTGTCCGAGAACTCTCCCGAAAATCAACCTCCGAACAAAGAGGAATCTTAGAAAAGATGTGCGCTTCGGGGGCGGATATTGTTTTGGGTGGACACCCACACTATTTTCAAGGGGGTCGCCAACAAGGCAAACAACTAATGGTTTGGTCTTTGGGGAGTTTTTTCACTTTGATGGAGCACCCCGATTACGAAAACAATTCGGGTTGTGTGCTTAGTGTGCGATATGATTCTTATCTAAACCCAACGTACACCTTTTTGCCCGTAGCAACGGTGTATAATACCCAAGACCATTTTTATTATGTCCTCCCTATCGCCCCGTTGGCTCAAGGTTTCTACTCCTTTGTTTCCGAGCAGAAAAGATATGCATTACTTCAAGAGCTTTCTCAAATAAGAGAAACTTTAAGGGAGAACAGTTTAGTTGAGGAAATAATCCCGATTAGCCTCATCTGAGGCGATTTCCGAGGGAAAGGCTTGGCATTCTATGATATGAACCTTTCGTAACACGGGATAGAAAATAACTCCGTCAAACAACTCATAGTATTCCTCCATCTTGTCTCTTTCGGTGAGTAGGAGGATATCTCTAACGGTTTCTACACTCGAGCAAAAATGAATCAACTCTCGAATTTTTAAATCATCTAAATTAGGGTTGGAATAAATAATCCCGTAAACTTTTTTACGAGTAGCTCCTTTTTTAATTTGGTTTTGGATTTCTCGATTGATTAAAAATTTAGCACAATCATCCAAGTTTTCGGGGTCATAACCCAACCCTTTAATAATGTCTTCAACGGAAAGTAAAATATATTTTCGGAGATTTAGAAACGCCTTTTTTACTTTTTCTTTGTTATCAAATGTAATGTATAAATTCACAATCTTACTTGTTTTTTTTCTGGGCAATCCTTGCCTCTCTTTCTTCGTGCTTGGCTTGTATAGAAGCGAGCATTTTTTGGGCATCCTCTTCGGATGTTCCTGATGCGATTAGATTTTGAAGGATTTTAGCAGAATTTTCAGCAGCCGATTGTTCTAAAGCGTGGTAGCGTTCTTGAGTATTTCTTAAGTGGATTTCTCGTCCCATTTCCCGTTTCCGTTTTTGGACTTCTTTTCTTTCAGCGGGGGACATCTTTTTGAGGTCGTTTAATAGACCTAATTCTTTTTCGATTTTTCTTCTTTGTTTTCGGTTATACATGGTCTAAAGTTTTTGCATACATGAAATTAAATAATCTTAAAAAGGCGGAGAGTAGAAGACCATCATCAGAGGCAATTCCTTTGCTGACATCTAACATAATTAATTTACTTTTTTCTTCTTGGTCGCTACCGTCACCCGAGGCTTTTCCTTGCTCTAAACGAGAAACGTCGCAAGCAAAAACGGGCACTAATCGGTCGCTGTCCTTGTATGGGAAAATACCCCCCAAAAACAACCAACGGTCGTTTTCATCCTCTTTGACCTCAAATCCACCCTCTTCTTTGAGTTCTCGTCTTGCTGTATAGAGCAAACTATCATCTTCATATTCGATAGTGCCCGTAATGAGGGTTTCGGCAGAGTTGTTAGGTCTTAGGGGGTTGTATTCTTGAAGCACCCCTATCTCTTTGACCATACCATTGTTGTCCGTTTTGTACGGTAGTACCGCCACCGATAATTTTTTCATTCGGATGCCGACCATACCATCAATATTAACCACGGAAAACCCCGAGTGGTCAAATAATATTTCAGTCTTCAATTGATTCGATTCCATTTTTTTTGTATTTCTTTTGAATTGTTTTTTTATCGGGTTCTAACACAGCTAACCAAATTTGTTGGGAAATTTGTTGCCTCAAATCTTCTATATTGATGGTTTGGGCGATGTAATCCAAAACTTGAGTTTCCCCATCGGGGTAAGTTTCCGCCAATACCGACATCAAATTAGGGGGTGGTGATTCCACTAACAAAGAGATGTTGATAGACATTCGAGTTTTTTTACTATCCTTTAAAATTTGATGGATAGGAGAATCGAGAACTTTAGGTTTCTCGGTTTCTTGGGGGTTGTATTGTATATCGGGGGTGGTTTTTTTAATAGGGGCTTGGGGTGTGGTTGCTATTTTAGGGGGTTGGGTCGGATTAGATATGGGCTGCACCACCTCGATGACCCATTCCCCGATGAGTTGGTCGTTGACTCGTGAGCCATCCTTAAAGAGGAGGAATTTCATGTCCAAATAATCATCATAAATACTTTCACCTACCCACTCCACGGTTTTGCCCGTATTGTCACCTTTAATCCATTGAAACCACTTGGTTTCGGTTGCTTGTAGAGGGTTGTCTAACATAAGATTTTGTTTTTCAGAGTTCGATAAAATTTTTGTATTGTTCGTGGTATTCTCGCATCCACCCCTCTGGGTGACCCGAAAAAAACCACCCCAAGTAGTCGGTGCGAAAAGTTTCCAAAATAGTTTTGATATAATCATCATATTTGCCATTAGAGTCTTGAAGAACTTGATGATATAAGGCACTGAACGTATGAGTTGTACCTTTGATGCGCCAATAGAAAACCAAAACTTGATTGATTTGCTCGTAGCCGTATTCAATCGTGAGCGGTTTCCATTTGGGGATATCTAAAGAAAATTCACTCCGAGCAATCAAAGTCGAAAAGTCTTTAATAAAGGGCATGATAAATTAGTTTATGTTAATATTCTTTTTGTTCATTTCCCCCTCCAAAGTTTGGAGCATTAGTTCGATAATTTTCGACCGCTCTTCCCCGTGGGTTTCGGCTAAAATTTCTAAATCTTGTCGATGCATTTGGATAGCCACAATGGATTCCTCCCCGTTGAGGAGTTGGACTACTACGCTATCCCAGTCGGAATATTTTTTATTTGCCATAATAATGTGTTTAGGTTCTTTTTATATATCTGAACTTTATATGCGGTCTCTTTGGATAAGTTTTGTGGAACATGAGACCCCCATTCTTAAAAAAGATTATGTAAGTTTGAAAATTCCCCATTGATGAAGTTGATGTGTTGGGCTCGACCATCGGTGTGGATAATAACGTGAGATTGTAACCAACTACTCGCCCCTTTATTATACCCCACTCGGAGTTTGGTGGATGTGCCCACTGAGAGTGCCCCGTCTTTCCTCCCTGGGCTATGGTAATGACCCACCACAATTTTTGTGTTCAATTGTCGAAATTGCATCAGCGACCCTCGACTGCCATTCGACCCCATATCCCCATGTTGCCCTAATTCCCATTCTTTCACCTTATATGAGGAACTGCGGTGGAGGGTAATATAGTTGGGGTATTTTTCATTAATAATGGCGGGGATAATACCCTTGACGTTATAGGGGTCTGTTTCGTACTGCCCCAACAATAAATCACTAAAGCGCATATAAAGCTTGGAATTTTTAAAGGTGGGTTGTTTTTTCCAATCTTCATTTTTCAACCAACGGTCTAAAAAATCATCGTGGTTGCTGCGCACAATAACAACATTTTCGAAGTCTTGAAATTTACCCAATCCATCGAGCATTCCTTGGATTTCTTTGGATAAATCATTCAAGCCTAAAATCTCTTTACCATACTGCACAAAGGGGTCTTTCAATTCGTGATGGCTAATAGAACTCCCATCAAAAACATCATGCAGCACCACATGGCTCGGTCGCAAATCTTGGAGTAAATCAAGGGTGGATTGGAGTACCTCCTCATCGTGGTGTCCGTAGTGCAAGTCACCCAAAACAATAGCCTCTATTTGTTTAATTCGGCGTACTGAGCCATCAATGACTCGGAAATATAAATCACTGAATGAGCCGCTTTCATCATCGGCGGTAACTTGACGAACAAAAAAGGTATCCTCATCTTTAATTTCCACTATCACAAAACCAAAAGTGTGGTGGAAATCCCCCTTTTTGCCCGATTTGGAGTCGGTGTAATTTTTCATGGTCACCGAACCCGTAGTAAGCATCATTTTAGGTTTATTGTGTTCCAAAACGGGAATCATTTCCATGTGTACTTTAGGACTACCAAAAATACAAGAGTTGATTCCGCTGAGGGCTTGGAGACCCGTCATTGGGTTTACTGCCGTGGGTTGGATTTTAATATCCGAGAGGATAGACACATATTTATGAATATCGTGGCGGTTGGCATCCAAATAAGGCACTACTAAGCCGTCCCAAGTTT
>Ga0315901_10001373_pt1 | contig 35355 bp, 28 predicted proteins | sample LakEriMetagenome_10_FD_203761 | JGI IMG/M metagenome (GOLD analysis project Ga0315901, IMG submission 203761) | Freshwater fungal communities from buoy surface, Lake Erie, Ohio, United States - Buoy 2 MA116 | ecosystem: Environmental > Aquatic > Freshwater > Lake | place: USA: Lake Erie, Ohio...
GAACCGTCTCGCCAAGTGCCTCTGGGAACAGGGCGACCTCGCCGGCTCTAAGAAGGAGTACCAGGCAACCCTCGCCCTTGATCCACTCAATCGCATTGCCGAGCGCAACCTTGAGCGCCTGAAGGGCCTCATTAAGCAGGTTGGTAAGAAGACCACCGCCAGCACCGAGGGCGCAACGACGCCCGCAGGCATCTTTATTCAAGAGGCGGGGACCACTGGGTTCGCCGCACTCACCCATGTAGCCGATGCGGGAACCCTTGCGCAGGTAAACCCTGGCGACTCGGTTGAGCTAATCGTTCTCGGCAATCGACTGATCGCCAAGGCGAACGGCATTGAGATCGGTCGCGTTGAGCCGCGCATCGCTGCACGACTCGTTAAGTTGATCGGAGATGGGAATAGCTACACCTCGGGGATCACCTCGATTAGTGGTGGCGACATTCGCATCATCATTCGCGAAGAGCATGTGAGCGCCGGCAATGTGGGCAAGGTCTCCTTCCCAACCGCCACGCGTACCAGCGATGAGCGACCGTATACGAAGGGTTCGTTCTTCCGCGATGACGAGGGCTTCGCCGACGATGACGAGGATACGTACGAAGAGGAGACGCCAGTCGCAGAGCGACCAAGCGTTGAGCCACCAGAGAAGACCTCTGACGACGCATTTCTTCCTGAGAGCGAAGAGGCTGGCAGCAACAACGACGATTAGTCGAAGGTAGGCGGAGGGCGTTCACGTGGATCGCAGCGCCGCCCGACTCACCGCCGCGCTCGCGCCATCCGCAACGAGCCCCGTCGCAACAACGCAGGATCACCTGACGGTTGATCTCACTGCGCGCTCTGGTGCCCTGGCCTTAGCGAGTGCGCATCGTCAGCTCCGCAGCGCCCTGCATGCGCGCGACGCGATGGATGAGTGGACGATTGCAGCCGAGCTTCGACCACCCACGGTGCGCGCCTATGAGGCGGCGGCAGCAGAGCTGTTGGCCACAGCATCAGAGGCGCTTGATGCCGGATGGCAGAGCAGCTGTGCCGCCTGTGGGCAGGCGGTACGCGTTGCCGCCTGGCGCTGGGAGGAGGCGCTCGATGCCGACCAGGAACGCGGGCAGCCTACGGCGCGCCGCGCCACTTGTGCCGCATGCCGCGCACTCGGGCGACGTGGTGGTGATGCCGCCACCATGCTCCCTAACGAGGTCGCCTCTGCCGGGCTCCTTGAGCCTGCGGTTCGTGCCCGGGTCGATGCCCGCTTTGCTGGCGCGGTTGACGGGGCTGCGGCGCGCTGGAGCACCCGACAGCTGCGCTCCCTTGATGCGCTGAGCAGCGCACTGGAGCGCTCAAGGGAGAGCGCCGTGATGCTGGGGGCGCTACGCCTCACGCTCTCCGAAGCGGCGGCGGCGATGGCTCGACCGCAGCGCGCCGGCCGACCGTGGTGGGAGGTCGCCCCGTGGCAGGCACTCCTCGACGCCATCGATGCGCGGCGGCGGATCTACCTAACGGCGCAGCCTGTTCCGTCACAGCTCACCATGAGTAGCGATCTCTCTGCGCTCACCTACCCAGGTGGTGGCGCAGTAGTCGTGCGTGGTGGTGTGGCTGCGCGCACCTCACTCGCAACGCTCATCACGCGCACCCCGGCGATCCGTGTCGCACTTCTGCGCGTCACCGTGGGCGGCAGTGCCGACGAACTCAGTGATCGTGCAATCGCCGCGCGATGGGCAGGCGAACAGAGTGATGCCGATCCACTCCTCGTTTCGCTGCAATCAAACGATGCGGTGACCATCGCTGCCGCCCTGGCGCGCCTCCTTGTTGCGATGAATCCACTGATGCGCCACGACCCTCTTGTTGTGATCGACCTTGACGATCACCCTGAACAGCTGGCCGGCGTCTTGACTGCGATCAGTCTTGCCGGTGGAACAGGGAGTGTTCTCCGTCGCTTTGACGACGACCGCACTCCCGGGCTCACGGTAACGGCGCGATTGAGTGAGCCGCCTGCGACTGGCCTGCAACCACGCAGCCAGATTGCGCTGATGAGCGACCTCGTGGTGGCCCATGGTGAGCCCGTTACGCCGCGGCAGCTCCTCCCTGCGTATGCCGCCGCCCGCGCTCGCGCAGCCCACGCCTCGGGGGAACTCCTTGATGCGGCGACATTTGCAGATGAGTTGCGCGACGTTGCTGATCTCCACGCGAAGCTCCGCCCCGCTGGATCGTTTGATCAACTCATCGCTCTCGCTGAGGGACGCATCTTTGTAGAGGGTCGGGCCGAGCGTGAACGGCTGGCAACCCCAGCCGCTGATCGTGCCGATGCCGCCGCATTCGCGCTTGTTGGTGCCCTAGAGGCGGGGGAAGGGGTAGACGAGGCACTCGTGGCACTCGATGCCGATCCGATCGGCATGAGCCCAGAGCTGCGCAGTGCGATGCTTGATGCGTATACCAGCGTGGCCGATGGTGTGCGACACCCACTCCGCACGGTGGCCGCTCTGGAAGAGGAGCGCCTCTCCATCGCTGCTGCGCTCTTGGAGCTAGGCCCACGAATGGGCCTGCACGTTTCCGTTGCGCCCGCGCTGGCATCGACTGTCGTTGCGGGGCGTACCCTTGGCGCGCGCACCACCGTCGATCCGATTGATTCGTCGCCACCACTACGCCTTCGCTCGGATCGCGCGGCGTACGACGCTGTAGATGCCGTTCTCTATCGCCGTGGGCGTGCCGTACTTTTCTGCGAAGTCGTGACTGGTCCGCTGCCCATCGGCGAGCTGCTCTTGCAGCGTCATGCACTGATCGCGAGTGACCGGGAGGTCGTTCGACTCCTTGTTCTTGCGCCCGCGCTGGTGCCACTGTTGCAGCTCCGACTCGCGCGTGATGAGCGACTGAGCGCAGCGTGGGAGTCGGGTAACTGGCACCTCCTCGCTGCAGATCGCGTCGCTGCACTCTCCCGGCTGGCAGCGCCGCGCCTCGCCGATCTCGAAGGGCACCTCGGCGCCGAGCCGCCTGCCCGAGATGCGGCACAACTTGACCTCGGCTCGATGGGCTGGGGCGTAGAACGTGGCGAAACGCCAGAAGGAGTGAATCGTGAACCTCTCAGCTGATCTCCTTAGCGCACTCTTCCTTGTTGCAACGATTGGCGTTGGGCCATTCTGGTTCTTGATGGCCGCACGTCCAAACGCAGAGATCACTCGGCGCACCATGATGACCCCGTGGCCCGTCGTTGCTATTGGACTCATCTATGCAGCCCTGGTGATTCCCAGCGCCGGTGCGATTCTTGAGACCCTGCTCAACCCAACGCTGAGTGCAATCTCCGCCTCACTTGCGACCCCAGAGGGGAGCCTTGCCGTGTGGCTGCACGTGCTCGCCTTTGACCTCATCGCAGGGCGATTCATTTGGCTTGATGGCCTCAGCCGAGGCGTCGGCGCGCCGCTCCGTATTGCGGCGCTCACGCTTGCCCTCATGTTCGGGCCACTCGGACTCCTCCTGCACCTCGCCCTGCGCCCCCGCCACCCCCGAGAAGGGGCACAAGCCGTATCCTGAGCGGAACGCGCTCACCCCTTGAGCGCAGGAGTCCCGGAACCCCGGGGAGGAGCCCAGATCGTGTCGAAGCCACTCTCAGCGAACGACCAGGCCGTGAAGACCCTCGCCGACGACCTCTGGAAGGAGATGCTCTCGCACTCTCCAATCTGGGGGACCTTCCTCGGTATCGAGGTGAACGACGGCGCCCTCGACGACACCTCTGACGCTGCGCGCCTGCGCGACCGCGCCATGTGGGAGAAGTATTCAAAGGCGGCGAAGGCCATTGGCGACGAGGGACTTGATATTGAGTGGAAGATCACGCGCGACCTGATCGCTGTCGGTGGCTCGATCGCCATTGAGAAGGACGATCACCGCATGGACCTTCTCTCTTCGGTTGACCACATGGATGGCGTGCAGACGCTGCTGCCGCAAATCGTCGCTTTCCAGGATGCGAAGACGCCTGAGAAGTTCGCCAAGCTGGTGAGCCGACTCAAGGCCTTCCCGAAGTTCATGGATGAGGCGATTGCGCGCGTGCATGAGGCGGAGAAGTGCGGTCTCGTCGCCTCGAAGATTTCAACTGAGCGCCTTATCGCTCAGCTCGACGGCCTGATGGCAATTCCGGCTGACCAGTCGCCGATCGTCACCGCCGCCAATGTTGCGGGCGATGCCGAGCGAGCCGAGCTCGCCAAGATCGTTGCGGAGTACGTTGACCCGCAGATCAAGCGCTACTACGAGGCGGTCAGCGGCAGCTACCGGACCAAGGCGCGCGAAGTGCCGGGCCTCTGCTCCGCACCAAATGGGGCCGAGCTCTACAAGGTGGCGATTCGCAGCTGGACCGGACTAGAACTGGATCCGAAGGAGCTGCATGAGATTGGTCTCCAGGAGTGGGCCGACATTCAAGAGGAGATGAAGGTCATCTCGACAAAGCTTGGCTTCGGCGGCTCCATTGAGAAGTTGCGCGATGCGGCCGAGAGCGATCCAACGAACGTCGCCGCGTCGAAAGAGGCGCTCATCGTACGCATCAAGGAAGACATTGAGCGCGGTTATGCCGAAGCCGGAAAGGTTTTTGGACGATTCCCGAAGGCTGGCTGCGATGTGAAGGCGGTCGAAGACTTCAAGGAGAAGGACGCACCCGCCGCCTACTACTTCAGCCCTGCGGCTGATGGTTCGCGCCCAGGGACGTACTACGTGAACGGCTACGACCTGCCGTCGCGCTTCTTGCACGCCCTTGCGCCAACCACGTATCACGAGGCCATTCCGGGCCACCACTTCCAGATCGCGCTAGAGATGGAGCTGGAGTTCTTGCCAGACCTGCGCAAGCACGCCTCGCACCTTGCGGGGAACGCCTACGTTGAGGGTTGGGGCCTCTACTCGGAGCGACTTGCCGACGAGCTCGGCCTCTACCGCAACGAGATGGAGCGCTTCGGCATGCTTCAGGGGCAGGCGCACCGCGCGGCGCGCCTCGTCGTCGACACCGGCCTCCACGCCTTCGGCTGGGACCGAGACAAGGGTGTGGCGTTTATGGAGTCCGTTGGGCTGCCACGAACCGATGCCGAGATTGAGACCGACCGCTACATCGCCTGGCCAGCCCAGGCGCTCTGCTACAAGGTTGGGCAGCGTGCCATTGAGCGCACGCGTGCCGCAATCGAGAAGCGCGACGGCGACAAGTTCGATATCAAGTCGTTCCACGATCACGCCATTGGGCACGGTCAGATTCCGCTCCCGGTCTTTGAGGCCGAGATGCCGAACTGGGTTAAGCCGAAGGCATGAGTAACGCTGGGAGGACCGCGGGCGCGGCTCGCGGAACCTCTCGGCGGACGGTCGGCATCCTCGCCGCGATCGGCGCCTCACTCGCGTGGGGCTTTGGATCGACGACGTCGGATTACGCGTTGTCTGCTGGGATCGGGAATGACACCTTCTTGGTTGTTGAGCTCGGCATTGGGTTCCTCGCACTGGTGCTGATTGCAGCGATTCGCGGCGAACTTGCGGCGTTCTGCTTCCCTGGACTGCTGCGCGCATCACGCACCGGGCTCATTGAGCCGTGGGGGGCATACACGCTCGGCAATATCGGCATCATCTTCTCGAGTGGTGCCTTTGTCGCCTTGGTCTCATCGCTCAACCCAGTCCTGATCGGCCTCCTCGCTGCGCCGTACCTCGGTGAGAAGGTGAGCCGACCCGCTGCCATTCTCATGGCCGTCTCGATTGGTGGCGTGGCGCTCGTTGTTGGTGGCGCTGGATTTGACGGCACGCTTCACCCGTTCGGAATCATCTTTGCCCTCTGCGGTCTGGTTTGTGCAGCAACGTATGGCCTCATGTCATCAAAGCTCGTGCGCACCGTGCCCGTGCTTCCGCTCGTCGCGCTCCAACTCATGGTCGCCACCGTCGCCTCGGCGATCGTCTGGTTCATTCGAGTGGTGATCCTCAGCGGCGATCCGCAACTCCCTGCAAACGACATTCAGTGGGCGGTAACGATCGCCACCGGCATCTTCGGCGGAGCAGCCCCCTTCATCTTGTACCTCGAGGCAACGCGCAGGATTCCAACCACAACGGTGAGCCAGTTTGGAACGCTCGTGCCCGTGGTGGCGCTGATAGGTGGTGTGATCTTCCTCAACGATGTGACCACGCCGATCCAGCTCCTCGGCACCGCGATCGTTGTGGTCTCGCTCTCACTCCTCGCGCGCTACGCCCGCGCGCACTGAGGTAACGAGACCCCTTACGCCGCCCCCATCGCGCGCAAGAGCGCAGCGGCCTTATGAACTCGCCCCACCACCGGTCGATGTGGCCGTCGCACACCGAAGCCGTCGCGCTCAATCTGCCGGAGGATCTCGCGATAGAGGTTTGCCGCCACGCGAATGGAGCGGCCGCCGTTCTGTAGATGGCGGATCCCAGCAGTACCAACCTCGTACTCAGCATCGGCGCGAGCGATCTCCGCCTTATAGAGTGCGCGTCGATCACCGTCGCGAAGCGACGTTGGGCCACTCACGGCTGCAGGGTCTAAACCAACTCGTCGCAGCGATGTAGCGGGAAGGTAGACCCGCCCGTTCGCTAGATCCTCATCAATGTCGCGCAAGATGTTCGTACGTTGCATCGCCGCTCCAAGGGCGCGGGCAGCGCGATCTGCCACTACTGCGTCGCTCGCGCGCACCCCAAGGAGCGCCGCCATGAGGCGACCGACGGTGCCCGCCACCTGATAGCAGTAGAGATCAAGATCGGCATCACTCTCCATTACCGGCCCGGCGAGGTCGCCCTCCATGCCGTCGAGGAAGGCGCCGATCGCATCGATCGGGAGCGACGGGGTACGTCGCTGCAGATCAACGAAGATCGCCAACTCATCGCCGCCAGCCTGGTCAATTGTTCCTGCGTTGAGCCAGGTGCGAATCGCGGCGAGGCGGCGCTGAGCGTCGGCGCGCTGCACCGAACCACTCGGCGCCTCGAGGTCAACGAGGTCATCAAGTCGACGGAGCGCCAAGTAGAGCAGGTTGATGTCGTCGCGAACCTCGCGCGGCAGGAAGCGAGCCGCAAGGGCGAAGCTGCGCGCAACACGATCAATGGTCGTCTGCGCTTCGGGGAGGAGAGCCGCCACGCGCGGATCGCGCTGGGGGGTCATGCGGTTACGGGCGAACGAGATTTCCGGTCGGCCCGGTGGCGTGCGAGGTGAATGGGGCAGGGTAGTCGCCGCGGATCAGGTCTTGGGTTACCTGTGAGGTGAGGAGCGCCCCTGGCATCCCCGCGCCTGGGTGGGTGCCGCCGCCAACGTAGTAGAGGCCGGCGATGGCACGGTCGCGGTTCGGCTGACGGAAGTAGGCCGACTGCTGCAGCGACGGTTCGACGGCGAAGGCGTTGCCGTCTGGAGCAAGGAGCTCGTCGCGGAAGGTGAGTGGCGTCCACGAGCGCTCCACCACGATCGAATCACGCAAGCCTGGGAGGCCCCAGTTCTCGAGCCACTCCAGGGTGCGATCACGCATGCGCGGCTCCGCCTCAGTCCAGTCGTCGCCGGAGGCCAGGTTCGGCACGGGGAGCAGGATCGCAATCGAATCGCCGCCTGGCGGCGCCATCTCGGGCTCCGTGCGCGATGGCGCATGAATGTAGACGGCGTTGCTGCGCGGCATGCGACGCTCGCGGGTGACATCTTTGATGAAGCCGTGATAGTCGTCACCGACCACAAGGGTGTGATGTAGCAACTTCTCGAACTTCTTGTTGGTGCCCAAATACATCATGTGGGCCGACATTGTGGTGCGCAGTGGACGGAAGCGCCATGGGAAGGCATCAGGTGCATCGGGGAGGAGCGCGTTACGCGCCGTGACATCGCCGTTGTAGATCACAAGATCGGCGTTATGCACGAGGCCATCAGAGGTTCGCACGCCGGTGGTGCGCCCGTTGCGATGCAAGATCTGGTCAACCTTGCTATTGGTCTGAATTGTGCCACCCATCTTGGTGATGATCTTGCCGAACGACTGAATGATGCTGTACACGCCGCCCTCGGTGTACCAGATCCCGTCGGCAATCTGCAGATAGGCAAGCGCCGAATAGATGGCCGGCACGCGTGACGGATCGCCACCGATGAAGAGTGAGTGGAAGCCGAACGCCTGCTGCACGTGCGGCTCCTTGAAGAACTTGCCGACCCATCCTTCAAGGAAGCGGATCGCATCGAGTCGCGCCATGGTTGGGAGAAGCTTGACGAAGTCTTTCAGGTTCAAGAAGTTCTGGCGACCAGAGACGAGAATCCCTTCGCGGTGGATCGCACCCGATGCAGCCAAGAACGCCTCAAGCTGATTGGCGTCGTCGTTGGAGAACTTGCGCATCTCGGCGAGCAGCTGCTCGCGGTCGCTGCCAAAGTCGAAGTGGCGATCTTCGCCCGTCCAGAAGATGCGATAACCCGGCTGGAGCTGGCGCAGGGTGACGTGATCTGACATCTTCTCGCCCGCTGCAGCGTAGACCTCTTCAAAGAGCCAAGGCATGGTGATAAGCGACGGGCCAGTGTCGAAGGTGTAGCCGCCCTCTTGGATGCGGGAGGCGCGACCACCGATTTCGGGGCGGGCTTCCAGGATGGTGACCTGCCAGCCATCGGAGAGGAGGCGGATAGCTGTGGAAAGGCCTCCGAAGCCGCTTCCCACGATGATCGCCGTTCGACCGCCCTGCGCCATGGATCCCCCTCGCTGCTCGACGCGGGGGCAGTGCCCCCTGTGACCACCATCGTAGGGGTGCCGCGCGCGGCGCGCTGAGCACGAATCAAGGCTCCCATTGACGAGAGCGCCCTGCGGGCGGATCATCCGCCCCCAAGGGAGGAGCACCAACTGATGAGTAGTGAACAGGCACGCGGTCGCGCCGCCCAGAGCCCCGATGAGGGTCATGAGCACGCCAACGGCGCAGGGGCGCCAGGTGCCGACGACGCCGCCGTCCGCTCCGTTGACCGCGCCGCCGCGCTCCTGGTCTGCCTCGCCGACGCCGACGGTTCCGCCTCAGTCACCGACCTCTCGCACTCCCTTGACCTTCACAAGTCAACGGTGAGTCGACTCCTTTCCACCCTCGAGCGCCGCGGCCTCGTTGAGCAGGATCGCGAGACCGGCCACTTCCGCCTTGGCGTTGGCATCATTCGACTCGCTCAGTCCGCTGAGCGGACCCTCGACCTGCGCGCGATCGCCCTCCCCGAGATGGAGGCCCTTGCGAAGGCAACCCACGAGACGGTCAGCCTTGAAGTGTTTGATGGTGTCGCCGCCGCGGTCGCCATCTGCCAGATCGACGGGCCGAACCTCACGCCAATGCCCGACATCACAGGTCGCCCTGTAGCCATGCATGCCATCGCCTCGGGGAAGGTGCTCCTCGCTTCGCTCCCAGAGCGCACCGTTCTCTCCATTGCACGACGCGGTCTGGTTCGTTATACGCCACGCACTATCACCGATCCGCGGGCGCTCCTCGAAGAGCTCGCCACGATTCGTCGCCGCGGCTATGCCGTAGCGATCGGCGAGTGGGACGATCGCATCACCGCAGCCGCCGTGCCGATCTGTGATGCGCGTGGCACCGTCATCGCCACCGTTGTGGTGTGGGGTGCCGCCACCCGAGTCACCCCCGGCACTCTTCCTGCACTGGTGACTGCGGCGCGAGACGCCGCCCAGCAGATCAGCACGAAGTTGGGCTGGAGTGGCAACCAGCGCCGCGCCGGCATCGTGCCGCACCTCAAGGACGACGATGTAGAGGAGCAAGAGCACGAGGTCGCCGACGACGAAGAGGCCGCCGGATAGTGAGCGACGCGCCAGAGCAGCACGGCATCGAAACCTTTCAGGCGGAAGGGCTCTCGTTTCCGCCCGACGCGGCAACCGCCGCCGCAGCGAACGCCCAGGTTGAACTCTATGAGCGCGCCGCCGCCGACCCCGTTGCCTTCTGGGCCGAGCAGGCACGCGAACTCCTCACCTGGCGCAAGCCCTTCACCAAAACGTTGGAGTGGGAGCTCCCATTTGCGAAGTGGTTTGATGATGGCGAACTGAACGTTTCGGAGAACTGCGTCGATCGCCACGTTGCCGCCGGTCGCGGTGAGAAGGTGGCCTTCCACTGGATCGGCGAGCCAGGCGACCGCCGCACCGTTACCTACAACGACCTGTTGCGCGAGGTGCAGAAGACCGCCAACGCGCTGAAGGCGCTCGGTGTAACGAAGGGCGACCGCGTCGCGATCTATATGCCGATGGTTCCTGAGGTGGCGATCGCCATGCTCGCCTGCGCCCGACTCGGCGCGGCACATAGTGTGGTCTTCAGCGGCTTCCCCGCCAATGCGCTCGCCGATCGCATCAACGACGCCACGGCAAAGGTGCTCATCACCGCCGACGGCGGGTATCGCAAGGGGAACTTCTTTGAGCTGAAGCCGATCGCCGACGAGGCGCTCAAGAGCACCCCATCGATTACTGGCGTTCTGGTGTACCAGCGCCGTCAACCAGGCACCGCGGGCACCACGGCGATGCAGCCGGATCGCGATCACTGGTGGCACGAGTTTGTTCCAGCCCAGCCCGCCGAGTGCGCAGCCGACCCAATGCCCGCCGAGCAGCTGCTCTACCTGCTCTACACCAGCGGCACCACGGCGAAGCCGAAGGGAATCATGCACACAAGCGCCGGCTACCTGCTCGGTGCATCCTTCACGCATCGCGCCGTCTTCGACATCAAGCCCGACGATGTCTACTGGTGCGCCGCCGACGTGGGCTGGGTGACTGGCCACAGCTACATCGTCTACGGCCCGCTAAGCAACGGCGCGACACAGGTAATGTACGAGGGAACCCCCGACACGCCCGCGTGGGATCGCTGGTGGTCAATCGTCGAGGAGTTGAAAGTCACGATTCTCTACTGCGCACCTACGGCGATTCGCGCCTTCATGCGTCAGGGCGACGAGCATCCGAAGGGGCACGACCTCAGATCGCTGCGACTCCTCGGCTCTGTTGGTGAGCCGATCAACCCTGAGGCGTGGCTCTGGTATCGCGAACTCATCGGTGGCAACCGCACCCCCATCGTCGACACCTGGTGGCAGACCGAGACCGGCTCGATCCTGATCAGCCCACTCCCCGGCGTCACCACCACGAAGCCTGGCTCTGCCACCTTCCCGCTCCCTGGCATCTTCGCCGATGTTGTTGATGACTCTGGGAAGAGCGTGCCGCTTGGCTCAGGCGGCTACCTCACCCTCACCAAGCCGTGGCCATCGATGCTGCGGGGTATCTGGGGCGACCCAGAGCGCTTTAAAGAGACCTACTGGAGCCGATTCCCCGGTTCGTACTTCGCCGGCGATGGCGCCCGCCGTGACACTGAGGGCTACTACTGGCTACTTGGGCGCGTCGACGACGTGATGAACGTCTCCGCACACCGCATCAGCACGATTGAGGTCGAATCCGCGCTCGTCGACCACCACTCCGTGGCCGAGGCCGCCGTGGTGGGGAAGAGCGATCCACTCACCGGCCAGGCGATCGTCGGCTTCGTGATTCTGAAGAAGGGGATTGAACCGTCACCGGCCCTCCTGGAAGAGTTGCGAGCCCACGTGGGGAAGAGCATTGGCGCGATTGCCAAGCCGAAGCATCTTGAGTTTGTGCCGGAGCTTCCCAAGACCCGCTCTGGAAAGATCATGCGGCGCCTCTTGCGCGACATTGCCGAGGGTCGCAATCTTGGCGACGTCACCACCCTTGCTGACTCAGCCATCGTTGAGGTGATCCGCGCGAACACAGGCGCCGCCGACGAGTAGGTCGGACTTTTCCACACTCACGGCCGAAACCACCGGATCGGTGGACAACTCTCTCTCAGCAACCCGATAAGTCGTTGATAAGTCTCTTCTGCTCGTCGCTCCCGACCGCGATGCTACTCGTAGCCCGAAGGGGCCAGCGGTGAACCCGCCGACCGAGCAATCGGCCAGGCGGCACGAACTGTGGCGATGACGGGATCGAACCGACAGGCAACTGACGGTGCTGGTGAATGACCACCAACGCGCGGGGCAACTCGCAGCGGCGGAGCGGAGGGTCACCTGGGAGTTTCGGCTTTACGGCTGGAGCGACTCGATCCGATCTCACAGCGGAGGGGAACCGGCGTGCAAGCGTCGCCCCCGACATCGGATGGCCTCTCGGGCGAACTCTTTCCCCCTACGGACTCGCGCTCTCTGGCGCGCCGCTCTCTGGCGCGCCGCTCTCTGGCGCGCCGCTCTCTGGCGCGCTCGGCGATGCGTCAGGACTGATCGATGGCGAATCTGACGGAGATGGCGAATCCGACGGACTTGGTGAAGGAGTCGCTACCACTGGCAACGCGTTCGCAATCACGTTGCGAATCTTGGCGATCGTTGCCGGAGTGAGGTAGGCCGGGTAGGCGCTTGGGGCGAAGCGGTAGAGGCGCACTGGCGCCGTTGCTGCACGCGAGAAGAGATCCACCAGATTCGGCAGAGAGCTGCGCGGCAGATCCGTCCACACGTACCCCTTCGCCGCAGCTGCGAGTGCCGGCGCATTCAAGATCGTTGCCGCGCCAAGTTGGTCACGAATCGCGAGCAAGAGTGCCTGCTGTCGTCGCATGCGGCCGTAGTCGGAATCCTGGTGGCGGCTCCGCGCATAGGCAAGGGCGAGCCGCCCGTTCAAGCGCTGTTGTCCGGTGCCAATGCGCAGTTGGATCGAGCCGAGCACCGGGTCCGGGTAGTTCTTGTCGTAGATGGATTCCGTGACGTTCATGTCGATACCGCCCATGGCATCCACCACCTTGATAACGCCCCAGAGATCGGCAACGAGCACGGCGTCAATCGGTCTCTGTGTAAGTTCCGAGATGGTGGCGCGCACCGCAGCGATTCCCGAGACGCTCCCCTCGCCAGGCCAGAACTGCGGATAGTAGAAGGTGGCATCGGTATAGAGCTCGTTCAAGAGTTTCTTGAAGCAGCCGCATGGGCTCGCGTTGCGGGCGGCACCAGGGGGAAGCGGCACATTCACCATGTTGCGTGGGAAGCCGAACATCGCTACCCGTCCAGTGGCGACATCAACCTCAACGAGCAGCATCACGTCCATGCGTCGACTCCATCGATCTGAGCCCGCGTCGGAGCCGAGCAAGAGCAGATCAAACTTTCCGTCATCGCCCCACGGGATTGCGCCGGGTCGTGCCCACGGCGTGGTGACGGTCAGCGATGGGAGCGATCCAGTGCCGCCGCCGCGTGGTGGCACGGTTCCAGGGCTGGCGGCGATCGAGCTCCCAGGAGATGGTGAGATATCTGGAGAGCCTGTGTCGGAGGCACTCGGCTCCGGGCTTGGCGAAACTTCGGCGAACGTTTCATTGAGGAGTTCGTCAAAAGCGACGAGTGACCTGCCGATCGCAAGGTGAGGAGCGGCAACCAGCAGCAGCGTCGCGGCAATCACAATCGCACGATCACGTCGCGGCATCCGAGCCCCGCGCAAAAGATGCGCAAGAGCACCGATTCGCCACGCGGCGAGGAGTAGGTTCAGTACCCCAAGGAGAACGAGTGCACCGGGAGTGACGAGGAGAATGAGCAGCTGTGTGGTTCCACCAAATAGCACCAAGAGAAGGGTCGCACCAACAAGGGTGAGGACTGGCGCAAGAAAGAGCGCTGCACGACGACGGTCTCCCTGCCGCCAGTGGCCAAATCCAGGGAGGAGCAGGGTGAACAGGGCGTTCAGGAGCAGTGATCGGCGAGTGTGCTTTTGGAGTTGCTGAAGAAGGCTCATGACACCATCGTCGCTGATCTTCACGTATTGCGGGTGAGCTAGTAGCGCTTTATCTGTAGCCAATCCAAAATGTTGGCGTTAAACCGTATAAACGATGCTCGGCTGACCCCAAATGGCCTAGCTCCTGTAAATCCTGTTACCCACACGAGCGACCCAGCATTGAAGATCCGTGCCCCTCGTGCCCCTGTTCGGATAGTCGTGGCAAGCGTACGCTTCGCCCAACCCTTAACTGAGCGCGTAGCAGAGCCAAGCACTACGAGCCGCGCCGCAGGGTAAATAAAGTCTGCTTCAATATCATATAAGCCTGTCAGTGATGAGCCGGGACGCAAGCCTGTTCCGGCGAGGAATCGCCTTGGAATCAGCGGGCTGATTTTCATAGAAGTAGGCGTAAGTGCAGCGCAACATGCTCCATACTGCCCTCCAAGAAGGGCTCCCTCTGGGCGGTCGATCCCCTTAGAACGGAAGGTGTACGTAGCCTCTTTGGGGCGTGTACGCTCAAGTGGATCTTGCCCATGATACTTGTAAACAACAATTTCTTTCGGCGAGCCACTCTCAATGCCGCCCTCAAGTCGAACCTGCCAGTAGAGCGAATTTGTTCCAAAATTGGCAATCTCCATACCGCCGCGGTCACCAGATACACGGTCAAGCCAGTCACGGAAGACCTTGCTGATGTATTCGGTGTGTTGCCCGAGGATGAGGGCGCTTGGGCTTACTGCTGGCGCTGCGAGTGAAAGGTCATAGTCCGTCGTGTATTAGAGACCAACGATTTGCTTTGACATCCAAATAAGCCATGAAGCTTCTGCTAAATACCCGTGAACAGTGTCTGAAGCGTTGCGGTAGGGACGCTCCAGCGAGAGTCTGACGGAGCGCAAAGCCTTGTAGGAAGATGCGCCGCCCCAATTGTTGTACGCCTGGTACGTGAGAATACTGAGCGCAAAGAGCGGGCGAGTCTTTAGGATGGTGGGAGATTTAACGACAAAGATGCCCCGCCCTGCTTGGGATTCAATTCCGTTACCAGTGACGATTGTGTAGACCCCGGGAAGCCAACCAGTGCTATCGATGGAAGAGGTGGTCGGCCACACCGCACGAGCCGTTGCTGTCGTTGCGTCCCACGTAACGTGGCCACGCTGATCGACTCCATCTGTACGCTCCTCGCTGAACACAACGCTAGGTGCGGTACTCCCCGAGTAGGTTTCTCGCTTAATGGTCACCGAATAATTCGGCGTCGGTGAACTCACATGAAGATTGAGTAGTTCGCCGGGAAAGATGGAAGGCTGAGTCCAGACATCGACTGCCTCTGGAATTAGCGCGAGATCCTGCTCCCCCCCATATGGTGGCGGAGGTGGAGTGTGAGGGTGCCTGGGGGGGGCGTTTGCTGCGACCGCCAGTGCAGCAAACGACGAGGCCGCGCATAGCCCGATGGCGAGGAGTACGGTAAGCATCTGACGAGGCCTTTTGCGGTTTCGCATAACATGAGTTTACCTCACTTACCCCTAGGGGCGGCACCAACCCAGAACCGGGCCACGGCAGGAATTTGCGCTGGTGATCGGGTCGGGCCTAAGTCTGGCACGGGTCCTTACTCGGCGACTGGAAGTGCCCGACCCTTCGCCTTCGCTTCGGCAGCCTTGGCCGCCCATGCGCCGAGAACCTCATCCTTGTGCGGTCGAATTGGGCAGTGACCATCCTTATTCCCCGCCTCGTCGCAGTAGCCGAGCGGCACGCACTTGGGTGCCAAGAAGCTGCCAAGGAACGGGCTCACCGCAAACACCTCGTGGCGGATGAGCTGGAAGAGGCGGCGGATCTCCCACTGCGCCATGGTGCAGAGGCGCAGGCCCGACATATGGATGAGGGCGCGCAGGTTGACGGTCATGATCAGGTTAGTGCGCGTTGCGTTCGGGAAGACGAAGCGTGCATCTTCGGCGGGGATGCCTGCCGATACGAGGTCGCCGTAGAGGCCGAGCGCACCCTGGGTCGCCTCCTCGAATCGCGCACGCACGGTTTCATCGGCTTCGGCAACAGAGCCAGGGAGCATCGTGGCCGCCTTCTTGAAGGTGACGTAGCGCTGCGACTGCTGGTCGAAGGCGACACCTGCGCGATGGCGCACGAGCTGGTGGCTGAGCGTTCGGGTGACGCCGGTGATGGCGAAGGTGAAGACGATGTGCTCAATGGTGCTGCCGTGGCCCGACTCAATGACGCGGCTGACCAGCTCGCGCTGCTTCGCTGGATCAATCTCACCTGCCTCAGCGCGGCGATATATCTCCTCTGGCGGCAGCTCGGAGTAGCAGGTGCGGCAGGCGGTGTAGATGATCGGCACATAGGAGCGCTCGACGATCTCGCGATCGGGGAAGAGCATCGTCGCCTTCATCCCAAGGTCGTGACGACCCGGGTTCTTTGGGATCCCGCTCTTCTGTTTCTCGCTCATCTCAGTAGTAGTCCGAGCAGGAGAGGAAGTAGCCGCACTCGCAAATCATCTTGCACTTGCGATCAATCATCTGCGCGCCGCAGTTGGCGCAGCAGGTCATCACCAGGCCAGGATCAATCTCAGCCAAGGGCGTTGGCGCGACGATCACTAGGGCGCTTTCATCACTCGTCGAGGCTGGAGCAGATTGGTTTGACATCTGTCAGATCCTACCGCTCCGAAGGGGAGGTGGCGCCGCGCGTCGCTTCCCACGGGGCGCCAAGGCCAAGGCGCGCCCCCATTAGGCGGCGAGCTTCGGCCAGGACGGTTTCCGTCGGTGTGCCGCTTGGCAGCACCCGCACGACCGCAAGGTCGGCGGGGCCAACCACTAGGCGGCGTCGCACGAAATCCACGAGCTCTACCCAGGCATCGCCGACAAGCAAGAGCGGACGTGCGTCACTCACCTGCAGCAGGTTCCAGGCGACGGCGATCTCGGCCAGGGTGCCAATGCCGCCGTCGAGCGCAATCAGCAAATCCGCCTCCGAGAAGAGGCGCAGCCGGTCGAAGAGGTCGGCTGAATCAATGCGGCGAGTCACCGCCTCATTCGCGGGGAGGCCATCCCACGAGGTGACGGTGTACCCAAGCACCTCGCCACCCTTTGACTTCGCCCCGCGCGACGCCGCGCCCATAACCCCCTCGTAGCCACCGGTGGCGACGGTGTACCCGGCCTCGGCGAGTGCCGCCCCTAGTTCGAACGCGGCGACCCATCGCGGGTCACTCTCGGGTAGACGCGCCGACCCGTAGACGCCCACGATGAGGCGCTCAGTCATTACAGCGCGTGCCTTCGGGGGGGAGCGTGCCGCTCACCAAGAAGGTGATGGCAGCATCGTCAATGCAGGCGCTCTTCCCTCCAACGGCGGTGTGCCCTTCGCCAACGAACGTCAGTAGGCGGCCACTTTCAAGAAGGTCTGCCATGCGCTCAGACCAGGCATACGGCGTCGCGGGATCGCCGGTCGTGCCCACCACCAAGATCGGGGCGGCACCCGCACCGTTCACCACGGCTGGTAGCGGGTCGGCGCTCTTGTACGGCCACACACCGCAGAGCAGCCCGCCAGAGGCCTGACCTGCGGCAAAGTCTGGCGCCTTACTAGCGAACTTCTCGTAGATCGCCTTGTAGCGCGCAATCGATGGCGTGGTTGGCGCATCGATGCAACTGATCGCGGGGAAGGCCTCCATGATGTTCGACTTGTAGGTGCCGTCTTCGGCACGATCGAGATAGGCGTCAGCGAGGAAGCCCAGCACGTATCCATCACCCTCACTGGCCCTTGCTAGCCCCTGCACTGCCAAGTCCCAGTATTCACGGTTGTAGAGCGTCAAGATCACACCGGTCCATGCGAGCGACGAGTTCAACGAGCGCCCGTCCTCCAACATGATGGGGCGATCATCGAGGCGCTCCATCAGCGCATCAAACGCGGCACGCGTCTTGCCGCCACCAAACGGACAGGCGGCATCGGCATCGCACCAGGCGAAGAGGCGATTGAGCGCCCCCTGGATAGAGACGCCCTGCTCGCCGTACTCCGACTCGTCGGTCGGCGCCATATCGACGGCGCCATCAAGAATGAGGCGCCCGGTCGAGGTGGGGAAGAGGGTGGCGTAGACGGCGCCGAGGGCAGTGCCGTAACTGAATCCAAGGTAATCCAGCTTCGGCACGCCGAGGCCAACGCGGATGCTCTCCATGTCGCGCGCCGATGCGGTGGTACCGATGTAGGCGAGCATCTCACCGGTGCCCGCCTTGCACTTGTCGGCGAACCACTGCGCGTCGTTGAGCGCCCCCGCCCAATCGGTTGCGGTTGGCTGACTCGCGATTCCAGGCGTGGCGGCCCAATCATCCATCTCCGCGTCGCTGAGGCACTCAACAGGTGCGCTGCGATTGACGCCTCGCGGGTCCCACGACACAAGGTCGAAGCGATTACCGATCTCAGCAGGGACTACCCCGCGACCCGACTCAGCAAGGATGTTGATGCCAGAAGAGCCAGGACCACCGAAGTTCAGGAGGAGCGGTCCGACCTTATTCGCCTGGTCGGCGGCGGGGAGGAGGGCAACGGCAAGTTCAATCGTTGGCCCATCAGGTGTCAGGTAGTCGCGCGGCACGGTGATGGTGGCGCAGAGGAGCTCTGGGTTGCCGCCAGTTACGGGATCGGTGACAGGGCAGCTCTGCCAGTCAATGGTGCCGCTCGGAACGAAGCTGGCGGTCGGGCTCGGTGAGTTACTGACGAGGCCCTCACACGCACTTGTTGCAATGGCGACGATGAGGAGCGCGACGATCGCGAGACGGGTGCGGCTCTCTGTGACCGTGCGCATTGGTGGCCTCCTCCTTGTTTTGTCTCTTAGTTCAGTTGTAGCAGAACGCCCCAGCCGCCAAAGGCGACCGGGGCGTGGCCTGCACGAGGTTCCGCGTTAGATCAGCTGCAGCCGCTCGTCGTGCCGCAGGTCATGCACTTGTAGCAGGCTGCATTGCGCACCATGATCGCGCCGCACTCCATGCACGCCGGTGCATCGGACTGGTTCTGGAAGCCGAGCCCGGCCGTTGCCAGCACACCACCCGTGGCCGCTGGTGCGGCTGGGGCAGCTACTGGTGCTGGGGTGGTGATGGCTACGGGAGCCGAGACCGACCCCGTTGCGCTGCCGCCCTTGCCGCAGGTGCAGTTCGGACCGCACGACTCCACCGCACCCACGCGAACCGTGGCTGGGAGGGCGCCGAGGACCGGACCGCCATCGGTGCGCTCCTGCAGACCGAGGATCTCGCGATCGCCGGCTGGCAGGAAGCGGCTTCCGAGGTAACGGAAGACGTAGTCCACGATCGACTTGGCCAATGGGATCTCGGCGTTGCCGGTGAAACCGCTTGGCTCGAATCGCACGTGAGCGAACTTGTTGACCAGGTCACGGAGTGGCACGCCGTACTGCAGTGCCACGCTGACCGAGGTCGCGAAGCTGTCGACGAGGCCGCTCACGGTGGAGCCCTCCTTCGCCATCTTCAAGAAGATCTCGCCCGGCTGACCATCTTCGTAGAGGCCGACCGTGAGGTACCCCTCCTGGCCAGCGATCTCGAAGCGGTGGGTGATTGCCGTGCGCTCCTTTGGCAGGCGTCGTCGCGCTGCACCGGCACCAGGCAAGATCGCAGAGGCGACTTCGGCGATTGCCGCTTCGTCCTTCTTCTTGCTGGTGTTGAGCGGCTGCGAGCGCTTCGAGCCGTCGCGATAGATCGCGATCGCCTTGAGGCCAAGCTTCCAGCCCTGCAGATAGACGCTCTCGATCTCTTCGGCGGTGGCAGCCTCTGGCATGTTCACCGTCTTGGAGATTGCGCCGGAGAGGAACGGCTGCGCCGCCGCCATCATGCGCACGTGGCCCATGTAGTGGATGGAGCGCTGGCCGTTCTTCGCCTTGAAGGCGCAGTCGAAGACGGAGAGGTGCTCGTCCTTAAGACCTGGGGCACCCTCGATCGTCTCCTGCTCATCGATGTACTTGAGGATCGCGGCGACCTGCTCAGCGTTGTAGCCGAGCTTGACGAGCGCCTCTGGGACCGTCTGGTTGACGATCTTGAGGAAGCCTTCGCCGACGAGCTTCTTGTACTTGATCAGGGCGATGTCCGGCTCGATGCCGGTCGTGTCGCAGTCCATCATGAATGCGATCGTTCCGGTTGGCGCCAAGACCGACACCTGGGCGTTGCGGAAGCCGTGCTTCGTGCCGAGGTCGAGTGCTCGATCCCAGGCATCGGTTGCCGCCTTCGCCAGATCCTTCGGCAGCGTTGCCGTTGGGATCTGGTACGAGGCGTCTCGGTGCTTGCCGATCACGCGAAGGAACGGCTTCTCGTTCTTCTTGTACTCAAGGAACGGTCCGCCGTGTGCCGCCGCCGTCTCGGCTGACTGCACGTAGGCCTCGCCGGTCATGATCGAGGTGATCGCGGCAGCGTAGGCTCGACCCTCGTCGGAGTCGTACGCCAAACCACGGCTCATCAAGAGCGCGCCGAGGTTGGCGTAGCCGAGTCCGAGTGGGCGGAAGCGGTGGCTGTTCTCATCGATCATCGGCGTTGGGTACGACGAGTTGTCCACGAGGATCTCCTGCGCGAGCAGGGTCAGCCGCGAGGCGTACTTGAAGGACTCTACGTCGAACTCACCATCTGGGCGCACGAACTTCATAAGGTTCAGTGAGGCCAGGTTGCAGGCGGTGTCGTTGAGGAACATGTACTCCGAGCACGGGTTCGATGCATAGATGCGGTCCGTGTTCGACGACGTGTGCCAGTCATTGATCGCCGTGTCGTACTGAATGCCAGGGTCGCCGCAGACCCACGCCGCCTCCGCCATCTTGCGGAAGAGGTCGCGTGCCTTGAGCGTCTCTACTGGCTCGCCGCCAACAACGGCGCGTGTCTGCCACGTACCATCGCTCTCAACAGCCTGCATGAACTCGTCGGTGACGCGCACCGAGTGGTTCCCGTTCTGGAAGAAGATTGAACCGTAGGCTTCACCAGTGAAGCTGGCGTCGTAGCCGGCCTCAATGAGTGCCCAGGCCTTCTTCTCTTCGCTCACCTTGGAGTCGATGAACTGCTCGATGTCAGGGTGCTGCACATCAAGGATCACCATCTTGGCGGCTCGGCGCGTCTTGCCACCGGACTTCACAACGCCAGCGAAGGCGTCAAAACCCTTCATGAACGAGACAGGGCCAGAGGCGGTGCCGCCGCCGCTCATCTTCTCTTTTGCGCTGCGGATTGGGGAGAGGTTGGAACCTGCACCCGAACCGAACTTGAAGAGCATCGCCTCGGTCTTCGCGAGGTCCATGATCGATGACATCGAATCCTGCACTCCATTGATGAAGCAGGCCGAGCACTGTGGGCGCTTCTCAACGCCAACGTTGAACCAGACTGGTGAGTTGAAGGCCATCTTCTGATTAACGAGCAGGTGGGTCAGCTCGGCAATGAAGGCGGCGCGATCTTCATCGGACTTGAAGTAGTGCTGCTGTTCAGCCCATGCATCAATCTGACCGGCTACACGACCGATCAGCTGGCGAACGCTTGTCTCGCGCTCTGGGCTACCAACATGTCCACGGAAGTACTTGGAAACAACAACGTTGGTGGCGAGCTGTGACCATGAGGCGGGCACCTCAACGTCCTTCTGCTCGAAGACGCTCTTGCCGCTCTCGTTGCCGATGGATGCGGTACGAGTCTCCCACTGAATTTCGTCGTATGGGTGAACTCCGGCGGTGGTCCAACGTCGATCCCAGGAAAGACCCTTTGTGCCTTTGCCATCAAAGCTCAACGGTGGCAGCGGCTGCGCCGTTGCCTTCTCGATTGTTGCCTTCGTTGCCGCCTTCGCAGCGTCTACCAATCCCGCCATGTTGCTCTCCCTTTTCTGCCTCGAAACGTGAGGCCCACCATCTCTGTTCCCAACCAACGATTGGGCGCACAGAACCCCTGCCGTGTAGCAGCGGGAGACGAATCCTATGTCCCTTGTGGTGTTGCGTCAATCCCCCAACCACAACATGTGGTGGTGTTACAGCCGAGTGTTACCGCACATGTTGTGGTTTGGCTGCATTTTGCCTTTGTTACAGAATTTGCCGCACGAGCGCAGCGCGGCGGAGCATTGGCCCACGCTCAACCGAGCCCATTGGGCAGGGGAAGGGGTTTGTTACAGACCCGAATAGGTGTGTAGCCCCGTGAACCAGAGGTTCCCGGAGTAGGTCAGCAGTACAGCGATAAAGCCGATCACCAGGAGGAGGGCGGCGGGTCGACCCTGCCAGCCACGCTGGCTGCGGGCGTGAAGGTAGACGGCGTAGATCAGCCAGGTAGCGAGGGCCGAGGTCTCCTTTGGATCCCAGCCCCAGAAGCGACTCCAGGCGATGGAGGCCCAGATCGACCCAAGGATGAGCATTCCGGCAAAGAGCGGGAAGGCAACAGTGACGGCGCGGAAGGCAACCATGTCGAGGCGCTTTGCTGGCGGCAACCAGCTGAAGCGATCAGTGTCGCCTTGGAGCAAGTAGGCAACACCTGCCGCAAAGGCGAAGGCGAAGATGCCGTAGCTGAGCATCGCCATGCCAACATGGATGGTGAGCAGCAGAGGATGTTGCAGTGCGGGCACCAAGTCAACTACCACATTCGGCAGTGTTGCCGCATAGGCGAGTAGTGCAAGCGCAATGCCGTAGGCGATGGTGCTGAGTGCAGTGAATCGCTGCTTGCGATCAAAGACGATCGCTGCAGCGCAGATACCAAAAGCGAAGGAGATGGTGAACTCGTAGAGGTTCCCCCATGGCCCGCGGCCGACGACGATTGCGCGGGCGATCAGCGCAACGCCGAGCGAACTCGTTGCAGCGATTGCGAGTGCGCCAGCGATCCCACTGATCGGGCTTGACGATTCAGCGAGGGTCGGCGCACCGCCATCGAGTTGCTCAGCGAGGTTGCCGCGCATCGATGTTGCAGCGGTCGCGAGTCGCGGCGTGACGGCGCGGTCGCCTTGAGCTACGAGGACAAGGTGCACGACATAGAGGGCGAAAGCGCCGACGAGGGCAATGGCTCCAACGACAACGAGGTAGAAGGAGAGGGTTGCCACTTAGGCGCGAGCCGCGCCGCCAGGAGGCGGTGCAGCGGGGCGCTCCAAGGCGATCGGCGTTCGGGCGCGAAGCTCAAGGCCGCAGGCGTCGCAAGTGCTGCGCTCTGCAACACGAACCGCGAGACAGCTAGGGCAGGCGATCAGGAGCAGCTCGCCGCGGAGCGAGCGGGTGCTCCCATTTGGATAGATCGCCGCCTCACTGGCGGCATAGGGGCGCCCGGCAGGGAACTGCGGTCGCCCATCGGCACCGATCGGGGCGGGGGTGGGGAGGGGTGCGCCAACCTTCAGCTGCGCGCCACGCTTGGTGATGCCGACCAGCGTCCAGATGCCACCCGTCGAGAGGAGCCAGAGCAACACTAGCGGGGCGATAAAGACGGGGAGGAGGCCGATCAGGGCTGCCCAGTCCGGCGTCACAAGGGCGGGGACGAACGTGCTGATCCAGGCGAAGAACTCGGCAATACCTGCGGCAATCTCGCTCATGCTTTGATCCTAGCGGGGGCGCGGCGGACGCGTTGCGGGGCCGCGTTTCGCGGTCGCCCCGCGCCCTGGTCGCCAGCGTCGCTCGGAGTCACCCTCATCTTTGTTCGGCGTGGCACGTCGTGAGCCAGATCCGCCAATACTTGGCGGGCGCCCGCCGCTTCCGGCGATTGGGGTACGTGGTGGGCCGCCAATGGCGTCGCGGAAGTAGCGGGCACTGACCACGGAGGTACCGAGCGCCGTGCACCGTCTGGCAAGGCCGCGGTCATCGGTCACAACAACGATGCGGTCAGCCGAGCCAGGATCGGGTGTGCCAATCGCCTCGACGATCTTGTCGTCAGCGGACCGCGCCCCACCATCGCGAAAGACCTCAATCGCGACCCCTGGGGTGATGGTCCGGCGCAGCGTCGCCTCGAGGTTGTTGAGGCGCCCCTCATCCCGGCCGCCGACGAGGTTGTTGCCGTCCACCAGCAGGCGCTTCGCGTTGCGTAGGGTGATGCGCTCCTGATCTACCATCGCCGCATGCTCCTTTGTGTGGATCTTGACGGGGTTGTCTACCGCGGCAGCGAGCCGGTGCCTGGTGTCGGCCCGCTCCTCACGAAACGTGTTGCCGGTGGCGATCGCGTGATCTACGTCACCAACAACAGTTTCCTGCGCCGCGTTGAGTATCGCTCACGCATCGAAGCGTGTGGTGCACCGCTCTCAACACACGGCATCGTCACTGCCGCATCGGCTGTGGCGCAGCACTTTGTCGACAAGGGGTATCGCCACATCTTGGTCTATGGGGCAGAGGGTCTCGCCGCCGAGCTGCGCGACGCTGGGCTCGACGCCTGCCGCACCGCCGAGTTCGATGGACCAGAGTCACTCGCCGTGTGGGGGGTTGATGCGGTCACGGTGGGCCTCGACCGCGAGGCCGATTGGCACGACCTTGCCGTCGCTACGGATGCGGTGCGCGCCGGAGCGCCGCTCATCGTGCCGAACCGCGACGCCAACTACCCCGATCCGGGTCGACTGGTGCCAGGCACTGGTGCCGCCGTCGCGGCGCTGGAGGCGGCGACTGGGGTGCGCGCAACCGCGATCGGTAAGCCCGCCCCCGATCTGCTGCTGCAAGCGGCGGCACTCGACGGGAGCGACATTCGCGACGCGATCATGATTGGCGACTCTCCCGCGACTGACATCGCTGCGGCGAATGCGGCGGGATGCCGCTCCATTCTGCTAATGACAGGCGTTGGCGCAGGTGTTGGTGCAGTGCAGATCGGCGACCTGCCCGAGGCGCTGCGCCCAACCTGGGTCGCGCGTGATGCGGCGGAGATGGCGGGCATCCTTGCTACCGCCACCGCGAATGGGTCTACACGTGGCTAACAGCTTCCTCGACCTCTGGCGCGCCGCGGGTCGGGAGCGCCACGCAGGGAAGACGGGGTCGCTCCCCGCCCCACTCGATCGCCTAAATGGCGAGACGTTGGCGGCACGTGACGGCACACACCCCCTTGCATTCCTTACTGGTGCGGAACTCCTTACCCCGTGCACCGATGCCCTCTCGGGCTCCATTGAAGTGACACCAGGGAGCCTCGTTGGCGGTGAGATCCATGCCCGTCTCCGCGTTCGTGCAACCAAAGAGATCAAGGCGCGCGGAACGCGCGTTGCCCTCAAGGGGTATCTCGTCCGCGAGGTCACGCAATCGCACACTGAGAAGGTGGGCGATCAAGAGCACACCACTACCTGGATCGAGGTGCTTGCCACCGAGATTGCCAATGTGCCACTGATTGAGATCGCCGTGCCAGCAACACTCGCCCCAAATGATGAGATTGACCTCAAGATGCTTGCACCCGCGCCAAAACTTGGACCACCCTCCGTGCATCTCGGTGCCTACATGGTGGTCTGGACGCTGCAGGTGGAGTGGGACATCGCCGCAGGTGCAGATGAGCGCGTGGCCGCTGTGATTAACGTGGCACAGAATCCAGACCTGTTGCGCTCCGGCGTTATGTCGCTCGGCCCGTCGGCGATGATGGCCGCCTGGTCTGAAGGAGAAGTCTCTATGGATGTGGATCCAGCACCACCCATCGCACCAGGCAGCGCCTTGAAGGTCAACGTTCGTTGGCCGAGCGCCTCTGGCGGTCGCGGCGCACGCGTGGAACTCTACGCCGACCTCAGCAAGTCACTTCCGGTGCGCATTGCTGCCGCAGAGCTACAAACGAGCGACCTTGCGAAAGGGAGCGAGATTACGTTTGAGATTCCAAGTGACGCACCGCCCGTGTTTGACGGCGCCGGCCTCTCGCTTCGCTATCGCATTCGCGTGCTGATTGATCGACCGTTGCGCAGCGATCTTGCTGCGGAGCGCAACGTGGTGATCGGCTAGGCGACGCTGCGCAGAGCCGTTGCGGCGATGCTCGTACCAAATCCAATAATGAGCATCTGGCCAACGATGCGTGTTGCGGTGACCGCGCGCTCTGGAAGAATGCGACCCGCCGCCGCGCCAATCCCTCCCAACAAGAGTTGCCACGAGAGACTTGCCCCTGCGGCGCCAAAGGTGAAGGCAACGGCGTTCAACGGATCACTTCCGAGACCCGGGAGTCCGATGGCGAGTGCCAAGAAGTAGAGGATCGTCGCGGGGTTAATGGCGGTGAGGGCGATGAAGCGCAGGTAGAGCTCCCGCGCACTCCCGCGCACGCGCGGATCGGTGGCGGCATCAGCCCTGGTGCTTGAAGCGCGAAGCGATAGGAGCCCGCGGACTCCGATTGAGATCAGAATGCCACCCGAGAGGACCTGGAGCGGCACGAGGGCAACGGCGAGGAGCTGGTTGAGGAGGCCCCCCACCACGAGCGCCAGCGAGCAGAAGAGCAGGTCGACCGTCGCCGCACCAGCACCAGCGGCAAAACCGCGGCGGAGGCCCCCCATCATACCCGTCTCAATGATGAGTACGGCGATCACACCGACAGGAACGGCGATTGCGTACCCGGCGAATATGCCCGCGAGCAGAGCGTCAAACATCGGCGCATCATAGAGTAGTGCGGCGACCCGAAGAGGTCCTCAAAGCGAATTGGGAGGGTGTATGGCACGAGTCTTTCTCACTGGTGCAACGGGATTCGTTGGGAGCCACGTGCTCCCAGCACTGCTGAACGCAGGGCACTCCGTTACCGCACTTGTACGCAGCGAAGCACGTGCGACGGCGCTGCTCGCGCGCGTAGCAGCCTCCCCAGGAAAACTCGAAACGCGCATTGGTCAAGTCAACGATCGCGCCTCACTTGATGCGGCGATGGTTGGCTGCGATGCGGTGGTGCACCTGGTCGCTCTGCCACGCGACTGGAACGATGGCGCCGACCTTGAACGCGTCAACGCCGTAGGCACCGCCACAGTCGTCGCCGCAGCCGAGGCGGCTGGCATCAAGCGCTTCATTCACCTCGGTGCGCTCGGCGTACAGGAGCGACCGGAGTTGCACTACGCCAGCTCCAAGGCGCGCGGCGAGGGCTTTGTTCGCGCCTCGTCACTGGAATGGACGATCCTCAAGCCGAGCCTGATCTGGGGCGAGCGCGACGGTTTCTTCAACATCGTCGCGGCGCTCGTCAAGATTCCAGCCCCCGCTGTGCCAGTTCCTGGCAACGGAAAGAGCCGCTTCCAGCCAGTCTGGGTTGGCGACGTTGCCCGCGCCATCGTGCAGGTGCTCGACACGCCGAAGGGGAGCATCAAGGCATCGTTCGAACTTGGTGGCCCGCGCTACTGGACCTACACCGAGATCACCCAGGAGGTGGCGCGTGCCCTTGGGAAGCGCCGCATCATCATCCCAATGCCGGTGCCGCTCATCACCCTCGTGGCGCGCATCTCTGAGGCGATTCGTCTCCCGTTCCCCGTTGCAACAGATCAGTTGCGCCAGTTGGCACTAGATAACATCGGCGCGACGGATGCGGTTGAGCGCGAGCTCGGCTTTGCCCCAGTCGACATGGGTGGCCGACTCGGCTACCTCAAGCGGAAGATCAGCAAGCAGTAGGCGTCACCGGCGCGAGGAGGATCAGATGAAGATCATCATCACAGCCAAGAGCGCTGCGGCCAAGGCGGGCATCTTGGTCATCCCAGTATTTAGTGATCAGCTCGACGCGCCGCATCTTCGTGAAGCTGACAGCAAGAGCGGCGGACGCATCGCCGCACTTCGTGCCATCGGCGAGGGGACAGGGAGCCGCTATAGCTGCACCCTCACCAGTGCTGGCCGACTCCCTGCCGAGCACCTCCTCTTAGTCGGCGCCGGCACTCGCGCCGACTTCGGACGACAGGAGCTGCAACGTTGGGCGGCAGCCGCAACACGTCGCCTCGCCGGGCGCAAGGTCACCCGACTCGCCATTGATGCAACCGGAATCGTTGCTGCGCTGACCAGTACCTCGCCTGCACTCCGCGCCGAGGGTGGCGCGTCGTTCGGCGCAGGGCTCTCCGCGAGCGCCACAAAGCAGAGCGATGCTGCGGTGATCGCCGTCGACTTCATTGTGCGCGGTGTCATTGATGGGTCGTTCCATGAAGGTGTCGGTGGGAAGAGCGTGATTGAAGCGCAACCCGCTGCACTTACCGTGCTCGAAATCATCGTGCCAAGTGGAAGCGATCTCACCGCCGTACATGAGGGCGCACGTCGCGCGGAAATCATTGCGAGCGGAGTCGTGCGCACACGACGCTGGTCAAACTATCCGGCGAACGAGATGCCGCCACTCGGCATTGCAGAGGAGGCGCGCGACCGCGCACGTGCCGTTGGGCTTCGCGCCACCATCATCAACGCCACACAACTGCAGCGCATGGGCGCAGGGATGTTGATCGCGGTCGGCAAGGGATCGAAGAATCCGCCCTGCCTCGTCGTACTCTCGGGCGGTAAGCCCGGCGCGAAAGACCCACTCGGCCGCCGCCTCGCCATGGTCGGTAAGGGCGTCTGCTTTGATACGGGTGGCATTTCGCTAAAGCCACCCGCCGAGATGGAGGAGATGAAGCACGACAAGAACGGCGCTATTGCGGTTCTTGAAGCTGCGGCAACAATTGCGCAACTCGATCCGGGTCGCCCGATTCATGCCGTTGCGGCGTGCGTTGAGAACATGCCGGGCGGAAACGCCACGCGACCTGGTGACGTCGTCACCGCCCTCAACGGGAAGCGTGTCGAGATCACCAACACCGACGCCGAAGGGCGCCTCATCCTTGGCGACGCGCTGCACTACGCGGAGCGAGAGCTCGGCGCAACACATCTTGTCGATGTCGCCACGCTGACCGGGATCGCCTATGCCGCATACGGCGGCGAGATCGCGGCAACATGCGGCACCGATGCAGGGTTTCTCGATGAGTTCCACCTCGCCGCACGCCGAGCGGGAGAGGTCTACTGGCCGTATCCGCTGGCAGAGGCCTACGTGAAGAACATGTCGACGTGGTCGGCCGACTTCCAGAACTCGGGCTCGCGCGAGGCTTCACTGGTCCGCAGCGGCCTCTTCCTACGTGAGTTCGTGACCGTGCCGTGGGTGCACCTCGATATTGCAGGGACCGCCTATCGCCGCAGCGTTGCCCCCTTCGCCGGGCGCGGCTCTACGGGGGCGGCTCACACCTCACTCGTTGAGCTGGCCATGGGGGGTGGCGTCCGTCGCTGAGGCTGATACTCTCTCCGTAGCGGAGGAGAGGAGGTCAAAGATGGAGCACTCGCCTGCGCAGAAACAACGCACCTGGCGCGCCCGACTCGGCGTCCTGCTTACGATTCCGCTCCTTATCGTCGGTCTCGGCTTGGCGCAGGCCGGCCCAGTTCGCGGCGACCCTCTCGATGACGCACTTGCCGAACAGAAGGCGCTCGCAGCAAAACTCGCTGCTCAGCAGAAGGCACTTAACGCGCTGATTGCGCAGCAAGGCGCCCTGACCGCACAGTTGGCCTCGACGAGTGCCGCCCTTGCCAAAAACACGGCAACGCTGACAAGCATTACGGCCCAAGTCGCCCAGCTCTCGACCGCCGTGGCGCAGGCACAGGTCGGTTTGAACAAACTAAACGCAGCGGTCAATGCGCTCGATATGGAGATCAATCGGCTGGTAAAAGCACAAGAGGCGAAGGCGCGTGATCTTGCGGCACGGCAGTCGATCTTGGCCTCGCGGATTCGCGAGGCGTATATCGCCGACCAGACACCGCCCCTATGGATCTTGCTCTCCGGGCAGAGCTTCACCGACATTCTGCTTGACATCGCAGGTTTCAATGCTCTTGGCGCAGAAGATGTAAAGCTTGCCGACGGCATCAGTCGTGATGCGGCGCGCCTCGCGCAGATTGAAGACCAAGTACGTGCAAACCGCGCTGAAACAGAGAAGCTCCGAGTTGCGGCTGCAGCACAGAAGGCTGCACTCGACAAACAGGTGTCGCTGTTGAACGCGGCCAAGGCGCGACTCGCCGCGGCGATCGCCGCGCAAAAGAAAGCGATCGCGGCGCAGAAGGCGGCAATGGACAAGGTGATTGCCGATAAGGCGAAACTAGCTGCCGCCGTCGCCGCGTTGAAGGCGGAAGAGGCGCGCGTAGCCGCGACCGTGAGCTCGCTCTTGAAGAGTCAATTTGGTTCGGGGCTGCCGACGGTGTATCAGGGTGGTTGGACTTGGCCGGTGTTGCACAGCGGTTCTGGCTTCGTCAAGCCAGTCGGCGCATACCGCCCGTACATTTCTCAGAAATTCGGTTGCGTGAGTTGGAAGATCTATCCAAAAAACTCCGCGTGCCCGAGGGGGTACCCCTACTTCCACAACGGCGTTGATATCTCCGCCGCCGCTGGAACTCCGTTGTACGCCGCGGCCGCTGGGAAGGTGATGATTGCTGGTATTTGCAGTTACTGCGTGGTCTGGAAGGGGATGCGCCCACTCGCCTGGATCTGGATCGCCCACTCAAAGAGCATGGTCTCCATTTACGGTCATATTGGAGATGGGAAGGTTTCGAGTCAGCCGAAGTGGCGCGTGAAGGCGGGTGACATCGTTGCCGCTGGGCAGCTGATCGGATTCGTCGGCTCCACTGGCAATGTGACAGGGCCGCATCTCCATCTCTCGCTCCTACAGAGCGGCAAGTACGTCTGCATTCAGAAGTATCTGCCCGGAGGAGCCTGCCCTGCGTACTGATCGCACCGTTGCGGTGATCCTCGCCGGCGGCGAGGGGAACCGACTGGGGGTGCTCTCTGGGGTTCGCGCCAAGCCTGCCGTGCCATTCGGCGGTAAGTATCGAATCATTGACTTCACGCTCTCGAATTGCGTCAACAGCGGCATCGGCGACGTACTTGTGCTCACGCAGTACAACCCTCGGTCGCTCAATGACCACATCGGTCGCGGGCGGGCGTGGGACCTTGACCGCACAATCGGCGGCGTGCGACTCCTCCAACCGCAGGTCGGCCGCGGCAACACTGCCAACTGGTACAGCGGCACCGCGGACGCTGTGCTGCAGAACCTCCGTGAAGTGGTGGCGAGCGGCGCTGAGACCGTCCTCGTGCTCGCTGGCGATCACATCTACAAGATGGATTACGAGCGACTGATTACCGCCCACCAACGCAGTGGTGCTGATGTGACCGTCTCAGTCCGCGAGGTGAGCCTCGAAGATGCACGTCGCATGGGCGTCGTTGATACCGATGAGCGGAGCCGCATCACAGGTTTCCAAGAGAAGCCGAAGCGTCCAACAAGTCGCCTCGCCAGCATGGGGATCTACGCCTTTACCACCGATGCGCTCGCCGCATGGCTCGATGAGGCACGCCCCGACTTTGGCGCCGACGTGCTGCCCGCCATGGTCGCCGGTGGCGCAAAGGTGATGGCCCACCGCTTCCGCGGCTACTGGCAAGACGTCGGGACCCTCCCCGCATACTTTGACGCGAACATGGCACTCCTCGAGGCGAAGCCGGAGCTCGACCTCTACGAACGCGATTGGTTGATTCTCACCCGCTCCGAGGAGCGCGCCCCCGCACGAATCGGTGCCGACGCCCGCGTCGACCAGTCGATGATCTCGCACGGCTGTGTTGTTGAGGGGATCGTGGAGCGCAGCGTCCTCTCCCCCGGCGTGCGCGTTGGGCGTGGCGCAGTTGTGCGCGATAGCATCGTCATGTTTGATGCTGTGATTGGCGCAGATGCTGTCATTGACCACGCCATTATCGACAAAGAGGTCCGCATCGGGCGCGACGCACACGTTGGCGTTGGCGAGTTGCCTGGAGCACCGAACCGCGCCAATCCTGAACTGCTCGCGACCGGTCTCGTTGTTATTGGGAAGCAGGCCGAGGTGCCCGAAGGTGCATCCCTCGGTCGCAACGTGTTGGTCGATGCAGAGGCGAACCTTGGCGATTGGCCTGAGAGTGGCGCAGTGAAGGCCGGTGCAACGATCAAGGCTGCGCGCACCTGGAACCAGCGCCGCACGGCGCGCTAGTCGCGTGACACTCCTCCGGGTCGCAGCAATCCCAGCGCTCCTTGAACGGCACGGTGTTGCGGTACCCGCACCGCACCGACGTGATGATGCAACCGTGTGGGATCTCGAGCTCGACGGTGAACGTCGTCGCTCGTTGCGTCTCTCACTTATTCACGACGCGCGCCCTGGCGGCGTCATTGTGGTGTGGGCGCATCTTGCACCGCCACTCGGTGACGGTCTGCGCAAGGCGTATCGCCGCCTCTTGGAGTGGAACGACAAGTATCTCTTTGCAAAATTCGGCATTGCCGAAGATGGTCGGCCGGTGCTCAGCATTGAGCTGCGTGCTGAGCAGGCGACCGAAAACGATCTCGTCGAGGCACTAGCCCGTACGGTGCTGATTGCTGACCGCCTCCTTGATGAGACGGCGGCATGGATCTGGATCGGCGGGCGGATCCCCGCCGATGACGGCTCTCCGCGGCGGAACCAGCCCCTCTTGCGCGCCGTCCCCGATCTCGCCGATCGCCTGGAGGGGTAGCCTCCGACCTCTCGCCGCAGGGCTATGCTTTGCCCATGGCTGAACTTGATCGCCCAACGCGACCCGTCCCACGGCCGCTTCCTGCGCTCCTGACTGGCGAGAACGCCGATGTCTACTTCCTGCGCACTGAACAGGTGTTGGCTGGGGATGGGCGCAACCCTGTCGTCACGATGGAGGTCTTCTGCCGCCGTGCCGGCGCCACCCTCTGCGGAATCGATGAGGCGAAGGGGCTTCTTTCAATCGCACTCGAATCTGATGCTGCCGCTGGCAAAGCAGCTGTATGGGCGCTGAAGGATGGCGATCTGATCGATGCGAAAGAGGTTGTCTTGCGCATTCGCGCGCCATACCAGTCGATCGCCCGCTTTGAGACCGCTTACCTAGGCATGATGGCGCACGGCACCGGATGGGCGACTGCGGCGCGCGCCATCGTCGATGCAGCTGCACCAACGCCTGTGATCGCCTTCGGCGCTCGGCACGTGCATCCAAACATTGCCGATCGTCTTGACTACGCTGCGATCATCGGCGGTGCAACGAGCGCATCTACGACAGCGGGTAGTTCGCGCGCCGGAAAGATGCCAGTAGGAACCATGCCGCATGCACTCGTACTGATCTACGGCGACACCGTTGAAGCGGCACTCGCCTTTGATCGCAACATTGAACGTGACGTGCCACGTATCGTGCTGGTTGACACCTTCCGCGATGAGTCTGAGGAGTCGGCGCGGGTTGCCGCAGCACTGGGAGAAAAGCTTGGTGGCGTACGCCTTGATCGCGCGAGTGAACTTGGTGGGGTAACCCCGGCTCTCGTCGCGGAGGTACGCGCCGCTCTCGATGCCGCGGGTGCAACGGCGGCGCAGATCGTGATCTCGGGCGGCCTCTCGCTCGAGCGCATCGCCGAGTTCAAGGCGGCAGGGTCGCGTGTGGACACTTACGCCGTTGGGAGTGCGATCTCGGGCGTTCGGCCGATCGACTTCACCGCGGACATTCATGAGATCGATGGGCAGCCGATCGGGAAGCGTGGGCGACCGTCGGGCACCACCACATCGCCGCGGCTCCGCGAAGTGGATCTGGCCGCCTGGCGTGCCGCCCTTACCCCTGCAACGCGCTAGGATCTGGCGGTGAGTCTGACCATTGAAACCCCAGGAGCCGAGGCCCGAGATGTCTTGACGCAGGTCGAGGCTTCCGCTCGTGCGGCCGCCGTTTCTGATGTGCGCTACGCGCTCCGACTCGACCTTGCCGCGAACGCGGCAACCTTCCGTGGCCAGATCGTTACCCGCTTCGCTCTCGCCGCCGGGCACAAAGGCCCGGTCTTCCTCTGCTTCCGTGGACGCACCATCCACAGCCTCACGCTCAACGGGGCCTCCATCGAGGCTCCTGCATGGAACGGGTATCGCCTCACGCTGCCAGCCGCTCATCTGAAGGCGGGCGCCGAGAACCTCCTTGAGGTGTCGTTTGAGAACGTCTACGACACGGGTGGCGATGGCGTCTTTCGCTTCATAGATCCCGAAGATCAGAACGAATACATCTACACCAACTTTGAGCCGTACGAGGCACATCGCATGGCGCCGCTCTTCGATCAACCCGACATCAAGGCGAAGCTCTCACTGACGATCGCCGCCCCCGCCGCCTGGCAGGTGTTTGGGAATGGCGCCGAGACCGCGGCGAGCCCTGATGGCGCTGGCGGCACGCTCCACACCTTCGCCGAGACCCCGCCGCTTGCGAGTTATCTCTTCGCCTTCGCCGCGGGGCCATTCGTTGGGAAACGCTTCGAGGTGAGCATTCCAGGTCGCGCGACACCGGTGCAGGTCGGGCTCTGGTCGCGCGGATCGCTGGAGAAGTACCTCTCGTACGACCTCTTCCAGAAGATGACGAGCCAAGCCTTTACCTACTTTGGTGACCTGTTCGGACGCGAATACCCGTTCGAGAAGCTCGACCACGTCTACTGCCCCGAGTTCAACGTTGGCGCGATGGAGAACGTTGGCCTGATCACCTACACCGAGCGCTACATCTTCCTCAGCACGCCAACCCCAAGCGACCTGACAGATCTCGCCGAGGTGGTCTTCCACGAGATCGCCCACATGTGGTTTGGCAACCTGGTCACGATGCGCTGGTGGGACGACCTCTGGCTCAACGAATCCTTCGCCACCTACGCGGCGGCCCTCTGCCTCACTGAGGGGTCGGAGCACACGACCGCCTGGCAGGAGTTCAACGTACAGCTGAAGCGTTGGTCGCTGGTCGAAGACGACTCACCAACGACGCACCCAATCGCTGGCACCGTGGCCGACACGGACCAGACTTTCTTGAACTTTGACGGAATCACCTACGGCAAGGGTGGTGCCGTACTCAAGCAGCTCGGCGCGCGGCTCGGACGCGCCGGATTCTCCGCAGGGCTGCGCCTTCATTTCCAGCGCCATGCGTTTGGCAATGCCACCCTCGCTGAGTTCCTCGCCTCGCTTGAGGAGGGGAGTGGGGTCTCCCTTGCTGACTGGTCGGCAGAGTGGCTGCGAACCAGTGGGCCGAATCGGCTCGGCGCTGAGATCACCCCGAGCGCCAACGGCACCATCGGCAATCTGACGGTCACCCAAGAGGTTGTCTCGGGCGACAACGTGTTGCGTGAGCACCTGCTACGTGTCGCGCTCCTTTACCCAGGCGATGGGCAGATGGTCGCCATTGAGCCTCACGAGGCCCTGGTGACGGGGGCTCGCACCGATGTGCCGAGCGCCGCGGGCCGACCGCTTCCGCTGGCGGTGATCCCAAACCATGACGACCTCGCTGTTGGCAAGCTTGGTCTCGACGAAGGAACGCTGCGCTTCGTCGAGATGCGGATGGAGGCGATTCCCGACGGCCTCCTACGACAGCTCACCTGGATGGCGATCTACGAGCTCGTGCGCGATGGTCGCTACCCGGCAGCACGCTACGCGCAGTTGCTGATCGACCGCCTCCCGCACGAGGTTGATTCTTCGATTGTGCAGGGCGTGGTGGAGTCAACGATGAGCGGCCTGCTGCTTCGCTATCTCCCTGACGGCGAGCGCGAGCGCTGGGGGAGCCTCATCGTCGATGCCGCGCGTGCCCGCCTCGCCCGTGGCGGCAGCGAGGGGATGCGCATTGTTTGGTCGCGCGTGATGGTGATGGCCTCGGTCACCCCCCGTGACGTTGAGGAGACCTGGCAGGTCGCGGTGGGCGAGACGCCACTTGACGGCGTTGATATTGATCAGGATCACCGCTGGTCGTTACTCGTACGCGCAGCCTCGTTTGGCGCACCGAACAGTGCGGAGCGACTTGCAGCAGAGGCGCAGCGCGACCCGAGCGATCGCGGCGAACGTGCACTCCTTGCCGCGGAAGCAGCAACG
>Ga0315901_10001376_pt1 | contig 35319 bp, 46 predicted proteins | sample LakEriMetagenome_10_FD_203761 | JGI IMG/M metagenome (GOLD analysis project Ga0315901, IMG submission 203761) | Freshwater fungal communities from buoy surface, Lake Erie, Ohio, United States - Buoy 2 MA116 | ecosystem: Environmental > Aquatic > Freshwater > Lake | place: USA: Lake Erie, Ohio...
TTGCAGCATTATCGGTTGTTGGATAAACGGCACTTGTATTTGAAAATACCGAATCCCCAACGCGATTTAGCGTAAATCGCGTCGTCGGGCTGCTGGCTCCGTCGGCGGTGGTGCTGAAGACTAGGCGTGTTGGCTTAGATGAACCACTCCAGGTGCCTCCGTCTCTAGCGCCATAGATATAAGCACCCTCTCCCTCACTACTGTCGCCAAAGATAATAATTCCGGTTGTGACTCCACTGACAGGAGTTGTTGATCCGTGTTGCAGTCTTACAATTGCCTCGCCTGCGTTGTTTGCCGAATTGCCTTGGACGTTAAGTCTTGATTGGGCAGTGCTTGTACTCGTCCCCACCAACAGCCTACCGGAGCTGTCGATGCGCGCGCGTTCGGTGTTATTAGAGCCAAGAGCAAGATAGTCATTACTATACACACCGATACCTGTATTGCCAGCTTGGATAATTGATCCAATTTGACCTGCATTGTATCCAAACTTAACAAATGGATCGCCATTGCCGTCACTAATAGAATGACTTATGTATAAAGTTCCTTCGCCAGAACCTTGCCAAGAAAATGACCGAGCGGCTTGCAACCCTGTTGTTGTCTGACCAACCAACAACCTACCGGAGCTGTCGATGCGGAGGCGTTCGGTTTGTGTAGAAGAATTATCTGCTTTTGTGTAAAAACGTAATACGCCACCAAAACCATTCGGGCCGCCAGAGCCCTCTAGAAGCGTATTTATCTGAGAATAAACAGTACCGGTGGTATTACCAAATTGCAAACTATAACTACTTGTCGATACGGTATCACCACTTCCACCTTTAACAATTAAGTTGCCGGCACTGTCGATGCGGAGGCGTTCGGTATTTGACGTAAACCACCGATGAATACCTGTTGCACTGCCACCGGCCCAATACTGAAAGTCGGCAGCATCACCAACTGTTACTCCGTAAGCCTCGGAGCCATCGTTGTAGAGGTAAAACTTAAGCTTTTGGTTGGTGGCAGGAGATCCAGTGTATGTATTGTCTAACCGTATTGCAGTTGGCGTTGCAGATACGGTTGGGGTTGTAGTACCACCAACTGTTAGTAGTTCAGTTGGACTACTCGTCCCAATCCCCACGTTACCGGAGCTGTTGATGCGAAGGCGTTCGGTTTGAGATCCGGCAACAGCATCACCTGTGTAGAAATAATGCCCGCCAACGTTGCTGGAACCTTGGGAAAAATAACCGATGCCACCAGCACCTGCAGCATTAGTAGTTCCATTCCAGCGGGCAATACCAACGTTAAATACTGTTGAACCACCATCACCTAAAATTACGTTTCCTTGGGATTGAGATGAATTACTGACTTTAATAGAATCAAGAACTTGTAGATTTGCCTGAGGTGCACTCACCCCAATCCCCACGTTGCCGGAGCTGTTTACAAACAACCGCCCCGTGCCACTAGTTGAAATAGCAACTTGATCTGCGCCAGGGGAATAAAGACCTGTATTTGAGTCTGCAATAAAACTAATTGACGGATTTGTTGCCGTACCAGAGGCAAAAATACCTGACGTAATAGTGCAGGTACCACCGCTAAACGTGGTGACGTTACCGCTTGTGAAATTTGCGGTTGTTCCCGTAAACGTGGTACCTGAAATAGTTCCAGTAACCGTTAAATTACCAGAGGTAGACGCAAACAACCCAGAAACGGTAATGCTTTTATCGACGCCCGCGTTGGTAAAGGTAATGGTATCAACCCGAATTTCACCGTATGGCATTGTTTTAACAGATCCTTTTTACGATTCTAGCTTTTTAAAACTTATACTCAAAGAATAATTAAGGGGCCTTTGATTATAAAACCACTGGCGCTACCAGAAACAACACCTGAACAGACAATGGCGGGAGTGGCACCAGACGGAGTTGTAATCGCAAGTGTACCGCCGGTGATGTTGGTGATAGTTGCGTTGGTTCCAGAAATGTTTGCACCTGAAAGGGTGCTGGTAAACGTGCCGGAAATACCTGTGATGTTGCTGAACTGTCCCGTGTTACCGGTAATGGTTGCACCCGATAAATGCGTTGTAAAAGTGCCGCTAATCCCAGTTGCACTACTAAATCTGGCAGTATCACCCGTAACGGTTGTACCCGAAATATAAGTGTATATACCAGAAACACCTGTTACATTTGTAAACAGTGCCGTGTTACCCGTAATAGTTGCACCCGATAAACGCGTGGTAAAGACACCGGACACTCCAGTGACTGAGGTAAAGACTGCCGTTGTACCGGTTACCGTTTGTCCGCTGATCGTACCAGTTACAGACAAACCAGAACCAATAAAACCAGAACCAACAACGTTTAAATCGCCTGAGATTGTGGTGTTAGTAAAACTAAGGTTTGTTGCTTGAAGAGTGGTAAATACACCAGTAGTAGCGTTAATTGTGACGCCGGTAATCGTGGTGCCAGTTACATAGGTAAAGATGCCTGTCGCACCGGTAACTGTTGTACCTATTACGGTTGCACCTGAAACACTGGTGGTAAAGACACCTGCAATACCAGTGAGGTTAGTAAACGCACCCGTATTACCCGTGACAGTAGTGCCAGAAACAAGAGTAAATACCCCAGTGCCTGCAGTTACGTTTGTGAACTGACCACTAGTACCAGTGATGGTTGCTCCTGATACCTGAGTAGTGAATACACCAGAGACACCTGTAATGGTTGTAAAAGCTGCAGTGGTGCCGGTAACGGTAGTACCTGATATACGGCTAGTAAATACACCGGAAACACCCGATACAGTTGCAGCTAAAACAGTATCACCAGTGACCGTGGCGCCAGATAAATTGGTATAAACACCAGAAACACCGGTAATAACTGTGAATTGACCGGCGTCTCCTGTGATTACAGCACCAGAAAGAACCTGAGAGAATACACCGGAAACGCCACTGACTGAGCCAAAAGAACCTACGTTACCAGTTACGGTTGCTCCCGATACCCTTGATGTAAATGTTCCGGATACACCGGTGATTGACGTTGCGTTAATGGTTGTACCTGTAATGGATGCACCCGACAACGTAGTTGTAAATACACCAGTTACACCAGTGACACTAGTAAAACGTGCCGCTGTCCCAGTGACGGTTGTCCCTGATAACGTGCCAGTGACTTGTACGCCTGATGCAAATTGAGCAAGACCAGTAACGGTCAGTCCACTGGCAACGGACAAGTTGCCGCTTACATCAAGAACAGGCGTAGCAAGCGTACCAAAAACACCACTTACACCCTGGACCAAATCACCTGTAATTGTGGCACCACTTAGGTAACTAAATTGTCCGGACGTTGCTTGAAGTGTATTACCGGTAATGGTTGCACCCGAGAGTCGGGTACTAAAATTCCCACTTACAAAGTTTGAAGTTGCCCCAGTAACCGTAGTGAATGTACCCGTTGCCGAGTTGAGTGTTACAGATTGAAGCGCTTGACCTGTAATTGTTTGGCCGCTAATCGTTCCACTTGCAGTCAGGTTGTTTTGGACTAAGACGCCACTAAACGTTCCAAGACCACTACTAGTAAATGTATTGACAACAGTAACGCCAGTTACAGTTAAGTTCCCTTGTACCAGGACATTGCCGGTTACTGTGCCACCAGTGGTTGTTACGTATTTAGTTGAGAGGTAATCTCCAAAACCAGAGATTGTGATCTTTTTGTTTTTAAGAGTAGGATCCACTTCAAATACGTGGACCATCGTCAGCAGATCCTGCTCAGCTACATCCGCCCCAGCTAGGAGCGGAAGTTCAGAAATACGACGATTGGCCACGTATTAAACTAGAATCCCTTATATAAAGATTATAGTTCGGGTGTGTTTAATTCACTTGACCTTAATTTCCACCCTAGGCAGTGAACTTGATACAAAATTCCAGCCGGCTTGGACAACCGTCACAATTCCACAGGACAACGCAACAATCAAAATCAGCTCAGCAACCGTAAGATTGCGACGCACATAGACGACACGAGGGGCCTGGGCGGCTGCTGTTTGTTGCATCAACGTTTGCTGGACAGCAAGTTCCCTGGCACGAGCCTTCATTAGCTCCAGGTCTTGAGGACTGATCCTCCCACTTGGCACCTGCGGGGGACTCGGCGGTTCGGACGGGATGCTTGTAGGAACTTGACTAACGGGAATTTGATCTTCCATAAAACACGCATAGATGCTAAAAAAAGACTAGCATCTAAACAAAGAAACTGCTTTATGGCATACGGTATTCGCAAGGGTCTTGAAGACATTGCGTACGAACTCAAAGGCATCAAAAACATCCTGGGTGCCATGTGGAGTAGCAGGTACAAAAACAATGAAACGGACCAAGTTGGGCCAGAAGCCTATGCAGATGAGTACATCTCAACAGAAGAGTGTGCACAAAGGCTTAATGTTTCAGATCAAACTATTCGCAATTGGATCTTGATCGGAAAAAAAGATCCGTCCAAAGGCTGGACCCAGAACATTCATTACGTCAACATCTCTCCTGACATCAAGAAAAAAGATACAATCCGAATACCCTGGAATCGGCTGATTGCTTCGTTTGCCAAAAATAACGACGTATCTCTTTTGTCTTTCAGAGCTAGGACAAAGTACAAAGATGTGCAGGAAGACAAGCAAAAATATGTGCCTAACCGCTCTGTGCCCAGGGGGGAAGATGGCGAATAATCGCTTCCATGCTATTGAGATTGATTTTGTTACCACTGAAAATTACAAGGAACTTCTTCCTAAGGGTCTTGCAGATCAAGTGGAAATGTTCTTGCCTCCCGAAGGGTCTTTTGATACTGATGTCCTGCGCAGGTACTTGTACAACATAAAAGAATTCGAGAAGGAGGACCCACACTTTAATGTGACTCTGGCCAATCGCCTGCGTATTGCATTTGCAGATATGGCACCAGACACAATCTGTGGTAAATTTCCAGAAGCTGATTTGTCTCTCAAGCGACGCTTGCGTTGCGTAGCCGAGTACTTAATTCGGGCAGGAGAATTTGACAAGCTAAAAGACGAGAATCAAAAGCTCATCAAAAAACGAGGCAATCTAGGAAAACTTGTCGTAATCTACAAGCCACTTCCTAAAATGAAACAAATACTGATTCGTCAAGGACTCTTAAAAAATGAACAGGCGTGAAAAATTAATTGCCTCTGCGCTCCAGGGGGATCTAGATACGACTAAAACCAGAATGCTTGATGCCACCATCAAGTTGATTCTTGGTGACATGGGGCAACATTACTGCAAGCTATGGGATGCAGAAGGGCCTGGCATCATGGTGTTTCAACCCACCAACAAAGAACGCTCAATGTTCTTTATGACGCTGAAAGAATTGCACTCAGCACAAGAAAGTTGCGAACGAGAAGACAATGGTGACCTCGCAGAAACGTTTAGACGCATACTTGCGGCGGCGCAAAAAATTAATCCGCAGGAGAAAGCTGGATATCTTGTTAACGATAACGATGGGATGCGTTATCTTGAGATTGATTATTGCCAGGTGAGCGAGAAGTAATGCCGTCTTTTCGTGGTAATGCGCACACCGATACATTCGAATGGATATCTGGTGCCGACCTGATCAATTCTGCACACATGTTGATGGGAGGCATCGACCTTGACCCTGCAAGTTCTGCTGTAGCAAATAGCTACGTCAATGCTGACCACTTCTATACACCAGAGGATGACGCATTAAATGAACAGGACTGGTTTGGAAATGTTTACGTCTTCCCTCCAAACTACACGTACTTTTGGGACATCAAGTCCCAGAGGTGGAAGCGTACTCGCGGCTTGTCGCATACTTTGATTTCAGGGTACGCACTGTGGTGGCGAACTCTAAAAAGAAAGTGGCTGTCAGGTGAAGTCAAGCAAGGCTTGTACTTTGGCAACTGTCCTGACATGATTCGTTACGCTCAAGACATCTTTGATTTTCCTATCTGCTTTTTAAAAAACACACCCATGCTTCGGCGACATTACTTTGAGGACGGTCGAGTCGAAGCTAAAAATACGTGCAGTTCTTTTATTGTCTACCTACAGCCAAGCGATGGCCTGGACAACTACACCCAAAATTTCATTGACATTTATTCGGAGAAAGGGCGGATCATCACCTGATTATGTAGACTGATTATCGAATCAACGGTCTTATGAGCGTACTAGCCGACTGGGAAATCAAAGAGCTGGCTGAAAAAGAAGAGATGATCTCTCCTTTTATTGATCGTTTAATCAACAAAGAGGATGGACGGCTCCTGCTCAGCTATGGTCTCAGTTCATATGGCTACGACATTCGCCTATCACCAAAGCAATGCTTAATTTTTGGTAAGATCCAGGCTGGAGATTGTGACCCCAAGGCCTTTGATGAAAACATCCTGAAGCCAGCCGAGTTGCTGGAAGACGAAAAGGGCGAGTACTTCCTGCTTCCTCCCTATGGCTACTGCCTTGGCGTTGCCATGGAACACATCAAACTTCCACGTGATGTGACTGTAGTTGCGGTTGGCAAATCTACGTATGCACGATCAGGAATTCTGGTGAACATTACGCCTGCAGAAGCTGCCTGGGAAGGTCACCTGACCCTTGAGATCAGCAACTGCACGGGACTGTTTAATCGCATCTATGCCAACGAAGGCATTACGCAGCTCCTTTTCTATCGTGGTGAGCCCTGCCATGTGAGCTACCAAGATCGCAAGGGTAAGTACCAGAACCAACCCTATGAGGTTGTCTACAGCCAGGTTTAACCAAAACCGTAGAAGGTGCCACCACTGCGCCCAGGTTTCCTTGCGTAGTTGGTGCCACCAGCTTCCCCAATGCGGTCCCCAAGGTTTGGGATGGTGACTCCTCCAATAGTCGCCTCTGACCTTGGGGTCTTTCCATCCATGGTGGTGTCCCTTAGCATGCGTGTTTGCTGAAACTTCCCGGCACTCTTGGAAGCTCGAAGGAACTTTGCAATACGATCCTGCGAATCATTAAGACTTTCTGCAGATGCTCTTGCGTCTGAGGCAACTCGACGCAGGTCAGTATCATACGCTTGTTCTGGATTTAGGTCAGAAACTTCAGCTCCCGACGTACCAGAATCGTTGCGTGGGTCGTATGTAGCGTCGAAGAATCTTGCCATGATAATATTATAAAAACAGTAAATCAAGCCACTTAATAGTCATGCACGGCGCGGCGGGATTTTTAGATAGTTTTGTTCAAGATGAACTGAATTGTCGTTGTCTTAGTGAAGAAGATTTTGGCGCACCTCTCGCCAACGAAGAAAATGATGTACCCTTAATGGATATGTACAACAGAGGGTTAACCCTATGTCAGGACGGAAGGGAACGGACAAACTTGGCTCTCGAGGGGGGACGGCCTGGAGCAACGGGATATATACCGACAATGGAGCAAGGAGTGATGATGGGAGCATCACCGAAACCCAAGGCGTTAGTACTGGATCTGGGGGCACCGAACGAGGAACTGATGGAACAGTCTCGTCTTCGCCGTGGTTTGCGCCGATAATCAGCGACTTGACTGAGTGCAAGGATGGTGTCTGCCCAGTGCCCTGGGCCACCAAAGAAACTGCTCCTGTGGTCCAGGAGGATTTGGTAAACCATCCGTCTCACTACGCAGATTCCGCTATTGAATGCATCGATGCCATTGAAGCGCAATTAACCGCAGAGGAGTTTCAAGGTTACCTTCGAGGTTGTTGCATTAAATATCAATGGCGCTGGCGAAACAAGGGCGGTGTGCAAGACCTTGAAAAATGTCGCTGGTACTTGGACCGGCTAATCACCGTCAACGAAACTCAGAACGGCTGAAGGTCGTCGCCTTCTTCGTCATCCTCGTCGTCGTATATACATGCGGCGGCGAGTTCTGCTAGCTCTAGATCAGTGGGAATGTCGAAGTCAATCTCAATATTTTCAGACGCCATGATCTCTTTTACTGCATACCACTCCATCAGGCGTTGATGGTAGAGGTTCAACAGAGCTGCGTAGAGGTCGTCCCAGGTCATTTCTTGGGCCGCAAGCTCAGCTTTGCGCATCGAGAATTGAAGCTCTAGAGGAAGTTCAAATTCCCGTGGCTCTACTGAACGCTCCATTCCGCTTTGCACGTTTTTAATGCAACTATTCTAATTCTACCTGTCAAAGACAGTGTTGAAATCATCGGGGTCGTACTCGTCAGCGCGGAATGTGTCCCAGGGTTTTTCGCTGACCCTAAACTCATTTGCAAAGCGGGACAATACATAAGGATTCAAGCTCTCTTCCAGGTGCTTAATAGCTTGTATTTCATGCTGAGCCCCAGAGTAAACCCTGAATGCAGACAACAAAAGACGTGCGCACGGCTGCACAAATGCATCGGCATCTTTTAACAGAAGGTTTGTTTCTTCACGGCGCCGATCAAGAAGGCTTCCAATGACTTGATGGTCCACATCAAAAACCCACCTTGTCATTTCTTCAGTTACTTCTTGCAGGTCTTCATGTTCCAAGTTATCGACAATGCTGCTGTAGAAAAAGGAGTCCCATCCCACAGAATGAATAAAAGAAATCAACGCCTGCCTAGCAGAATCACTAATGCCAATGTTGAGTTTTGATAACTGAGTATCGATTACGTCTACTTCGTGAAACAAATATTCAAGCGCCTTCTCTTTACTGCATCGATGGCCGCGTTTTACAGGTGAGCCATCAGGATAAAACTGTGTTCCATATCCAATGGTGTAAGGTTCTCCACCTGTACTTGGATCAGCGTAAGCTTTCTCGTTAAAGCCCTCATGCTTGCAAATTAAATTAATTGCAGATGTGTGATCAGTCATGGGGGGTAATGAAGCATTACCCCAATCATACACAATTTTTAAGTGTCCTATTGACACTCGTTCATGACATTAACCTTGGCCACGATAGCGTTTTTGCCCAGGCTTTAGCTTAGTACTTTTAGAACGCCCTTGCCGTGTCTTCTTGGGCTTGGATTCAATTTTAATTGTGGAGCTTGACTTGGGTTTTGCCATGGTTGTCACCAGTTGTAATTACACAAGTGAAACCTCACTTGTTCTGGCAGTTTACCTGATGCGTGACCCAACGGCAATTGCTTGGGCAATAATCGCCATAATTATCGGTGCGGTCCAGCTCCAGGTCTTGTTCTGCTCCGTTTTCTTCCGCCCACTTTTTAAACGCTGGGTAACTTAAAAGCCACTCATCACATACTTGAATGCCTTTGGCAATGTACGTAGGATACTCTTTGCAACGACGACGCATTTTTAACCATCGTCCATATAACCAATGGCCTTTACTGTACTTGTTTTTGGCATCTCCATGTATTGTATTTGCTTTTTTTGTTGCGTTAATAGTGAAATCAGTACACGCGTGTACATGTTTCCTGGCGCAAGAACGGCAACGGCCTTGCCATGTTTTCAAAGAATCTTTTCTTTTGTTACAAGGTTTAAAGCAGTCCTTGCACAAAGCCACAATATATTTATTTTTAGCCATCCAAAACTTTCACTACCAGTTAAAGTCTACCACGAATAATGGCAGCTCCACCATCCGGGAGTCAGTTTGTCCTTCTTCTCGGAACAGTTGTGCCTGGCCTTAAAGTTAGCACGCCTTCCCTCGTCCTTGTGCTGCGTGTAATCTTCGTAACCTCTGGCACCAAAACGGACAATACCCTCCTTGCCCCCTTGGCACGCTTTTACCACGTATTTGTGCTTATCCCCTGCCGGCGCACGTTGCGGTTTGTTGCAAGCCATCTTATCTTTCTGAAATCTTTTTGCGGCACTGGCCGCTTTCTTGCGTTTGTCAGCCATTAGAAGGAACCAAAGAAGGAACTAGAAAAAGGATCGGACAAATCAGATGAACCTGTTTTACCTGCTGTGGGAGAAAGGTTTAAACGTGACTTGAATTCCGAAAGGATATCACTACCTTTCTTAATTTTAACTGGAGAACTCGGTTCTTCCTCTTCTTCTGTATCTTCCTCTGGGAAGAAAGAAAAGTATTTGCTTTTTGGTTCTGTAGTCTTAGGCGTTACCTTCTTGGGTTCTTCTTCTCCAAATGAAGATAAACTTTCCAATTGACCAATATCCGAAAAAGGATCTCCTGTTGGCTTGAATTTATAAAGCTCACTGGGCGCCTTGCCACTATAAACAGTTTGGAAAATTTTCTTGTCTTCTTCTGTGGCATCAGGCATAAAGTCACTGTAAAACTCTTCTTGGCTTCCCTGGTACCCCGCCGATTTAAAACGACTAAACAAAGCGTCATCAACTCTCTTGGCTTCTTCCCTTTTATCAGAAGCACGCTGAATGTACTCAACGCCCAACAGCTCTTGTGTTGGAGTTTCACTTTCCTGGTTAAGTTTTTTAATTTGCTCTCTAATGTCCAGGGCATCCGAACTGCGGATGCTATCAGAGATCATCTTCTTTAATTGCGTAAGATCTTCTGTATTTGAATCCAGGCCATAAAGCTTTAAGACCTTCTCTGTTTGTTCTTTATTTTTTAACGGGTCTAGTTTATTTACAAACTCATCGGCAAACTCTTCTGGGTTAACAAACTGGCCAAAGACTGTTCCAATTTTTGCGTATTTATCAGCAAGGTATGGCGTCAGTACTTGTTTTAAGTAGATCTGCGCAATTCGCGGATTGAATACATCAGGAGCAGAGTCGTACTGCCTGGCTTGTCCTAGTACTTCATAGTGCAGCTTGGCAAAATCTTCTTTGTTGTTTACGTCAAAACCATATAAATATGCCTTGGCTTGCCAGTTAATATCATTGCCATTATCATCTTTTGTTGTCTCACCAGCCTTTGCTTTCTCCCAGTCATTTGCAATATCAGTCTTTTGCTTAATGTATTGATCTGGAATGGTGTTACCCCATTCTTTTTGAAACTGATCGCCCAAAAGCACAGGAGATTTTCCTTCCGTGCCAACACCTTTTTCAAGGTAGTATTGACCTGGGTCAAAGTAATAATCAGAATTAAACTTACTTGTCCCCAGGGAGTCAAGGGCTTTCATCCAAGAAACAGAAGCTGATTCCGCCGCATTTTTTAAACTTTGCAGACGGTCTTCCGTTTGGAAAATGTTTTGCTTGTCTTTATCTACGTTAATGTAATCCCTAAATTCGCTGATTGATTTTGACGCATTAAACCTAGGCAGCAAATAATCATTAAAGAAGTCTTGCGCAAATTGAATGTCAGAGTCAATTCTTTTGTCTGGCTCCAGGTAGTCCGCTGGTTTGTTGTTGTAAATGTCTTGTGCTTTTTGTTTTTCTTGTTGTGTAGCCGCTGGGTTGTTTAATGTTTTGTACGCGTCATCGTAGTCCGACCATTTGGCTAACGTGTCGTTATCAACCCAACCTTTGGCACGACGCGCTGCTTCGTAGTCAATCCACTCTTGTTTTGTTGTTTTACGTTGGTTGACTGGTACGTAATCCTTGGGTAGATTGGCTGCATTAACTTTTTGCTGCGCACTAATATTACCTGGATCTTTTTTTAACGTCTCGTATGCATCGTCATATTGCTTCCAAGATTTAATCTGATCCTCGGTAACAAAACCATTGTCAATATTACGCTGGTAACCGGGAACGTAATCATTTGGTACGTCTAAATCACCTGCGTATTTTTTCTCGATCTCATCAAAGAACCATTTCTCCCAGTTGTACAACAGGCCGTTGTTGCTTCCAAACACTTTTCCTGTGTCTAGTGACAAGTTGAACTTCTGAGCAAGATCATCTTTTTGCTGTCCCCCCAAGGAAAGAATGCCTCCCACTCCTGATTCTTGCAAAATAGAATTGGCGACATTCTCACGCATACCAAGAATCTCTTGGCCAAACGAAGTGCCACTTAATAGGTCAAACTTTTGTTCTGCTTTTTTTGCTTCAATTAAAGCTCTGCGGGAGTCTTCTAAAAACTGCCTTTGAAATACAGCGGCCTTTTCAGTTTGTTTGGATTCAGCTTCACCTGCGACTTTGGTAAGAGCCGTGTCGTACTCAGATAGCTTTGTGTCAACAGCGCCTATTTGTTTGTTGGCCTGAATATCTTTAATTAATTTCTGAGCACCTGGGTACTGAGTTGAGTCCAGCTGGTATGCCTTGGTCAATAATTCACCAAAACCAGCTTCTGACTGTATCTCTGGTTCGGCGCCAGTGGCTTCTTTTACTGCTTCATAAAGCTTTGCCCAAGGCTGCTTGGCCTCTTTCGGGAAACGCTCTGCATATAAAATTTCTGACTTTGCGGTACTCCATTGATCTTTTAACTGTGCGTTGCTAGTGACAAGATTTCTGTATTGACTAGCAAGGTCTCTGAGCTGATAACCTTCAGTTGTTTGTTTTAACCCAAGAATATCGGTTGCAATCTTGTCGCGCTCAAATTGACGGGCGGCATCTGTTTTTCCTGGAACAGACTCCTCTACCTTGCCATATTCAAACCCATCAGTAGGTGTAAGTGGCTTAAAGCCTGGATCTCGCTCGCCTTTTTTCTTCGCATCATTTTGACCAATGTTGCTGTAATGCCATAACGCATATGCTTCGTAGTTTGGGTAACGACCTAATACGTCAAGGTCTTCATTTTTTACTGCATTATCCCAGACTTCTCTTGCACTTTTGCCACTTGTGGTGCCGCTGTAGTATTCAGGGTCAAATCGAATTGTGTTTTCAAAACCCTCAAAAGGGACTTTTGCCCCTGAAGATGTGTCCCAGGGAGACACAACTTTTGTTGTATAGAAAGAATCGAAAGCCGCTTTAACGTTCTTTTTTGTTGCGTCGTCGACGCTAGAGTCGTCAATTGTTTTTTTGGCCTTTAAGTAATCCCCAGGCTTGGACGCTTTTGCATAGGCGTCAATTGCTTTGTATAGAGAATTAACCTTTGCCGCCTCTTCATTTTTTTTACTGTTTCTAGCGTTGTCTCCACGGGCAATTATCTGTGCTGTTTTTAAATCATCGACTTTGTCTGTGGTCCAGTAGACACTTCCTGCTTTTTCAAGAGCTTTTAGGATCTCTTGTTGGTCTCCATCAATAGAGACAGTTACTGTACGTTCCTGCTCAACAGGTACGTCATAATACGTTGTCTGCCCTTTAACTGTATAAGGCCTTAAATTTGTTCCGGTATATACCCATAATTTAATAGGAGTAGATACAGTATCAACTACAGGGTTATTTGCGTTCTCATATTTAATATCCCATTTATCCTGGCTTGCATCATATGAAATTGACATCTTAAACAGCTTCCCTAAACACGGTTAAATCGCAAACAAAAACGTCAAAAGGTTCTTGTTTAATCCAGGCATTAATTCTATCCATCCTAGCTTGAGTAAAGAACTCTTGTCTTTCAAACCATTCATTCATCTTGGCACTTGCCTTGGATGTATTGCACCTGCGACAGGCTGGAACAAGGTTTGTTCTATTGCTTGAACCTGATTTAAACCTGGGAATCACATGATCCAATGATGTGGCATCCGCCTCACAATAAGCACATTTGCAGTCCCAGGCATCGTATATAGATTGACGGTAACGTTTCTTAGCTAGCTTTGGAGTTAATTCAATGAGCAGGGCAAGGGGTTCCTGTTCGCAATTGAACATACTCTTTTGTGCTGTTAATCTATTTTAATTTGACCCGTATTTGTTCTTGCCTAAGTAAAGAGATAAAATTTTTCTTAAGTCTGTTGACATGCTCTTGACGTGGTGTAAGTTACGTCTGTAAGCACCTCCTTGGTCATGGCTAAGCATCCCGGTTGGGTCTCCGTCCAGCAAGCGGAAGAACTCCTCGGCATTGATCGCAAGACTCTCTTCAAGTACCGCGACAATGGCACGCTGAAACTTGGCCCGCACTTCGCTGCTTTTCCTGAGACTCGTTCACGCGATAACTACCGCTGGAACATTTCTGCAGTGCGTAAGCATCTGAAAAAACTTGAAATGCAAACGGCTGCTGCCTGAAGTTAGGTAAGTACTGATCAAATGCCCCGTCTTGTGCGGGGCTTTATTTTGTCTACTCTTCTGGCGGAATACCGTTCACATAACCAGACCAGGCTAGTCCCACGGCTTCAATGGTCGATAGCTCACCAGAGGCAAAGGGTAGATGTACGACATCACCAGCATGATAGATGGTAGGCCGACCACTTATCTGGAACTCACTAAAACCATACTTGCGAACATCATCTTGCTCTTGTGAGTAAATAAAGTTTGTATCTACAACATCTCCAAAGTTTGGCGTTGTCATGAAGATGCTGGCAATTGGCCTAGTGATGGCTTGTATGCAGTGCCATCCTTGTCATACATTGTAAAACCTCTCATCATGACAAAGTTAGCTGGAATATTGAACAGTTTCTGCATCATCGGCATCATCATTGGTGATTGGCAATTGTATGGGGGCACATCCATCATCGACAAAGATGTTCTTGACAAGTCGGCAGCGATCAGCTCCTTCTGTTCATTTTCAGTTTGATCAACCAACCTTTGCTCCCATGCAGCCATACTTCCTTCTTCCACTGGAAAATCAGACGGCTCTGGCGGGAAATTACCTTCTGCAAACTTCATGGCATAGATGTGTTTGCAGTAACGCATCTCATCTAGTAACGGTGCCCAGAAATCTGTAATCGAAGTGATCTGACCATTGGCTGAAGTGTAGTCTTCGTATAAAGGCATACCTTCTGCCCTGGAGCCAGGGATCGAAGGGTTACTTGTATTTCTTAGGTATGTGGCGCCAAACTCACGAAATACTCCAGCAAAATCCCTGGTCGCATCTGGATCCACTGTTGATATTGTGTTTACTTCAGGTGGAACTGTGTACTGTGCCGAGGGCGCAATAATGTCCATTTTGCGATCAACCGTTGCACTTGTCATCGCATTGTTATTCAACTTTCCGTTTAGTTTTGTTTTCTCATATCGACCAGGCTTAATAGAAGCAATACTTGTTCGCGGGAATATCTTCTTGGTACCTTCGCCAAGAGTATTCATGAACGAGTAATCACGATGCGTAAAGTCTTGGCAAGAGCAACAGTATCTTGAGCCTGTTATCAAGTATCTATTAAGGCTGGGACCTTTAGTTGCTGGTGTAATCAACGCCGAGTCTGGTGTAGCTTCAACAGAACCCGACTTACGAAGCTTTAAGATTCCAGTGAAAGGATACGTCTCCACGATGACAGCTTGGATGTAACCGTATCGTTTTTGCGTTGTCGGATCAATTGTTTCTTTGGTGATCGGAGGTGCGCCAACAGTGATGACACGGTCCTCCAGGATCTCACCATTGATCGCTCTAAGGCCGTTAGGAACGCCAGGAAGGGCCACGTAGAACGGTGGAGGCAGTGGATTGCTTGTGCTCCAGTTCCCGGCGAGCTTGACGTACCAGTACGCAGAATCCTCCGTCACCATTTCAATGTAAAGCCTGGTGCCTGTCGTCTTGTCAATCAAGTTGTCGCACCGCAAGGATCCCGCCAAACGAGCCCCAGCCCAGTGCATGCCAAACTCTTTGTTCTTAGTAGGGAATCCTACAAAGGTTCCGGGGATCGTTGGTTGGGCTGCTGCAACGGAAGCAGGTGTTCCAGCTGGTACTGGAATTACGTAACTAAAGGGATATTCATACGCATTGTCATAAAAACAAGCGGTTGCAATTTCGTAACCTCTACGCCAACGTGACCAAGCCGATTCCCTATTTATTGCACTTAAAGAGTTTGGTACAGCACCAGAGGAGAATTCAGTTGTAATAGGTTTTAAACGAAAAGGATCCCTGTCAGAAGCTCTGACAAAGGATCCGAACTTATCTCCGCCCTTTGGGGCCATGACTTAGAAGAAGCCGCCTTGCGCAATAACGTGCGCACCGGGGATATAACCAGAGCTGTTGGGACCGTCAGGGAACACACCAACGTAAATACGATCGCCTCGCTCCAGGTAGAGACCCTTGTTGCGCAGCGGAGCAGTCTCACCAAGGCCAGTAGTATTTCCTGCCGTGACTGCAGGCACAGCCAGTTGTGGCATTAGATCTGAACAGTCAACAGTCTGCGTGTTAGCTGGAACTGTCTTGGCAAACAAAATGCGGTAGTCACCTGAACCAGGGATAGGCGTCGTTGTACCACGTGTATGGTAGAACACAAAAGTTACGGCCTGCTGGTAGCCATATGAAATACCATTGTATGTAAACCCTGACGCAATACCACCTGAGTAATTTAGTGCTGTATTGATTCCAGTGAGAGTGGTGGAGCCTGTATATGTGTAATAACCATAACCGGAGAAGGGTGCGCCACCGCCAGTCAAGATACCAGTCTGTGAAATAAAGACAATCTGGCCACTTACAAGAGAGATGGGCGTACCAGAAGTTGCCGTCTTGACTTCATAGTCTGCATCACGGTAATAATCATTACGCGTGATAGTGATTGAATCAATAACGCCGCCGGAACTATTGTCCTCACTTAAGGTCGCATCCATGTCGACCAGGATGGACGGCGCCTGGCCACCCTGCACAAACAATGTATTGGTAGATGCACTGCCAACAGTTTGCGTCGTGACCCGCACCGTATCAATAAGCGGGCGATCAACTAATAAGGGCTGCTTGTTCGTGGATGTCGAGCTCAATGCCGTTCTCCTATATAAAGTAAATTATCTCGTTGAAAATATTCTAATGCAAATAATGTTTTGTTGTTATTCAGTAAAACTACCCAGCGATCCGAAGGGTGTATTGGGCATCTTCATAGATGCCCTTGCAAGAAGATCAGGATCTTGCTGAAGAGCAAGAAAACGTTGGAACGATTCAGACCTTGGTGCTCCAGCAACGGAAGAGGCTAGACGATTGAAATCATCTACCTTGTACAGCTTGGCAAGTCTGTATTGAATATCCTTGCTGGGGTTAGGCTTGGTTGAGTCTTTACCAGAGAGATAACGGTTGTAATCTCCTGGTAAAGCATCATCGCTACCAACGTAATCTCGACGGTCCATCAAAGCACCTGGAACGGATTTTGGAACGGATTAACGGCGTTAATGTTCATAATACCTTGTGGAAGCATTGCAGGAAGAACCTGTTGTTTGAATGCTTCCAGTAATGTATTGGCCGTTGTTTTTTTGTCTTCTTGATCACCAGTAAGATCAATGCCTGCTTCTGCTAAACGGTAAGCAACACTTTGTTGCTCTCCAGGGAGGGCAGGTGGTGCAAAATCAATACCACCTTCTAGTGATTGCAGTTTAGGCATTAAGTCGCGTGCTGCACGCATCCGGTTCTCATCCTTGGGGATGCCGGCGCGTTCAAAGTCACGACGAAAAACTAACGCTGCTTGCTCAGGTGACTGTGCCTTGCGCAGAGATTCGGCAGCACGGCTTTCGGGTCCTTGTAATTCATGCAATAAGAAATCAGCTTGAAGACCAGCATCGCCTGGGTCAAGCTTTTTTGTTTTTGCAAAATTAACTAAGTTTGTTTGACGGCCACCCGTCCACTGTGCCAAGCCATACCCGCCACGCCCCATGGGGCCACCAACTGCACCACCCTCGTTTACGCGAGGATTAAAGCCAGACTCTTGGGAGATGTTGCCAAGGACGCCTGCAATTTGTGCGTTGCTATAGCCTTGTTGTTTTAACTTACGAGCAACAATAGCGGCGGCGGGACTTAATGACATATTGTTCTCCTTATTCTCCTACCCAATTTGAACTCGCTTTGAGACCAGGGATAAATACGGTTTGCAGCGCAAGGGTCGTAGCTAAATAGGTCAAAGTACGTTTAACAAATTTGGGACAGAGAATCATGGTTTTAAAGCAACAACACTGGCCCCCGTAGATCAAAGATCTGTGTCCAGTTGGCTGGGCTTACATGCTATGCAATGCCAGATAAATCAAATAGGTTGGAAGTTCAACAGCTTCTTGGCGTACGTATTAGCAAACTTTTGAGAGGCATCGCTACCAAAGGTTTCTTCCTCACCAGGGATAGCACCTAACCCATAGGATTGAGGTTGGGTTAGCTGAGAGTAGGTTGGGACTTCACCAATAGATGCAGTCGGTGCGCCAAGGGGCTGGCTGCTTAACGTGGGCCCTTCCATGAATTTATTGAAAGAGCTTGCGGTCTGCATATTATATGCATTGGTCAGTGCGTTAGGACCAATTGCACCCATGCCTAAGTTGACCGGAGTAACACCCGTGTAACTACTGGTTGCAGGGGCGCCAGAGCTGCCGAGGAATCCTGCAGGAGCAGTGCCAGTGAACGCACCCAAGTCAGCAGGCGCACCCATCTGACCTGCATTCAAGGTGCGCTGGATTACGTCGTAACCAGCTTGGCCAGGCTTAACGCGTGACGCAAGATCTCCTGGCTTGCCATATTTTTTTGCCCAAATCTGCATCCCGATGTCTTCTGCAGATTGTTCAGCTTCAGAACCAGGGCCAGCGGCAACTGCTTTTTGGCGAGCCTGTTCGTAACGCTGAAATTCCGGATTCTGTGCGGCTTGTTGTGCAACACTGCTCTTTGTAGCTTCGTAAGCACGATTAGCAGCGGGATTGCTGTTATCTGCGGGCGGTGCTGAAGGCGGAACCGCACCACCTGAAAAAAGACTGCCATATTGTCCACCTACTAAACCGGGTGCACGTTTGTAAACAAGATCTTGGCCGCTTTGAGCAGGATACCAAGTTTGTCCACCAACATTAATTGGACCACTGCCGGCACGCCTTGTATCCCATCCACCTCTATTCATTAATACTTCTTGGCCACCAAGGCGTGCAGCACCTAATGCAGGGATAGCACCTTTACCCGCACCACCAAATAAACTTTGAATGCCGCCAATGATGGGATTGGCTGGTTGCGCACCAGAAATAACGCCGCCTCCACGCAACTTATTTAAAACAGCTTGCTGTTCCCTGGCGCGTTGTTTTTGAGCTGCGCTTTTTTGTGGTTGACGATTCATGCTTACCTCCAAACCTCATGTAAATAAATACGGGAACCAACTGCTGTTGGCTCTATCTATTAATTCGATTCTAAATCAAGACACGCAAACTCTTTGTAAAAAAGCTTTTGTGCATCTAAGGCAGCTTTTTTGGCGTCATCTTCATTCTCAAAGTTACCTACAGTAATGCGCGTTCCGTCTAAAGTGACGCGAACACGATAAAGCCCATTATCTTTTCTCTTGCTGTAACCTACAAAAATCTTGTTGTAGTTATTTTCTGCTTCACTTGCCAACCTTAAGTTTTCCCAGCGATTGTCTTGCGCGTTTCTATTTTTGTGCTCAACCAACATGGAACCAGGATCCGCTCCCGTCATTAGTAGCCAAGCAATCCTGCTAATGTAATAGCTTTTTCCTTTATGTTTTACTGTCCATGTTTTACGTCTTACTGGCCCACCAAGAGAGCCGATTGGCTTGCCAAGTTTTTCTCTGTCCGCATTGCAACGCGACTTTATTAAAAACAACTCACCTGTTTCTGGTATGTATTTGTAATATTCTTTTAACTCTTCAACAGCAGGCAGGGGGCAAGGGGCCACCATTGACTTGATGCGTGTATCAATATATTAGCATACACGGGTCAAGCTATCTCCATAGCTCGTGTAGGTATATACGGGTACCCACGGAAACATCGGCAGGTCCAGGTAATGCCTGGATAAATTCTGCACCAGAGCGTTCGTAACGGTAACGTGCCTGGTACGGATCTTTGTAGTTAGGAACGTAAAGAATGCCAGCTAGACGATTTGTTTCGTAGAGATAAATCTCGTCCCAAACTTTTAGCGCTTCTTTGGCATTACTCGACCGAATGGTACGGTCAACGTCGCCAACAATATTTTCAATCCGAGTGGAAGGAGAGGATGCAACCTCTGTCTTCTTTTCGGCCGTATCGCAACGCCCAATCTGGATAACAATTTTATCGTAGAAGTAGGAATCAGGGACTGTATTCATCGCCTCTTCCAGACGAGCATAGTCACCCGCTGGCACAGAAACAGTGAAGTATCCCAGATGATACCTAATTCTACTTTTGTCGAAGTCGCTAAATTGCACTTCTATGTTCCAGTGTACCTTTTATTATAAAAGCAACAAATCAAGCGACAGTGTCACCAGCTTGATCTATGATGCCCGCAAGTGGATTCATTGCGTTCTGTAAAATGCCACCCAATATTTGACTTTTAAATGCACCAAGTAATGATTGAGGTTCTCTTGTTTGTTTCTTCTCGCGTGGCTGGTAGTTGGTTCCAAGCATGAACGCTTCGATTAAATCGTTTGTTTTGCCTTGGGCTTCTTCGTATGAGACACGCGGGGTTGGCGCCACGCTTGTATTGGTGAGATCAGTTGCCTCGCCAAGCGTTTTCATGTGGCCGTAACCAAGCTCGTACTTATTGTCTCCTGTAGTCCAGGTAGCAAGATTCCCATAGCCTCCTGCATTGGGACGCGGGGTGAACTTGACATCACCTTCGACGTAGATCTCCGTGCCTTCCTTGCCACCGTAATCAACGCCCCTATGGTACGTGCTTGCATTAAGAATGCCTGTGTTGCGTGGCCCCCAGGAGGAAGTCTTAGTTAAACCAGCTGCAGGGTTTAAGATCAACTCACCTTTGCTATCTGTGATGTACTTAGGCACCCTATTGGCACCAACTCGTACGCCTGTGAACTTACTGCGGTGATACTCAGGGTTTTCGTACTCGCCAGTAACAAGGTTCTTTACATATGCATGTAAATGCGGGCCACTGGAAACACCAGAGGAACCGAGCTGACCTATCCGCGTAATCTTTGCCATGCTTGTATTTTAAGACAAGAAAACCCTCGGTTTCCCGAGGGCTACTTGAGATGAGAATCAAACCCTAATCAGATCAGCGGCCATTACAGCATTCCAATCCACCCGTTTAATTTGCTTTAACTGCTCAAGACTGTTAAATCTTTCACCCGATAAAGACATCTGAAGATCTTTAATTTCCCGAGCAGTCTTCAGACCAATGCCTTTAATGTGATCAGCGATCATTTGGGCGGTGGCTGAATTTACATTTAGCCGGGTATCGGGAGGGAAGGTGCGTGGCTCTTCTTGTGCTGCACGATCTTTAACTTGAAGAGTCTTTACTTTTTTAGTAGCAGATTCATCAAGCTCAATCTCTGTCTTGTAAACGGTATAAAGGCGACCGTCTTGGTCTTCGACCATGAACCAATCACCGTTATCCCATTCGCTTACAACCTTGACACGTGCGCCAGTTTTTTTGTGCTGATACAACATAAGGACCAGGGAATTAATCTCTGGTCCTAGTTTACCCTAATCAGCTGACAGTGCGACCAGTCAGGTAGCCGTCAATATCTTCGTAACCAGGAGCTTCGTCAGGCTGGATGTAGCACACTTCCACAACCAGGTAACCGGTGCGGCCAGCACTTGCATCACCACTGGAGATGTAGAAGCCACCGGAAGTAGTGGTGCTGTTAGCGGTTTCCTTGGCGAACACCTTGAGGGTGGTGGATGCAGTGGCAGAGTAGTTAACAGTGCCAGGAGCAACACCGGTGGCGCCGGTGATGGTCAGGAAGGGGTTGGTGCCATAGCCAGCGGTGCCACCAGCAAAGTAGATTTCGCCTACTTGGCTGCCGGAAACGGTGGAGGTCAGGTTGGCCTGAATCACACCTTCGCCCACGCCAGAAGCAGCAGTGGGGTTGTTGGAGCTTACGCGACCGAACGAGATCACGTTACCGGTAGCGGCATACACACCAGAAGCCACGCGGCCATCGCCCCAACCAGAAGCAACGGAGATCGCGGTGCGATACACATAAGCAGGCAGTGTGCTAGAACCAGAGATCACCATGCCAGTGATGTCGGGACGGGTGTCGTCCTGGCGGTAAGGCGAGGGAACAATCACATCAGCAGCAACAACGCCAGAACCAGAGGTGGTCGTCACAGGGACATAACCACGCTGCTGGAAGTAGCGATAGCCAGGGATGGCCAGCACCGAAGTAGGGCCGCCCTTGGAGTAGTCATTAGTGCCGTCAGCAACGACATCAATGTTCTTATACCAGCCGTTCAGGGGTTCAGCCCAGTTGCCGGGATAGATTTTCTTAGCGGACAAATAGGTCATTTATTTTTCCTATAGTTTAGTTATTATTTATTGATCAGATGGTGCCGTCATCTTGCACATAGCTGAACGCGGTGGTCACAAAGTCCTTGTTCAGGATTTCGAAGCCGGCGTACAGTTGCCAGATAAGGATGATGAAACGGCTAAAGTCATCGTTGTTGTTGATGAGCACCTGAGCGTTCGGACCGCCGATACCAACGCCAATGGCTTGAGGACCGAAGAAGTAACCCTGAGCCACTTCCTTGGAAGCGTAGGTACCACCAGTACCAGCGAAGGAGGTATTGATGTTCTTGGTCGGGAAGTTGGTCGACTCGAAGAACTTAACGCCTTCAAACTGCACACCAGTCGGCATGACGGGTTCACCAGCCAGGAAGTAGCCCTGACCAGCTTGGGGACCCATGTAGAAGCTGGCATTGTTAGGCATGCCGGGGTTGCCCATGTACATGCCCTGACCGGGGTTGCCAGCATAACGGGCAATCTCACGGAAGTCGGGGTCACGACGCAGGTGCATCATGAAGGTAGGATCGCAGATGCAGCGATACAGACCATCAGCGTAAGTAGGAACGTTGCGCTTGCGCAGGTCCTTAACAACGGTCAGCAGGTCAGTACGCACCTGGAACTGTTGAACTTCGTTGTCGTACTCAGTAGAGGTGTAAGCAATACGACCAGAAGAATCCTTAACTTTGCCACCAGGGAAGTAGTAACCACCTTGGGTGGTAGACGCGGCACCATTGGCTTCAGCTTTGGCGAGTTCATCAATGAACACGCGGTCGCGCCAACGACGGTAGTCATCCAGCAGCGTCAGGCTACCGATGGACTGGTGGAACATGTTCAGGTTACCGGTGTCCAGCAGCAGACGCTGGGCGGTAATCAGGGTTTCACGAGCAATCTTGAAGGTTGAGGGCTGGGTCGGATCGCCGGGGTCTGCAGGACCGGTGTATTCCTTAAGCACCACCAGGACTTTCTCCTTGGTGATGTTACGGCTGTTAGCGGTACCGATGGTTTGGTCGGCAATACGCTCACGGCTGTCCTTAGTACCAGGGGTACCCCAGAACTTGTAGCGGTCTAACTGAACGGTTTGACCGGGTTGGCGGGTGAAGTCGTGGACAACCACGGGCTCCACAGCCATCTCGGCAATGTAAGCAGGGTGGGGACGGTAAAGTTCCGCACCCAAAATTTTTGGGAAATCGTTATCAAGAAACACTTTTTAATATCCTCCAGAGTCGCGGGACTTGTGGGTGAAAGATTTAGACAAGTTTTTGTCTTATCTAAGACAAATTTTAGCAGGATCTAATTTTTAGTTAAGAATACAAAATTAGACGTACTGCATATTACTGGAACCGTTCGCAGCTTCAGGGTTAATTCCTGCTTGGAAACCAGGAATGCCGATGGCGTTGTACAAATTAGAAGAGCCACCGCCCATCAATCCGCCAAGTCCAGCAGCAACCGGAATAGCTGCCGTAGCTAATGCTGTTTGATTTGCAATACCACGACGTATGTTTGCCGCAGAACCAGCAGCGTTCACTGCTTTACGTGCCATACCCGGTTGCCGCAACGAACCAAGAGCGGCGGCGGCAAAACCAGGAACTAAACCGGGGATAGCGGCAAGAGTTCCAGCATTTGCTGCTTCGCTAAGAATACGAAGAGGGCCCTCGCCTTGTTCTTTGTCTGTCAAGTTTCCAATAACAGAGCCTGTTGCACCAAGAAGACCGGCACCTAAAGCAGAAGCTCTCAAGGCGCCGGCAGGGTTCTTCGCTGCTGCGTTTAATACTTGTCCGTATTTACCAGCAACAGGCATGGCCTCACTCCATCACAAACAGTTTGTTTGCAACAGTGGCAGGCTGAGCTTGGTTCAGGACGCGCCAGGCGTTCTGGGGATCACGGTTCATGATCTCGCTGAAGTTGCCCCAGAAGTTTTCAGGTTGCTGAGGAGCAGCTGCTGCGGGAGGAGCGGGAAACTCACCAACTTGGCCATAAGCAGAAGTGGTGGGATAGCCACGGGTCTCCAGTTCTGCTTCGTTTTCGTACACGGGGTACGGACCTTCAGGACCAAAGAACTTCAGGGTGTAGTCGCTGAGTACATCGGGATTGGTAAGAATCTCGTTGTAGGCCAGGTTCTCTTGGTGCTCGTTGACCGCAAAGTTGGCATAGCCAGCGATTAAGTTTTGAGCACGCTCGCCCCAGGCAACAGCACTATCAAGCATCCCTTCAAGTTGAAGGGCGTAGTTATTTAGTACGGCGGGTGCCTCGATTCCGAACGCGTCGATTACTTGGCGGCTTTCCTGCCCCATCCCCAGGTAATCCGCGATCTGCTCCAGTGAGGGACTGGAAGAGGTTTGGGAATAATTGGGAGAGTAATCCTGGCTGGGCGACCAAGTCTGGGGAGCCGATTGTTGCGTAGCTGGGCTGCTGACTTGTCCGTAGTTCGCCGGGGTATACTGTGTCGGCACCTGCGAGGGTGCTCCCTGGAACGGGGATTGAACTGGTGCGCTCAGAAGATTCACCACCTTGTTGAACGCCGATTCCCACGGGTTCCCCGCCTGTTCCGCCGGTTGGGATTGGGGGGCGTACTGAGTAGGGGCGGATTGGTAGCTGGGGTTCGCCTGTGGTACTGCTTGGGGGTAGCTGGTACCCACCTGATAAGCCACTGGAGCTGCCTGGTAGCTGGCCGGTGCCGCCTGAGGTGCCGGTGCCGCCATCACGTAGCTGCTTGGGGCTACTGCTGCTGGTGCTTGGCTCGTCTGTGGGATCGATTGGACGGTAGCGTCCTGCATAACTCATCTCCTTTTGTAAAGCTTCTAAGGTTCGATACAGATAGGGTGTCAGATCCAGACGAGGATCAGCAGCCATCGGTAAGTCTGGTGATTGAGGGTGAGGAGTCTGCATCATCCCCCCCACCAATTTGGCGAATTGAGAATAAGCATTCTGCAATTCATTCACCATCCTGAACGGGAACCCAGATAACATCTCGGCCCGCTCCTCATCCGTCTTAGACGGAAAGAGGTATTTCAGTGCTTCAATGCTATCAACACCTAATTCTTGTAGGTTGCGAACCACAATAGAATTATTAAGTGTGTCCTGAGTGGTTTCCTCGTACACAGGACCTGTCCAACGCCAAAGCATCGTGACATCGCCATCGGGGATTAACCCAAGAACGCCTGGCGGAATCATTTTTGTTTCCACGCAAGCCATCATAATCTCTTTGACTTGATCATTGAAGATTTTCATTGCTTCCCTGTAGGCAGCAATTTCTTCTTCTGGTGCATCAACAGGAAGATCAACTGGCTTTTCAATACCTGCTGCAGCCGCCAACGATTGACGGAAGAGTTGTTCTTCTTGATAAATAATTAACTCAAGGCAGCGGCAGATGCCATACGTGTAAATAGCATTTGCTTTTTTCTTGGATGTTGCTGATACACGACCAAATAGTGACTTGTATTCAGTTGCGGTAACACCAGCTGAAATTGACAGTTCATCCACACCGCCAAGTGCAGTGCGAATTTCTTCGCGATACTGACGGGCAAATTGATTTTGGTCACCAGTGATTGCATCTGGAACAATGTAACCAACACGGTCATTCGGCTCCAGGTTTGCAATGATCCTTGGCACTCGAATCTGTCCATCAACGCCACGACTGACGGGATCAGCCTTGAACATCGAAGCACTCAAGGATGCAGGGCTGGTGAAGCCAGAGTTTGCTGCAATAGAAGGACGCTGTACCGTAGAATCACCACCTGCCTCAATCAAGTCCGTCTTGGGACGAGATGACAGTAGTGTGGGGTTACCAAAGAACTGAACGTTCTTGCGCATGGTGCGAACCATTTCGTCATGCGTGACGATGTGATTGGCTAATGCATCAAACTCGCCAACACCGTCGTTAGCAAAGCCTTTGGGGTTATTGAAGATCTCAACGCAAGGAATAAAACCGAGCGTATTTTTTAACAATTTTGTTTTACCGGAGACTGCATAGTCCGGCATGTCAAAAGATAATTCACCTTCTGCGTGAGTTTCTTTGATTTCGTCACGCTTAATCGAAAGCCTGATGTAACGCCTTGAAGCCTGACCGTCACCAAGCGTTTTGCCGGTAATATTTGTCTGTGCTATTTCGGCTCCAAAGCCACCAGGGCGACGCACCTTGTAGCTGTAGATGATCACCACCTCTTCCAGGTCACCGTCTACGTTGTAGAACGTGCGGTACTCATGCTCGCGGAAGTAGTAGATGCGATAGTTAATTTTTGTAGGCCTAATGTAGAACAGACCTTTTCCATCACACAAGAAATAATCCCAGATTGAATCCAGGCGTGCATCAATTTGGTTGTATTTGATTACACGGTCGATAAAATCTTTGCGTTGATTTCCAAAATTGTCCTGGCTGGGGAAGAACTCAACACCCTGGCGGATGCCGAATAATTTCATCTGCGCCAAATGCGAGGCCACAACGCCCGTATCGACGACAGTGGAACTATCTTTGTCGATATAGGCAGTAATAATTTCGTTGAGCCTTGATTTAGCGTCGGCAGCCATTAAGTATCAGCCTCTTTATCTGTATTGATCTTAGCAGCTTTCTTTTGTTTCTTATGCCACAACCACCGGTCAAAGTAAGCCAACTCCCCTGGTGTGTACAACTCAGGGTGCTTGAGAGCTTCTTTGACCAGTTTTTTCTTTTTCATCAAGAAACCGTTTTAACGTAACCAGGAGGTAATTGTTGTCCGTATTGAGGACCTTGGAAAAAGCCTGCGTTACCCATAGGAGGAGTTCCACCCATTGCTTGGGGAAGCCTGGGGCGTGAACCTGGCACAGGAAAAAGTTCTTGACCTGGGCGCGGGATTAGTTGAAGAGGGACTCTTTCTGGATCTTCGTTCGGAAGATACGGAAATTTATATTGGGGTGTGGCTCCAGGGATTTGAAAGCTAGGGCGACCCGCAATGGTGCCTTGCATACCTGCTTCATTACCCATGTATCCACCGTAGTAACCAGCCATTCAATCCTCCAGTACTTCGTAACCAGCTATTTCATTCAGTCTACTCAATACAATTCCATCCCCTTTTAAATTCCATTCAAGAATATCACCTTCCTGCCAGCCAAGCTCTTCAGTTATTTCTTCGGGAAGAGTGATGAATTGATCACCGAATTCATCTTCTTGGACCTCAATAATGTAGCTCATTTTGACAAAAGCTTTTCCATTAGCTTATCAAGCTTAGTGTTAATTTGTCGAAAGTTATCGTGCATTTCCTGGATCTCACGTAAAAAATCTACCTTTAATACGTAGTCCATCGGCATTCGCCCAATCTGCTCTTGTAATCTATTCAGCTTATTTTCTTGCGCTATCACGTCGTCTGACAACTGAACCAAGCGTTGGTGAACCCTATATAAAATTTTGTTTGCGGCCCAGGACCCGCCTGTTACAGCAGAGACAACTGCCGTGAATGCAATTGCTAAGTACTCCGGACCCACAAAACTATTGCTTTTCTTTTAATTATAAGTTTAGTAATCAAATTGCAAATTGCTCTTTTTGGCTAGACCGTTAACCAACCAGACCAGTGAATCGACGCAATCATCGTGCCCACTTACACCAAAGTTGGTAAGCTCTTCAAACATAGTGTCAAAATTACGGTACTTGTTGAAGATAATCTTACGGTCTTCAAACAGGCCCATGATGCCACGGAAACGAGCCAGTTTATCCGCACGAAATCCTTTGACCGGGTGCCAGATCAAGTTAAAAAGACCATCGCCATTCAGGCAGACACGCTTGAAGTCAGCCTCTAAAGATGCCTGGTACTGCACGGCTTCAGACCATACATCACATGTTGAGTATGTTGGGAAGTAGTTGCCCTGTTCATCGCGGCCAACAATGCACCAGTCATTGAGAAGTTCTTTTAGTTCATCCAGTTTTTCCAGGTTGCCCATGACGCGCATGCGCCGATAATCAATAATGTGAATACAATCACCAATGCGGCCACCAAGCACAAATACGGTGTAATCATTTTTCTCTTTAGTCCCAGCAGATAGATCAACCCCTACGCCAAGGGCATCAAACTCAGTTGCGATCTCCGCTTTGACCAACAGCTCTGGAGATAGGGACAGCTCGCTCTGACGAACAATCCTGTTCATGTACTGGAACGAAAAGGCAATAGGTGCCTGTCGTTTCTTTTCCTTTAAGTAATCCAGTGACCACATCTCCGGCCAATAGGATTCCTCCTCACCTGTTTTGGAATTTGCCTGGATTGCGGAAAGAACAATTTGAGTCCAGTTGTTTTGTTCGTTAAATGTAGTGGCATGAATGTCATCATGTCGGAAGCGAGTACCAAGGCAGATCGCCCGTCCACCCTCAAACATCGTGGGAGCAATAACGGCATTCCAGTTATCCTCCATCATCTTCCTGATGTCAGGGTTGGAGATATCTGCTGCACTCTTGGTAGGGTCATCAATACAGATGAGGTGACTACGCTTGGAGGTCACCGAACCTTTCAGGCCTGCTGCGCACAAAGTAAATTGTTCATCACCGGTAACATCAATGCCGGCAAATTTGTGATCAATAGACCAGTACTCATTGCTGGTTACGTTCTTGAGAAGTTTGACTGTTGGAAAAACTTCTTGATAGCGTTTGCTATCAATGATTCGTTTGATGGTTGCAGACTTAGAGCGTGCGATATCAACTGTGTAGGAAAGATAAAGAATCTGTAGAGGCTTCTTGGCTGTCGTGTGCACACCAATTGCCCATGCAGTAAACAAGCCCAGGACTGTACTCTTGGCACTACCCCTAGGGGCAAGTAAATCAATGTTGGGGCCAGCAATGCCGACCAAACAGCTACTATCTTGACCCGTAACAAAGTGACGATGCCACTGTTTGTGGTGAGGGGCTGGAGCTTTATCTGCTACGTAGTCACAGAAGAACCCAAAATCTTCACGGGCTCTTTGTAATAGTTCTTCGTTCTTATGCTTACGTACCTTGTGATTCTTAACTGCAGCTTGAGCGTTACGTCGATAAGCTAAGTGAAGATGAGAAGGCACAGCATTAACTGGTTAGTAACTAAATACTAACCTACTTTTTAGATTTACGTTTTTGCTCTTGGTACTTACTCGCCTTATCCAGAGCTGCTTTACGTTTTTCCTTATCATTCATCTCGGTGCCGTCTTCGTTCTTGGCTTCTTTTTTCTTTAGGTGTGCCAGAAACTGAGGCGGTACTTTACTTTTGCTCATGTCAATTAAAACGAACGGGTAGAACGACCTGCGCCCATATCAATGCCACTGCGCTCCATGGTGGGACGTACGTCACGAGAAGGCTGGCTGGGGCCCTGTGACGCGTTGCGGCTCGGAAAGGCATCTTCGGGTGAACGCGACTGTTCGCCCCTGTAGGGAGGCGTTGAGCCCGCGATTGGAATAGAACGTCTACCGGCGCCCATATCATGTATTGCTTTTGTTTAGTTTAATGCATTTATTCGTCTAGTTGCATCTTTGCCCATACACTCATCGATGCCTCAAGCAAAGGTGCTTCGATGGGATCATCTTTGAAGATGCACATGAGTTCACGAATGGCGCGGTCTGCACCGGCCATCAACAAACCCTTCCTGTCTCGTGTAGAGGTAAAAGTATCAATCTGTGCAATTGTGCCACGTAGCTCTTTTTGCATCGTTGCAATTCGTGCAACACCTGCATCACGTTTAATTTGAAAGGTTTCAATATCTTCCCTGAGTTTACGAATGTCTTCCAACATTTCGTCAATTTCAGTAAGAAGAATCTTGCGGTGATCAGGCTTTGGGTAGTTACACGAAACCCAGGCATCGCAGGACGCAATCGACCCGCAATAACCAAGGAAACGAGAATATAGATAACACTCAATAACGGAGTAGTTATTTTGAGCAAAAGAGATGAATGATTCCTGGGTTGACGAATCGAGATTATCGACCCAGGCTTCAAATAGCTCAGAATCTATAACCGCGTTGCGATTGTTGGTAATCGCGCTCTTCGTCTTTTTGTTTGAAGAGTTGAGCCTGCTCTGCTCCAGCGCGTGTTTCTTCTGCCCCTTTTCCGATTGTTGCACGTTCTTCAGCTCCTTTGTACTTGGCGGCTTTCTCGCCAAATTCAGCACCAAGTTCTAAAGTAGCACGTGCTTCATCTTGACCGGTGCCATAGAAACGGTCTGCAGCTTCTTTTTTCAGACGTGATTTTGTATCAGCGTCCAAAGAAGAGTCGGAGTCAATGTCAGAGACACGACTCTGGTACTCACCGCGATTACGTTGGTAGTCATACGCTGCACCCGCAGCATCGCGGTAAGATTGCAGCCGTTCTTCGTCGGTCATTGAAAATAAATCAGAAGTTGCTCAGCATGCCAGCCAGGCCACCAGTCATGATGTCACGACGGCCTTCAACGGACTTTTGACGCTGTTGCTTCATTTTAGAAGATTCCAGCTTGCCGAGCAGGCCTTCGAATTCGTCCATATTAAAACTTGACGGAGTGTATTCGCTTTCGAAAGCAGCTTTACGAAGACCCTTATAGGTCTCTTCGTCCATTTTGCCTTTGCCGGTTGAATATTCAGTATCCAGGTCTGTAAGGACATCTTGAAGCGTGCGATTAGACACGGTGCCATCTACTGTTTTAGTGCCGTACTTGCTGTAGGACATTGATGAAACGGTTGTTTAATAACTAAACAAATTATAACAAGACCAATTGTTACCAGAAACCAGAAACAAGGTTGCCATAGATTCCGGTCTTGGATGAAATTTCAGCAACCTCTTTGGCGCTTCCCCTTTTGATTTTTTGAATATCAGAATCAATTTGACCTTGTAATTTGGTAAGGCCAGAGTTGTAAGCAAATTCATCCCGCTGACGCATCTTTTGTTGCATCTGCTCAATTTCGCCTACACTACCAGTAAACTTGTCTGGCATTGCACCAAACTTAAGTCCGACTGTTTTTTGAGTCTCAGCGTCAAGTGTCGGGGAAAATTGCGAGCCGGTAGAAATTGTGTACTCTCCTGTACTCTTTTGCCAGTCAGGTGCACCTTCCACGCCCTTAACGGTTTCCTTTTTACTGGGGCCGTAGTAAATGCGGTGGTAATTTTCTAGATAGCTACCACCAACTTTTTCTTTATATTCATCGCTGCTCTTAAGGGAGTCTGCGATTGCATTGACATCAAGCTTACCGCCTGACTTGGAAATTTCACCGATGCGTGTTTTTAATTCTTGATCAGATGCTTTGCGTCCCAGGAGATCTTGGAACGCACGTTGAACAAGTGTTTCCCTTTGCTCGGGTTCGCGTTCTAAACTAGTTTGCTCAATTTCTCTGAGATAACTGGCAACATTATCGGGATCCATCCCGTATTGTTGTTGATAATCTCCAATTTGCTGCAGCGCTTTTTCTTTAGTAACAGAACCACTAGCAAGCTGTTTTTTTAAAACAGAGTAGTAAGGATCTAGGTTGCGTACACCAGAACTTTTTAAAAGTGATTTGCGAGTAGCTTCTGCTTGCTCTGCAGCGTCTTTTTTCTGACGCGCCGTTTCAATATCTGTTGCTAGCTGGGCATAATAAGCGCGTTGTTCAGCGCTCTCCTTAGGAGCTTCTACGTTTATGGATTTGCCACCACCCATTTTTCTAATTCCTTTTATTGTATTTTAAGCAGTCTGCATCCAAGCAGGATTAGTGTAACGAGAAGAAGTAAATGCTGGCGCACCAAACATTACATCTGTTACAGCGCGGCGATCTGCTGTAACACGAGCAATGGCATCTGCGCGGTCACGTGCACTTACTTTCAGTGCTTCAGGAGAAAGGCTGTCGCGTAATTGACGCTTTCTTTCTTGAGATGCTAGAAATTGCTCTTGCGGTTCAAAGAACAAATTCCCATAATCACGAGCACGTTTTTGGCGTTCGTATTCGTATTCAGGAGCAACTGTTGTATTAAACAACCCCTGCTGGCCTTGACGAAAAGCACCTTGCATGGCCATATTTGCCTGCATGGTTGCAATAGCAGCAGCTGTTTGGTTTCTATTGGCTTCTGCTTTGCCTCCAGAAAGGCCACTGAATATGCTGCTGCCAAGCGTTGCTGCTGCCATCCATGGAAATGCCATACCCTTACTTTTCCCTTTGGTAAACGGATTGTTTTCTAGAACAGACGAACTAGATTTAAATACATCCTGAGCTACAGGTGTTGTATCGTACCCGAAAGTATTTGTGTCCCAGATCATCTTATTATTCTACCTTATTTAAAAATACTTTTGGCCAACAACAGGAGCAGGTACGCCAACAGCTTGGCGTCCAGCAAGGTAAGCATTACCAACATTGGCAATACCCTGACCTACATAGTCATAAGGTAAGCGCCCGCCACCAAAAGCTGAGTAGGCAGCTTTACCTAGATTGGAAATAATATCGTTGGTCATACGATATTTCATTTGCTGCTCACCACGGGCTTTATCAAGAGCCAGTTGTTGTTCAATGATTTTTTGACGGGCCTCAGGAGTATTTTGTTCAATTGCCCAATCAACCAACCGTTCCCCAGCAGGATCTGCAGATTTAAACATTTCAATTGCCCTTGGCTTGTCTGATTCAGAAAGTGACTGATACTCAGGTGAGCTCAGAAAAGCAAAAGGTGTTAAATACTTTTGTGCAATGTTAGCCACTGTTATAACCTCCTATCAGCCCAGGGGGCCGCGAATGCCACCGGTCTGCAGCACGGAAGCTTGGTAAGGATTAGATGTCAGCATCTGCGAGGTAAGTTGGCCTCCGATATTCATTGCACTACCAGCAAGTTGCATGCCGCCCAGGTTGCGCTGGAGCTGTGCAGTTAACCCTGCCAGTTGCTGATTCATTTGCATCTGACGGCCCACATCACGATCCTTCATTTTATTCGTAATTTGGAAGCTGGCCTTAGCAGCTTCTGCTGGCATGTTCACGCCAAGTTCTTTATACATGCGCAACATATTAACCTCTTGCTGACTCATGCCACCAAGGCCAGCTTCTTTACCTGTACCAGCAGCAGTGCCAGCCTCTCGTTGGGCACCAGCGATTGCGTTAGCTGCATCACCCACAGCGTTTTGCGTGCCACCAATTAACTGGTTGCCGAGTGCGCCAACACCAGAACCAAGTTGTGCACCAACGCTAGAGCCAAAGAGGCTACCACCTGCATACAGTGCACCTTTGGCAAGCATGCCAACTGGAGTAGTAGCTGGAATACCACCTGCCACGCGTTTCATTACTTGACCCATGCCGTACGCGCCCGCACCGGCACCTAGTGCACCCATTACGTCACCTTGGGCAAGTTCACCAACGGCAACAGAAGCACCAGGGGCGTAACGAGCAGCTTTGCCAAGACCGCCACGATTTGCATCGATAAATTCTTTAGATGCAGTTGTGCCACTGCTAAGCAGATTCAACAACTGTTCAAATGCATTAGGGTCCGGTTTTTGGGCGGGAACCAATCCCATTTCGTTAATCATCTGAACCTTATAATTTATTTATTACCTTAATTTTATCAGCTTATATTCTGATCGTATGTGTTGGTAGATGGGTAAGTGGGGCGATTGCCCATTGCAATAACTTCATTAACTGCATTACCAAGTAGCACACCACCAATAGAGCCGCCAACTGCAGCAGCAAAGCCACCTGCAAGACGACGTGCTGGACGATTGGGTGTGCTGACGGGAGTCTTTTGAGATAACGCTGCTTTTGCTGCAAGAGTGCCGCCGACAAAACCACCGGCCATTGGGATGTTGGCAGGGAAGCCAAGTAGACGAACCTCTGGATTACCCTCCAGATTCTCCATCGTTCCTTTTACAACACCAAGACCGAGCAAGCCTTTGTCTTGGTACAAGAAACGTTGGTAGTTGCCCCAGCGCTCAGGTGTCAGGTCAGGAATATCTTGTTTTGCCGTTTCGTACTTAAGAGGATCACCAGTACGTCCCAGGAAGAAACGTTCAAATAACTCAGCACCTGGTTGAGTGGTTTGACGACGATCATCAGTTCCTTCTTCGCTATACCGCTGTGCATATCCCTTGGGACGGAACATCTCCCCGGGATTTGTAATGTCGTAAGTACCAGCAGCTGCAATGGCTGGGATGCCGATACCTGCAGTAATTGCTGCCTTACCCGTAGCAGAACGTGTGTAGTTACCTAGGTATAGTTCGCTTAACCCAGAAGAAATTGCAAGGGGATGATTGTAACGCCAAAAGTAAGTGCGGGTTCCATCAGCAGCAATATCAACTAAACCCCTGGATGCATATGCGCCAAGGAATTCGGCCGGGTTGTTTTTAAAACTTACGCCTTGACCTTGTAGTTTAGAGCGGAACCGAGGGTCGAAAATACTTTGTCCGTAGTTGGATCCAGTTTCTTTAACCTGCCTACGTTGAACAGCATCCGCTTTTCTGACACCTGAAACAAAGCTTTGACCAACTTGTTGCAGTTTTTCTGGAATATCTGAAAGTAGATTTTTTGCAAACATTACATCATGCCCCTAGATAGCCCATAAGGATCAAGGACGTTAGGTGCAACATAAGATTGTTCACCTGTTAATGCACGTTGAGGTAAGCCTTGAATTTGGAAGTTAGTTCCAGGGACGGTTAGTTCCTGTTGAAGGTTATTAACGGCTTGTCTTTGCGCATCTTGTTGAGCAGCAACTTGCTCTTGGTTTTGTGGTTTATAAGGAGGTTGCATGCCCGCAAGAAGTAGGGTTGATACCACAGGCGATGCACCCATCGCAATGTTTTGCGGCATAGAAGGTTGATAATGACTTTGAGAAATTTCTTTACCTTCTTTGTTCCTATAAGTCAACGTACCAGAGCGACCTGGAGCAAACCGTCCAGCTAGTGCAACACCACCTGCACCAACACCAAAATCCAGTCCAGCTGCCAGTGCCGCTTGACCGAGATCTCCAGTACCCATGTAGGTGAGACCACCTGCTAATAGTGAATTGGGCACCAGCATCTCTGCTAGTTGCCTGGTAGTTGAGGGGGAGGCTTCTACTGCGTTACCTAGGTTGCGTACGGGCGCCATGTATTCAATGTTGTCGCCTTTTCCAACGACACCCACACGTACTTGCTTGGCGGGACCACCCATGCCAATATTACCCAGACGCGCCTTCAAGCCCTGTAAAGTTGCTCCTAATCCACGTAGCACGTCAGCGCGGCCAGCCATATTGTCCACCTTTTCTTTGATTATATTTCAATGTAATTTATTCGGTTGCGGCTTCTTCTTCCTCTACTTTTTTACCGGCGGCTGCTTCTTCTTTTTTACTGAACTCTTTTGATTTAACAACTTGCTCTGCAGTCGGGGATCCTTCCATATCTTGTTCAGCACGCTCCTTGGCGCGCATTGCAAGGAAGTTTTGTGGGTCTGGGTCCGAAACACTGGGCATTGTTTTGGTCATATCGTCCTTAGGGCTGCGCACAGGACTTAGTAAAAACTTTTCACGCCACAAGGGATTAA
>Ga0315901_10001377_pt1 | contig 35305 bp, 35 predicted proteins | sample LakEriMetagenome_10_FD_203761 | JGI IMG/M metagenome (GOLD analysis project Ga0315901, IMG submission 203761) | Freshwater fungal communities from buoy surface, Lake Erie, Ohio, United States - Buoy 2 MA116 | ecosystem: Environmental > Aquatic > Freshwater > Lake | place: USA: Lake Erie, Ohio...
AAGCGCCCACCGGGTCAGTGACCGATAACGAATAACAGAGCTGGCCCCAAAAAGGGGCCAGCGTACAGAAAAACCAGAAAATGCCCCCCGCAAAGCGCCCATGAGTGGCCCCTTTTAAAGCGCCCACGGACACGAAGGGAATTACAATGGCGATCCATTTCAGCGAGTGGTCTTTAGCGAATCGCATGACGAAGTTGCCAATGGAAAAGCGAGAGTTGCATCGGAGATCGATCCCGGTAATCCAGAAAGTTGGTTCGCACAAAAGCGAACAACCTTAGCGGCAGCTTTGGCTCTTACCGCTCCAGGTATTCCAATGATATTTCAAGGACAGGAGTTCCTCGAGGATGGCTGGTTTCAGGATTCGGTCCCGCTTGATTGGCATAAATCCGAGGATTTCAGTGGGTTGGTACGCATGTACCGTGATCTAATCCACCTTCGTCTTAACCGCTTTGGATCGACTCGCGGATTGTGCGGGTCGGGATTGAACACATTCCATCAAAATCAAGCGGATAACGTCATCGCATACCATCGTTGGCATCAAGGCGGGTCCGGGGACGATGTGATCGTGGTTGTCAACCTGTCACACGCGATCCATGAGAACTATCATCTGGGTTTCCCCTGCACCGGAAAGTGGCGTCTACGACTCAACAGTGATTGGAAGGGATATAGTAAAGCATTTGGCAACGTAGCGTCATCCGATGTGGATATACCAATGCCGCAAAATGGCAACATGCTCAACAAAGCCGAGGTCGATTTGAGTATCGTGCAAAGAGATGGCTTTCCAGCGGTCGGAACGATCAATATCGGTGCCTACAGCGTCTTGATCTATTCACAAGATAAATAGTTCTCAATCAAGGCGTAGTTTGCGAGATGCGATTTTCTATTGATCGAATCTTTGCGATGGAGTCCGCAATGCTCCCGACCACGATGACGTTACAGCCAATTCGAGTGGTTGCTTTGCTCAGATTACGATCCGAATCCCATAGCCCAACAATCATCGGTATGTGTGGAAATCGGTGGTGCAACCTTCGCACGAGTGAGCGACTGTGCATAATCGCGGTCGGAGGGGTAGCCGCAACGCAGATGATCCCAGTTTCACTCTGTGCAATCAACTCAATCATGTCCAATGTGGAAACATTTCCAGGGCACATTTGAGTAACGCGACCTTCCTCTTGAAGAATCTGCGCGAGCATCCGAGCTGTTACTTCGTCTGCTTCCGTTCGAGCGGGTAGGCAGTAGATTTTTATTTCCGCAGGTACCGAATTCTCCCCCAGGGCAGGCTCTAGCCCACCGGAATCGATGGCCTCACCTTGTGTTTTCTGAGTTAACTCGCTGAATCTTTCATTCCTATACTGAATAATATCCTTCAGACTTTGGAGAATGAATGTGTGTTTTTCGTCGCCCAACTCCCCCAGTTGCCAGTGTATCTCGGCCCTTGCTAAAACGGGTATCAAGATGGTATCACAGGTATTGACCATGGAAGTTGCCTGCACGCATTCGTCAAATAGTTCAACAGCTTTGTCTTGATCTCCTGCGAGCAGCCGCTGATAGATGCGTTCTTTCATATCGAAGACTTGGTCGGTCCCTAGCAAGATGTCAAGAAACGAAAGTTCTGGAACATGTTTGCCGACGACGAGAACACATACCGTCAACGGTGTTGCTAATAGCAGGCCGACTGGTCCCCACAACCACATCCAAAAAAAAGCGGCGACGAGAACTGCGACGGGGGAAATTCCCGTGTTTTTTCCATAGAGCCACGGCTCAAGGATATTGTTGTTCAGCAGCTCGAGAACGATAAAAAGGAGAACTGTGAACACAGGAGCGATCCAGCCAGTCGATATTGCGAGTGAAATTCCAATAGGCATAGCTGCAGCAATCCAGGGGCCAAAATAAGGGATAAACCTCAAGATCATTGCTAGAATGCCCCAGAAGATGGGGCTCGGAACACCAATGAGCTGTAAGCCAATCCCAACCGAGATCCCAAATGCAAGATTAAAAAGAAAGAGTGTCGATAGGTAACGACTCACTCTTTCGGCAACATCTTGCATCGTTTGGGTAGTTAAAGTGATCCTGTTTCTCCCGATCAAATACACGAAGCGATCAAGCAGATCCTCACGCCGAGCGAGGAAGAATATCACGAGGACGAGGACAATAGCAGATGCTCCAAGTAGTTCAGCGAATGTTCTATAGACCCCTTCAAATACTTTTAGTGGGCTGATTGGCGTTGCGACAATCCGGACTGCGAATGGAGATTCAATCGTACCATGTGGCGGCTCTCCTTGACTCGACGATGATGACGGGCTGCTTACGGCTCCGATTGTTTCGGTAACAGTGTTGAGCAATTGCTCGGAATAGCGACTTGCCGATAGGAATTTTACCGCCAGGTTTCTCTGGTACTCAGGTATTTTCGGAGAAATACTCGCTAGTTGCGAGAACGCTAATACGGCGAAGATGCCAAGGATCGTAAATCCCATTACGGCAGTCGTCAAAACGGCTGGAATTCTTCCAAACTTTATGGATTCCAGCCACCGACACACTGGGCTCAAAACAAAGCTTAACAAAACCGATAACGCGATCGGCATCAGAAGAGATCTTGCAAAGTAGAGTGCCGATAGCACGATGGTAAGGCATGCTAGGTTGATGATCCAAGGCGTTTTCGAAGTCGGAGCAAGGCTTGTCATCGGATCAACTTACCTGAGCGGGTTATCAAGGTTTTAGTTTCCAACCTAATACAAAACCGATGCCGAAACAGCAAGCTGCAACGATTCCTGGGTTTTCGCGAGCATACTCCGCAAAGAGTTTTCTCAGTGTAACTGGTGATTGGGATGGAGACTTGCAAGTGCGATCAGAGATCATTATTTCCGTTCCTTTGTGCGGTTGATGGAATTTCTTTGAGCAAATCTATTTCGATTAAATACTGACTTAAGCCACCGGTAGTTTCGGACGAATTCACCTTGAGAACGACTAAAGAGATGCCCTTGTTTGAGAACTAGCGTTGAACTGACGAACAAAAGGATCATGCTTGCGAGCGAACCGGCCGTGAGGGTAACTACGAAGGAGGCGGCGATGGAGAGATTCCCCAAATGTGCTACGCATAGTGCAAATGCGATCAATGCGATTGGGAAGCAAGATGCACCGAGCATGACTCCGGCGATCAAGCATATGCTTGGGAGAATGAAGCGTTTTCTAACTTGTTGCAATTCGACAAGGAACAGTTGCGACTGCAATTCCGCTAGAATCAAGAGGTCTTTGAAAACCTCCATGAAATCGCCATGCAGCGAACCCTTAGGTTCAGAAGGCGGCTCCTTGTGGTTTTGGTTCACTTGCGTTTGATCAGCCATCCTGCGCAAAGTCCTAGACAAAAGGCAGCCCCAAGAGAAACTCCTGGATATTGCTTTATCCAGTCCTCGACACATCCCTTCACTTGAGGAGCATTCGCGTTTTTTCGGCCCATCTTTGTAGCATACGAGTGCGAAGTCCCTTCTCTCGTTTTGGCTGAAATCTCCGAGGGAAAAACGATGCGTTGATAAATCATATCGTTTCCTTTTCTCGCGTGCTTTCTTGGTAGTTTTCAAGCATTTTCGCAAAACGGTACCCGATGTAATTTGTAACACCACGTAACGCAGCAGCAGCGAGAACATCGAATACAACGGCGACCACACCTTGTGGCTGCTGGGAATTGGAGATGGCAGGACGGCTATCCAATTGCTTAACTCGGAGTGGAAGGGAATGCTCAGGAGTTCGAGATTTTCTGGGGATGATCCAATAGCCCAGGATTGCAGCGCCCCCCAAGCAGATCCATGGATGCTTTTTCACATAGAGTTGCCACACTCCGAAATCGCGAACTCTTTCGGTGATCACTTCCATTTCGCAACCTAATTCACTACGAATAGCTTTCATACGGCGCTGTATCGCTTCAGCATCGGGAGTATCCATCATGTTTTTCAACTCTCTTGTCGGAAAGCTTATTTTTTTCGAAGGAATAAGGACAGTGCCAATCCCGTGAGGACCCCGACTGCCAATCCGATTACGATCGAACTTGCTGGACGATTCCGTACCGCGTCTTCCATATCGGCGTATATGTTTCGGATGGAATCATTCGCTTTTTGAGCCCCTTCGCGGATCGAGTCGTTTGCTTGGTCAAATGCGGTATTACCGTTCGAAAGAATCTGCCCAAAGAAGCTTTCAACGCTTTCGGTTGCTTCACCTGTTTTACGTTGAATGGTTTCGATCAAATGCTCCAAATCCCCTTTGGATGCATTGAGATCATCGTCGGTTAACTCCATCCATTTTCCGCGTAGCTTTTCTTTGATCGCATCCCAGTTTTCGTGGAGGAAGGCTTGGTTGGTCATGGTTGTCTTCATTTCAAGTAGAAACATTGGTTGAACATCGCACGCACCCTTTGATTATCCGGCGACCGCATCCTAGAGGAATCGTAGCTTGGTGCATTTTGGACTAGCGGATACCACTATCTAGCCGCGGTTTTTGGAAGAAAATGCTGCTCTGCTAACTGTTGAACTCGTAATGGAAATTGAGGAGGCGTTCGATATTTCGATCCCAGGCGACCAGGCCAGCGAGATGCTGACCGTCGGCGACGTATACGAGTCTCGCAGCCGAACGGATATTTGGAACGCATTACAATTGATTGCTGCTGAACAACTTGGTGTTGATCGAAGTATGGTGGAGCCTCATGCGAGATTTGTCCAAGATCTTGGTGCGAACTGAAGAGCCATGCACCCCTCCGGCGCTACAGGAGCTTCCGGAGAAATGCGTTCGAGAACTCGGCGAGCCGCTGGGCGGCTAGAAAGCGGATTGTAGTGAGTCGAAAGTAGAATCGATCCACCGAATCAATCGCTTGGTCAGGCTCCGTTTTTAGTTGCCAGCCCTAGCAAGATCCGCAGTGGCTTATTTGAGGCTGGGCCGTAATACGATCAGTGACGACTGTCATCATCTGCGGATTTGGCCAACTCCGAACACTTACGGAAAATCTCTTGGCACTGGAGGTCGGCATCCTTACAAGCCCCAATGGTATCAACGCCAAGCTGGGCACATACTCGACTCGATGCTTGATCTCCAATTCCTAGAAACGCAGAAGCCTGGCCCAGGTAAGCTTTGGCAAGCAACTTCGATTCGGCAAGCGTACCCATCGGTCGAACGGAGTGCAATATTTCAATTGCTTGCGAATAGGTGTCTATTGCCAATTGCACATCGCGGAATCGAAAGGCAATTTCCGCTTTCGACATTCGATTATTTACGAACCCCATTCGATAGGCAGTAACGGTTGGGCTTCGATCCATCAAATTGGAATAAACAGATTGGCTCTGATCAAAAAAATCATAGGCTTGGGAGTTTTCTCCAAGTCGACCCAGCACTGTTGCAAAGATATTTAAGGATGCCGCTAAACTGTATGCATATTCGGTTTGCTCTGGATGCTCGAGGCTAAGCTTGGTCTGAAGCTCGATAAGTTCACTACCGTAGGTGAGTGCCTCCTGAAGTCGGTTTGCAGACGCTAAAATAGCTACCAAGATGATCAGCGACTTGGCTTTCTCACCCAAGTACTCCTGACGATCGGGATATTCCATTGCGAGCCGGGAATTAATACCAAGACTCTTGTATATATACTCTAACGCATCTTCGGGTTTCCCGAGTTGGATTGAGACCACGGCTAATGTTCCAAGAAGACTTGCGTGGTTTTTTCGCAACTCCTGTCGACGAGGGTACTGCTTGAGAAGCAACTCTTGGTTGGGGCTTGGCCGTCAATCTTGTCAACACCGTCAATGCCGTCAAAACAACGCCGCCGCTAGGCGGCGTTTATGTTTGCTGTTGGCGAAAAATCGCCAAAAAAACCTGGTGGTCGCTTCGCTCTTCCCTGGGCTATCTCATGATGCCCCGTGGGGGCGTAAGGCTGGGGGTAGGCTTTTGGGAGCATCGCATCCAACCCAAAGGGGGGATTGCACCACTAAAAATCCCCACACAAAAGGGCAATTCAAGCTATAGTAGGGCCGATGGGTGGGAGGTTGGGGCGAGGTTATGCTTCAACAAGCCGATTGGAAATCCTATTTGGGTGCTTCGATGCCAACGAGAAATATCAATAACCGAATACCACTACCAGCTTGTCTAGTGCTTATCTTATTCGCACTCTCAGTTGATGTCTCTTCGCAAGAGGATGTATACAGGATATGGAAGGACTCGACAGGAAAGTATCAAATCGATGCGGCGTTGATTTCGCAATCTTCTTCGCATGTGATTCTTAAAAATCGCGAAGGAAAACAGATTGAAGTTGCCCTCGATAAACTATCGGCTAGCGACCTAGAGTTTCTCAAAAAATCCAACCAGACTCCAACAGCATCGAAACCCAACGGGGGATCCGATGAAATGGAAAATTCGCAAGAATTAAAGCTGGCTTCCGGCGGTCTCGATACCGATCAAATGCAACTGAAACAAATGGCCGAAGATTTTTTTAACGACCTAAGGACCAAGGATCGTAAAGCCTCGCTTGGATTGCTCACGGAGAAAGCCAAGACCTTGGCGAGCGTCGAAAAATCAGCTCTCGCCCATCTTCCTCCTCCCGATAAAGGCCCCCGGGCCATTCGGATCGGAAAACCAACCATCCTCGCAGAGGAGGCTTCGGTGGTTGTGACTGTCGTTGTCTCGAAAACGCCTCAAAAGACGATGCTTGAATTTAAAAAGGATTCCGGCCAGTGGCGGATCTTTAGCATCAGTGCGACTCGCGGGGACTCCGAAGTGACCGTCGACTTCGAAACAGCTTATGATCCTGGCGAATCTAAAAATGGCACAAATCCAAACGATTCCTCAGGGCCTTTGGAAATCACCGGGTTAACACTCGATGGTCGCAAAATCTCTCTTAGCGACTACAAGGGCAAGGTGGTGTTGATCGATTTTTGGGCCACTTGGTGCGGGCCTTGCCTCAAGGAGATCCCCAATGTCTATCAAAATTATGCGATGTATCACAAACGAGGCTTCGAAGTCTTGGCCGTAAGCCTCGATAAGAACATGGATGACATCCAGGAGTTTATAGCCAAGAACAATCCACCATGGCCAATCCTTGCGGACATGCATCCAAACAACCCGGTCAAGATGGCGGCAAAGTACAACGTACGAGCGATACCTACGATGATACTCGTCGGACCAGATGGAAAAATCATCGATCCGAATTGCCGTGGCGAGCGTTTGAACGCACGGCTTGCAGAGTTGTTTAGATAAAGGGCCAATTACTTGGTCTTGAGACCTTCGACCATCTTCATGACCGCTTCTTTCTCGGCTACAACAGTCTTCTTAGGACCGGTCATCTTCACAAAGACTAGCTCGCCACCTTCGAGTTCGAAAATCAGGCCGATCATGGCATGGTTTTCCATCTTCTTGACAGGACCAGGTGCAAAGGGTCCACCACCCATGGAGTCTTTGTAGGTCCCCTCAAGCTCTATGATGTGAACCGTGGCCTTTTGTATCGTCTTCTTATCGATCTTGGCATCGGCTCGGGTAAGCCCGTCGAATTGACCGATCCAGCGAACGATGTTGGCTTCGATTCCGCCGGTGGCACCCATGACCGTCACACGGGCTGTTTGCTCTCCTTCGGCCGGTGCCCGAAACTCATACTGCACGATGTTGGACTTGGGTGGAACGGTCTTCCAACTGGCAGGTTTTTCGACGGTGATTTTTCCATTGGCGAAACTGAGAGTCTCGGATTTGGAGGACTCCTGTGCTGAAGCCCAAGGGAGTGCATGCAATCCGGGGGTTGCGATAGCTCCAAGTGCCAAAGAAACGCAGGCAAGAGCCAGTGATTTACGGTTGAAAAAACGCATCGCGATGCTCCAAAGGGTGGGACGGAAGGTGGCAAAGATTTAGCGAACGCAGCAAGCCTAACGCTTCGAATCGTTGGCTTTGAGTGTTACACTATACGACCCTGTGAGCGATCTACAAGCCCACGGAACTTGGACTATTTTGCATTTCGTAGCCGGCTTAGGAAATCCCATGGACTACCGCTCACAGACGATCGATGCGTTTCTTCTTGAGGATTTATCCGAGATACTTCGGCTGGCAATTCGCGAGGATTTAGACCGAAGCGTCGACTTGACGACCATGGCGATCGTTCCGCCCGGTGTCAGCGGTTCGGCTGCGTTGATCTCGCGAAGCCACGGCGTCGCAGCGGGCATCGATTTGATCGACGAAATGATCGCCGAACTCGATGCCAAAATCCAATGGGATCAGCGTGTTGGCGATGGGGAAATGATCGAGCCGGGCCAGACCTTATCGGTGCTAAGTGGCGATGCTCGGGATCTGTTGACTTGCGAACGCACGATTCTCAATGTCATTTGCCGGCTCAGCGGGATCGCTTCTTTGACCAAACGCTATGTCGATGCGGTCCAGGGGACCAAGGCCAGAGTCTACGACACTCGCAAGACCACGCCTGGCTGGCGAAGGCTCGAAAAATATGCGGTTCGATGTGGAGGCGGCCACAACCACAGGTTAGGTCTCTACGACGGGATCCTGATCAAAGACAACCACTTGGCTTGCCGAGCCGCCGCCAACGGTGAACTGCTCGATGCGGGGCAGTCCGTTCGGCTTGCGAAAGCATTCGTCGAATCGGGTGCCGTGAAATTTCAGCAACCGCCGATGATCGAAGTCGAGATCGATCGCATCGGTCAACTCGAGTCGGCCCTAGCCGCAGGCCCAAACATCGTTCTGCTCGATAACATGAATTGCGACTTGCTACGCCAGTGCGTTGCCATCCGCGACAAGACCGCACCAAGCGTCGAGCTTGAAGCATCCGGAGGAGTGAATCTAAGCACGATTGGTAGTATTGCAGCCACCGGTGTCGATCGCATCAGCGTCGGTGCGTTGACGCACTCGGCAAGCGTCCATGATATTGGACTCGATTGGAAGATTTAACGAGTCGGTTCTTGAGGAATGATTGTGGGGACGACCTTTCACTCAAAAGAGTATCGTAACAACAGAATTTAACTAAGGATCAACAACTATGGCAAAGCATCGGTTCGACCCCAAGAAGTTTCGCGTCAAAGAGGGAGAGTCGCTCAAGTTATCCAAGATCGCCACAAAGGCTGGAGATGAGCTCGATGGAAAGTCCCAAGGAGTCGAGGCCCTCGAGCAAGATCTGCAGCAACTGCAAGATGCCCAAGAGCGGCTCTTTGCCAGTGGCAAGCGTTCCTTGTTAGTGATCTTGCAAGGCATGGACACCTCGGGCAAGGACGGAATTATCCGCCATGTGTTTCGCGGCATGAACCCACAAGGATGCCGAGTGATTGGATTCAAGGCTCCTAATAGCGAGGAGCTCGGTCATCATTTCCTATGGCGCCCCATGCGATTCCTGCCACCGAAAGGACTCGTTTCGATCTTCAATCGATCTTACTACGAAGAAGTCCTCGTGGTACGCGTGCATCCGAAGTTCTTGGATGCACAGAACCTGATGCCCTACAAAAAACTTTCCGATTTATGGAAACGGCGATACGAAGAGATACGGATGTTCGAACAAACACTCGTTGAAAGTGGGACGAGTGTTTTGAAATTCTATCTGCACATCTCCAGGGACGAACAACGCAAACGCCTCTTGGAACGTCTTGAGACTCCCGATAAACATTGGAAGTTCAACGCCGGTGATTTGGCGGAACGTAAACTCTGGAAAGAGTACGAACAAGCCTTCGAGGAGGCGATTCCGGCAACCTCGACCAAGCAAGCTCCTTGGTACATCATTCCAGCCGACGACAAGTGGTATGCCCGAGCAAGCGTTGCAGATCTAATCGCTTCCCATTTGGATGGCCTCGATTTAGAGTTTCCCAAGGTCAGCCCAGAGGAACTCGCGAAATACTCCAGTTACATCGAAGAACTCAAGAAGGAATAACCAAACGATGATCGAGTTTGTTCGCGAGCCGATCGATCTTAATCGCGTTTCTTCCTTTTGCAGTATGGATCGTGTCGGAGCCGTCTCGCTATTTGTCGGAATCACACGACGATTTACCGCAGGAGTCGAAACGCTGTGCCTTGAGTACGAGGCCTACGAGTCGATGGCAACGATGAAAATGATGGAAATGACTGCCCAGGTCACCTTGAAGTGGCAAATCGAGCGAGTCGCCTTTGTCCATCGACTCGGTCGCGTCGCGATCGGTGAAACTTCGATGGTAGTCGCCGTCGGATCCGCGCATCGCGCCAATGCGATCGAAGCTTGTTACTGGATTGTCGAAAGGGTCAAGGCTGAGGTTCCTATTTGGAAAAAGGAACACTATGCCGATAGCGACCCGAAATGGATCCACCCGATCAAAGGCTGAGGCACCCGCGTTACTGGTCTGGTTCTTGACTAGCCCGTTTGCGAGCCAACCGATGGTGCTTTTCGGGGCGTGTGTGCAAACCCCATCGCAGTGCTTCGTCTTGCTCGTAACGTTTATTGAGCGTCAGCGCCGTCAGAGCCTTGGACAACTCAAATCCCAGATAGAACGCGTGTGAGGGATCGACGTTTCGGGACTCTGGAAGCTTGAGGAGTTCCTGCATGATCTCGAACGGATCGGTTCCTCTTAGGTGAACGCCTGCGCTCATGAGATGGATTTGCTGGCCGTCGATAGCGATCCGGTAGTTGTTGTCTTTGATCTGCTCGGCCAACGCGTCAAGGGTCGAGGGGCTTGGATGAATGCTGGTCGTGTCGCGGAGCATCACAAGCCTCTCTTCAAGATGCTTGGGCGGAACTTTGTGCCGAACGGCGTATTCGACCAAACGTCTTGCCAGATCGCATTCCTGAACGCTTGATTGGGCCCATGCGATCACTTGAGTGGTAAGGACACTGTGGATTTGTAGTTCCGCACAAAATCCCAGAAGAAGAGTGTTGATCGGTGCGGAGTCCGAGTCGGTAAGCTCTGTGATGTTTCCGATACCCATCATCATCGCAGCATCGGGAAAGAGTTCTCGCGTTTGCAAATAGCGTCCGAGGGATCTTGCGAATCCGCATCCGATGGGTTCGAGGATAGGATCCAAGCGAAACGGAACCTTGTGGTCTAAAAGATACTCAGCCGTCTGAACCATCGATGATTGGAAATCGGTTGGATCGTCCGGGATAGCGACAACCTCAACCCCCCAATCGAGGGCTTGCTGGCGATTGGTTGAATTGACCGAAAGAACCAGCGTCGCGCCGGCCCGTACCGCTTGTTCAACCTCCCAAGGGTCAAACGAGTCGATTGATACAGCGATTCCCAAATCCGTAATAGCTTTTACCGCTTCGGCCACTTGGCTCCATCGGACTGCTGGTTCGCAGCCCAGGTCAATCCGATTGGCACCCTGACTGACCAAGCGTTTGGCTTCGGCTAGGAGAGTTCTGCGCTGAAGTCGTGGTGCATAGTTGATCTCGGCGATGATTTCGATTTGGTATTGGCCATAATCATTGGAACGATAGCGACGATTGCCAAACAGGGTAGGTAAATCGCGAACATCTTTGGGTCCGCACTCGACTCGCAACGCTGGTTTGAGCAGGTCGATCGATCCTCGAATCTCATCAAGATGCTCAGCGAGATAACCTGGTAGTAAGACTCGAGTGGTTTGGTGTGGGATGGCGATATGACGCATGAGCCACTTGGGTGTCATCAATGCGGCCACAGTGATCGGAAGCACATCGATGGTGTACGCAAAGCCATGTCGTTTCGATAGCTCATCGACGATCTCTCGCACTGCCGATTCAGCCAATCGTCCTGTGACGAAGTGAATCGATTCGAGTTGGTTGGCCGTCGATGGTTCTTGTGGCATCAAAAATTTTTTCCGACTTCGTGGTTGAGTGTTCGGATAAGCCCTATTGACCCGTGCTGCAATATCTCCGAACATATGCACAACGAGAAGCACTTATGAAACGAACATACGGAGATGTTGGTTTCGTGGCCGGTGTTTCTCGTTTTTTTTTGCAATCCCATCGATGCCATTGTTGCTCGATCCCATCGTCGCCGCAAGCATCGATACGCCCCCTACGCCCTTATCTACAAGAATGCCCGATCCAAAGCCCATTGAGATCCTATTGGAAGACCCCTGGTTTCTCGTGGTGAGCAAGCCGGTCGATCTGCTGACACAAGCCATCGAAAGCCTTCCGAGTCTGCAGTCACAACTGATCAAGCAGCTCTCGTTGCCTGATGCTCCAAAGCCATTCATCGGTATGCCGCATCGGCTCGATCGCATGACCAGTGGTACGATCGTCGTCGCTCGTAATCAACGGGCTCTGCGACGACTCTGCGACCAGTTTGCAGTTCGCACGGTCACCAAAGAGTATCTAGCTTGGGTCTCCGGCCAACTCCCTACCGAAGGGACTTGGGAGGATATCATGCGCAAAGTTCCCGATGAGCCCAGGGCTGAACTTGCCACACCGGACCAAGAGCATGCCAAACCGGCGAGTCTCGACTATCAAGTCCTCCAAACACGGCTTGATGCCCAAGGCCAAATTCAGTCGCTCTTGCTGATTCGTCTTGGCACTGGCCGCATGCATCAAATCCGTTTGCAGTCGGCCAGTCGCGGTCATCCGATTTTGGGAGATCGACTCTACGGCAGCCAAAGTGCTTGGAGTATCCTCGATCATTCGGATCCTTCTGGGTTTCGCGAACCTCCTCTTGCGCTACACGCTTACCGACTAACTTTCCATCACCCGAAAACGGCAGAAAAAATCTCCGTGGTTGCCTCTCCCCCAAGCAATTTTCCTTGGGGAGATTACGCAAATCAGGAATCCTGAGACTCGCGTGATCCTTGGCTTGGCACACGATGTGCGGTAAAGTGTTGCGGTCTAGAGAGGCTGCCAATTGTTCAAGCCCCATATAGATTCAACTAACTTCCCGATTTATTTGCCAAGGAGAGATTGCCAGATGGGACATGCAGCGGAATTCACCGATGCCGGTTTTGACAGCGATGTTTTAAGCTCGAGCCAACCGGTGCTCGTCGACTTTTGGGCCACTTGGTGCGGTCCCTGTCGGCAAATCGCTCCACTGATCGATGAACTGGCCGTCAAATACGAGGGCAAGGTCAAGGTTGGTAAGGTCGATATCGATCAACATCAAGATCTGGCCGAGAAGTATGGCATCAATGCGATCCCAACGTTGCTCTTGTTCAAAGATGGTGAAATCATCGAACGATTCCAAGGTGTTCCACCTCGTGTGAAGTTGGAAGCTGCACTGGACTCTTCGATCTAGAGATTCAGCCGTATCTATGAGGCCCAGGGCGGCGCTGAGCTCTGCCCTGGGCTATCACCTCTGCTCTAACTGATAATCTTGTGGATTACCTCGCCGGCTACATCGGTGAGCCTAAAATTGCGACCGTTGTAAGGATAAGTCAACCGCTGATGGTCTAAGCCGAGCAAGTGAAGGATCGTCGCGTGCAGATCGTTTAAATGAACACGATCGACGGCCGCTTTGTAGCCGACCTCGTCGGATGCTCCGTAGGTGGTTCCACCTTGTACTCCACCCCCGGCCAACCAAGCGGTAAAGCAATGCGGGTTGTGATCTCGTCCAGGCTTTCCGCCGAGCTGTGCTATCGGCAATCTTCCGAATTCTCCACACCATATCACCAGCGTATCGTCGAGCATCCCGCGTTGCTCGAGATCCGCAAGCAGTCCTGCCACAGGGCGATCGGTTTCATCAGCGAATTGTTGGTGGTTGCCTGCGATATCGACATGTCCATCCCAGGATCTCTCGTTCTCCATGCCACCGGAGTAGATCTGGATAAAGCGTACACCGCGTTCAAGGAAACGACGTGTCATCAAGCATTGTCGTGCAAAGTGGTCGCATTTGGGATCACCGATCCCGTAGAGCTTATGAATATGCTCAGGCTCATCCGCTAAATCCAATGTCTCCGGAGCCTTGCTCTGCATTCGAAACGCAAGTTCAAAACTTTCGATGCGTGCAGCCAATTCACTTTCGGCTCCATGGCTCTTTAAGTGCATCTGGTTTAGCTCTGCGAGCGCATCGAGTTGTTGACGTTGGATCGCCGTGGTTAAACTCACCGGAGGCTTGAGGTTCTCAATCGCATCACCAGAAGGCTTCAAGTAAGTTCCTTGATACACCCCTGGCAGAAAGCCTGCAGACCAATTCGCGGCATGCCCCTTGGGGAGTCCACGACCTTTCGGATCGCTCATGACCAAGAAGGCTGGAAGGTCTTGTGTTTCACTACCCAATCCGTAGGCCACCCAAGATCCAACGCATGGGAATCCCATCCGTGCCATCCCGGTGTTGATCGCAAATAGGGCAGGGGAGTGGTTATTCGATTCGGTATACCCCGAATGGATAAATGCCATCTTGTCGACGTGCTCCCCCAGGTTCGGGAAGATCGACGAAACCATCTTGCCGCACTTACCCCTCGGTGTAAACGCAAAAGGGGACTTCATCAAATTTCCTACGGCGTGACGAAAGAACCCGGTGGTGTCTGAGAACGAAGAGTCAAACTCTTTGATCGATTTGCCATCGGCCTTTTCGAGCCCGGGCTTGTAGTCCCATGTGTCAACGTGGCTAGGCCCTCCGTTAACAAAGATCCAAACGACTCGTTTGGCTCGAGCTGGAAAATGGGGCTCACGTGGAGCAAGGGGGCTTTGAAGTCGATCTCCAAGCCCATCGGCAAAGACTCGTGGGCTCGTGGCCGACTGGGCTAGGATCGCTTGAAGTCCCAGCCAACCAAAGCCACATCCGGATCGCTGTAGCCAAGAGCGTCGCGAGTGCAAGCTTAGTGGATCGATCCTATCGGTACGCTTAGTCGACATAGATAAACTCGTTGCAACAAAGGAGGATCTGACAGAAATCGGCCCATGCCATTTTCTCGGGCTCGTTGGCGTTTTGTTCTCTGCGTGTCTGTTCGGCTCGAGCGATAAATCGCAAGGCTGCCTGCCGCTCGGTCTCCGTAGCCTGCCGCGAGAGCACCTTCATAAAGACCTTGTCCAACTGTCCAATATCCGAAATCTCATTGGCAAGCGATTCGGCGGCCGAGCGAGCCAGTGGATTGTTCATGAATGCGAGCGCTTGGGGTGCGATGGTTGTCGATTGCCGCTGACCGATACTCACCAAGTGTTCCGGCCAGTCAAAGAGCATCATCATCGGGATGAGCTGACTGCGTTTGATAAAAAAGTAAACGCTGCGACGCTTCATATTCGGATCGAGTGTTCCAGGGCCGTACATTCGGCGATCGAGCAATCCAGAGACGACGAGCATGGAATCTCGAATCGATTCGGCCTCGAGTCGTCGTGGTTCTCGATGCCACCAAAGAAGATTATCGGGATCGATCTTGGCTCTCGTATCATCGATGGATCGATTCGATTGCATGTACGTCTCGCTGGTCATGATCTGTTTGTGCATCGGTTTGAGCCGCCATTGGTTGTGCACCAACTCGCTGGCCATCCACTCGAGCAGCTCAGGATGGGTCGGTTTTTGTCCTGTTGTGCCAAAATCATTAGGCGTCGAAACGATCCCACGGCCAAAGTGGTGTTGCCATAGTCGGTTAACTAGCACACGGGCCACCAGAGCACCTGCACCGTCGGCAGGATCGGTCATCCATTTAGCAAGTGCTGCGCGTCGATAGCTCGACTTCGGATTGTCCTTTGCCGAGTCCCTCCAAATCAAATCAGCATTCGATCCTTGATGCCCAACGAGCACTCGAGGAATACCAGGACTGACCGCAGAGAGCTTTTGCTCGACATCACCGCGCCTGAGGATATGCGTTTGCGGATAGAAGTGGGGGTAACCGCGATCGTCTGCGTGATGAGGCAGGTGAGGTTCCCCCTCAGTGGTTACCAAAACCTTGGTCATTCGCAGCGGTGGCCCCTCTTTTTCAAGCTTGGCGATTTTGCTATTGAGTTCGTTCCAAGTTGCATGGGTGGGTTTGAACCACGCAAGAGCTACGGGCCAAGCGGTACTCTTGGTTGGTTGGTTATCGATCTGCTTTGCCAGTACCTGAAACGCTTCGAGCACATCGGCTGGAGGTGCGTTTCCTCCGACTTCGACCGGAGGGGCCGTGACGTTTGAGATCGAAAATCGCATCCGTCCCATGGCATGTTTGGCATTGGGGTGATGGAATCGAAGAGTAATGCGCAATTGATCCCCTTGGTTTGACTTCAGCGGCGTTGCGATTCGAAAGACGGCTGCTTGGCTCTTTCCAATCTGTCCGTCAACGGCCCAGCCCGATACAAGATCGGAGTCGATCGAAGCGGCGATCGACAGGGTGTCGGCATTCTGCTGATGGGTGGCTTGGGGGTGATCGAGCGCAATGGCGGTGGGTTGTTGCTCTTTGACAAGGTGTTCGATTTGGAGGTTGCCGAGTGCAAAATTGCCGTTGCCGGCTCGACCAGGTCCACTTCGTGGCAACGAAGGATCCGCGAGAGCTTCGATCCTTATTGCTGTCCACTCGCCTGTAGAAAGTGCGGCAGTGAACGTGACGGTTTCTTGATTGGGTGCATCGCCGATGGCTAAATAGGAACCATCTGTTTGCGCCTCGTAACGACTCGATGAGCTCGATTGGATCTCGCCCCGGATATTCCTCCAAGGCTCGGCTGAGATTCCTTGGGAAGCGGAGTGGTTTTGTTGAATATAGCGAATCAAATCTTCGGGGAGCTTGTCCGTTTCAAATCTCTTGAGCTTCTCACGCGACTCGGACAGCTCAATCGCATGTTTCTCGCGAATCGCTTTGTTCTCATCTGGATTCAGATCGAAGACCTTCTCTGAACGAATTGCCGACGTAAAGGAAGATGCGAACCGATAATAGTCTTCGCTGGAAATCGGATCGAACTTATGGTCGTGGCACCGTGCGCAGCCAATCGATAAACCCAGGAAAGCCACCCCCGTTGTGGCTGTCATGTCGTCGAGTTCGTTGTATCGTGTCGACTCGAATTCTCGCTCGGTCAGTTGCGTCGGAAATGCGCCTGCTCCAAGGAAACCGGTGGCCATCCAAGCCAATGGGTCATTGGGTGCAAGCTCGTCGCCTGCAAGTTGCCACTGAGCAAACTGATCAAAGGGCATGTCCTGATTGAAAGCGCGGATCAAAAAATCGCGGTAGTGGTATGCATTGGGTCGGTCGTAATCCTGTTCATAGCCGAAGGATTCCGCGAACCTTGCGATATCCATCCAGTGCCTTGCCCATCGCTCACCGTACTCGGGGCGTGCAAGGAGTTGATCGATCAGTGCACTCCATCGATCAGTGGAGATAGCCTCTGATCCACCCTCGGTTGATTGAATCAACTCGATTGCTGAAATCAATTCTTGAGGCGTAGGTGGAATGCCCAGCAGATCGAACCAAGCTCGCCTGACGAGCGTGCGTGCATCGGCCTTCGGAGACGGAGATAGATTCTGTTTTTCAAGGGCTGCTTGGATGAAAGCATCGACAGGGTTTTTACCGGCAGGCACAGAGACTTGAGCAAGGGGTTGAATCGACCAGAACTTACGGCCCGACTCAAGGTCCATCGCGGTTTGTTTGATCGGTTGCTCAGCGCGTCTTGGATCTACCGCACCGTTAGCGATCCAGCGCTCGAAATCTTCGATGACACTCGCAGGAAGTTTGCCCGATGGCGGCATCTCGTAATCTTCGTAACGCAGAGCTTTGAGGATCAGACTCTCGTTGGGCTTATCGATGACCAAGGCCGGACCAGTGTCACCTCCGCGTAGCAGTCCGTCTTTGCTATCGAGATAGAGGCCACCTTTGAGTTTCCCCTTGGTAGCGGCCTCCTGCGAATGGCAACTGTAGCACTTCTCGACGAGCACCGGACGGATCTTGCTCTCAAACAGAGCCAGTTGCTCTTGGGAAGCTTGAGCAGGATCCTCGTTGGAGTTTTGGGCAAACCCGATCGTTGAGTAGAAAAGCACAGAGGATACAAAGCCACACTGTGCCAACGCCGAAAGATAGCTAGCCATCGGTGTTATCCAAATGGTGTTTGGGTTGAGAAACGACAAAATGGATCCGACTGGCAGTTACACCTCGGTGGGCGGTTAGCCGAGTTGCAGGATTCCGGTCGAGTCGCCGAAGTCACCTCGATCCGCACCGACATTATCGAGCATCGTTCGGAAGAGGTTATTCAGTGGGGTATTTTTGGGATACTCAAGAATTCTTCCGGTAGCAAGATTTCTTCCACCGCGACCGGCGAGCAAGATAGGCAGATCGTGGTGGTCGTGTCGGTTGCCATCATTGATTGCCCCACCGTAAACGATTAGGGAGTTATCGAGCAAGTTCCCCTCACCGTCTTGGGTTTCTCGCATCTTCTTGAGGAAGTATGCGAATTGCTCGCAGTAATAGCGATCGATCTTGGCGATCTTTTCGATGTTGTCTTGCTTGTTCTCGTGGTGCGAGAGTTGATGGTGGCCGTCTTTGACCTCGATCATTGGAAAAGCTCGATTGCTCCCTTCGTTGGCGAGCATGAAGCTTGCGATACGAGTCGTATCGGTGCGGAATGCAAGCACCATTAGGTCGTACATAAGGCGAATATGCTCGGTGACATCGCTTGGTTTTTCCGCTGGTGCAATCGTTCCTTCAGGCAAGGCGATGGGGGTCGAGAATCGAGAGATTCTCTGTTCGAGTTCTCGGACACTGGTAAAGTATTCGTCGAGTTTGCGAGAGTCTTCTGCTCCGACTTGACTAGCAAGATGTTTGCGTTGGTCGCTTACAAAATCCAGAATGCTTGACTTGAGTTCTTGCTCCTTGGCGTCGGTTCCACCGGCAACACCAAAGAGACGATCAAAAGCACGTTTGGGCTGAATCTCTTTTCCTGTTGGCAGTGTTTCACTTCGCCAGGAGATGTTGTTCGAATAAGCACAAGCGTAACCTGAATCGCAGGAGCCTGCATCGCGGCCCTCTTCGGTTCCAAGTTCGATCGAGGCCAAGCGAGTGTTGCGTCCGTAGGAGTCGGCTGCAATTTGATCAGCCGACCGGCCAACCTTGATCTTCGATCCTGCGGTCTTGAATGGATGCGCACCGGTCAGATAAGCCGCAGCGCTTCGAGCATGATCGCCAGGGCCATCTCCGAGCGACTGCGCATTGACCTGAGCCAAACCCTTCATCACATTGAAGTCGTTACGGCATTCGGCAAGCGGTTCGAGGGTGGGGGAGAGTTCCCATTGAGAACCGGTTCCTTTGGGGGCCCAGCGATCGGCGTTGGTTCCGTTGGGGAAGAAAATCCATGCAAGCCGAACAGGTCGCTCGACAGTTTGTGCGGCACTTGCCGGACGCATCGCATCGAGCATAGGCAAAGCCATTGACGCGGCGATGCCGTTGATGCCGATTTTTCGAAGCACCGTACGACGGTTGAGTCGCATCGAGCTGTTGAAGGAACCTGTTGGTAGGGATGGATCGGCGCTCATCGTTTTAGTTCCGATTGGCTTGTGTTTGGGGCAGGTCAGGGGAGCGTTGGAGGAAGGAATCGCTTTGGACAATCTCCAAAATGATTGATTTGATTGTATATCGATTTTGCTGGGCGTGTGTGAGTATTTTATCGACATCGCAACCGTCGGCCCGCTGTAAACCTCGGCCTAGGGCGTAAGTTAACAGGCGTTGGGTGAAGTTTTTGGCGACATCCGGGGTTCTATCGGAGAGAATTTTGATGAGTTCTGTCGGGCCTGTGAAGGTTTTTCCATCGACCAAGGAGCCTTGGGCCAGAATATCCCGACCGTCCTCTTTGTCGCGCCAACGTCCGGTCGCATCGAAATTCTCCAATCCCAAGCCGATCGGATCGATCAATTTGTGACAACCCGCACAACTAGGATTGGATCGATGGATTTCAAGCCGCTCTCGCAAGGACGCCTTATCGTCGGCTTTGGCTTGCTCGAGCGAAGGGACGTTTGGGGGAGCCGATGGGGGCGGATCACCGAGTACGGTCTCCAAAACCCACTTACCCCGCTTGACTGCAGAGCTTCGTGTCGGATTCGAGGTCAGGGCCAAAGCTGCTGCTTGGGTTAAAACCCCTTTGCGATTCTCTGGAAGAGTCACTCGGATCCAACGATCCTCTTGATCGTAGAGGCCTTGGCGACGTGGATCGCCATCGTTTCTTCCGGGTCGGCGTTTGTACATTTCGGATGGTTGTTGGCCGTCGAACTCGACACCGTAGAACTCTGCGAGTCTCGGATTGACAAAGGTGTAGTTTGCAGTGAGGAAATCTTCGATCGAACCTTCCTGCATAAGTTGCTTACAAAACATCTCCGTTTCTTTGATCATCGATGCTCGCAATCGATCCGACCACATCGGAAACTTATCTCGGTCGATGTCGATCTTTTGGATATTCCTGAGTCCGAGCCATTGAGAAAAAAATCCTGTGATGAGCGAATCGCTACGGTGGTCTTGGAGCATCCGCAACACTTCGCCGCGCAGTACCTCGGGTTCGTGAAGCCGGTTATCTGCGGCTAGCTTAAGCAGCGTTTCGTCAGGAGTGGATGCCCATAGGAAGTACGATAATCGGGTCGCGATTCCGAAATCATCAAGTCTGCGAACACCATCGCTTTGGACCAAGTTCTCGGAGCGAAAAAGGAATTGCGGAGCGACCAGTGCACCTTGGAGTCCGTACCGCAGCGATTCTTCGTAACTGCACCCAGCATCCGAAGCTTTTTGGCAAATCATCATCACCGCATGGACCTCGTCCTGGCTGACTGTACGGCGATAGAGTTTGGGAAGCAATCGACTGAAGACTCTGCGGGTTGCTTCTGTAAAACCGATCGGCATCGCATCAGGCTGATCCTTGTCCTGGGGCGTGGCAATCACGATTTGCTGATGGATTTTCGGAAAAGCAGGATCACCCTGTTCGGGTCCGACGAGTCGTACTGAATGAACGATCAACCGTCTATTGCCGGCCCCTCGATTCTCTGGATTTGAATCGTCGGCATATTCCACGCGTAGCACGTGATCTCCATCTGTGGCTTCAAAATCGTATTTGGCAGTCTCGTCCTTAGGCGCAACTTCCCACTCCGATATCAGGGTTTCATCGAGCCACAACTTGGCCTTGCAGTTGTCCTTTTGGTCATCCCCAAAACGGGTGCGTATGCTCACGGTGTACTTGCCGGAAGCAATGTAAAGCGGAATGCTCAGCGATTGGCCGTAAGGGATATACTCCCCTTCGAAACTCTGCTTGCGAAACGACTCGCGATCCAAAGAGATAACCCTTTTGGAGATCAACGCAGCCGATTGAAGATACTTCTCCAATGCGATCGGTGCGAGAGTGAGAACTTCACCTTGGTTGTCGAATCCATTGCCCACATCATCGGACACAAAACCGATCTCTTTGGAAGGCTTGAAATCCACCCCCAAGATATCCCTGATTGTGTTGTCGTACTCGAATTGATTTAACCGCCGCACCGTCACGGCAGGGGTCGCCGGTCGGTGATTGCAGTCAACTTCATGGAGTGACCGCTCGATCCATCGAGATACCAAAGCACGTTCCTCAGAGGTCATCTTCGAGGACTCTGGAGGAGGCATCGCCTCGGCTCGAATGACCCCTCGGATTTGCTCCCAGGTGCTCTCGTGGGAGCGGATCTTTTCGAGGGTCGAGTAGTCTCCCAAATTTACCCCCGCTTCGTTGGCACCGTCCATGTGGCACTCACCGCAGTGAGTTTTCATCACGGGGAGAATTTTCTCGGCCCAAAGACTCGATAACTCTGCGTCCAAGGGGTCTTGGCTCAAAGCCATCGTGCCAGGGAGCAAAAGCCCTAGCCCTAGAGAGAGACGAACGACAAATCGGGTCATGTCAGGTGGGAAATAGGAGGGGGGGATCGGCTCTGTACACACGAAGTGTAGCATTGTCCAAAGAGTTTTACGACAGGAACTCAGCATCAGTCTGTCTTCTATGACTCCATGTGGGGATTGCTAGCTGAGAGATTGGTTCGAATTGGTCTTTCGATTGTTGATTTGGTTTTGCTATGAACCTGGGGTTGGTTGGATCAGGAAAAGGAATTTCGGATCGAGTATTAGATCAGGGGTCATTGGTAGATGTCGCGATATGCATTCATAGCTGCAGCGACCACGTTTACGGGGTTGCTGGTTGTTTTGACAATGGCCATCGCCCAGCGCGATGCTCGTGTCACGAGCACCCTGCCAGATATAGAAAAAGCGCCTTATTCGGCCATCTTGGCTAAGCCCATTGTTGTTGATTCCGATGCGATCGCTTCGGATGGTGGGGCTTTACCGAGTTTGCCTCCGGTTCCAGAACCTGCGAGTATTGGCGATTGGGCCAACGAACTACCGCCTCAAGATATCCCAGAAATTGCATTAGTCTCTGGACAGGCTGCAGTTCCTGTTGTGGGCGAACCGCCGAAATTTGATGCATCGCGGATTGTTGCCCCACGACCCAAGGTCGAAGCGCCACCGAGTTTATTGCCACCGGGGGGGGCCCCAGTGAGTGCTCCACCTGCGGTGTCCCTGCCGTCGCTCCCGGAAGTTGCCCCATTGGCAGCGCCACCTAGCCAACCACCTGTCGTGTCGGTACCCGTCAATCCAGTACCTTCGGCAGTATTGCCCCCTTCGATTCCTGTAGCGGCTGATAACCCCAAATCAGATCCTGTGCTTGCCCCAGCATTTCCAACTGTATCGCCACCAACGCCAGCGGCTTTGCCATCGCCACCTCCGCCGGCAATTCCTCCGGCAATACCCACGGCATCACCACCACCATCACCGAGTGGGCGAAGTATCGCTAGTGATTCCAACGACCCACCGTCTTTGACCTCGCAGGATGCAACAGGCTGGTCCAAGGCAACCTCGACACCCGGTTCGCGTCAATTTGAAGGTTCGCAGAACCCAAGTTTGGAAATTCACAAGCGAGCACCTCAGGAAGTCCAAGTCGGAGTTGCTGCAACGTTCACGGCGGTTGTTCGAAATGTTGGCAATGCGACTGCCTTTGATGTTCAAGTCACCGATGCGATCCCTAAGGGGTCGCGTTTCGTTCGGGCTTTTCCCGAAGCTCAACGCGTTGGAAACGATGGACTTGCATGGAATCTTGGGGAACTTGCTGCCGGCCAGGAAGCCACCATCAGCATGGAAATTGTGCCCGAGACCGAGGGGGAGATCGGATCGGTCGCGAGTGTTAAATTCGCGGCGCAAGCATCGGTACGAACCATCAGCACTCAGCCACGGCTCTCGATCAAGCAAACGGCTGTGGCCGAGATGCTCGGTGGGGACTCTGCGACGATCATCATCGATGTGACCAACAGTGGAACCGGTGTGGCTCGGGATGTAAGGCTCGAAGAAGATGTGCCCAAGGTCTTTCGGCACGTCACTGGTGCCGTTGCATTGCAACAGGATGTCGGAGATCTTGCACCTGGAGAGTCGATGCGTTTTGAAATCGAACTCATGGCATTGAGCGCTGGCAAAGTATCGAATGTCGTTCGTGCCACCTCGGCCAATTGCGCTACGGCCGAATCGGCTTATCCGATCGAGGTCAAAGCACCAAAGTTGCAGTTGCAAATCGTTGGTCCCAAATTGCGACACCTTGAACGACCTGCTCCCTACGAAGCGGTCATTGAGAACATCGGAACGGCGACGGCCAAAGACCTTTACATCACCGCTCGATTGCCGCGAGGCATGAACTTTATCAGCGCCTCGAACGAAGGCACTTACTTACCCGATCAGCACTCCGTGGCCTGGAATCTGTTGGAACTCGCTGCGGGCGCGAAGGCAAAAACCGAAATGGTACTCCTGCCGGTGGAAGAAGGGCGATTTTCAATTGCCATGACCAGCGATGGCGAAGGAGTTCGGGCCGAACCTACGGAACGAGAGGTAATCGTCGAAGGGCAAAGCGAACTGACCTTCGAGATCGATGACGACAACGACCCGATCGAAGTCGCTGGCATGACCACCTACTCGATCCGTATCAACAACATCGGGACACGCCCCGATGCCCAAGTACGCCTGGTGGTTGAAGCCCCCGAGGGAGCATCCATCGAACAAGTCAACTCCCCGATGAAGTATGATGTCAACGGAAGGCAGGTGATCTTTGCTCCAATCCCAAGTCTGGCCTCGAAACAACAGGTCGTCGTCAAGGTTGGAGTCAAGCACACTCGTGAAGGAACGCAGGTTCTGCGAGCTTCGTTGCAGAGTCAGCTTCGAGCAGTCCCTGTCATCAAGGACGAAAGCACGCAAGTCTACCGCGACCAGTAGGAAGAGCTTGGGATGTGGTTTCGAACGCCTAGGCGCAAAACCACTGCAAAAACGCTTGAAAATTCATCGTTGGCTCATCAATCGTTAACAAAACGAGTTCTTCTTCATCATTTCTTAACACAAACCTAACCCTTGCTTCACTCTTTTGCTAGCTCTGGCGCATAAAGTGATCGCATCTCATTGAGAGGGGACTTCCAGGTTACCGAATGCAGGCCGCAGTGGACTTGCAAATCTGGAAAAGTGGGGCTCCGGATGGAGACTCGGACGGTTCGCCTCAAGCATTCATGAGGAAGCGTAAAGAAATGAAGCGAAACAAGTTGGTGCGTCGTTCAGGGTTTACATTGGTTGAACTGCTCGTGGTCATCGCGATCATCGGCATTTTGGTGGGATTGCTTTTGCCAGCCGTACAAGCAGCCCGCGAGGCAGCCCGCCGTATGAGTTGCTCGAACAACGCAAGGCAACTCGGGCTGGCTTTGATGAACTACGAGAGTGCTTACAAGCGACTCCCACCAAGCAGAATCAACTTGACAGCACCTGCTGTGTTTCAGGTTTCTTGGCCTGCGATGATCCTTCCAATGATCGAACAAGGCCCGAGCTTCAGCCGATACAACTTCAACATTCCTTGGTATGCTGCGGCCAACGATGTGGTAACCACAACGCAAATTCCAATCATGATTTGCCCATCGGCTCCAACTCCTCGAGATGTCCCACCTCAAAACCTCTACGCAGCGATCTCGAATAATTTGCGTACCGACACTCCGATTTGGGGTTACTCCGACTACGGTTCGATCAATGCCGTTCGAAATGCAGCATTCGTCGCTGCGGGACTGCCGAGCATCGGTACCCGTGAAGTTATGGGCGCGATGGGGCGCGGTCCAGATGGGGTCAAGTTGGCGACCATTATCGACGGGCTCTCCAACACCCTGGTCATCGGAGAAGGTGCCGGTCGTCCTTCGATGTGGGTAAGTGGTCGAAAGGTTCCTAACCCTCGTTCTGGCATTGCTTCAGGAACCAACGTCGTGGTCGACGGATGGGGATGGGCTGATATCAACGGAGGATTTAGCGTTGATGGATCGCGTGCCGATGGTCAGCAAAACAGCACCAACAGCTCGGGCGCTACGACCATTGTCGGTAACTGCTTCATGAATTGCACGAACGATTCGGAGTTCTACGCCTTCCACGGTTCGGGTGCCCACTTCGTCGTCGGTGACGGTTCCGTGCAATTCATCTCAGCAAACATTGCAGGTCCTTCGTTCGTCGCACTTTGCACCAGGGATCGCGGTGACATCGGCAAGTTTGAAGACTAAGCCATGTGGGATCATCGATAGTCGGTCTGTAAAAAAATCGACTTTCTCAATACTTTCAAGAGCTTACACAATCGCTTGTGTAAGCTCTTTTTGATGGTGAATTCAGGAACTGTTGTGGGTGTACCCACTCGCATACGCTAGAAAGTTGTCCTCTTATGAGTTTTGCAAGGATGGATCGATCCCTTTTCGCGATTACGGTTGGATGGTTTTGCCTGTTGGGAATGCTTCCGGTTTTCGGCCAAGTTGAGTTTCTAGGTTCGACGAGCCTTTCGGGAGATTTGACAGACAACAGTGGCCTCAGTGGGATGCTTGAGACCAACACGCCGATCAATGCTTTCGGCGGACTTTCAGCCATCGATTACACGGGCAAGGACAACCGTTATGTGGTTCTTTCCGATCGCGGTGCCGGTGATGGCGCGGCATCGTTTCCATGCCGTTTTCATTTCGTCCAGCTCAAACTCGATCCAGAAAAACGCTCGATCGATTTCCAGCTCGAACGCACCGCGATGCTCAAAGATGCATCCGGAGAATCAATGACCGGTAGTTTGTCGGTTTTGAAAGCTTGGGATAAGCCCCAAAGATGTCCAAGTTATGATCCCGAGGGAATCCGAGTCCTAGGCGACACCGGGGTCTTGATCAGCGATGAATACGGTCCGTATATCGACCTGTTTACCAACGACGGCAAACATATCAAGAACTTTGCACTACCAAAAGCGTTTCAACTTAGCGAAAAGCTCAATCCTGCGTTTACCCAAGGTGCCTTTAGCAATCGAGGACTCGAAGGCATTGCTCTGAGCCCCGATGGCAAGACGATCGTCGGTGTGATGCAAGGCCCTTTGGTGCAAGATGGACGGATCGAAAAAAACAAATGCCTTGGTGTCTGGACTCGGTGGATCGTGATCGATTCAGATTCCGGAAAAAGCAAACAGTGGGCCTACAAACTCGATGACGAATCGACCGGAATCAGCGAGGTTCTTTGGGTCGACGCAGCCCGCTTTTTAGTACTCGAAAGGGATAGCAATGCGGGAGATAAAGCGAAGATAAAACGGATCTACTTGGCCGATGCCTCTGGAGCGACCGACATCACCCAAGCAAGTTCGATGCGTCAAGGGCCACCCGAAGGAACCATAGTGATCCGAAAAACCCTACTGATCGATCTGCTCAATCCCGCCTACGGTTTTGCCGGTAGCAATGCGCCTGAAAAACCCGAAGGGATCACTTGGGGGCCCAAACTCCCCGACGGTAGACGGCTTTTGATGCTTTGCTTCGACAATGACTTCGAACCGGCCAATCCCACGATTTTCGCCGCGTTTGCCGTAGGTCTCTAGGTTCATGGGTCAAAGCCCTGCGTGACGGGAAGTTGCCAAAAGAACCATGCAAGATAAAATTCCATCAACGTGTGCGATGATGCAACTTCTCTTCTACTGCCTAAGGTTCCCGAGCCAACCATGCAAGAGTACCTCCTGGAGTCGCCTTGGATCATCGGTTTACTAGGCTCGTTTCTATCGGGCGTACTGGTCTATGCTTGGCTTGAGTCTGGAAGGGGCGCATTTTGGAAGTGGAGTCTGGGCATTGCCCTGGCTACATTGCTGAGCTTGATAGTCAACATCGGCATTCAAACCGATCGAGAGATTTTGAGCCAGTTCATGACCAAAATCGCTGCAGACCTCGAAGCAAACCGCTTCCAAGACGTCACTGCTTGCGTCCATCCAGATGCCAGCGAGAGCCTCAGGAGCCTCAAAACCCAACTCGAGACCGTGCAATTTGAATCCGTGAGGATCAAAAAAATCCATGGAATCGACCTCGGCAGAATGAAAAACCCAAGAACCGCAGCCATCCGCATGAATGTTTTTGTCCGTGCATCGCGAGATGGAAACTCCGGTTCGGTCCCCAGATGGGTCAAAATCCATCTCGAACAAGAGAAAGGCAAATGGATGGTAGTCGACTACGAGCACCGGGATCCTCAGTACGAAATGCTCAATCGCGACGCTCAGGATCGCATGGATTCTAATTATCGAAGATAATTTTCTAATTCTCGGTTGACATTGGGGCACCTGGACCGAATCATGGAACCAATCCGGGAATGATATTCTCTGATTCTCGTCCCTTTTCCAATCCCCTCTAAATCCACCGAAATTGCGGTCGGTTGCGATGTCCCATCCTCGGTCATCAAATCGAAAACTGGCGGCCCCCTCGATATGGGGGGTGTTTGGTTTTTTGGGTTCTTGGTCTCAATGCTCCCTCGCAAAGCTCATTCATCTGGCATTAATGATCAGCATTTGCCTTGGGATGTCGACCGATGCGTTTGCCAAGTGTGGTTCCTCGACGCGTCAAATGGTATGGCGAAATGCGACCAACGCCGAGCTGATCAAGCTCGAACGCTCCTTCTTTTCTCCTGAAGTTGGATCAAAGACTGGAGCTGAGACTCCTTTGGTTCCCCAGATGACTCACGAGACGGACCGGCCCTGTTCTTCCTGCCATTGCAAGGATGACAAGCAACCAAGTATCCCACTGCAATCGCCCGTCATCAAGACAAACTCAAACCCTATATGCCGCTTTTGCGAAATGCCAGAGGCTGTTCTTTTGCCACTTCTGGACAGTTCGATTGCAAACCTCTGTGAACCGTTTCTAAGCCCAACGCTCGGGCTCTTGGAAAGACCACCTCGGACGATGTGCCTCTAATGCACCGCCTTGGATCCAACCTATTTGATCTGTCTTGAACCTCTTCGGTGAAAGGCTTGTAGGTTGGAAGGATCTCGCACGTGCTTTCATGCTCAATGCGTGAAAGCACTCGAAGACACGCCTTGATCGATTGTTTTTCCAAACCTCTTTTTCTACAAGAAACGAAATTATTATCATGCATAAGCATATTTCTATGTCTTCTAGCGGTCGTCGTTCGTCAGGGTTTACTTTGGTAGAACTTCTGGTTGTCATCGCCATTATCGGTATCCTCGTTGGATTGCTTTTGCCAGCTGTTCAGGCGGCGCGAGAAGCTGCCCGCCGCATGTCATGCAGCAACAACATGCGTCAGATTTCTTTGGCTGCCTTGAACTATGAGTCGGCTTACAAGCGTCTCCCGGCATCGAGAATCTCTCGAACGGCCGATCGTTTGGGACCTGCCAGCGGCATTTCTGTCCATGCACGGCTGCTACCTTTTATGGAAGCAACTTCGACCTATGCACTGATTAACTTTGGGGTCGATTGGAACGATCCGCTCAATGATGTTGCACGACTCACGAGCGTGGCCACGTTCCGTTGCCCATCGGATCCTGCCACGGCTATCCCAGGCACCGCCGGCGGTGCAAATAACTACTATGTCAATTCTGGCACCATACCTCTTTGGAACCGAACGACCGCTGCCCCCCTGCCCCAGGTTCCCGATTGCAACGGGGTCTTCTTTCGCGACTCGCTTCTGAAGCTTGCCTCGATCACTGATGGATTGAGCACCACTGCTGCCATCGGCGAACGTTTGACTGGGGATTTTGCGCAAAACAGATCCACACCTAAGACCGATACGTTCCAACCTGGCACCAACGCGATGACGGCAGACGAAGCTCTCCGCGATTGCCTAGCAGTCAACGTCGATGACTTGAGCAAACAAGGTTTTTCGGACATTGGAGCTCCATGGATCCGAGGTTACCATTCGACGACCGAGTACTACCACATCAATAACCCGAACGGTCGTTCATGCATGTTTCCTCCCGGACGCATCATGACGACAGCCAACTCGCAGCATGCGAACTTGGTGAATATGGCTCTGTGCGACGGTTCGACTCAGAATGTCTCAGCCAATATTGATCTGGTGATCTATCGCGCTTTGGGTACCCGAAACGGTGGCGAAGTTGTAAATCTCTCCGAAGTTGCCCCCTAACCCATTGCTGAGGACTCATCATGAAAAGAACCTTTCAAAGCATCGTTTTGATCTTTGTGCTTGGGGTATCGACTGTCTATGCTGAGGACGGCGCAAACTTGCAGTCTAAGGCGATCCCCAAGACCCGTTCGGAGACAAAGAAAGTGCTCGGTGAGCTCAAAGAGCGAACCCCGAGACTCCCAGTTCCCGAGACGGTTCCAGGTGGCACGAACCCCGCAAGCTCGAATGTCATCAATGGAAGGGCAAGGCGTTACTACTTGCCCGAATCTTGGTTGCAAGCCGAACGATGGGGCAACGAAGCGCAATCAAAAGTATCCTACGAACTTAAGACTCAATGTTTTTGGGTTGTATCTCGTGGAAACAATTGCCACTACTGCCTTGGCCATCAAGAGCACAAACTCAAGGTGGCAGGACTCACCGATGATCAGATTGGGGCCTTAGACCGCAACTGGGATGTGCTCGACCTGCGGACTCGCAAAGGGGTCGAATTGGCTCGCAAGATGACCGTCTTACCCTTTGCGATCAGTGATCGAGACATTGCGGCCATGAAGTCCGAGTATTCGGATGCGGAGATTGTCGAGTTGGTTTACAGCATCGCACGATTCAATTCGATGAATCGCTGGACCGACTCGATGGGACTTCCGCAAGACTCCCAAATGCGAGGAGAGAGTGTCGAGTTTGATTCGCCGACGGATTCCAAATGGGATCAAGGTGAATCGATCGTCGTTGCTGGTTCGGATGTCGTTCGCCCTTTGCCATGGACTTGGGAGGAATGCCAAAAGCAGTTCCAAGTTGCAGCTACCAGAAGCCCCCGCGTCGTGCTGGCTTCAAAAGAGTTTGCAGCAGAGACGCTCAAGCAAGAGGTAGCGACGATCAACGATTGGCATCGAGCCATTGCGTCGTTGCCTGCTGCGGGTCCCGAAATGGTTCAGGCTTGGACAGAGATGCTCAGCGATACCGAACTGGATCCAAAGATCAAGGCGGCGATTTGCTGGACGACGGCACGTTGCAACCGGTCAGCGGGTTCATTAAGCATGGCCGCTCAGTTTGCAAAGCGGCTGGGCGTCTCTGAGCAGGAGCTGAAACTTTGGGATTCCAGGGGCCAAGCTAACTTGCCAGAAGGCCTAGCCAAGGCGATTCGTTTTGCCGACAAGCTGACTTGTCAGCCGACGAAGATTACGGATGCCGATATTGCGGAACTGAGAAAAGAGTTCAATGACCGTCAAACGGCTCACGTGATCTACACGGCTGCGACCGCCAATGCCTTGGATCGACTCACGGAGACCCTCAGTTTGTCGGTGCCAAGTCAAGCAGCGAAGTGATTAGGACCGATGGCCTGAAAAGTAGCAGGCACACTCCGCTGTGCAGTCCGCCACATAGTAGCAGGCACACTCCGCTGTGCAGTCCGCCTCATAGTAGCAGGCACACTCCGCTGTGCCGTCCGCCTCATAGTAGCAGGCACACTCCGCTGTGCCGTCCGCCGGGGATCGATGGGTAACTGATTTAATTTTTAGAACGGCACAGCGGAGTGTGCCTACTACCTTGGGCTGCTGCTCGATACTGCGGAGCGGCAACCAAGAAATTGATAATGGAGAATTGAGAATGGCGAATTACCAAGAACGCGCCGTTTTGCATGGATTTCAATTCTCAATTCTCAATTCTTAACTCATTTCCCAATCGATGTCTTCCCAACGCAGCGACAGCGTTTCCGAGGGTGTCCGAAGCCCACCGTAGCGACTCAGCCCTAGGATCACTTTCGAGATGTCGGGCCTTGTCGGCCCGAGCGACCGCTCAAACCGGTGCGACCGCCCTTTGCTTCTAAGGACTAGAAATTCTCGACTAATGGGATTATCTCTGGTAAACTGATCCAGGAGGGTTCATCTATGTCGGTTGAAACGTTGATTGGCAGTTTAACTCAGGACGAAAAGCGTTTCGCATTGGAATTGCTTTGGTCTTCGCTTCGGGCTGATGCCCAAGGGTACACGCCACCTGAGTGGCACGCTGATGTATTGGCAGAACGTTTGCGGAATCCCTCATCGGAACCTTCGAAACCGCTGGGCGAAGCGATGGAAGACATTCGTCGGAGGGTCAATGAACGTCGCTCTTCGTCCTGAAGCTTCGTCAGACCTTGTTTCGGCAGCGGCGTACTTCAATAATATCAGTGATGGCTGGGGCGAACATTTCCTCAATACGATTGAAGTCGACCTTGCTGATCTTCGAGAGGAAGCCGGAATCCATGCGATTCACCAGGGATTACCGTGCAAGTTCGCCAAAGTATTTCCGTTTGCAATCTACTATCGTGTCGAGACAGAGTCAGCGATCGTATACGCAATCTTAAGTTGCCGAATGTCCCCGGATGCCCACAGATAAATGCTGGCGCTACGTGTTTAGTCCTTCGAGGGTCTAACCGACTCCTCATGCAATCAGTGACGAAAGGAGTCGTTTCCGAAGAGACCAATTTTGTACCTTTCGAACTCTTCAAAATCATTGGGAAAACAGCTAAAAGTTCGGTTCCTGTCCTCTCCGCTAAAAAACCCTGGTTTCCCCAGGGTTTTTCGCATTTCTGGCCAATTACTTTGGCTTTCCTGCCTATCCATGCATGTCCATGCCTGCAGGTGCTGCGTCGTCTCGTGCGCTGCCTTGGCCCCTGGTGAGTCGTCCAGTGAGTCGCCAGAGTCGTCCCCGAACCCTCGTTTTTCCAGGGAAAACAGGCTGTTTTGTAGCGGAGGTGCAGGATTCGAACTAGGTGAGTTCGAATCGTATTGGTATTCAATGCTGGAACAGATATGTCGGGCATGCTCGCATCATCTCTCGATACAGGATGCTCAGGCCGAAACAGCCTATCGCTTCATCGATTAATTGATCCGCTCGCAAGTGCCTGATATCATTCAACTTCGGATCGAGGCTAGCGTGCGTGATAGGCTGCGTTTGTGCGGTCTACAGGATTTAGGCCGATCCGTATGAAAACAAGTTCTGCCACAGGGGAACCCACTCGCGCGTGAAACGAATCCTTATGTCAGCTTTGGTTGTGATCATCGCAACGTTTGCCTTGATGTTTGCACTTTGGGAAGCACCGCTAACTGCGGACATTGCCGAGGACCAAGTAGTTGTTGACACGATGATTCGACAATATCGAGTCGTTGTGCCACACAAGCGGATGCGACCGACCCCGGTTGTATTTGCGTTTCATGGTATCGGAGACTCCACGGCTTCGATGGCAGATTATTCTCAGCTTGATCGCGTTGCAGCACAGAACGGCTTCATTTTGGTCTATCCAGCCGCATTGCGATCTATGTGGTCGACGAAGAATGTCAACTTCTCAGATCTCGACTCAAATCCGGATGTCCGATTCTTTGATCAACTACTGGATCATTTAGCCTCGATGCATCAGATTGATCGAGAACGCATTTATGTGATGGGGATGTCGAATGGCGCCACCTTCGCCCAATTGCTCGTAACAGCAAGATCAAATCAAATTGCTGCCGTCGTCGCGCACTCTGGCCCGCGATTGAAGGGACTCGCCGAATGTGATCCTACGCTTCCAATTATGCTAATTGTCGGTGAGAACGATTCTGCTTGCTCTCCGATGAATGCCGATGCCGATCAATATCGCCGAAATGGTAATACGGTCGAATACGTCAGTGTCCCGCGACTTGCACATGCATGGTCGGCCCGTCACAATAACCAAATGTGGCGATTCTTGTTCCGTCATGTTCGGCACAAAGAGGACATGGCAGAACCAAGCGATGCACGCCAAGCCCTCGATCGGCCGTTTTGACTTGCGTTGAGTCAATTGCTCGGGCTGGGTGATCGTATTCGTTCGTCCCTGGAGTTAATTATGCATACAACTTGCCCGACAAGTCATTACGATCTTAGCACAAGGAACCACTTGGGTATGCTTGCCGTCCTTATGGTTGCCAATCTATTCTTTGCGATGTTGTACTTCGTTCGGATTCCAATTGAATTTGATTTTCGTCAGGTTATCATTCAACTTCGGATCGAGGCTGTCTTGCGTGATAGGCTGCATGGGTGTGGTCTACAGGGTTTAGACTGATCGATATCAAGACAAGTTATAACGCCAGTATGTCATTTATGCCTAATTCTGACACTACAAAACACCGGGTGGTTTAAGACTATGCCGAATGAAATACGCCACTTTGATTTCTTGGGTCCGTGGTGGGCAACAGACGGTGACAGTGGGCCTTGGGAGCAACGTTTTCTGAATAAACTGCAGACTCAAGTCGGGCCCGAGCATGTCATGTACGGGTTGCCAGTGCGCATCGTTGGCAGTTACGGAGGCTCCCAAGCATTGCTCTTTGAGATTCTTGACGGCACTGGAAGGCTTGCTGTTATCGGTGTGACGTGGGAGAGTTTTGAGCATTCTTTCTCTCTTCTTGATACCACCATCTATCCAAACTTTGAGGCATTTAAGACCCAAAGGATGAGCCCAGATCATGAACAGTATCTGGCAAAGAAACCAGCCCATAAAATACTTATTGACGCCGCTGAAGAAGGCAACCTCGACCTGATTCGCAAAATGGTTGAAATGGGTGTGGACGTTGACGCGTTTGATTTTCCGACCGGCACCGCTTTAAGCGCTGCCGCTGAGAATAATCAGATCGAAACGGCAAAGCTTCTCATTGAACTGGGAGCTGACTTGGAAAAAACAGATGACTCTCCCATGCCGATGACGGCCTTGTTCAAAGCGGTCAGCGAAGGGCATTACGAGATGGCTCGTCTTCTTTTGGAAAACAAAGCCGACCCGAACGCAATGTTCCTTACTCGGTCGTCGAAACCAAGAAACTGCCTTGAGTTCTTGAAGAGCCGGAAATTGGAGAACACGCCGCTCTACAAACTGCTATTGAATCATGGGGCAGAGTTTCCAACGTACCGCAAGTTGGTCGAAAAATACCCCGAAAAGACCGCCTACATCGTTGAGGCAGTCGTTTCCGCACAGCACTTCGATGACGCCATCGAACTAACTACCTACTTGATTGAAAAACATCCAAATTCGACTCTGCATTACCAGAGAGGCGTTGCCTATGACATGACCAACAAACCCATGGCTGCTCTTTCCGACTTCGATGCTGCAATTGCCTTGAATGCTGCGAACTATCAGGCCCTCTACAGCCGGGCTCTCGTACAACGAAAACTAGGCCGATTGCAAGCTTGTGTCGCTGACCTTGAAGCCGCCGTTAATGTAAATCCGTCCGACTACATTTCCGTTAACGCGTTGGCCGGAACTCTTCTGCGATCCGAAAACGAGGCGACGCAAAACTGGGAACGTTCCGTCAATCTCGCTACCGAAGCATGCAAATTGTCTGATTGGAACGACGCAGTGTGTATCGCAACGCTGGCGGATGCATTTCGAAAAATCGGCAACGAAAGCGGGGCAGTCGAAATGGATCTAAAGGCTGCTGAACTACGAGAGCGTGAGGCTCTTCTGTAGTGCAAATGACGTTAAGCGAGGTTTGTGCGTATTTACACATTGGAGCGGAAGGCAAGAATGAACCTCTGGTGCAACAGAACCATTGGTCAGGTCGGTTTTAAATTGTCGCATCTAACGCCTTCTCACGGATGCGACACACTCACCCCTCCACCATCACCCTCTCCGCCCCAGCTGCTTTAGCAAAATCATCCTCGGTCACCAGCAAGTAACTTTGCTGGGCGATGCGTGGTGAGTTGCCAAGCCAGGAACAGACAACGTGAAGCGGGAACTCGCGTTGCAGTTCCGTTTGCCTGCTGGCTCGCATCGAATGAAACAATCGTGGCCAACCCGAGACGCCGGCGCGGCGCAGGAGGCGCGTCATCTCGCTGCGTAGGTTGGCATTCTTCCAACCCATCGCCGTGTTGGCGGCAGCTCGATACTGCGGGGCTGCGACCACGTACTCGCTCTTGTCGCCGAAGATCTCGAAGGCTTCGTCGAGGATCGGACGCAGCTCCGGGAAGATCGGACAACTGCGAATGCCACGACCCTCGTGATGCTCGACCTTCGGCTCGGGGATGCTCAGCGGCCTAATCGATCCCACTTGCTATTGCCGAA
>Ga0315901_10001378_pt1 | contig 35297 bp, 35 predicted proteins | sample LakEriMetagenome_10_FD_203761 | JGI IMG/M metagenome (GOLD analysis project Ga0315901, IMG submission 203761) | Freshwater fungal communities from buoy surface, Lake Erie, Ohio, United States - Buoy 2 MA116 | ecosystem: Environmental > Aquatic > Freshwater > Lake | place: USA: Lake Erie, Ohio...
CTCCTTGAATATTTTGAGGATTAACAGTAAGAGTACAAGTATAACGATTATCTACTCCAATAACATTTAAAACGTTTGATATAGATACTTTTATACATGGTGGTGGTAATGGTGCATTATATGACATCTTTTATAATATATTTATATTATATTATAAAAATAATTTATTTTTTATAAAATAGTTTGAGTATTTTTAAAATAAAAAAATATTTTATAGATATTTATTTTTATTGAGGATAAGCTAAATAAATAGTAGCTACACGAGTTTCTGTAGGTCCTGCTGGTAAATTTGCTATCGAAGCACAACCTAAATTTGTAGTTGTTGTATTTGTAAATGTTAATGTTCCTGAACCTGCTGTATCATAATCTACTCTACAAGCAGATTGATTAAATAAACCAACCATTCTTGCTTTTGTAGGATTTGAAGATGATGTAAAGTCTCTTCCCCAACTTACTATTGAATATGGATGTATAAATGATGTTGACAAATCTGTTATTGTTATTGTTGTGTTTGGAGAAGTAGCAAATGTAAAAGTTCCTGTATTTGAAACTAAACTATTTACAACTACTTTACTTAAATATGTAGAACCTTGGAAATATACGTCTATTACTCCTAGATTTGTTCCTGTTAAACCAACTGCACTAACTCCAATAGGTCCTTGAGGACCATCAGCTCCAGTAGGTCCAATATCACCTTGAGGACCAATACTACCGACACTACCAGTAGGACCAGCAACTCCTTGAGGTCCAATAGCTCCAGTAGGTCCAATTAAATAAGTTTCATCTGTAACATCTCCAGAATAAATCCATTCTGTAGGACATCCTGTAGGACCTGTATTACCAATACCACTTCCAGCATAAAGATATAATGCTCCTCCTGTAACTAATACAAATTCTCCAATATTACTTCCAGTTGGATTTGTAGAACATAAATTATTAAAACTATCAGTTGTTGAAAAAATTCTAAAACCTTGTCCTATTGAACCTTGAGGACCAATATCTCCTTGAGGACCATCTGTTCCTGTAGGACCGATATCTCCTTGATAACCTTGAGGACCAATACTTCCAATGCCACCAGTTGGACCGATATCTCCTTGAGGACCATCTGTTCCTGTAGGACCGATATCTCCTTGATAACCTTGAGGACCGATACTACCAGTACTTCCTTGAACTCCAGTAGGACCAATATCTCCTTGATAACCTTGAGGACCAATACTTCCAATACTTCCAGTAGGACCAATACTTCCTTGTGGTCCTTGAACTCCATCTATTCCAGTTGGACCAGCAACTCCTTGATAACCTTGAGGACCGATACTACCAGTACTTCCTTGAACTCCAGTAGGACCAATATCTCCTTGATAACCTTGAGGACCAATACTTCCAATACTTCCAGTAGGACCGATACTTCCTTGTGGTCCAATACTACCAGTAGGACCAGCAAATCCCTGCGGACCTTGTTCTCCTACACTACCAGTGCTACCTTGAACACCAGTAGGACCTATATCTCCTTGATAACCTTGAGGACCAATACTTCCAATACTTCCAGTAGGACCAATACTTCCAGTAGGACCAATACTTCCAGTAGGACCAGCAATTCCCTGAGATCCTTGAGGACCAATACTACCAGTACTACCCTGAACACCAGTAGGACCAATATTACCAATACTTCCAGTAGGGCCAATATTACCAATACTTCCAGTAGGACCAATATTACCTTGTGGTCCTTGAACTCCAATACTTCCAGTAGGACCAGCAAATCCTTGAGGACCTTGTGCTCCTACACTACCAGTACTTCCTTGAACTCCAGTAGGACCACCAATTCCTTGATAACCTTGAGGACCAATACTTCCAATACTTCCAGTAGGACCAGCAACTCCTTGTGAACCTTGAAGTCCAATACTTCCAGTAGGACCAACAACTCCTTGAGGACCTTGTGAACCTACACTACCAGTGCTACCTTGAACACCAGTTGGTCCAGCAATTCCTTGATAACCTTGAGGACCAATACTTCCAATACTTCCAGTAGGACCAGCAACTCCTTGTGGTCCTTGAGAACCAGTTGAACCTTTTGAACCAGTAGGACCAATTAAATAAGTTTCATCAGTGACATCTCCAGAATAAATCCATTCTGTAGGACATCCTGTAGGACCTGTATTACCAATACCACTTCCCGCATAAAGATATAATGCTCCTCCTGTAACTAATACAAATTCTCCAACATTACTTCCAGTTGGATTTGTAGAACATAAACTATTAAAATTATCAGTTGTTGCAAAAATTCTAAAACCTTGTCCTATTGAACCTTGAGAACCTTGAGAACCTACACTGCCAGTGCTACCTTGAACACCAGTTGGTCCAGCAATTCCTTGATAACCTTGTGAACCAATACTTCCAATGCTACCAGTAGGACCAATAAATCCTTGAGGACCTATACTACCAGTAGGACCAATATTACCTTGAACTCCAATACTTCCAGTTGGACCAATGCTACCAGTTGGACCGGCAATACCTTGAAAACCTTGTGAACCAATATCACCTTGTGATCCAGTACTTCCTCTTAAACCAGTAGGGCCAGCAACTCCTTGATAACCTTGAGACCCAATATCACCTTGCGGACCAATACTACCAGTACTTCCTCTTAATCCAGTCGGACCAGCAACACCTTGATAACCTTGTGAACCAATATCACCTTGTGGACCAGTAGAACCTAGAATACCTTGAGGACCTTGAGGGCCAACAGGACCTCCAGATGGACCAGTAGGGCCTTGAGGACCAGTACCACTACCGCCACCTCCTCCACTACCAAATCCTCCTCCTAAATCTTGCCAAGGAGTAACAACAGTATTTGATCTAAAAACTCCAAAGATTTCATTATTTTTAACATCATAAAAAGACATTCTATTATTTTATTGTAAAGATATTTTTTTTATATTTTCAAAAAAATATAAAAAACCTTTTAAAAATATTTTAAAATTTAATTATGTAATTCATTACAATATAAGGCTGTAAATTATTATGAGGCTGACTTCCGCCTGTTGTAGTTGTTGTAAAATCATGTGTATGAGCTCCTGCTGATGAAGTTGCTATATCTGATGGAGAAGTAGAATAACCTCCTCCTGAAGTTCTCCAATAAAATGAGTTATCTGTATCAGTTCCTCCATTTGTTCCAAATACATTATTAGCACCTCCTCCGATATTTTCAGCAAAATAAGCATCTTGATAATTATGAGTATGAGCTCCTGAAGAGTTTGTTGTTCCTGTATGTAAGTGAGATGGCATTTCTGAAACAGTTAAAGTATGAGTTTTTGCTCCTCCTGTTTCTGCTAAATTATCAAACTCTGTTTGTGAAGAATCAAGACCTACAGGAAAACGTCCTTTAAGATTTGGAACATTAAATGTTGATGATCCATCGCCAACTCCATATATAGTTCCGATAACATTAAATAAATTTGAATATAAAGTACGAGAATATGCTGAACCATCGCATAGGAAATATCCTACAGGAGCTGTAATACCTGCAAAAGCACTTACATTACCAACTGGAACCATTGAATATGGTGGAATATTATCTTGTAAAGAATTTTGATTAGTATTACTTCTGTATAAACTATAATTTGAAGAATTTATAACATCATAGAATGACATTTTTATTATTATATTTTTATAATAATAAGATAAAAAAATATTTATTTTAAAATTTAATTATAAAATTCATAACAATATATGGTTGTAAATTATTGTGAGGTTGATCACCTCCTGATGTAGTTGTTGTAAGTTCATGAATATGATCTAATTCTGTTGTTGTTGTAAAATCATGTGTATGAACTCCACTAGCATTAATAGAAATTCCTGTTACACTTGATGATGTTGTTTCTGTTGGTCTTGGACTATTTTCAGCAACATTATCTAAACCAGAAGCAGCTCCTTGTGAATTAACACCTAAATATGTATGAGTGTGTCCTGGATCAGTTACTCCATGGGTATGACTGCCTGCACTATCTGTTGTTCCAGTATGATAGTGTTCTCCAGCTGGATCTGTTGGACCAGAGTGTAAGTGAATTGGCATTTCAGAAAGAGTAAGAGTATGTTCAATTTCACCTCCAGTTTGACCTAAAGAACTAAATTCTGGGACAGAAGTATCCATGCATACAGGAGTATAACTTTTAAAGTTTGGAATATTAAAAGTTGAAGTTCCATTTCCAGCACCATAAGTAGTTCCAATAGCGTTAAATAAATCTGTATATAAATAACGAGATACAGCTCTACCATCACATAAGAAATATCCAGAAGGACCTGTATATCCAGCATACATAATAATTGAGCCAGCAGGAACTGCTAAAGGAGCTTTAAGATTATCTTGCCAAGAAGTACGGTTAACAATACCGTTAGCTACTCCAAAGTTAGGAAGATTAACAACTTCATTAAGTGTTGACATTTTATTTTAATTATATAAAATAAAATATTTTATTTTTTTTACATTTGTATTAATTGATTAAAAGATTGTCCATTAAATGTTGTATCATATTTTAATGTATATTGTTTTGTTGCCTTATATTTTATCTTAAATCCATTTGTAATTCTATTAAAAAACTCCCAATCATGAGCATATCCTCCCTCATTTCTATCTTTCCATAAACCATATTTTACACACAAATCCCATTTATGGATTACTGTTGATGTATCAATTCTTCCTTTTCTTGCTGGTTCTTCAAATAATAATTCTTTTCCATCTATTATCATTGATGAATATATTAATTCCAATTCTTTATCTCTTCTTATTTCTTCTACTAAATGTTCCAAATGATTATCTTTCCATTCATTATCATCATCTAAATATGCTACCCATTTAGTTGAAGCAATCATTTTTAATGCATAATTACGAGGCAAATGTCCTCCTGGACCTCCTTGTTTTACTAAATTATAATAACAAAATCTTTTATCTTTAGCATTTGGATACTCTAATATAAACTTATCTAATTGAGGACAATTATCTCCAACTACTATTATTTCATAATTTTGATATGTTTGACTAAAAATACTATCTAAACATCTCTTTAAATATTGTGGTCTATTATATGTTGGAACTATAATTGATATACAAGGATTATTCGAATCTTGATCTTTAGCATTAAATATATTTTCTAAAATTGGATAACGGAAAAAGTTAATTTCCCAATCTTTAGTTTGTCCAGCATTTCTATGGTATACATCATCAAATACATTTAACTCTTCTAATCTTTTATGAATATCTTCTTCATAATGATTTCTTAATTTATTTACAAGATGTTGTATTAAAGCATTTCTATGAAATGTAAAATTATCTCCTCCCTGATTTCTATACTGAACATAAAGAAGTTCTGGTATATGAACCCATCTAAATTTCATAAAAGTTCTTAATATTAAATCATAATCATCGGCTACTTGTAAATGATGATTATGTCCTTCCGTTAAGTGATAACTTTCTTTAGTCCAGCATCTAAAATGATTAGGAACGCCAATAATATGTCTTAAAGTGTGAGGATTTATTCTAGGAGTTTTACAAACATATTGAAAATAGTTTCCAAACCATTTTCTATAATAACTTCCAAACCCATATCCAAAGTGATCTCCATAATTAAATGGATACATTGTATCTTCATAACATTCTATAAAATCGCTATAAAAAAATCCCGCATCAGGATTTTTATTTCCAGCATCAACTAGTCTTTCAAAAGTTGTAGGAAGAATATCGTCATCGTGGTCTAGTTCAAATATATATCTTCCAGTAGCTAAATTTCCACAGAAAAGTTTATTTTTTCCAATACTACCATCATTTTTTTGTCTTCTATAAATTTGAATTCTATAATCTTCTTCGGCCATTTCAGTAAGAGTTTCCCAAGTATTTTTAGATTTACTATCATCAATAATAATCCATTCCCAATTCGTATAAGTTTGTGAAAGCAAACTTTGTAAAGGTCTAAAAATCTTTTTACCACTTTCATACGCAGGAGTTATAATACTAACTAATGGATTTGAAACTCTATAAGGATGTTTATAATAAGAACTATAAATACAATTTTCAATTTTATCAATACTAATATCGCTAAAATTATTAAAATGAAGCCATTTCTTTCTATATTCAAAAGGAATAAATTTCATAAAATTAACAAAATTATTTAAGAAATCTTGTTCACCTATAGTTATTAAGCATTTAGGAGAATATTTTGATAAAATTTTTCTAAAGTTTCTTATTTTATTTTCATGAATTTTATTCGAGACCTCGCTTCTTATATTTTTTAAATAAAAATGTAAAGTACAAAAGAAATCATGTTTAATAGAGCGTGTATTAAAATCATCTAAATGAATTAATAAAATAGGTATATGACAATTTACATTATATATTCCTTCAAAATTATTTGAAAATATAGATAAACCTTTTTCTTCTAAAATATCTAAATTATCATCTTGATGATAAAATATACCTTTCTCGAATAATAAAGTATTTAAATCTCTTGTTTTTTCCATTGTTAGTGCTTCACAAAATCCCCATGAAGGAGAATCATGAATTTTTGTATTTTCATTAAATTTTTCAATTGTATCTTTGTCTTCAAATTCTATAAGAGGATAAACTCCTTTTTCAACATAATCTTTATTAACTCTTATACAAGGGTTAAAAGTAAATAAAAAGTTAGGAATTGAATAAAAGTTAAAATAATTGTTATAACAAATTATATTAGGTTTAGTAAAATCTATTTTATTTTTATAATTAAAATTATCAGTATAAGTATGACATAAATATGGAATAGTTCTACTCCATCCATATTTATATTCTTCATTTTCGTTTCCATACGCTCTTAGTGATATGGTAGAAATATTTGATTTTTCACGAGATAAGATTTCTATACAACTTAATAACCAATCACAAGGAAAAGGATATTTACAAGGAGAAAAAATCCAATCATCTTCAATATGAAGAACATAATCGCAATCTTTTGATTTTTCATACAGTAAATTATTAGCTTTTGAAACTCCTAAATTTTCTTGAATAGATATAATTTCAAAAATAACATTATCTTTTTCAAAGAATAAATTATCCTTTTTTTTTAAAATATTTATTAAATTTTCTAAACTTCTACGGTAAGAAGGACTACAATTTTGAATTAAAATATAAATATTAGTTTTAAAACCGAATTGTGTATATTTAAAGAATTCTGTTAGAGTATAGAAAAGAGTAAAGTTATCATTATGAGAAAGAAAAGTAATACCTACTGAAAACTTTAGGTTTTCGACTAACATTTTTTATTAAATATAAATATATTTTTTTTAACCTTTAAATAGATATCTAGATATAGATAAATGAGTAATTTTTTTGATATTTTAATGTCTTCTGGTATAATGGAACAAATTGCAAATGTAGATACATTTTCTCTTATGAATTCAACAGGACCTCTTCCTGAACCAATTACAAATATGACAAATTCTTTAACAAATCTTTTTATTTCTTTTCATACAAATAATACCGGGCCCCGGATTAATGAAAATAATTCTGAAGACCCTATGTCTTCAGATGAAGATAGACTAAATAATATCTTACCTCAACTTCTTATAAATAATGAACAAGCTATTAACACAATAAATTCTTTAGGAAGTATATTATTTTCATCTTATACGAATCGTAATCCGGGTCCCTGGTCCGGTAATGAAAATAATTCTGAAGATGATGATGAAAAAAATAATTTTCCTGAAGTAGAAATGGGAAATGAAGAAGACATTGGGTCTGATAATATAATAAATTCTTTAAATAATATGTTATTTTCTGGTTTATATCATAATGGAAGTTCTATTCAATTTAATCATAATCGCCAACCTGCTAGATTTGGATTAAGTAGATATTTAAGCACTGAGAGAATTTTAAATAGTAGAAGATATGAAGAAAATGATTATGAAACAGCAGAAATTATATTTTTTGAGTTAAGAGATGAATGGAAACAAATAAACAATATAACAGAAACATTTTTTATAGATACACATAGAAATGTTAATATAGCTTTAAAAAATATGTTATTAGATTTTTATAATAATGGAAATTCAGATGATGAAAGATTTCCAAATCTTCAAGAATTTATAGAAAAAATTATTAGTTCTAAATGTATTTGTTTAGGAGACTACAATGAAGAACATGTAAAAAAACTTTTAGAATATTATTGTATGTTTTATGGAAGATATCCTCATTGTAATGAAGTTCCATATATTCTTGAATTTTATTTAATTCAAAAAAGATTTCCTAAAGAAGATGAATTAGAAGATCATATTTATCGTTCTATTCAATTTAATTTAAATCCAGAAGAATATCATCAAAATGATAAAGAATTTATTCCAACAGTTGGTATAGATAAACTTCCTATTTTTAAATATAATGAGAATGATCCTTTATATAAAGAAATACAACAATATGAAATAAAAACTTGTGCTATTTGTCAAGAAGATTTTTCTGAAAATCAAAATGTTATAAAATTAACTCCTTGTAATCATTTATTTCATTCTACTAATTCAGACTGTTTAGAAAATGCTAGTATAAGAAACTGGCTTGAAAAATATAATCATTGTCCTTTATGCAAACAAAAAATTAAAGTTAATTAATTCTTTTTTAATATTAAAAAATATTAAAAAAACATTTTAAATCTTCTCTCCTATTTGGAATAATGAAATTGCTTTTCTTACATATGTAATATATGTTTGTACATCTATAATTCCTTGATCTACATATTCTTTTCTTAATTCTTCATATAATTTTTCAATATCTTTACCCATTAATCTATTAAATTCTATTTCTGGATCTTCTTGCTTATTCATTAATAAATCTTCATCTATATACTCTTCTTCTCCTTTAATTTCTTTTAATGTTTCGATCTTCTTCTTTTCCTTCTTTTTTATATCATCAGAAGAACCTATAACTTCATAAATAGCATCTTGTTCTTCATCTGATTTTAATGAAATAGCTTTTTGCAATCTTGCAAAAACACAACTCTTTATTTCTTCTTCTACTGGCATAGTCATTTCTACATCATATGAACTAAAAATATTAACTAAACGATATATATGTCCTGTTGTACAAGTATCACTCATTTCAGATAATTCTTCACACATGCGTTTTAATAACTCATCTTTAAATGGATGCACTTGAATATAAAGATATGCTTTAATGAGAAGTTGAAGAAGAGAAATATTAAATGAAGAGTAGAGAGTATTATCAAGAATAAATCTTGTAATAGCGTGTTTAATACGAGTTTTATTTTCATCGCTAAAACAAAAATCAGTTGCATGATTTTCAATGTTAGTTATAAATGTTTGTAAAAATTTAGAATAAGCATCTTCATCTTCCATATTAGGAACTTTAGTTTCAAAGTTCATATCAATAAGTTTTTCAATAAAAGGATTAATACTTTTATCAACATCTATATGATGAATATTTTGAGCATTATTATAAAATGTTTTAATAGATTTACCATCAAACGAAACACTTTCTAATAATTGTTTTCCAATCAATTTATATTCATCATTATTAACTCCTAAGAAAAAATCAGCAATATCAGCAATAGCGTTTTGAGTAAGTTCTCTATTTTTAGTCAGATTATAAACAATAGATAAATGGTTATTCTCTAATTTATTAATATTATGAAGCATTTGACAAGTATAAATATAGTATTTATAGTCAGAAAGTTCAAGAGATAAAAATTCTTCAAAAATAGAAGATTTAAAATCGATATTAATAGATAGAGATTTGTTAATACTTTGAAGAAGTTTATATCTAAATTCTTCATTTAAAGTTTTATTATTAAAAACAATTTTAGCAATATTTATTAAACGAGATAAAATAATATCTATATCTTCTTTATTTTCTTCTGGAGATTCAAGAATTTTTTTAAAAATATCCCAGAAAAAAGTTGTTGAAACTTGATTAGTAGTATGATATTCAGAATTTTCATTACTAATTTGTTCAAGAATATTAGTATATAAATTTATAAGAAAACAAGTATTATCTTTAACAGAAATATTTTCTTTTGGAGTTTCAAAAGATTGAATAGCCATAATTCTTAAAGGAAAAGGAATATTTTTATTATTACAAATTTCTATTAAAAGATTTTTAATACTTGTAATAGATATGTTTGAATCAATGTATTGAGATACAAGATTAGAAACGCATTCAGTAAGAAGAAGATAATCTCTTTTATTAAATTCTTCAATTAAAATTTCTCGATGAACTGATGTATTATTTGTATCATTAAAAGATTCTACTAGTTCATAATCATAAACATTTTTTAAAGAATTTCTAAATTCTGTATAATCAAATATTTTATCATTTGAATCATCATTAGAATTAAGTAATGAAGATATTAAAGTTTTATTTTTATTCATTTTTAATAAAAACTAATTAGTTTTTTAAGTAGGAATTATAAATCTAAACTGTTTAAAAATATTTCAATAATTTAAAAATATTATATTTTTTTATTATAATAAAAAATGAAACGATATATAGATATTGATTCTGGTCGTAGAAATCGCTTCGCTTATCCTAAAGTAGGCGATTTTGTAGTTGATGTTAATGGTAGAAATAATAATACTCCAACATCTTCCGTAGATCCTATTATTCTTGCCTTTCCATACGAAACAAATCAGCTTTCAGGTGGTTCTACTATAACACAAATTGCTCTTTCAGTTACATCAAGTAATATTGTTAATTTTTATAGAAATAGTTATATTGAAATTAATGGTAATTATCGTAGAATTATTTCTTATGATAATACTATTCAGCTAGCTGTTGTATCGCCTGCTTTTCCTGTAGCATATCCAGCTCTTACAAGATATTCCATTAGAAAACAACTTCCTCTTGAACTTGCTCCTGCTGTATTTCAAGAAGCACTTCCTGTAAATACAGCAACTAATATATTTACACCTGGTCCTTTAGCTCTTGCTAAAGCTGGACCTACTGGGTTAGGATTACAAGATTTATATGTTTTTGTTGCTGGATTGACACCGCCTACTTCTTATCAATGGGGTAGATTAGATAGAATTTTAGCAGGAGGTATTTGGACTGGTAGTTATAGAGTTCTTCCTACAAATCCTGGAGGAATATATCCAGCTTTGTTAGCAGGTGCAACTTATGAAATTATGAGATTTTCATATGAGAATGTTGTCCCCCTTAGATATTTGGGAACAGAAAACATTAATAATCCTACTGCTGAAACTGTAAGACTTGTTAATATTGTTGTTCCTAATAACAAAATTACTCCTTCTTATGGTACATTACAAAATTGGCCATATTTATATGTTTCTATATATAGTGAAAAAGGAAGTACATATGCTAACCAAGTTATAATTAGTAATAATCCTGCTTCAAACAGATGTTTATTCAAAGTTCCTGTATCATTCTTGCCAAATACATCTTGGCTAACACTTTCATTATCAGCAATGAATCAAAATATAACATTTAGAGAAAATGATGCTTTACATATAACTATATTTTTACCAAATGGTGATGTTTTAGATTTTGAACCATTTAATCAATTTACTTTCTTCCAAGGGTTTGGATATCCTATAGAATCTGATCCTAGCACACAAGTAAATGTAACTCTTGAAATATCTCGTGATAATGTTAAGAAAAATTAAAACAATTAATTAATTTAATATTAAAAATTAATTAATTTATCTTCTCTTACGATATGATCTTTTATTTCTGGTTCTACGTTTAGTACCGCTTGATCCTCTTCTGCGAGAAGATTTTGATTTACGTTTATTTGAATATTTATGTTTTCTAGATTTAATTCTTTGAGAAACAGTTTCTAATTTCTTATCAACCATTTCAGAAATTTTTTCTTCTGCTTGTTTTTGTATTTCTTGAGTTTTTTCCTCGGCTAATTTTTTAAGTTCTTGAGTTTTCTCAGTTATCTTTTGTTCAGCTTTTTCTTTTGCTTCTTTTATCTTTTGTTCAGCTTGTTTTTGAGCCTCTTCAGCTAATTGTTTAGCTTTCTTTTCAGCTTCTTCTTTTGCTTTTAATGCTTCTTTTTTAACTTGCTCAGCTAACTGTTTTGCTTGTTTTTCAGCTTCTTCTTTTGCCTTCAAAGCTTGTTCTTTAGCTTTTTCAGCTAACTGTTTTGCTTGTTTTTCAGCTTCTTTTTTAGCTTCATCAAAAGCTTTCTTGGCTTGTTCTTGAGCCATTTGTTTAGCTTTATCTGCTAAACCGGATAATATACCCATTTTAGGAGAATATTTAAGTTTTTTAGTTCTTGAACGATATTTAAGTTTAGGAGAACGGATAGACATTTTGTATTTTCTGCTGTGAGAAAGCTTTGCAAAACTTTTTTTACAAAGACCTCTATTTCTTGAACAACTTGGCATTTTATAAATAGTAAAGAAAAAATACTAAAAATTTATAAATAATTTAAATAAATTGTTTATAAATTTAATATAAAAAATGAGTAACGAAGATAAAATAAATGAACTTCAAAAACAAATTGATAATCTTATAATTCAAAAAAATAATCTTGAAAATGAAATTTTTAAATCTAAACTTATTGAAACTGAACATAAAGCAAAAGCAAAATTATATGACTTTATAAATGAAAGAAATATTTTCTTTAAAAATAAAATTAATTTTGTTTTATCTTTTCTTTCTTTTCTTGGTAAAGATAGTTGTGTATATGGAAGTTTTGTAAGAAAATTATTTGATTATTCTCTTCGCTTTAATAAACTTAGAAATATTAATACTGGAAACTTTGAAAATAGTGATATAAATATAATTTTTATGAACTCAACATACACAGATAAAGTAAAAGTTATTTCAGATTTTTATAATACTATTCATTATCTTGAGTGTCTTCAATTGATAAATTTGAAAAAAAATAATAATTCAAATATTATTAGAGAACAATTGCCTTTATTTTTTAATGGATATAATTTACGTTCAAAAAAAGAAATTCCAACTTATGATAATAATAATAAATTAATTCCTAGATTTTTACTAGAGTTTCATAAACATATTGAAAATAATAAATACGACGTAATTCGTATTAACATAATTTGTTGGAGACCATATTCTCATCCAGAATTTTCTGTAAATAATTTTTGTATGAATAGTAGTGGAATATTTACAAAAAATTCTTTAAAAGATACTAGTTTTATTGATTATCTTTCAAATATATCAAATAGTGAAACAACTTTTAATTCAAATCTTAAAGACTTACAAGATCTTGCTTTTCCTATTGATTACATAGTTCCTCATCATATAAAATTAACATTTTTAAACAAAATATATAAAAACTTATCTTATTCTCTTGTTAAAATGATTGAAAATGATTTTGATATTAAAGGTCTTAAACCAAATATTCAGATTGAAAATAAAGATGATTGTATTTTTACAGGATGTGTTGTTCCATATCCTACTATTGAACTAGAATGCAATCATAAAATTAGTATAATGGCTTATAAAGGATTTATTAATAATCAAATAGATGAATTTACAGAGTCAATTAGATGCCCATATTGTAGAAAAGATTTAAAGTTAAAGTTTATATATGAACCACCAACTTCTTTAGCAGAATTAAAAAATAAAAATATAAATTTTAGTTTAACACCGAATCCTAACTTTAGACAAATAATAAAAACAGATTTTATAAGCAAAGATTCATATGATAATTTATAGCACTCATAAACTGATTTTTTTTAAATTATATAACTATAGTTTATAAAATGGATATAGCAAAAGTTTCAGAAATAGAAATTCTTACAGATACTAGTATTGAAATATTATCAATGACTGACAGAGAATTCTTATCAGAAGAAGATATTACAGAACTTTATGTATTATGTGATAAACTTTTAGCAGTTGAAGGACCAGAATATGTTCAAGATAAAAAGAACTATTATATTGATTATATTTCAAAGAATATAAGTGGATATATAAGTTTTATAAAGAATGATAAAATGTTAATACTTCTTAGTGAGTGTTATGGAATTAAAGTTAAAGAGGAAGCAATTCAAGAATTTAATGAGTATATTAAAGAAATGTATAATGAAAGTTCTACATATGAGACTTTTTTAGCATTTGTTGATTGTCTAAGTATATTAAATACGAATAATGAAGATAATTTTGTAAATTATTTGTCAAGATATAAACAAGAAATAAATCAAATTAAAAGTTTTATTGAGAAATCTTCTCTTTAAAAATAAAACAAATTAAAGTGAAAAATAAATTTAATATTAAATTTATTTTTCTTTATTAATATATAAATGAAACTAATCCCTATTATTTTTATTGTTATTCTAATATATATATTATTGAATAGTAGTACTATTCAAAAATTCTCTTTTTTATCTCAAAATAAACCTTATTTTTTATCTAAAAAAGAAACTATTGATTTTTTTATAAAAGATTCTGATGATTATATTAAAAAACTTACAAACTATGACTTAATGAGTTTAAATGCTACTTCAAAAGATAATTATTTACAAAAAAGTATTAATGTAGCTGATGATTTTTCTGATAAAGAAAAAAGAATGCTTACAGAAGCTTCTAAAAAAGCAGATGATTATTTTTTAGAAATGAAAGATATACCTTATATAGATAAATATAAGTTAGCAAATATGGAATGGAATTTTTCAAAAACTTTAAAAAGAGATTACGAGGCAGGTTATCCTCATACAAGAGAAAATATTATATTTTTACCAGAAGAAATTTTGAAGATTCCTATGAAAGATCTTATAAGAACTCTTATACATGAAAAAGTACATGTTTATGAAAGATTATATCACAATGATTTTATAAAATGGACTGAATATAATGGTTATAAACAATACAAAGATTTTGAAGATTATTCTATGAGAAGAAGTAATCCAGATTTAGATGGTATTGTATATTTAGATAAGACCGGTAAAGAAACTTTAGCAATGTTTAATACTTTAACTCCTAAAAGTATAGATGAAGCATCATATCCTCAACCTGGAAAATATGGATATATGAGTGAGAGTCCTATAGAAACACTTGCGTATTTTATAGATTTTAATTATGCTGGTGAAAAATTTCCATATAATTATTTAGTAGAGGATACTATAAAATATCAAAAAGAAAATACTCAAAGACTCTAATTCTTACTTAATAATAATTTAATAGCTTTCCTAAGAGCTTCTTCTCTTGTTATTTTATTTTCTGTTTGTTTTATTTCTTCTGGAGGAACTATATCTTCTTTATCAGTTTGAATAATTGTTAAACAATTAAATCTCTGATTCATACCTGCTACTCTTTGTTGATTTATCTCTGATTCCTTCTTTAAATAATATAGTAAATTATTATAATCTATATCATTTTCTTCTGCTTGAATAGCTTTAAGACATGCTTCTTTTCCTTCCTTATATTTTTGAGCATAAAAAGCAATTTGACCAAGAGTATGCCAGCGTTTATAAGTATAACATCTACGATCAACGAAAAGAATTTGATTTTGTGGATAAACTAATTTACAAGCCATTGAGGCATATGTATAAGCTAGTAAATAACTATTTTTCTTTTCACCATTATGCATATTATCTTTATAATATTCAGCAATTTTTACAAGAGGTTCTGCTCTTTGAGAATGTTCAAATGCTCTTAAAAACCAACCAAGACTTTCTTCCCAAGGATGTTTTAATTCCTTAGATATTTCTCCAAGACGATAATATGCATGATAAATTTCTTCAATAAAACCTACTTGTTTAATTCTTAGATTATAATATTTATAAGCATCGTGTAAATTTCCAAGACATCCACATGTTTGTGCTAAATAAAAAAGTGTTCTTGGATCTTTTGGATTTTTAAGATACTCATTATAAAGCATTTCCTTATCTCTAAAGAAACGTTTAAAAGATTTATCATCATCTTTTGTTCTATCTTGGAAAAGAATAACATTTTCTAATCTTTCTGTATCTCTTCCTGGCTGAGGACCTCCTTTATTTTCTAAATCTTCACACATTAAATACTCATGAACAACAGCTCTGTATCTCCATCTTTTATGCGATTTAACCATTCTAATATTAAAATAACTATCAAAGTTATTACCAGACCACCATTTTTGTTTAAGATAAAAACCATGCGCAGGACCTTGATATGTATGAACAAAGCGCATTAATTCATCTGCATTTTGAAGCTCATCGTTACAATCAAGGAAAAGTAAATAACGTTCTTCTGGTTTTTTAGTAATAGGATCAATAAGAACTTCATCAGCAAAATTAAGATTAACATTTCTACTAACCATAAAATTAACGAATGGCTCTTCTTTTAAGTGAAGAGTGATATTATTTTTTTTACAATAATCTTTACAAATTTGAATAGTAGAATCAGTTGAACCAGTATCTAAAATAATAAAAGTATCAGTATAATCTTTAACGCTGTCAAATGAAACAGTAATACGTTTTTCTTCATTCTTAATCATCATAACAAGAGCCATCAGTTTTTTATTAATAGTTCCATCATATTTTTTAGGAATAGATTTGTTTAAAAAATCAGGAGGAAGATTATTAGAATTACCTGGTCCGTAACCAGGATTAACTGATTTGATGTCATTTTTATTAGATTGTTTATTATCAGACAAAACTTTTGACTCAGAAGAAACTGAGTTGGTCAAAGACGCAATATTCTTATTATTTTTATTTTTTCCCATTTTATAAGATAAATTATTCTTTTAAAGGATTAGAAATATTATTAAAAAATAATAAAAATGTCTAAAGAGAAAAAAAATGAAAAAGTTAGAAAATTAAAAGATGTTGTTTATCCTATCTTTCAAGAATGTTCAAAACACATGAAAGATGATTTTTGGATTAAATTATTTGATGATTTATCTCGCTCTAAATGTCCTAAAGGAATTATGATTTATAACGGTGTTATATCATCTTCTTATAAAAGAAATGGATTTAGTTATAGCTTTATTGATAGTAAAGATCCACTGAAACTATCAAATGATATACAAGAACAATTAAAAAAGTATGCTTGTATATATTCAAATAAAGATATAGTAAATAAAGAGAGTGATTTATCAAATGCTAATAATGAATATGTGAATGCTAAACATGCAGATAATTGGAAAAAGATTAAATCTAAAAAGATGAAAGAAAATCTTATTACAAATTATTGTTTAGAAATGAAAAAGAAATATAAATTATCATATAGTAAAATTAGAATTTTATACACTCTTATAAAAGATAGCTTATATTTATATAAGACTCATAAATCAGATGATATAGTTATGAAAAATGGAAAAATTGATTTTATAAAAGATATTGAATTTGAAAAAAATATAGAATGTTTTATAAACACAAGAGATATACAAGATGATATTATACAAAAAAATAAAAAAATAAAAGATAATATTTTAGATTTAAAATGGAAAAATTATCTTTCTATTATTATAAAAGAAATTGTTAAAAATTATACAGATACTAATTAACTGATTTTTTTATCATTTTAACTTATAAAAAGTATATTAATAAAAACTTATGAGCGAAATTGTTATTGAAGATTATAGCGAAAAAGCTATTGCTATTTTTGGTGATACTAAATCTATTAAAGATAAACTTCTTGAATTAAAAGGAAAATTTAATCCTTCTCTTCGTGGTAATGGAGATGAAAAAAGAGCTGGATGGATTTTTCCAAAAACTAAAAAAGATGATATTAAAAAACTTTTAGAAGAATATAAAAATAATCCCTCTAGCATTGAATCATCTGTTAAAGCACCGCATGTTTTTGAAAATAAAAAAATTAAAAAGGATGATGAATTTTCTTTTACTAAAGAAATGTATCTTGCTTTATTAACAAGAATTGAAAAACAAGAAACTGAATTATTATTATGTAAAAAAATTATTGATAAATTTACAAACAATGGAGATTTTGGGTTTGCTACTGAAGTTAAAAAACCTACAAATACTCTTCTTACAACTATAATTAAACCTAATCAAGTTAAAAAAATAGGTAAAAATGATAGCGATGAAGAAGTAAGTGATGTAAGTGAATCTTCTGATGATGAAGAAGAAATTAAAAAACCAATGAAAAATTTATTAGTTTTAAATAAAAGACGCTAGATCTTTAGTCTAAGACCCAAGGTCTTTAGAAAAAGTAAATTAATTATAAGTACAAAACTTATAATTAATTCAATTATTTTCCTTTAGTCAAAGACCCTTTGTCTTTAGCAATTTATTAATATGATATGATAAACATTGTGTTATAACATCTGATAAATCATCTTTTTTACTTTTATTTTCTATAAATATATAATTATATGTTTCTTCATCATCTCTTCTTATAAGAATTTGACTAGCTTTTTCAGTTGACCATTTTTTTCTAAATGATTTATCCATTTTTACTTTTTTACCATTTTCATCAGTTGATGATAAAGGAGCTCCTAAAACTCTTGTTTTATTTTTAGAAGGATATAAAATTATCTTTTTAAAATTTCTAAATTGTATTAAAAACCAACTATGTACATGATTCATAATTGTAGTGGCCATTGGATTTCTTCCTAATTGTTTCTCCATTATAATGACATCTACATCATCAAATATATGTTTATTAAAATGTAAATCATCAAGATAATTATATATATTAAGAAAAACTTTTCCTGTAAAAATATCTTTTCTTTCCCCAAAATCTTTCTTTTCTATATATTGACACTGACCGCACATTGATACCTTTAAAATATATTCTTCAAAATCATCTGTTGCTTCTCCTGTTCTTGTATATTGAGATTTAGGAATAGAAATACTTTTTGATTTATTTGAATCAAAATATTCTTTGTAGAGAGAAAATGTTTTAAGACCTATATCAATACTTATAATACTAATCATTTTTTTCCTCCGCAGGCTGGAAAACTTTTTTTTCCTCCAAACTTCTATCTAATATTTAAGTTTATTTTTTTAAATTAATTATAGAAAAGTATTGTTAAAATAAATAATAAAACAAGTTAAACCAATAAATCACATAAAATAAATAAATAGAAAATGTCAAAAAAATATAATTATATTTTTAAAGCAAAAACTCGTGAAGCTTTTGTTGTAAAAATACTTGGAGAGTTATTAAATAATACTCTTAGTATGTCACCTTTCCGTATTAACGAGAAGGGTATTTTCTTATTACAATCTGATGGAAAAAATCATCAAATGATAGATATTGCTCTTTACCGTGATAAATTTAATGATTATGTATGTTCTAGACCTATAAATTTTAATGTTAATAGTAGCCATCTTTACAGAATGTTAAAAAATATTAGAAAGAAAGATGGAATTACTCTTTTTATAACAGAACCTGAAAAACCATCTGATCCATTAAAACTTGGTATTTGTGTTGAAAATGATGAAAATAATAAAGTTGTTACTTATATTCGTATTACTCCTACTCAACTTACTACAATTGATAAACCTGAAGAATATGAAAACCCTATTATAATGACTAGTAAAGAATTTCAAAAAATGAAAACTCTTCATAATCTATCTCAAGTTATGACTGTTAGTTATAAACCTCAGTATATTAATTTTTTCTGTGATGCAGGTGAGTTATATAGTCGCAGTGTTTCTATTGGTAATAACAGTTCAGAAGATGATACTAAAAATGAGAAACAATATAAGCAAGAATATTATACTTCATATGTTACAAGTTTAACAAAATGTGCTGGTCAATCTGGAATAGTTCAAGTTTATGTTCATGAAGATTGTGGTATGAAAATTAAAATGAATGCTGGTAATATTGGAGATATAACTATTTATATCAAGAGTAAAGAAATGATTGATGCTGAAGAAAATATGAATAGACCTTTAGATGAGAACGAAGATGATGAGTATGATGAAGGAGTATATGTTTCTCGTCAACAAGAAGAAAAATTTAATTATATTTCAGAGTTAAATGACAATGAAAATGATAATGAGTTATCTTCAAATTTAAATAGCATGAATATGCAAGAAAATTTAAAAGTTAAGAGAGTAAAAAAGTTAAATTAAATTCAAATTTATTTTTATTAATAAAAAAATAAATTTGTTACAAGATTGATTAAAACATATCTCTCTCAAAAGCTTTATTATACAATGAAATACGAATTGCATGAGTTATTGAATCAGACTTCTTTGTATAATAATTACTTGAATGAACAAACCGTGACTCTGGCTTTACATAACCATTGCTGTTTGTATCATCAGATGAACTAAGAGAAGAAAGATCAGTCTTCTTCTTCTTACTCTTCTTAACATCGTCCTTTGTAATATTATTTAAAATATCATCAACTGGTTGAAGAGGATCAGATGATTGTACAGGTTGAGAAGTTTTTTGCTTAAAAACAGGAGTTGGAGGATATAATTGTGTTTTTAAAGCATCAAGCTTGTCAGCGTAACGTTCTTGAAGAATAGGATCTCTTGAGATAGCTTCGAAGTTAGCGCGATGAAAGTCGCGAAGTTTTTCAGAACCAACAGGATGAACTCGGAAGTTCGGCATTTTATAAAGATTTCTTATAGTATATAAATATAATTATTTAAATAAAATATAAAAAATATTTAATTTTGTCTTTTAATTTTTACATCAAAAGTTAATTGTTCTTTTCCACGAAGTGCTTCTGAAATTTCTGTCAATACTTCGTGTGTATTTCTTATTCCATTTTGTATAAGAATTTCTTCTATATCTTGATTTCTTTCATCTTTTGTTTTTCTTTGACGTGTTTTTCTTTCTTTTGCTAACACTACCAAATCTTGATATTTAATTCCTGGTTGATCATTTTGATATAAATACTGTTTAATACTTATTTTTAACTGTTTCTCTTTTTCAGTAAGAAGCTTTAATTCTTCTTTCTTTCTCTTTATTTCAATTTCTATTTCTCGTAACTCTTTCATATTTGCTTGAATTTGTTGCGCTGACATCTTATTAATATAAATAAACTAATTTTTATATTAATATATAAAAAAATTTTTTAAAAAAAAATTTTATCATACAAACTTAAAGAAACTTTATTTAGTCAAAGACAATAGATATTTATTACATTCTTATATATCCTGCTGGAGCTACAGGAGGTGGTATTGGAGTTTGTGGAGTAAATTCAGAATAAGCACCATATTCTTTTGTATAATCTAAATCGCCATTAGCATTAATACAAATTGATGCTGGATTTGAACCTTTACCTACACATAATAAATCCTTAACACCATCAGATTGTGGTTGTAAATACCAACCATTACCAACATTAAACTTATTAAAATTATAACTATTTCTTAAAGTATTTTCATGGAAATTAAGCATATTAGATTCTAATCCATTTAATGATGCTTGTGTAGCATAAGTAGATGAAATACTAGTTGCTAAAGCACTTAATGCTGCTTGTGTAGCATAAATAGATTCTATATTAGTATTTAAATTGTCTAAATCTGTTTGAGTAGCGAGATCTGTTGGAATACCATTTTTCCAATTATCTAGAGCATCAATAGCATTGTTAATTTCAGTTATTTGTCCAGTTGTTGCTGTAGATCCTTCTAATGATACTATTCTGTTAGTTAAATTATCTAAAATAGCAATTGGTTCATTTGTATTGGCATCTATAAATGCTTGAAGATTATTTCCAGCAATAATTTGAAGAACTTGTGTTTGTTTTCCGTTCTCATCTTCAAGAGCTACAACTCTGCCTTCGTAACTCTTTGCGGCGTATGTTTGCGAGTATTGAGTATTTGCTGATGAGGTATTACCCATTTTATATTATAATTTAATATAAATAGAGAAAAAAAATTTTTTTATATATTTTTTAAACACATAAAAAAATTAAGATTTAAATAATTCATTTCTTAAAATAAATAAGAAATGGATCAAAACACAGAATCAACTTTTAGAGCAGCTGATAGAGAGATTGCTAATAATTCTGGAACTACTAATATTCCTCAATGTATTAAAGATCTTCCTACACCTGATCCTTCTCGCTCTTCTTTAACCGAATCTCAACTTTCTGAAGAGATGTCTCGTCTTCAACACAAGGAATTTACAAAGCTTGAATTCCCTCGTGTTCGTCGTTTTAATGTAGATCCAGCAATTCCTCATCAAAAATTTGGTTTAATTTCTTTTATTCCTTCTAAGAACGCTTGTCCTGATAATGATGGTTGTTACGGTGTTATTAAACTTCGTGGTAATTTTTCAACTGAACAAGAGGCTGATAAGTGGAGTGAAAGATTAATTCGTGATTTTGATAACTTTGCTGAGATTGATTATGCTTTTGTTGGAAACTACTTTCCTTTGATGGATAGTAATGAGATTTATACACGTTCAACACGCGAGATTGATATTCGTAAGCTTGTAAATGATACAGTAAAGGATGCAACAAGACAAAAAGAAATGGAAGAACAAAAACAAATTAAAGAAATTGAAGAAAGACAACGCAAACTTCTTGATCGTTCCAACGAAGAAGAAAAAGATAAGTCTTATGATGACTTGGATTATTATGTTCAAATTCGTGTTAAGAAAGCAAATGCTTTATATGTTATCGACGAGGCTGAAAAGAAGATGAAGGAGGCTCAGGCAGTTGTTGATAAAGTTAAGGTAGAGATTGAGGAGTTAGATGCTAAACATCCAACATACAATAATGAGTTTTTATCAAAGTATGAGGCAGCAATTAAGGCAACAGGTGGAAATATTTCTAATAATCCAATTATTGGTTTTATGAATCGATAAATTGATTTTTAATAAATAGTTTAAAGAACTTTATACATAATATTATATATAAAGTTAGAAGGAAATATTCTATTTCTGACCTGAAGAAATGAGTTTAAGTTTTGTAACAAAACCAACAGAAGAAGAAAAAAAGATTAGAAAATTAAAATATAATATATTTGTAAATGGAAAAGTAAACAGTGAAGGAACAGGAACCTTTGAAACCGGAAGTTGGGCTTTTTTAGTAGTCGATATAAATGAGAATAAAACAGTTATAGATGCAAAAGAAGAAAATACAAATGAATTAAGAATTGAATTAACTGGTATTATAGAATCTTTAAAATGGATATCAAATCATACTGAACAAAAATACAAAAAATTTGTTCAAATTACATTACATACATCTTCAATTTATTGTTATAACTTATTAAATGAATGGATTGAACTTTGGACTAAAGATGAAACAATTTCTCAAAGACCAAACTCAGATTTATTACAACAAGTATATAAATATAAAAAAGTAATGAATATAACACCTAAATTAACATATAAAGTAAGTAACGAACATGCTTGGCTAGTTGATAGAAAGGTTAATGAAAAATTAAATCTACATATTTAAAAAAATAACATATTAATATAATATTTTGGAAGATGAAAGATTTTCCATCAAAATTAACTCCACAAAATATAACAAATTTTTTAAAATATAAACAAAATAGAGATATATGTCGTCTTAAACAAAAAATTTATGAGTTTATGCTAACTTCTGATTTTGTAAATAATAAAAATAGAGGATTTGAACTTCAAGAATTTGGTAGAATGCCTGATGTTTTAAATTATGTAATTGAATCATTAAAAACCCTTGGATGGGAAACTGAAATTGCTCTTCACGGAACATTTCTTTTTATTTATCCTCCAGGCGAGAAACCTAAAATGCTTAAAAATTTATTTGAAGATTTTTAAAATATTAATTTTTTATTTATGGAGGATCCATCGTCCTCCTTAAAAATTAATATTTTTTTAAAAAGGAGATACTGTGTTAAGATATCCATCTCCCCATACTTTACTTTTTTGAAACTCTTCATTTATATATATTTGAGGAATAGTGTAAATAAAATTATTTGTTGTATAATATTCAACTGCTGAATTATTTATTATTTCTAAAATTCCTTTCTTTATACTTTCAACTTCTTTTTCAGAACGTTTATAAATAGGAACAAGACAAATACAATCTTTAATATATCCTTGTTTTGGTTTATTTAAAAACATAATACGTAAATATTTTCTTGGATTTTTAACAATATTATCTTTATTTTCTACAAGTGTTAATATATCATTATAATAATAATCTATTTTTTGTAGATCTTCTTCAACCATAAATACAACTTTCTTATCATTGTCAAGTGATGATTTTAATAGAATATTTGATAAATCTTTAATTTCATAGATATCCCAATCTAATTTATCTTTAAATGATAAAGATGAAAAATCTTTTTGAACATCTGTATCTGCACCATTACTTGTTTGAAAACAATTTGCTTCAACAAGCATTGGATTTGAATACATAATTCTTTGTTTTATAGACTTATCCATTGGACTCTTAAACATAACCCAATCGACAGCATTATACATTCCATATTTTTCAACATGTTTTAACATATTTCTTGCTCCATCTCTAGATATTATATAACAAGCAGTGCTTCCCATATTTTCTTTCATTGAACGCTCAACGCTCCATTCTTCAGCAATTGGTATTTTTGTTTTTAGATATAAATTTATATTATTATATTGAGGATAAGGATTATAATGTAAAAACATAATTTCAAATTGATTTTTATATTTGTTTATAAGATACATAAGTTTATTTCTAAAATCTTTTGTAAGTTTAGCATCATCTTCAAGAACAATCATATAAGATTGTGTTTGTTCTTGTAAGAATTTTTTCCATAAATATATATGACTCATAGCACATCCAACAATTCCTCTTCTATAATTATAATCTCCAGATTTAAAAGCTTTTTGAATTTTATGAGAAGGATTCATAGATTTTCCATCAAAAGCGCTAAATATTTGAATAGGAATATTTTCATTTTTATTTTGTTCAAAGAAACTTTGTAATCTATCAAATCTTCTCTCTAAATTAATTACATAACATATAACTTCATTCACAATTTTATTTTGTAATCCTACTTCATTATCAGATAATCCTGGTCCAGGGCCAGGTAATCCGGGTCCAGGGCCAGGTAATATATTATCTTCTTTAATAGTATTTTTAATTTGTTTATTATCAGAAACTGAATTTTGAGTATTTTCAACTTTCTTAAGAGGTTCTCCAAATTGTTGTTCACTATTTAAATCATAGGCATTTAATTTTGTAGAATTTCTTTCATAAGTTCTTCTTCCAATATGAGAGCAAAATATTCCATCTAAAAATGTTGTTTGATAATTTTTAGAAATATATCTATATGCATATTCCATTTCAAAATGTTGAGCTTTCTCATTAAATTCTCCTACTTCTTTTAATACACTAGTTTTAGTAATACCAACTCTAAGAGAATAATGAGGCCAGTAAAAACAGTTTGAAAATTTACTAGATTTTGTAATATTTTCTAACTCTTTTCCTTGATAATGTCTATGAATAAAATATCTTTGATCTTCAGATGTAAATTTTTCTTCTGCTCCCCACAAATTTTGTCCTGATTTAGTATCTTCAGAATAATTAATATTTAATAGACACTGACCAAAAGAGGAATCTTGTTCAATTACATTAACCATTTTTTGAAAATAATTATCTTTTACAAAAAATTCCCAATCATCTTCTAGATTAAAAACATAATCAGCATTCTTTGTAATAACATAATCGCGAATAATATTCATACTTCTAGGATGTCCTTTATTTTCAATATTTTTATAAATATATGTAATAAAAGGATATTTTTCTTTCATTAAATTTCTATCAGATTCAGAAGAATTATCATCAACAATAATCCATTCACTAACATACTCGGTATAATCAAGCGCGCATTCTAAGAAACTATCAATTGTTTTTTGAATAAGGTCAGTTCTTTTGCAAGTAGTAGTTGAAATAATTATAGATTTTTTTAATTTTTTATTTGGATTATTAAAATGAGTTATAGCTTTATTTATATTAGATATATTGTAAGTATAGATAGACTTGTAACCGTTTTCTATAATAGGATCATAAATAATATTAAAAAGATAATAAAGATATCTATAATCAACGTTTTCTAATTTTTGAGTTTTAATTTGATTAATAATTTGAGTAATATTATCAATATTTTTTACTAAAAATTCTTTTAATAAGGATCCTAATAAAGATTGAATAGGTTTATAATTAGGATTCGCATACAATTGTTGAATTGTATTAGTTATTTTTACAAAATCTTGATTCATTTTTATTTATAAAAACTATTTTTTAAGTCATTTATCAATCATTAATTGACTTTTTTATATATTTTTATTTAAATTAAAAATGAGTAAAAAGAATATTTATAATCAAGGTTCCAATATTTCAAAATATATTTCTTCAGATGAAGAATCTGATATAGAACTCTCTGAGGATGAATATATAGAAGATGAAGAATCTGATATAGAAATTTCCGATGATGAATACATAGAAGATGAAGAGTATATAGAAGATGAAGAGAATGAAGATGAAGAGAATGAAGATGAAGAATATAAAAAAGATAAATCTAATGAAAATGAGGAAAATTGCGAGGAGGAAAATGGTGATGAAGAAATTTGCGACGAAGAAATTTGCGATGAAGAAAATCAAAATGATAGTGAAGATTTTGAAGATATAGAATTATATGATGAATTTGTAAATAATTATCAAGATGATATGACAACAGATGGTTTAATATTATTAGAAGATGATCAAGTTATATCAAAACAAAAAAGAAAAAAAGAATATAATATAAAACAGACAGATGTTTTATTTAATCTGTATAATTATATATATAAAGATATAGATTACAATAGTTTTGAAAAAATGATAAAAGAAGATATGTTAAAATATGTTATTGTAAAAGGTGAATCTTCTCCAAAAAATGTAGATATATTATATAAAAATATTCTTGAATGTGTATTATCAGAATTACCGGGCCCGGGACCCGGATTAAATATAAAAGATAATCCTGTAAGTAATTTAGTTAGTGAAAATAAGGAGAATCCATCGCTTCGCTCGGACAATCTCCTATTGTCAGGATCCGCTAAAGATGAATTACCGGGCCAGGGACCAGGATTAGATAAAAAAATTGAAATTAAAAAAAGAATTCTTGATAAAATACGTTTTATTTATTATTATAAAACAATATACTCTATCAAAGAAATTCAAACTTTTTTTAAAACAAATAATTTATGGGGAAAAATAAACTATTCTTATAATCAAGGATCTGGTTCAACTTTTAATACTCCATTTTGGGATGAATATCGTGAAAATATTAAAAAAGAAGTTATTAAGCTTAAATCTCCTGTTGAAGTTATTGAAGGAATGTATCATTGTCCAAAGTGTAACTGTAATCTTACACAATCTTATAATGTACAATTAAGAAGAGCTGATGAACCTATGACTACATTTATAACTTGTATGAATAAAACATGTAAGCATAAATGGAGAAAAGGATAAAAGATGGATTACAAGAATGTCGGAACTCAAAGAGTTCCTCCAAATGTATTTTCAATACAATAACCAATATATAAAAATCCATCTTCATGTTTATATTTTTGATATATTTCTTTTAAAAGTCTTGACATTATAGGAATTTCTTGAGTTGTTTCTGTAATTACAAATAAAAATAATCCTTCACTTGAATTAAGAGATGGAATATATTGTCTTATTGTTGTTTGAAAAAAATAAAAAGGATCATCTTTATTTCCTAAAAATTTATTTTTTGATATATTAGGACTTTCTAAAGTAAGTTTTTCTACAATAATAGGAATTTTATCTTCAAATTTTGATCTAAGTCTCGCAGTTAAATACATTCTTTCTTCTATCTTTATGTTATTATGTTGTCTCATAAATTTTGTATCCACAAACTTCATGTTAAAATTAATTAAATATTTAATTAATTTTAAAACTATTTTTTATTAAAATTACAAATTTTAGTCCATAAATTAAATTTATTTATACAAAACATATCAATATCTACTATTGAATTCTCCTTAAATTTAATTCCTGCTGAAACTGCCAATGTTGTTTGAATATCTTCTATATCTTTTTGAATAAAAACAACTTGTGATACAGTGCATATAAATTTAGGAACTTCTTTAATATTATTAGCTATAAAAATTAATCCTCCTACTTTTTCAAAAATATCTTTCATCATTAAAGATGTTATTTCTGTTCCAGTTATATCTTGATTTTTTACACCTAACTTTTCATTCAATGAATCAAATATATAAACAGTATCTTCTTTGAAAATAGAATTATCAAAATCTTTAATAGTATCAATGGAAGATTCACACTCTTTCTCTATTTTTAAAATATGCTTTATATAATTTATAATACTGCGAATATTATTTTGTTCAAGTGAATTATGAATAACTAAAAAAACTTTAGTTTCCATAAGTTCTTTTGATCTATTTACAATTAAATTATCAGTATTTGAATCTTCTTTATTAACTCTATTAGTTTCATTTATATTAATTGTTTTATTATTGGATGGTTGTTTAAAGAAAGGATTTGTTATTTTTTCTTTTTCAAAAGTTTGGAATGAAGGTCCTAATACTAGACCTGAGGTGTTGATTCCAATACCTGAGGTATTGAATAAATCTTTAGATAAATCCATTTTATAGAAAAAAATAATATATTAACCTTTATTTTATTTCTTTTTTAAAATATTTATCTTTACTATTTTAAAGAAAACATTGTTTTATTTATAAAATGAGTGAAGATAAGTCTTTAAAAATATTTTCTAAAATTCTTGCTTTTGGCAAGGAATTAAATGATACATTTGGCAATAAGTATAATAATGTTAGATTATATTATAAACTTCTTAAAAAAACTCCTGTAGCTAATAAATCTGCTATTTCTAAACATAATTATATTTTTGAAAATTTTTATAATTCTAACAAACAATTTGTCATCTCTAAATCTATTAAAGAGTTAGTATTTGATAATATTACTTTTAGTGATAAAGTTTTTATTAACATTAAACAACTTATGAATGAAACTGATAAAGAAACTCGTGAAACTATTTTTAAACATCTTCAACTTATCTCTTATATGATTACAGGAGATAAAGAAATCAAAGAATCTCTTACAGGAACTTCTATTGCAGCTTTAGATGATAAGGATAATGAATCTGAATTTATTAGCGGTTTTATGTCTAAAGTAGAAGGAGCTTTTAGAGATAAAAATTATGACAATCCTTTAACTGCTACAATGGATTTGCTACAAAGTGGAATTTTCACAGATGTTGTAAATACTATGAGTAAAGATTTATCTTCTGGTAAATTAAATATTAATAAATTATTAGGCAATGTTCAAGGTATGGTAAAAGATTTATCAAAGGATATTTCTCCTGATGTTGATCCAACTGGCTTTATTCCTAATATGCTAAATAGTACTCTAAATGCTTCAAGTCCTGAGGAATTAATAAATAATACTCAATCTCAAGGTCTAAATAATGGAATGCCAGATATGGGAGGAATTATGAATATGGTTAGCGGATTAATGGGAGGAATGACAAATGGAGGAAAACAAAGTTTTCCGGCCTGCGGAGGAAATAAAACAGGAAATCCAATGCTTGATTTAGGTTCTCTTTTAGGAGGAATGGGATTAGGAATGAATAAAACTTCTGGAACAAATAGTGAAGATTTATCAGATGAAGAATTATTAAAAATGTTAAAAGAATCAGATATCGAATCTAAAAATAAAAAGTAATTTTAGTTTTGATCTAAACATTGATGTATTTTCCAAAATTCAATTATATAATTATAAGAAAAATAAACTATTATAAAAAATGTATAAAAATTAATATCCCAAAAAATAGGTTGCCACATCCATAATTCTTGGAATGGTTTTATTAATAGTAAAACTAAATTAAAAGGACAAAATTTTAATTCTCCATTTATATCAGGTCTTAACCATACATTTGTTATAGTAGAATTAAGTTCTAAATTTACAGCCCATAATGTAAAAATTACAATTATATCTATGATCATTATATATTTTATTTAAAAAATATATAATCTTTTTTTAAACTTCTATAAACTCAATTGAATCATTCTCTGGAAATTTATTTTTTATTTCATTAGGAGCTACTATCTTACAACAAGACCAATTTGGATTTAAATACCAACTCCAATAAATTAAATCATTATCTATTAATATATAAGTATCAAACATAGAACAAAATTGAATATACTTCTCTATATCATTTTGAGTTGATAAAGTAAATGTTTTTTCTAAAACTACTTCTGTGCTTAAAAAATTTTTTAGTTCATAATAGTTAGATGAAAATTCTGATTCAATTATGTCATCTTTTGTTGTAATCTGGTCCTCGGGTCCAGTAATCCGGTACTCGGGTCCGGTAATCCAGACTAAACAGTAAATAATTTCAATATTATTTTTATAACCAAAATAAAATATTTTTTTTAAACTTTGAACATAATAATCATAAGAAACTTTCTCTGAATATGGAACTAAACAAAAAATATATTTTATTCCATCTCCTATAGAAAATCCTTTCTGAATAAATTGTTTAAAAAATTCTGTATTCATATTATTAAAAAGTTTTTTTCCTTCTTTTACATTATCTTGATTAAATTCTATATTATTTATAAAATCATTTCTATTAGAAATATTAGAGTATATAAACTCCGGATTGTAAAAATTAGAAAATGGTTTTATATTTATTAAGCTCATCTTAAAAAATATAATATTTTTATTTAAATTATAATTTCTGGCAATATTGGTGCTTCTAAAACATAAAGCCAAGATTTTCCTACTTGAATCCAACCTTTTACTTTAATAATAACATATTGTCGAGGATAGTTAAACATTTGTAGTTCATTTCCTGATACATAAAATACAAGATTATTATTTCTACCATCAGCATAAACATAGTTTGATGGGGACATAGTTGTTAAACGATATTTTTCATTATGAAGAGCATAAGGATTTAAAGAGAAAGGAAGAGTATTTGTTTTTAAAAATTCTTTAGCATAATGAGATTCATTATAATGATTTTTAATCCATTCTTTAAAAACATCAACACTATCATTATCAAAAGCAAAAAAAGTAATTTCTCTATCTTTATCATCTAAAATATTTTTATAGTTAGTTGCATCAACAATTTTTAAAGTTTCAGAAACATAAGGCATTTCTGAAAGAATAGAATATATTGTAGGAGTAGTAGAAGATTTTGGAACATTAGGTTTATTTAAAGTTAAATTTTGAGTACATTTATCTTTATAATTTTTAAGAGAATTAATATATTTAGCGTTTAGTAAATCACTGTCAAATTCTTTTCCAAGAATCATTTTATCATCTCTTATACCAAATTGATAAAAATTACAATAATTCATGTCTGTATCACCAACCATACCACCGTTTCCGTTATTTAAATAAAGATAGAGATGGTCATTAGCAATAGAATAATAACTTGAGTCTGTTCCATTTATTGATGTCATTTTATAATCATAATAGAAAAAAAATTTTTTTTACCTAATAGAAAGAATAAAATAAATTGATTTTTTGTATTTTTTTTAAGACTTAAATAAAAATAATTTATACTATTTTATTTAAATGTCTTCCAGTATAAAAGAGTATTTACAAATATGCGAGAGATTTTTTCGTGAACTTATAGATAAAAAAATTGCTGATGATGAAGAAATTTTATTTGGAATTTTACAAAACAGTTTAAATAAAAACGATTTTAAAAATAAAAAAAATATTAATAATAAAGAAATCGTAATGAATGGTTGTAAATCTATCATTAAATCTGGTAATAGAAAAGGCGAAGAATGTGGTAAAAAAGTTTTCTCTATAGGAGATGAAGAATTTGAATATTGTGTTAAACATATTAATACTAATCAAAACTTAAGTAAAAAAGAAACATTAAAAGAACAAGAAGATATAAATAGTGAAGAATTAGTAATTAAGAAGAATAATTTTGGAAACTTTGTATTTGGACAATCAGGATTAATTATAAAAAGTGCTAAAGAAAAATATGTTGTAGCAAAAGAAGGTAAAAACGGAGAGTGGAATCCGTTAGAAGAAAAAGATATATTGATGTGTAAAAAGTTTCATTTAAGATATAAGATAATAGACTTTACATTTAAAGGAGAAACAACAAATACAGAAATAATAAAAAATATGGAAGTTTATAATATTAATAATAAAGAAAAACCAAAAATAGAAAGAGAGATAGATTTTTTTGAAACTATTGAAAATGAAGAATTTAAGGATTAAAAATATTTTTTTCCCTTTTAAAATTAAAAATTTCTTTATATATTATTAAGAATATATAAAGATGACTATTCGTGTTAATAATTGGTTACCTCAATATTTAAAAGCATTGTTTATTCTTTCTCAAACATATACATCTACTTTTCAAGGGCCAGATCCTGACGGATTTTATGCTGATAGAAAACAATTAAGTTTATCTTTTAAATGTTTTATTACAACTCTTGTTAATCTTATTCCTGATATAAATGTTAAGAATATTATGGTTTCATATATTTACATGGATGAAACTATTGCGAATACTTTATTAGAAGATTCTAGTTTAACAAATTTTTTTATTGTATATCCTGAATTGAAAAATATTTTAGAACAATCTCCAAAATATAATTACTCTTATACAATCTTTTTAGATCATTGTCTTCAAAGTGAAGACTTGATGTTTAAATGGGTTTATTTACTTCAAACATATATTTATATTTCAATGAATAAATATGGAAATTATATAAAGATACCTACTTTTAATCAAACTAAAAATATGTATAATACAGATAATATGTCTAAAGATGATTGGGGTAATGCTTTATGGTTTATAATACATACAACATCATTATATTCAACTCTTAATATAAATGAAACTTTTGAAAATTATAAGGCCCTATTGAGTTGTCTTCAATATTTACTTCCTTGTCCTAAATGTAGAAATCATTTAAGAAGTAATTTAGCTCTAATAAATATTGATTATTGTAAAGGAAGTAACGAAAGATTATTTGAGTGTAGTTGGAGATTACATAATATAGTAAATAGATCTTTGAATAAATATGAACCAACTTTACAAGAAGCAAGAAATTATTATAATTTTTAAATTTTTATGGAGGACCCTGGGTCCTCCTTATTTTAATAAAGTATAAAAATTTTACTTTTGATAAGAAAAACTAGGATTATATTTTTGATATTCTTTTGAAAGTTTTAAGAAAAGTTTAAACCATCTCCAAATTTGTTCTCTATCTTCATCTGTTAAAATAGGAGATGTCCATATTTTTTTAAAATGATCTATTTTAGAGTTTTCTATATTTACCCCTGCTGAATTCTGTAATATTTTTCCACACTCTTCAAGAAAAAAATCTTCATTTCTTGAAATAATCATATCAGAATGTGGAACAATAGATCTTCCAACATTACAAATTGTCGATTCTGTAGGAGCGTCATTTATAACAAGACGTAGCAGATAAAAATCACTTTCGTTAGGAAATTGTTCTATTAAAGCTTCTACGAAATCAATTAAACTATCCTTAAATTTTTTTAATATATCTATTTTTGTTAGATTACTCATTTTTATTTTATTCTATATTATTTTAAATCTTTTTAGTTTAAAACCTCTAAAACTTTTTTTTTCTCCCATAATTATATAAAAAGAAATGTCTATACAATATTTTCAAAAAGAACGTGGTGGTGTTTCTCCTGTCGGTTACGAAGTCCCTCATATCTATAAAGATCCTCCAAAGGCTATTTTTACTCGTAAATATGAACCTGTAAATGTTGCTGATGTTATGTACATGGTTCAAAGTGATAATCCTCGTGGAGATCCAACTCGTATAAACGATGCTATTCAGTACTTTGCTCGTGGTGTTAATAATATGGTTGAAATTGATTATGGTGGTCATGGTGCTGGTAGTCAGAATACTAGTATTCATCAAAATCAAGCAGGTAGTCAATTTAAGGTTGATGTTGTTCGTCCTCCTATGTATCCTGTAGAAACCCTTGTAGCATTGTCAAGACCGCATATTCATCAAAATTATTCTGTAGCTACAAATAAGTCTAATATGACAGCACTTAATGGTGGTGATAATTATGATAAAAATATGGTTAGAAATATGACAAGACCAGATATGATTTCAGGAGTTGTTAAATCTACACCAACTTTATCACAAATGTTGGAATTTGGTCCAATTGTTGATCAATATTCTGTAAAGAATAAAATTATTGCTGACAAAGAATCAGGAGTTTTATATACAACTCCATCTTTACAATTTATTGGAGATGGTGAAGAATCTCTTAGACCTCAAAATGTCAATCAAAATAAAATTAAAGATACACTTCTTAAAGAACTTAATACAAACTTTTCAACTATTACAATTTTTGATCCAAAAACAAATAGCGCTATCGATGTCACTGCTAATATTAAAGATAAAAACTATATTGCTATTGCTGCTGCTAAAGGACAACCTATTACTCTTAATACTAATAACGGAGAAAAAGTTAAACTTAAAGATTATACATATAGTGTAGTTAAACCAAATATTGGTAATACACAATTAGTTATACAGGTTAAACAACCAGATGTTGTATTGGATAGAAATACTCCATTATACTCAATGCAGTCAAATGTTCAAGATCCATTAGGATATAACGAAGACTTATCAAGAACTGGAGTAGACAATATAGCATCTAAAGAAAAATTTACAAACAGATTAACAAACTTTGGAAAATATGAAGATAGAGTTTCAAAAGCTCAAAATATACGTTATCAACCATTAATGAGTGGTAGTATAAAGAAAACAGTTCTTAGACCCTAATTTGATCCTTGATTACATAAATTAGATTTAGAACATTTTTCAGACGAAGTTCTATTATCATCTGCAAGAGGTTTTAATGTTTTATTAAGATTATTATTTACAAAAATAGAACGTTGATGAATAGAATGTTTTGGAGAAAGTAAAAACGAGTTTGTATTAGGATTATAAGTTATAAAAGATTCTTTTTTTGTTTTAGAATTCATTTTATATATCTATATAATTATTTAAATAAAAACGAAATAAAAAAATATTTTATTTAAATAAAAAAATATTTTTTAATATAATAATGAGATGGATATAAATGATAATTCAAAGTATTATTCTAGATTTCATATAAGAGATCAGAATATTTCGGGTACAGGACCCTATAGAATAAAAGAAAATAATAGATATATAAATTATGATTTTAGAAAAAATAAATATAACTATGAGAAATCTGTTCCATTTCCTTTATACAGATTTCGTGATACCCAGGTTAATTTTATCCCTACTCATAATAACTTCGACCATAGAGTGAATATAATAAGATCTGAAAATTATTTTATTTCTTCCCAAAATTACGAGGGCCGGGGCCCGAGAGTCGAAACGGAGTTTCTCCGGAGCTCGGAACAAGCGAAAATAGAAGGATCAG
>Ga0315901_10001379_pt1 | contig 35288 bp, 41 predicted proteins | sample LakEriMetagenome_10_FD_203761 | JGI IMG/M metagenome (GOLD analysis project Ga0315901, IMG submission 203761) | Freshwater fungal communities from buoy surface, Lake Erie, Ohio, United States - Buoy 2 MA116 | ecosystem: Environmental > Aquatic > Freshwater > Lake | place: USA: Lake Erie, Ohio...
GGCCTGCTTACGGTCAGTGAAATCGGCTGCTAGAGCCTCTACGCGCGCCGCAATTGGCCTGCTTGTACTCTCCAGATCGATCAGGAGAGTACAAGCTGCGTCCGACGCCGCTCTGTGCGGCACAGCGCCGTAAGGCATCTGACGCCGCGCTCTTGAGCGGCTCATCATCCTGTGTGCTATTCGGATAGCCGAAATCCTCTCTGATGACGCTCTTACCATCAATGCGGAGCGCTAGAGATCCCTTCACGACAGAGCGTGCCGGATCTGCGACCGCTACCTCAAATGACCAGCCGTCGCAGCCGAGCACATCGTCTAGGCGTGCGGCGACCGCTCTGGCGTCAGCGTAGGTAAAGGTCAGGCCGCCGCGTCCTGGACGCTGCTTGAGATCCTCTGGAGCGAATGGAGCCTGTAGAGCCTGTGCGATTTCTGCTGCGTTACTCACCTTGTGCCTCCTGCTTAAACTTAAATACCCGCGCACCTGGAGTCTCCAGTGTGTACGCATTCACGGTATCTGCACTGATTCCCTGCTCTGCTGCGAGCGTCTGCCAATCCACTTTGCGACCAGCCTTATTCTGTCGCCAGGTCGCTGACCAGCCTGCGCCGATCACTCCCTGTCGATCACCGATCGCCTCTTTAATTTGCATCGCGAGATCCGCGATCTCGGTATCTAGCAGCTTTGCCTCATAGACCTTTTCTGAGTAGAGGCTGGCGATGCGCTCTAGGCCGCCGTCAGCCTGTGTCCACTCATCATTAGCCTGTGGCGTGACCTCTGCATAGATGGCGCTATCCTCTCCGACTAATGCCGGTGGCACATCGTCAATGATGTGGCGATTCCGCCATTCCTCACATTTGAGAAATAGCAGCGCCTGGTATTTGCGATCGCGCTCTACGCGCGTCACCTCAAATTTCAGACCTCCCAGCAGCGCAACAACATCACACCAGGGAGCGTCTGTCACGAGCATCTGCCACTGCACCTGTGCCTGGACCTCATCAGGAATGCCCATCAGCCAGCGTGGACTGGCGCTCGTTTTGATCTCCACAATCCCAGGCGAGCCTACGATCGTCCGATCGAGCGACGCCATCGCCCACGGTGAGCGCTTGAGTACTACTACACCGTGCGACTCACGCAGCTTCACGCCGTGTGTCTGCTCATACCAGGCCGCGACTGCTGGCTCCAGGATCGTGCCGCGCAGAGCCGCCTCTCCTACCGGCGGCTCTACGGCTCGGCCTGTTTTGTACGACCAGAGCGCGTATGGCGTTTTGTATGGCGATTTATTGGCAATGACTGCCGCATCCGTCGCCGTGATTCCGTGCTGGCGCAATGCCAGCCACTCAGGAGAGCGCTGCTTCGCTCGGATCAGCTTGTATGTTTTCACGCCTTACCTCCATCCCTACGATCCTTTTTCGCCCATCCAGATCCTTTGTAGATCACGGTAGGAGCGCTTAGGAGCCTCCACAATTTGCCGCCATCGGCATCGTGCCTCATTGCCGTACGGCCATCAGCAGGCGCGAGCATCTCTACGATCGCACCGCATTTGCCGCACCGATAGTCATAGACCGGCATAGGTCTCCACCCTGCGACTGTTACGCCGCGCCTCTGCGCGCTCGGCGAGCCGCACGCAGTAGCTGCATTCGCCACAGGTAGGCGGATTCGCTACCAGAGGTCGATCGCATCTGCCGCACATCAGCACGCGCGAGCACGGCCTGGATTTGCCAATGCCGCGAATGTCTCCAGGAGCGCACAGGTCTGCTACGCCGTGCGTCATCGGATCGCTCGCACAATGAGTCCGAGAATGATCACAACCAGCGCTGCTACCAGCGTCGTGAGGTAGCGCTCCTGCTGATACGCGCGGCGCTCTAGCCGCTGGTAGTCAGTCATTGGTAGCGCCTTAGTGATTTTCTTAGGTGTGCCTGATCGATCTAGTTTCACAGTGAGCCTCCTACTACTAGCACGATGTAAATGCACGCGATAAAGATCGCGTATCCGATACCGTCCAAGATTGCCTCTCTCACGCGAGCACCTTACCGATCTCAGCGGCTGGCACGCAATCGCAGGAGTCGCAATGCTCCGAATCAAAATTGCAAAGCTCTGCCGGAATCCACTCAGCGCGCGTCATTCCTGGATTGGTCTCAATGACGCCAGCGATGCAGTCCACGCAGAGCCTGTCACCCTGCTTTACCGCGTACTGGTACAGACCTGTGCTGCTTACTGCTGTGCTCATTAGCGCACCTCCCTATATCCAACGACTACCGCTGGCTCATATTGGACCTTATCGCTGAAGGCCTGCCATCCGTATTTTTCCTTGAGCACTACATCGAATCCGCGAGCAGTTAGGCGATTACGCACCTCTAGTGCATCTACGCCGCGCACAGCGACGCTGCCATCATCCAGCGTCAAGAGCTGGAATCCGCGCTGCGATGCTGCTGGTCGCACCTGCTTAGAATGACGATGCATACCCTTTGGCACTGCTACCTGCTGGCCGTCGCTCCAGATCCAGTCCACGCAGGAGCCGGTATCGCAAGCGACTAGCTCTTTACCGCTGTCGTAAGAGGCTGGCTGAAATCCGACAGCGCGTAGCGCGCTGCTAATTTTCTGCGTCGTCATTAGATCGCCTCCACTGTGATATAGGCTCGCGCCAGATCGATTGTCCGACGACCGCGCAGCGCGAGCGTAAGCTCATTGCGCGAGATAAAAGAATCGCCGTACCAGCGGCCAGCCTTTGACTCCGAGAATGCTCGGAAATCTGCCGCCGTCATACCAGCCTCATTAGCGGCGCGCAGCAGCGCGCGATCAGCGCGCAAGCGCATCGCCTTTGTGAGATAGGTACGCACGCCGCCATATCCGTAGCGGCTAGAGCCGAAATCTTTTTCGCTGCGTAGCTTCAGCATTTTTTACCTCCTGTCAGTCCAGCCTAGCGGCTGTGTCCTGCCTGACTGATACATCATACAACAGGTCTGCGCCGTTGCGCAACGGCTGTTGCGTGCCTATTTTGAGCGTGAATGGCTGTAACATTTGGTCTGCAGGGATGGCGTCCGACCTGAGTGGAGGTGACTCAGGCCGGACAAGAGACCGTCTCTCAGGACGGCTCGCCGCTCTCATCTATTAAGAGCAGCAGGCATATTCTACAAATGGCGTCGCCATCTACGACGATCGCATCTGTGGAGCCTGTAGGGATCTGCAGCTCAATCATCCAGACGCGCGAGATCACGCCACAGATCGAGCACTGGCCGCCGATCCTGCGACTGCCGCGCGCTATCTGATACGACAAGGTAGGACGCGCAGATCATCCCAGCCGCCATCTCCGACGGTGAGCGTCAGCATCCCTGCTGGAGCGGATGCGCCGCTGGTCTCAGTGAACCATTGCGATCCACCATCTAGGCTCGGAGCCTGGATGTGCGTGCGCGCTCCTGACTGGCGTACTACGAGATGATGGAAATGACCAGTGAGCAGTAGGTCAGCATCTCCGACCGGCTGCAGGCCGAGCGCCTGTTTTGCCCACCAGGTCTCTGCGCCACCCTTTACCTGATGACCGTGAGCTAGTCCGATAATCGTACCGTGCGCATCCAGCGTCATTGTCAAATCGTTTTTAGGGAAGGTGAATGCGATGTGGTCGTATGCCTCATTCGCGCGGATGATCTCTGCCACCTGCTCAAAGATCGCCACATCGTCATTATCGCCAAAGGTCGTAAATGCTTTTCCATTGCGGCGATTCTCGCCGTGATTACCAGGAATGGCTGCGACAATAATCTGTGGAGCGATTCGCGCCCACGATGTAAGCGCCTTAACGATCAGGCGTCGCGCCACCGTGGTCTGCTCTCGCCGATCTAGGTCAGTGCTAAATGCCTGCATATCGTAGTGACCATCGCAGGACTCCACCACATCGCCGAGACCTACGACGATCATTCGATCTAGCGGCCTGCCCATCTTTACCAGCTCACGCCAGCGCGCCTCTACCTCATTGATCCCTGCTAGGAATCGCGCGACGATACCAGCGCTGCCGCCACCCTCACCCTTACCGAGCTGTAGATCCGAGATTGCGACAATCATCGCCGAGCCTGTCGCGGTCGCCGTGACTGGACGCGCCTTGTGCTTTTTGATCTCTGCGATCAGCGCGTCTATGTCTGCATCGCCTGCAGCCTTTTTCTGGATGACCTTACCTTTCCACTGGCGATTAAGGCGGCCGAGCGGATCTCCCCACACATTAAATAGGACTGGCTCTACGACGGTAAAGCGCTCTGGATCTAATCCCCATACGCGCAGGATCGTCGTCCAGTCAGGTGCATTCTCTGCCGGTAGCGCGTCTGTCGTGATCGTGCCTTCGCGACCATCCCACGCTACGCCAGGCTCCCAGCCTTCAGCGTGCGTGCGCGCTGGTCGCTTTGTCTGCTCAATGTCATTTTGGATCTTGAGGAATTCCTCTAGCGGCTCACTCATTTTCCGCTCCTGTCGCACGAGCAGTCTCCGCGACGGTGACGCTGCACCGTCTGATATTTCACCAGGACGCCGTGCGCCTGCAGCCAGGTGCAGATCGCCTTACTGGTAATACGCACATCGAGATACGCCGCCTGCAATTTGGCGGCATCCTCTGGCGTCAGCTCAACGCTGCGCAGCGTGCATCGTGGACCAGGCTCGCTCTTGAGCGCGACAAATTCTGCTACTAGATCGTCTGTCATATGACCTCCCTATAGACGCGAGACTATCTCGCGTTAGATCCTGACTATTAACCTAGTACAGAGCCTGTGTCAATCCTTAGCGCTTCAGGCCGTACGCACCGTTGTCACGATCTAGCGCCTTGACGACAATACCGAGACCTGATGCGAGACCGGCGCTAATGATCGTACGGAAATCGCCACCCTGGATATCGAGCAGTGGGATACCTAATCCCAATGCCACACTGATGGACACCGTGAGGAATGTGCGCACGAAATCCAGCGCAATCTCATCCACCTGTGTATTAGCTGCAACATATTTAATCCCTGACCAAATGCGACTCATACCCTTTTCCTTTCCTGTAGCAGCGGCTGCTGCGTTGAGCACTGCCAGACCGTCAGCGGCAATTGCCGCCCAATCTGCCTGTGCGATCTTATCCATCTGCTGCCGTACAGCATCTGGCTGTGAGGCTACTTTGCGGCTCGTAGAGGCGACTGGCTGCGCAGGCTGCATCTTTACTGCTTCTGTCGCTTTAGGCGTCTCTGCGTGGCGCATTTGTGGCAATGCGGCGATTTGAGCAGGAGCCACGACAGGCGCTGGCACAGGAGCTGCGACAGGTGCTGGCGCTGGAGCCGTAGCCACCGCTTTAGGGTAGGTCACAATCAGCACGCATTTGTAATCAATACCAGCCTTACGAGCTTTAGATTTGCTGTTAGCGATCTGGCGCAATTGCGCCTCTGTAATCGGCACAGCGTATTTCTCAGCGGCGACCTTTTCGTCGCGCGTCGGACAGGCAAACTGCCAGCCGAATTCAGGCGACCAGCCGCTACTGCACATATGTCCGTAGCCATTTTTAATTTTCTCTGGCGCGTGCTTACTCCACCATTTATGCCAGCGATCGTGCCACGCCGAGATCTTTACCTCTGGCGGATATCCGACGGCCTGCTGTACCCAGATCATCAGCGCACTATTGCCGGCCTTACCAGCAGTCATCGCGTCATCCCACGATTTCGCGTAACGCGCTTTGCCGCCGAGATGCGCGATCACCTTTGCCGCTTCAGCTAGAGAGCCGCCATTGTCTGATTTGCCTTGCACATCCTTACGGCCGGTAACCTTTTTCATTGCCGCCACACCGTCAGCGGCGCTGTAATTCTTGACATAGCCAGATGCGAAGCTGACTGCTGCTGCGCAGCTACTCCAGGTGCAATCGTCTAGGATCTGTTTTGCGCCTTTTAGTTGCGACTCAGCGTCGCTATAAAGCTGCGATTTAATCTGGTAACGCATTACGCCTTATCCTTTTTTGGAGCGAAGCGCTTTTCATAATGCGCCGCTAGTCGATCACGGATCTCATTGACAATTAGCCAGCCGGTAATAATCGCGCCGAGCGTTGCGAGCAGCGCATTAACTGCGCGGAGCGCGTCGCCAAATGCGCCAAATACCACGACCGCTACCGCGACCGCCACTGCGTATACCGTAATGAGCGTCCAGTCCATCATCGTTACTCTCCATCTCTCCATCTCAGCGGTCCAGTGACCAGCCAGACAATGATAAGGCAGACAAAGAGCGTAGCCATCGTCTCCTGTGTAGGTCCTGACGGCAGGACGACTAGTGCAAAAAGGAGACCAATTATGGTCCAGGCTCCGCCTACTAGATCCACGATAATTTTTTTAATCATTTAGATTTACCTTTCGCTGCACTAGAGGTAGCGGCTGCGACTGCTGCGCCTGCCACCTGACTGATGATCACTGCGACCGCGACCGGTGCAGCCTCCTGCTTTTGTGCTGGCGTGAGATCTTTGCCGAGATTTGCGACGCGATCTACCGCCGCGCCGATCGTCTCTGTGACCGCCGTGACCGCTTCAGATACAGCCTCCGCGACGGCCTCTGCCGCCGCTCCGATTACCTCACCAGCATTATCAGGCACTGGCTCTGGCGTAGGCGTGGCTGACGGCTCTGGCGTCACGCTCTCTGATGGTGACGGCTCTGGCGTTGGACTCTCTGTCGGAGCCTCTGTCGGAGTCGCCGTAGGCGTCGGAGATGGTGAAGGCGTCAGGCTCGGTGACGGCTCTACTGATGGCGATGGCGTCGGAGTCTCAATAGGCGTAGGAGATGGCATCTCTGTAGGCGTAGGCTCTGGCGTAGGTGTTTCTGACGGTGACGGCTCAGGCGTAGGCGACGGCTCAGGCGTCGGAGTCTCAGTAGGCGATGGCTCTACGCTTGGCTCTACTGATGGTGACGGTGACGCAGGCACATAGGCCGGATCGCTGATGGCGAGATGGCCAGCGCCGCAACAGGAATCGGTCGCGTGCATTCCCCAGCCGTACACATCGCCAGCGCGCAGCTCGATCTGGATGGAGCCGCTCACATCTAGCGGATCTCCTGCCTGCACCAGCCTAGTCTGCACGCCGTTAAGGATAAAGAGCGGCCAGTCGTAGACAGGTCCATCCTGCGTGTAGTAATGCCAGAGCGCGCTGTAAATACCGTCTGCCTCTGCTACTGCAAGATAGGTCACGGTATTTGCGCCGCCACCCTCATTCGGTCCGACGATGGTAAATCCACCCTCTGACTCCTGGACTGATCCGCCGCCTGTCGTCGTGAATGTCCAGACCGGTAGCGCAAAGATTGGCGCGGTGAATGAGACGGTGAGCAGCAGCGCCACCAGCGGCAGGACTGCTCGGATCATTTAGACAGGAGCGATGCCAGCAGCGGTACGAGCACGCTAAACAGCAGAGCGGCAATTGCAATCAGGCCGCCTTTTAATTTGTCCACATCGGAGCGCACCTGATCCAATTTGGCAGAGTGTGAATCTAGGCGCTCAATCAATTGATCAATCTGGCGTGGCGTCATCGTAACTCCAGCGCGGCAGTCAGCGCCAGCAGCGCGTCAGTTCGATTTGCGCCAGTGGCGCGCTGCTTTGGCTCATCCCACGAATTTGGCAGTCCTGCGTCAGCAGTCCACACGCCGTCAATCTGGTCAATGAGAATCACCTGCCAGCCGTGAGCGGCAGCCGCAGCCATTGCTGCGTCCAGTGCCTGAAGTTCAGCGTCCATCACGCACCCACCCTTGCAACGCTGAGTACTGGGTATGTACCAGTGACTACCGTTGTGCTAAGTGCTCCGCCTGAGTTTTGCCGAGCGTTGATTTGGACAACATCACCGCTAAACAGATACACATTGGTCGAGATGTTTAGCGATGTTTCGTTTGCAGGAGATGCAGCGACCTGAGTTGCGGCGACTACACCTCCGTTTACTAGGATAGTCATACCGCGTCGCCCAGTTGAGTTTGCGGCAAAACCAATGTTGCCTTGGATGTTATAGACCCCAGACTGCTGCACCGTGATCTGATCGTTGGCATTGCTGAACCAGCTTTTAGGGTCATACGAGTCGCCGTTTGGCGTGGTGCTTGCAGTATCAAGCAGAATCTTTGTGTCGGTGTTGTTCGCAAGAGACTGCGTCGCTGAAGCAACAGTGGCACGCGATACCCAGAGCGAGTTTGGGCCGTCAATCTGCACGCGGCCTTGCGTTGTCGCGGCTGGCTGTAGGTAGATGATGCCGTATCCTGGACCGCTCTTTACTGTTGCGCCTGTCACCGTTCCAGAGCCAGCCGTGCCAGCAGAGGTATAGGTAAAGGTGGTGGAGTTAGTGACGGTAATCGGATAGATTGTGCCGTTCATTGTCGTACCGGCTGCGCCTGTAATACCAGCTACCACAACCTCATAGCCAGTTGCAAATCCGTGTGCGCGCGTCGTGACAATCGTAACGGTGCTGGCCGTTCGAGATGCGCTAGTCAGCGAAATTGCATCTCCCTGGCCAGCGGAATTGATCGCAATGCTTCCTGTATTTGCAGACAGAGTGATCCTAGGTTCTGAGCCAATGACTCCACCATTGCTAAGGAATAGCGTTCCCTGATAGAGATAGAGAGCAGCAGGACCATAATCATCTGGGAATGACTGATCCGTCACAAGGTATTGGATCTGTGATCGATCAATGCGGATTTCTGCAACATCAAGCGTTGCGCTTGCCACAGCTCCAGTTGCGTTTACTGAAAGTTTTAGTAGGAGATACGCCGCGTCTGCCGGAACAGATCCAGTGCCATTCGGATTTAACTGGTATTCAGCGCCAGTTGTGCCGCCGCTCACGGCCGCATTCATTGTCGTCCCAGTTTGATTTGTTAATGAGCTCGTGCCAGTCGTCGTTGATAGATCCGCTCTTACATATTGAGCAGAAAAAGAGATTCTATAGTTGGCTGATGCCGTGGCTGCCGCAATTGCGACGCGCGGCTGATTGCCGTAGGTTCTAGCCTCTGATGTTGTGATTGGCACATAGCGCGTGAAATAGACCTCATCCGCACTGACTGCACTTGTAAGCGTAAAGCGCAATACTGTCTGACCAGGCGCGAGCGTGCTATCTGCAATAGTTGCGACAATCCTGCCGCTGGAGTTATCAGTAAAACTAAAATACGGCAGAGGATTGCTTTCGCTAATAGCGCCAGTCGCGTCGTTCGGCACTACCTCAAAATCACCATTGGCTACACCGGCCTGAATCTCGCGAATGGCGGCACTTCCGAAGAGCTGTGATTTTTCGCCGTCGCTATCGGTGCTGACTAGCGTCGCACCATTGTCTGCGTTTACATCACCCTCATACGCGGCCAGTCCTGTGACATTTGTTCCGTACTTACCCATATCAATCCGCTCCAATCAATACGCCCAGTCCCTTAAGGTACTGACGACGGTAATCCGCTTCGATCTCAATCTCTAGTTGATAGGTTCCGCCACCCTCTGCAAATCGCATTGACACAGTTGCGATGTAGAGGATTGTAGATGACAGGTCAAGCGGTCCAGCCGTGACCTTGACATACTGACCTGGTAGCCACGCCTTCACGAGCGTGTAGGTCGCAGCAGCGGTGAGCGCATATCCCTGGCTATAGCCGTACGACCAATCTGGATTTGAGGTCTGACTCAGCTTTGCGCCACCAATAGTAAATGAGACACTGCGTACCGGCTTTCCGCGCGAGACGATCGTAGCGCGTGCCAGTGAGCCAATGGTCGCACCGCGATCAGATTTAGCCGTCACCTTTGGCGCGCTAAAAATCTCGTGTGGGAGTGGGCCATTACGCGCAGCCTGACCAGCGCCGTTGCGACTATATGTTCCGGTATAGGTACGGAAATATGGATCGTTAGTCGGAGCCGTTGGGAAGGTCTGATTAGAGTCGTAACGCGCCAGCACAGAGTCAGCCTGGACAAAGATGCCTTTTACAATGTCGGAATGATCAAGATTCACGGTAAGATTTTGCGACAGAATACGCGTCACGCTTGCAGCGCTACCAGTCTGCACGCTTGCAGGATCAATCACGATCTCTGCTGGAGCATTGGCAAAGCTCGGCGCGACCTCTTTTGGCGCGTAATTTAGGCGGCCATCATTGTCAATCCAATAGCGGTACTGTACCTCTGCAATGCCGCCAGCCGCCTCAGCAATCTGATCGAGCGCGCTCTGCAATGTAGCCGCCTTAAATGTCTGCTTACCAATAGTCTGCGCAGAGCCACCAAAGATCGCACGCGTAGAGCCGCTGATTACTGCAGTGTTGAGCAGTTGCCGCGTCGTAGCGTCATTCACCTGCGTATGCACCTTTGCAAGCAGTGCATTAATGTGATCTCGGTCAGTAGATGTTGCGCCACCCTGCGTGAATGAGTCTACGAATGAGGTCGCCTTAATACCAGTCGTGCCGCTTCTAATGATGGTCTTAGTGAGCCAGCCGTCTGCATCTGAAACGCTAACTGTTGCGCGCGTGCCGATACCATTTTCCAATAGTCCAGCGTCAATGCCTGTGATAAATCCAAGAAAAATTGGCGTCGTTGCGCTGTACCGGCTATCAAAAAACTGCACGCGCGCATTGTCGTAGACCGCGCCTGATCGCCACCACGGTGTTGTACCGCTTGGAGTCTTTGTCTCAATTACATCAAAGGTCATCTGACCGCCACCACCATCGCCAGAGAGCGTCATTGAGAGACTCCCTAAATCAACATATGGCGTAGTAGTAGCGGCTGGAGCTGGGAGGGTGAGCAGGTCGCCACCGGCTCCTGCGCCTGTGACGCCTGCAACGATCAGGCTAAACGGATTGGCCATTTAGCGGCCGCGTCCTAGATTGCCTGTGCGCTTTAGCGAATCGGTTACGACGGTATCAACCTTCCCAGTGCCGATATAAATGTTGCTGGTATATTTTGCCGTCATTGGATTTACTGTTGCGGCCGGTGTTCTCTGACCAGTCGTAACGAATTTCCAAAACTCTCCAAGATCAAATGGCGCACCGCCAGCGGTAGTAGCGGCCGTCGTACCAAAAACATCTACGACGCCATTTCCTCCAACCTTGTCTGTCATACCTGATGAGGTAATCGCATTGCTTAGTGCTCCGGCTGCAGCTACCACTGCTGCTACAGATAGCACGCCTGCCGCGACTGCACCTAGTCCAGCGACTCCACCAATAGAGGCCAGCCAGCCTGTACCTGCTGCGCCTGCGCCTGGCATACCGCCAGTAGGCGCTACGGTTAGTGGAATATTCTTAAACAGAGAAAGAAATTTAGTCGTAGCCTGTGCCACTAGTGCCTGCGTCATACCTTTAATAACACCCTCTAGGACGCCTGCGCTGATGGTGGAAATGAAATACGCTTTGATTGGATCTACTCCGCCTTTTAGGAGATTGGTGGCGATAGCACCGCGAAGGCCGCCAAAGGCTGCGCCGATACCAGTGACCAGCAGCGTGATCGATCCGCCTGGTCCGAGCAGACCGTCTGCCGATTTGCCTACGCCTTTAATGTCGTCTGCAAATTTACCAATCTGGCGCAGGATGGATGGGAATTTTTCCTCTGCTGCAGCGATCCAGCCTGGCAATTTTGCGAGCAGTTTATCTACCAGCTCTGTAGTAAATTTCTCAATCGTGGGAGTCGCAGCCTTAATGTAATTTCCAAAGCGCTCCAGATGTGGCTGCAGTCCGATAAATAGTTTCGTAACGGCTGGTAGGAATGCTGCGCCAAATGACTCTTGCAGCTCTGCAGCCTGAATGGAAAGCGCCGAGAATGCACCCTCTGTCGTTTCGCCGTATGCCTTTGCCGTGCCGCCTGTTTTACTGAGGATGGCATCAAATGCCTTTTGACCCTTAATACCCTTAGTCGTAATGCCGAGCACCTTAAACAGTTTGTCACCAGTGCCGCTGTATGCCTTACCCACCTGCAGCGTTGCATCCTCTAGCGTCATACCGGTAGCGCGTGCAAGATCCATTGCGACGGTCTGCATCTTTTGTGCGACCGCGTAATCCTTAGTGAATCTAGTTGAGGTCTCTACGCTCGCGCGTACCTCATCGTCAGTGAATCCCAATTTAGCGGCGGCAGAGATCTGCGCATCAATCGCCTTAGTGACGCTCTCAGTGGCAAGGCCGCGCGCCTTGAGCACCGCCATCATTTTTGCCTGTGCAGCAGCGTCAGCGATTGCGCCTTTGATTGCCACTGCAGTAAACGCGCCAGCGGCTACAGCCAGACCAGTAGTAAATAGCGCTACCCTTTTAAAATCAGAGCCGATCTGCTTTGCAGTATTGCCGAGACCTGATAGGGATTTATTGACGCGGTTAATATTTTTAGACGCCGCGTCTCGTGCGCTGATTGTTGCATTTAAGGTTACGCCGCGTGCCATTGCAGATCCTTTCTAGATGCCTCTGATTTTAGGTACGACACCGAGAGAGCCGGAGGCGCGTGATTTGTATGTGCGCAATCTAGCAGACGCCGCACCGAGCTGCGCCCATTCGGACTCTGATCGATTCTTACCAGCCATAGATGATGCGCTCTTTACGCCGTCCATATATTCAGGATTTTTCCAGTGGCGCATATATGGCTGGCTCTGCCAGACGGCTGCTGATTGATTGGCGTACGCGACCTCTAGTCCGAGCACCTTATTGCGCGCAGCCTCATCTCGCATTAGCAGCGTGACGGTAGCGCCGAATGCGTCCAGCGCTTTCTCTTTGTAGGCGACGACGGTAGCCTCTACCCAATTACTACCAGGCGTGCCTGGATGATTGAGAGGATTGGTAACGCCAGAGAGTGTCTCTGCCACGCGTCGCGTTGCAGACTGTTTCCTTTTGAGGCTGTGAGGCTTAGTACCTTTCACCGTCCACCAGGCATACCACGCAGCCTTTTTACCGGCCACTGGTCCGACGATACCGCCAGGACGCGTAATGCGAGAGCGGCGACCGCGCACGCTCTGCTGCACCAGGCCGCTATCTTTAGGTGCAGCCTCTCGGACAAATGGAGCCAGCGCGCGAGCGGCATTGACTGTGGCGAATTGTTCCAATTTGCGCACGCCTGCATATCCAAGCGTATTGAGAAATGCGTCGTGCAGCGCCTTAGCGTCGCGCCGGATCGTACCCTGCAGCTCTAATTCGACCTGACCTTTTGCCATTATTTACCTCTAGGCTGCATCTCACAATAAAGCGCCCACGCTTTGAGCACATCCTCCACATTGGAATTTAGGATCTCCCAGGGAGCGATCCCAAATTCCTTCCCTAACAGATGCGAGATTATCTCTATGCTGGAGATCGGCACTGACTGACCGATTGCCAGCCGTCTCGCCTCCAGCTTTACGCGTTTGGGAGTGTGTTGAGAGCCGTCGCCCAGTGATCCATTGCCTGAGTAATCGCCTCTACCGGCGCATCTAGGATGCTCTCGGCAGGATTGCCATCCAGATCTAGGACTGTATGTGCTACGACCAATTTCTCAAATGCTGCAAATTGCGTAGCAGGATCTCCCTGCAGATCAATCAGCACGCGAGCGCTAACGCGCTTTCGCATAGTAATTGTCTGGCCGGCGAATGCGCCGACCAGATCAATCTTTACCGTTTCCATTGTCTACCTCCTGACGGCTGCGCCGTCACTATTTATGGCGCGACTGCCAATGGCGAATCGCAGATAATCTCAAGGCTCTTACCGGCTGTCGTATCGTACGCCAGTCGGAGTGAGACCTCATTTACGACCATCCCATCCTGCTCGGCGCTCAATGGCGTCACCGATTCGATCACCCACGAGCCGAGAATCCATACGCCGTATGAGTCGCTGGTCGTGCCGTGAATTCTGAGGTAACGCTGTTCAGCCTGCTCCGAAATACCCCACGCGCCGTTAGCAATCGCAGCCGCATTAGATGCGACCGTGAGCGTTAGCGTGGCGTCAAGAGCACCGATAAATGCAGAGGTAGCTGCAGTGGTCGTACCCTCAAGCGCACTAATGGTCGCGAGACCAGTCGTCACCGAGAGATTAAAGCTCATTAGGTAGCCATAGTCTGCAGCTCCTGTGCCACCCTTATCAGGGAAATTCGTATCTACGGTGAGATTCATTAGGCGGCCTGCGAGCATCGGCTGCGGATTGATCGCCGTAGGGAATGTCTCCGCCGTAGCCGAGACTGATTTAGCAGCGAAGGTCGCGCCAGCCTGCAAGATCCCAGAGGCATCTGCAGAGATGGTCACTTCTGTCGGCGCTGCGCCCACTACCTTGTACTGCTGGACGCCATCCGTCATCAGCATTGAGTAATAGATCGCGGTATCTACATCACCCTGCGTTGGACTCCAGGTCCAGGTATATGGACCAGCGCCAGTCACGCCGGCGCCGAGAGAGTCAAGGATGATTGGTAGCATTCGCAGCGATACTGGAGCCTCACCAATCGTGACGATTGGATTACGTCCAGTGACCGTAACTGCGCCAGCCTGAATCGCCGTGCGCTTTCCTACACTCACATCCTCTGCGAGCGCGACAGTCACTCCAGGATCGAGCACGCCTAGAGCGTCTGTAAACAGAACCTCTCCAGTAGATGCACCGAATGTGACTGCAGTATCAAAATCCGCCTGCGCTGACGCCGCAATACGCGTCAGAGCCTTAGCACCAAATGTTGGCATCTTGTATGTCTCCTATGCTCTACGCTGTAAAGGCAAGCATCTCAACGATGGTCGCCTCTGTTGTGGCTGTGCAGGTCAGGTAATCCTGATCCGCCCAGGTATCAGTACCGAGCGCCGTGCCGGTCACCGAGACCTGCACTGATGCTCCAGAGAGTGTAAGGCCTGTGCGGAATGAGTCTCGTAGCCACGACCTAAATTCGAATAGGTCGCGGTATTTCCTCTCAAATCCGCCTGCTGGCTGAAGATACGCTACGACGCTCACCGTGAGCGTGGTAGTCCGATTACCGGCTCCATAAGAGATGGAGTCAGATCCTGGCAGTAGGACGATAGATGGCACGACTGCGATCGCATCTGGCGGAGTGGCGTAGACATTGCGCACCGCATATCCTGTCGGAGGCGTGAGCGCGTCTAGATGCGCCGCCATCGCGTCCAAGATATCTAGATCATTCATCAGCTCGCGAGACCGAGACGATTGCGGTACGGCTCTAGCAGTACCTGTGCCTCTGGATGCAGAGCGCGCGCTAGTCGAATGATGCCGCCCAAATCTGCGCCACCAATTGCACCACTGGGCGCCGTGAGGCTGAACCAGACTGCACCTGCCTGGATCGCGGCTGCCTGCTGGACTGCTGCTGGCGCGGTAGACGCCTTGTAACCAAATGAGCCTACGATCTTGACACCGAGATACTCCACAGGAAATACCTTTGGGAATCCATTAACAGCGTCAATCTCGTTGTAAGGCTGACCGTTAGCAGCAGCATTGCGCGGCGCTAGGATGTAGTCACTGGCGCTCCAGGTATCCTCATATACGCCGTCTGCGTCATTGTCTGTCTGCAGCGTAGTAATGCTGACCAGATCATCAATGAGGCAATAGTCGCCGCGCTGCGCTGTGTAGTAGCGCGTCTGCGTGCTGGCGATAAATCCAGCCGGTCGCTCACAGTAATTATTAATGAGCTGATCGGTCGCATCCAATACGGCCTGCAATCGTGAGTCATCAGTCGTATCGGCTGATGGGATCTGCAGAATCTCTTTAAAGGTGGCGAGCGTTACATACGACATATCAATTTCCGATCTTTAAAATCTGCACGGTCTCTGTTCCAGAATTTGCACGAGCATAAAGCTTTGCATTAGGAGGCAAAACAAGATCAATGAATCCATCTGTGTTTACAAGATTAAATCCATTTGCTGTGGTCACATCAGCACCGCCAAGCCAAATTGACCCAGCGCCTGAATGGTGGATATAGACGCGGCAGCCGTCTGTGTCAGCAGTCACGAGCAGCGTAGCAGCCGTCGTGCAGGTAATCTGTACGCTCTCAACATCAGCCATTGCGTGCCGCCTTTCTCTTTACTGCTTTTGTTACTACTGCTTTTTCTGTCTCATCCTCTACGGTCGCGCGCTCAATCGGCTCTACCGCCGGTAGCAGCACCGCGTATCCGTGCGCTGCGAGCGCCAGTGCCTCTGACTCTGGCAATTCCATTACGCCGCCGATAGGCGGCCAGCTCTTACCGTTGCGCGTCCCTGAGATCCGTTGTGCCATTCGTACGAGCATTGTACCTCCAGTGGCTCTGCAGGAGCCGTATCGCTACGACTCCTGCATCACCGTACTAATCGCGTTAGCGATTAGACATTCGCACCCTTAAAGCTCTTGACAGCAGCGCCGTCAATGAGGCCGGTTGCGCCGCGAACGAATCCGCGATATGACACCAATCCGGTGGCAAACGCGTAATCGGTCGAACTCTGGATCGTAACGCCTGGCGTCACGACTGCAGTGACCACAGCATTGAGGTCGCCGAAGCAAATCGAGAGAGCTTCGTCGCCGGTATTTGCAAGGTCAGCGCTGTACACAGGGAATCCAAGAATCGTGTCAGGCTGATTAAGATTGCCTGGCAGGAAAATTGGACGATTCTGCGAATCCAGAAGCTTAATGATGCCGCCGAGCGTGGCGTCATTCATCAAGAATCCAGCCTTTGGCGCACGACGATACTTCGCATTCACTGACATAATCAGATCGGCGAGATCGGCATACACAGGAGCGACAGCCGCACCCTGCTTACCAACAGTGGCAGCAGCAGCAACAGCAGGTGCAGCGACTGCACCGTGTGCGACTGCAATTTCTGCAGCCAGTTTCTCCTGAACCCAGGCGCTTACATCGAAGGCCTCGTCAGCGACAGTCTGCATTCCGATTTGGCAGAGGGTCGCATAGGTCACTGGCGATAGGGACAAGCTTGAGCTCGTACCGTCTGATTCACCGATCGCGGCTCCCTCACTCACAGCAGCGGCAGTGCCGAGAGCTGTGGTCCGAGGCAGAGCGAGCGTATTTCCTGTGGACACTGCGACGACGCGCGTCACTGCATCATTCAGGAACGGATTGTACTGACCGGCTGTAACCCAGAAAGTATCTCCCTGCGTCACACCCTGTGTGAAGGTCGCGCGCGTAATGTCGCGAAGCTCGACCGTACCACCGTCTCGCGCAATCTTGCGGAGCTCGGCAGAAATGTCACGCTTCTCAGCACCCTTTGGCGCAACAGCGGCAGTGTACTCACCGCGTACTGCATCAGCAGCAGCGCGAGCCTCAGCAGCATCCTTCTCCGAGCGAATTGCATCGGCGAGATTTGCGGCCTCGGTGGTGAACTTCTCAAAGCGCTCCTGCGCTTCGCCGGTAAGGGACTCGCCGCGCTCGGCAGTCTCGGATACAAGCGCACTGGCCTGTGTAAGCAGAGCAGCACGCTGCTCGGCAAGCTTCTTAATATCAGCCATTTTTAGGCTCCTTATCTACTATATTTTTTATTACTACAATTGCGATCCGAGAGGGATGCCTACTGGTGGGCTGGCGTGATCAGCGCTGCGCGACCGTGGCTCGTGTCTCAGATTGCGTCGTCACGGAGACGCGCGATTAGTACCTGCGCTGCGGCGATCGTAGGATCAATACCGCTCCGCTTTGGCGCTAGTCGCGTGCGCACCGTATCGATTACCTCTACCTCAGCCTCGGTCAGCTCATTGCCAGCCTTAACTGATTCTAGGGTTGTCATAAGCGCCTCGGCATCTACGCCGAGACGGTCCTGGGAAATCTTACGCACGGCCGCGAGACCGATCGTGGCAGGGTATGCAGGAGATTGTCCGACTGAGAGGATTGATACCTCTGTCGTATTTGCCTCCAGGATCTCGCGCGTCTCGCCGTCCCACGCATCCTTATTTGCGTAGAAGGCAAATGACATACCGGCAGACTGTGGCTCCCACTTAAGCATAGAGAGCACTTTCTGCGCATCTGGATCTGCAGGATCTAGGCGAGCCTCTACCTTGAGACCTACCTCATCCTCGGAGAGGCTAAGGCGTCCTGATGCCGTCGTCGCCAGCGCGCGCATCTCATCGTGACCAAAGAGGAATGAGATGACCTTCTGACCCTGTGCGACGCGCGATAGTGAGCGCTTAAACGCACCTGGCCGAATGACCTCTGTAAACGGTAGTCCACTGCTCGGCTGATTAAACATCGCTGCATAGCCGGTGAATACCTTTTGACCGTCATCATCTGAGAGCGTGAATGCGCTCATAGGCAGAGCGCGCGTCTCGTAGTTTTTGCTCATCTCTGCGATGCTCCTATCGTTATTCTGCTCATCAGCAGTATCAGATTCTGGCACATCGTCTGTGGACTCATCAGCGGTTGTATCCATAGCCGCCGCCTCATCTGGCGTAAATGCGATCAGGCTCAATGAGCGCGCCATATCGCGCACATCCGCATCATTGTCTACGACATAGGCAATCTCACTGACGCCGTACTCTTTGATCAGCTCCTCGTATTTAAATCGCTTAAATGCAAGGCCCACATTAGGACCCTCACCGGCTCCCTCAAAATCATTCAGGTAGATCTCATCCACGCCAGCCACGCTGTGCTCTTGCAGCCACGCGCGTGATTCCTCTAGGCGCTCAATTGGACGCGCCGAGACGATAATGATTTGCGCTTCGCCATCCATTACCTGCGAATTCAGGCGATCGATCAGCGGCTGATTAGGACGGTCGCCATCTAGGATGAGTGTGCCGTCTAGATCTACAATTACATATGACATCAGATTGGTGGCTCCTGCTGTTCTGCATTGATTGGATCGGCTCCTACCGTACCAATATTGAGAGGCTTCCAGAATGCTTGACCTTCGCCATTTGGTAGCGGCGCGCGATCAATGATTGCGCGTGCCTCATCCAAATTCATCAGACCATTATTGAGCGCAATGGCCAGCGCCTCGTAGGATTCCTTAGTAGTCGCCTTTAGGAGTGAGCCAGTATTAAACGCAATGAATGTCGTCTGACCTGGAATCATTCGCGCGAGACCATCCTCAATCCGCTTCAGCACAGGCGCGAGACCTGTCTGCAGCCAGGCGAGCATCGCCATTTCTAGGCTGTTGTAGCTGCTGTTACCTGGATACTGCATCAGGAATAGTGGCAGCGCATAGATGCGCGCGACCTGCTCTACGCCGTAATGCATCGTCTCAATCAATTGCATATCAGAAATCTTTGCAGAGATCGGCTGGTATTCCGCGCCGCCGGTCAGTACCGCGATGCGATGCATACGATCAATACCCTCGTGGCGTCGTCCAAATGACTCGCGCAATTGCGACGCCTGATCACCTGTCAGCTCTGTAGGAGTCCGAATGATTGCGCTAGGCGCAGCACCCTGCTCGTAGAATTTGGCTGAGAATAATTGCGTAGCAGATGCGAGACCGAGCGTTACGCGATGGTACTCAACAGGACTGATGCCGCGATCATTCTCGCCGTAGGCAAAGAGTGGAATATGCACCATCTCATCTGTGCCTACCGTCATCTCACCGGCCTTAGATGTGATCTTGTACAGCGGCTCGCCATTAGGACCGCGCAGGATTTCTACAGCGCGCGGATCTAGGACTCTGGCCTCTACGACAATTCCGCCTGATTTGAGCATCAGCACGAAAGCATTTCCGTCTAGCATCAGGCTGGATACGATGCGATGCTTAAACTCAAATCCAGTGTAATTAGGATTATTTGGGATTGGCTGATCCATCCAGCGCGGTCGTGCCACTGGTCGTCGCACGCCACCATCTCTGATGTAGGCTCCCCAGCTCATAGATGCCACAGTCTGAGCGTAGAGCGACACTGCGCTATACACACTGGCAATAGAGAGCGCTGTGTCCTGCGTAATAGAGACGCCTGCTGCGCTCTTAGTGGCGTCAAATCCAGCGGCGAACCATCCGCCGTTAGCGCGCTGCTCTGGTCGTCCTAGCAGTCTGTCAATGATTCCCACGGTCTCTCCCTTACAGCTCTATAAATGTGACCGCCGGTTGCGGCCGTGGATCGCTCGTAGAGGATAGCGTACCAGCACGCGCGTGGCACATCAGAGCCGCCGCGATTAGGTCGATTTTTTTATTGCTGTTGCGTGCCTCTTTGCGGATCATCAATCCCTGGCGGCTATAGTATGGCGTCGCGTTAGATGCGTGGCGTGCTAGTCGTGGATCACCATTGTGCTTCAGCCGTTTATTGACTACCGCGTCAAAAAATGTGGAGGTCGCAGGGACCATACGAGCAGGCGTCTGTGGAAATTCTACGACAGGTAGGCCGAGCTGCTGCCACATCTCAGCCGAGCGCTGCCAGCGGAATGGATCGAATAGCACCTCTCGCACCTTGTATGTGCGGCAGATCCTCTCCATATTCGCCTCTACCTCTTGCACCGGTACGCGCCACGACAGGTCGCCATCAGGCGGCCGCTCCCAGTGACCTACGACAAAGAGCGCACGGTCGCTGATGCGGCAGACGACCTGCGCCGTACTATCGTTAGAGAATGAGCCGTCGTGCGCGACCACGACCTCATCGCCATCATTGAGCACCAGCGTCGGATCGGCGCACGCCTCCCACGCGCCAGCAGGTAGCCACGCCTGCGCGCCAGCCGTAAAGATATTCAGCCGCTTTGTTTTGTACTCCGCCTCTGGCGTGCGCTTTTTTGCAGAGACCAGATCCTCAAATGACAGGATGGGAGTCTCTCCTAAGAGTCCTGGATTAGCCTGATGCCAGCGCGTCTCATCTGCGTACGCGTCGTCATCTGCCTCATACCACGCCATACCGAGCGTCGGATCGTCCACCTCTCCAGCGATGCGCCTGCGTGCTAATTGGTAGAGCGTGTAGGCGATGGAGTCCTGACCAGTCGTATCTACGCGCGGTCCAGCCGTCGTGATTGCAATCATTAGCGGCGACCGGCGCGCGCCCATTGACAGCGAGAGCACATCGAATAGATCGCGTGACGGCCACGCCGCCAGCTCATCCGCAATGATCAGCGATGCCGAGAGACCTTCGCTGCTGTACGCCTCTGCTGCGATCGCCTTATAGACCGTGCCTGTGGTCTTAAATTCCAGCGCGTTGCGGTAGACCTTAATCTGGTCTGCTAGGTCTGGCGTCATCTCCACGGCTCTGCGCGCGTGCGACATAACCAGCGACGCCTGCTCTCTCGTAGACGCCGCGCCGTAGATCTCTCCACCCTGGTCGCCAAAGAGTCCGAAATAAATTGGCAGGATTGAGGCGAGAGACGATTTACCATTTTTACGCGCAATACCTGCAAGATAAAAACGATGCGCGAATGTGCCATCCTCTCTGCAGGCGAGCATATGGCGCAGCAGCTCGCGCTGCCAGTGCCGGATCTGGAGCGGCTCACCGCTCTTACCTGCTAGGGAATCCTTAGCGATAGGGATCAGCGCCTCTGCAAAATCAGCGACCTCATCTCCTAGAGAGCGCGACAGGTCGCCTTCGCTAGTAGGCGTCAGCCAGCGCGGTGGCCAGCCTTCCTGGACAGGCGATCCCTGAATGCGTCCAGTTTTGACTGGCTCTCTACCATTGCGATTCCGAGCTTTGCGCGATCCGCTGGAGTGAGGCCGAGATGATTCATCCATTTTCTGATGCTGTCCTCCGCTGTAGATCGCATCCCCACGGCAGGATGCGGATAGGCGTAGCCTTTATCTGTAAACAGGACTGGTCCATCTGCATTGATCCTAGCACTCAGGTCTGCGTGGAATTCGATTGCCTTACAAAGCATCTCCAGCGCTTCGCGATCACTGGACGCAATCCACGATCCTGCGTGACCTACGATGCGACGCCACGACTCAGACGCAATTGGTCCGAGACCGGCTGGCAAATCCTCATCAGCGATCTTTGGCAGGCTGGTCTGTAGCTGCACAACAGGCGCGCGATCCTTACGCAGCGTGCCGCGCCGCGCCTTAATCTCATTTGGAATCCTTGCAGGTCCTGGCATCTTGTAACACTCCCCACCCTAATAACCTGACTACGCGTGTAAGTGACTCGGCGCTGGATACGCCACTAAGCGTATCATCTCAAATTTGATGGCACTACCTATGACGCGTGATCTTTCCGTGGCAGCGACGGCAGAGCGTCCGTAAGGCGTGCAGTGGCACGAGCAGCGCGCCACCTTTACTCAGCGGCTGGATGTGGTCAGCAGTTAGTGGATTCTCTAGGCTGTTAGTCGTCCCACAGATCTCGCAATATGGAGTCTGTTTACGCTTGAGAGCGCTAAGGCGACGCCAGGCCGGATCAGCATAGGGAGATGGTCCACGCATATTCGCCCACCTGCTCGCAGCTTTAGGAGCGCAGGTCTCGCAGCGATTGCCATTGGTCGTCAGCCGGTCGCAGTCCAGACAGGCGCGCGCGAATGGCATTACGCTTTAGGCAATCTCAATGGAGGTAGCAGTGGCAGGATGATTCGGCATAGTCGATCTACTGCACGCTCTGCAGCATTCTCATACTGTGGCTCAAAGGTCGCCCACGCGAGAGAGCCGAGCGCATCCTCTAGCGCTTCTACGGTCTGATCGGCGCGGCAGGTAATCAGGTGCATCATCTCGTGGGAGAGGATCTCGCGCTGTTTATCTACAGACTGACGCCAGAAATCGGCAGAGAGTCGCAGCTCGGCTGTTGCAGCTTGACTATGTGGCGCAATGTCTGCCCACGCCTCTAGGTCGCTGGCATCTCGCGAGACGGTGATCGTCCACTCTAGGAGACCGAGCACGCGCTGTGTCTCTGCGATCCAGGACTCTAGCGCTGCATATCGATCAGGCCGCGTCATCTAATCCCTCCGCTGTGCGTCCTAGATAATTAGTGGCCGCTGCCAGGAGGACACCAGCAGCGGCCAGAGGCTCTCGGCGCTAGGCACGAGAGCAGACGCAGATACTAGCGCACATCATCCGCCGTTAGTGGATCATTACGCTGTGTGCCAAAGGGTAGCGGCGACACAGGACGCAGTGGACAGGTCTGATCCCAGCACGACTGTTTAGCGCGTGGTACATCCACACCTGCACAGGCGCGGCACATTGCCTCTACAGCATCGCGATAGACCACGACCATTGCAGGAGACTCAGGCGAGATCTCTGCGCGCTTTAGATTTGGATTCAGGATACCGAGACAGACTGAGTGGACAAATTCCAGATCGGAGAGCGTGACATTAGTGCCGCCGTAGTAGCGCTCTCTCATCCAGTGTGTGCTCTTACCGTAGTCTGCTGCGTAATCCCAGAGCCTGTTAATGCTTACCTGCCGCCGATCGGCCAGCTCTTGGATCGCGACTCTAAAATCGTGAGTGAGCGATCCAGTGGCGGCCAGTCGGAGATGACGACCGCCACGACGCCGCGTGATAGCGGAGCCAGCGCTCGGAATGCTGTCGGACTGAGATCGATTGCCAGGCTGCGTGATGTCCATCTCTTTTTAATATCCTCCCTACATCGTCCACAAGAGTCGCGAGCGACCACAATGACGCACCGCGTCGGATCATCTTTACGACAGACACGCAGTCTAAACGGTTTATCTCCCCAGCGCCAGCGTGGTACTGCTGCATACATAATCAGCTCGCCGCCTCTGCCACCGTCCGCCTTAGATTTATATGGTGAACAGGTGTGCTTGTAGCCGCCTACGCAGTATTTTTCGCCTTTAGCATTGGTACTGCCATACCAGGTCGCCACGCCGCTTACCGGCACGCCGCTCGGAGTCTCTGGAGTCAGGCCGCTTGAGCCTGCGAGTACCAGAGAGAGCAGCAGTCCGATCATTCTTTACCGTTAAGCAGCTTACAGAAATCCTCAAAATCTAGGACGATCATCGTGCGACGACGCGTACCTGGACCTGGAGCATCTCCGACGACCAGCGCAGCGATCTGCGCCGCATTACCTTTGACAGAGCGGAGCCAGCCGTCGTAGCGCTCTGAGTAGGAGCCGTTACCTACCTTGCACTGAATGACGATCCAGTCGGACATTACATCTGTTTTCCCGCCGTACTGTCCGACGCGTACGCCGCCGATTTTCTCGGCGACCTCACGCTCAAAGGAATTACCCTTATTGCGCGCACGCTTACCGCGCTTCGCCTTTGCCGCATTCTGCAGATCGATATCGGCATCTGACATATGGCTCATTCCGGCACAACCCGCGCGAGCCGAGCGCATCCGCCGTCGCTCAAGATGTGTGGACCGCCGCGCACCTCTAAGATGCCGTGCTTCAGACAGTCCAGGATCGTTTTACGATTGCCGATATCCTCTTTGAGAAAGAACCATCCCTCTGGCGGCACAGCGTCCTGATAGTCAATCCAGAGCACAGCCCACGGCCGCGACAGGAATCGCGGATCTTCTACGACGCAGACAGGACCATCCTGTACGACGCTTACGCCGTCATCTAGGAATGGAGCTGCGCGCTCAATCCGGCTCACTTGACGCAGCCTTTGTGTCGCCAGTACAGGCGAGATGATCCCTTAGCGCCATCAAAGGTAATGACGCGCACGCGCACGGCAGGGAATGCCAGACGCTTTGGATCTGTGTAATCGATCTGCTGGCCGCATTCGCTGCAGTCAGTGACCGTCCAGACAGGTCGCAGGGATGGACCTCCGCGCTTTGCCTTAACGCCAGCCATCAGCCAGCCGCCTTTAGGAGATAGATCATCGTGCTGACGCTAAGAGCCAGCACAAAGATTGTCGCTCCAGCAGCGCGCGCCTTAATCAGCGACGGCACAGAGGCGAGCACCATTGTCGCCAGGATTGCCTGACCGCACGCCAGAATAATTCCCAGCGCCTCAAAGGTCACGCGACGATCCTGTGTAGTACAGCGACCTCATAGCCACAGGCGAGCACCTGCTTTGGATCTGCCTCGGTGACGCCTAGCTCAATAAAGCGCTGCGCGAGATCGGTATTTTCTGACCAATCCTTAAGGTAGAAACTGCCAGCGGCAGGACGCGCCTGCATCGGCGATGGATTGACTGAGAGCACAGCCCACGGCTCGCCAGTCTCTGCGTCTACGGCCTCTACGCCGGTATTCCCATTCTCATACTGGATTGTGCGGAATACGAGCGGCACGACGCCATCCTCGGTCTCCCATTCGATCTGACCTAGTACCTGTGCAGCCATTATTCTGGTCTCCCTTCTACGAGCAGACTGATCCGCGCAACAGCCTTAGTGACTGCCGCCTCTGGAGACTCTGCCACAAATACTATCTCTGCGTCCATAGAGTCGCGCATTACCAGCATCCAGGACGCATCTGGCAGAGAGATCAGCGCGTCGTAACGGTAGCCGAGCAGGTCGCCTAGCACCTGCAGCGATGCAAAGCTCATCGCGGAGCCTCCAGCCAGTCTGTGAGCGTGCGATACGCCTGCTCTGGCGTCAGGTCTGTCGTATCTATGATCAGGTCTGGCTCGCACTGGCTCCAGCCAGTCTCAGTTACATCGGACGGTGAGATCAGCCTACCAATCCGCTCAGAGCGCTTCGCTGCATCCGCCGAGACGCGTACTACGACCAGATAGGGATCTACCTGGCGCAGATATTCAGCCTCACGGCTCATCCGCACATCATCCAGCACGACAAACATTCCGGCTCTTGCAGCCTCTAGGTAGCGTGAGCGAACCTGACGCAGCCAGAAATCGAGATCTACCTCTCGCATTGCCGCGCCAATATCTTGCAGCAGCTCACGGCCAGTCGTGTCGTGCGGTCCACCCCAATTGCGCACCGTGATCGGATGATCTTTGGCGATATCGCCATAGACATTCTTTACCAGCGCTTTGATGGGATCGGCGATGCCCATCCGCACATAGCCACGATGCTCTACGAGCATCTCGGCCAGCGTAGATTTACCGCTACCCTGTGGACCGATAATCGCCACGCTCGTCATTTTGCACCTCCCGCTAGTCGCTCTCGCAGATCGGCTGGCATCGTAATACCGCGCAGCCGGTAGAGCAGACCTACATACTGCACCTCTGTCATCGTGCGCGCAATATTTCCGAATCGCCAGTCGCCTACGGTGAAATTCTCCGCGTGCTCATTGGTCGGATGCACCTGAAACTCGATCGCCTCCGCGTCGTATCCGACGATAAACGATGGGAGACCAGCCATCGTCGCGAGCCTCTTTACTGGCTCGTGATCGCGCTTGACCTTATCCAGGCCGAGCTGCTCTAGGCTCCCATATGTTTTGTACTCAAAGAGCGCGACTGGCTGATAGTGGAAATACTCCAAGAATGTATCTGCCTTCAGCACATCCTGCGTACCAATGCCATCAATGTCAGTCGCGGCGCAGTCCCATCCCCAGCCACGATGCCTCTGGCTGATCCACTGGTCTCGCCAGCCTGTGCTCTCCTGCCGGATTCCCTCTGCGCTCCAGGTTGGACTCATTTTCTCCCTCCTAGAATTTCAGAAATGGATTGAGGCGCTTTAATAGATTTACTATTAAATCTCTCTGTCTCTCTATATCCCTGTTTCCCTGTCTCCCTGTCTCTAGCCGTGATCGTCACGGTCTCTGACCGTTGCGTGTGCGTTGCGCGCCAGCGTGCGCTGCGCTCGGCCGTCGTCGGATCTACCTGCCAGCGCGCCCACGCCTTAATACCAATTCGATCGCCGTCCATCGCCAGGAGACCAGAGCGCAGCAGCTCGGCAATATGCTTTGCCACCGTGCCTGAGACGCAGGCCTCTAGATGCTTACGGCTGCTAAATGATCCTGCTGGTCGCTGCTCTTTAGCAGCAGCCAGGATCGCAATAAATGCCCATCGCGCTGCATCGTTACTCAGCTCGGCAATTTTCTCATCGCGTGCAATGGCTGTGTAGACCTTAATAAATCGTGCTGCCATTTGTTACCTCCCTCAATCTCTAGAATGGAATGTCGTCATAGGACGATGCATCCTGTTTTGGCGCTGCTGGAGCGCCGATCGGATTTTCCTTGAGCCACTGGATGCTCGGTTTATTTTTGCAGAATCCTGCTGCGTCCTTTTCAGTACAGGTCCAGAATGGCTGGTATGCCTTACCGCTCGCCTTAGAGACGCCGCCTGGACGCTGCGTCCATCCTGTGCCGTGCTTTGGACAGGCTCCACCTGCGCCGCCTACGAGCGCGCCGATCATCTCGGCGGCCTGCTTACGGTCAGTGAAATCGGCTGCTAGAGCCTCTACGCGCGCCGCAATTGGCGTGACTGGATCTTGGATCTCTTGTGGCACTAATCGTGGCGCAGCGTGGCGCATTTGTGCCACAGGCGCGACGCCAGATCGATCAGGAGAGTACAAGCTGCGTCCGACGCCGCTCTGTGCGGCACAGCGCCGTAAGGCATCTGACGCCGCGCTCTTGAGCGGCTCATCATCCTGTGTGCTATTCGGATAGCCGAAATCCTCTCTGATGACGCTCTTACCATCAATGCGGAGCGCTAGAGATCCCTTCACGACAGAGCGTGCCGGATCTGCGACCGCTACCTCAAATGACCAGCCGTCGCAGCCGAGCACATCGTCTAGGCGTGCGGCGACCGCTCTGGCGTCAGCGTAGGTAAAGGTCAGGCCGCCGCGTCCTGGACGCTGCTTGAGATCCTCTGGAGCGAATGGAGCCTGTAGAGCCTGTGCGATTTCTGCTGCGTTACTCACCTTGTGCCTCCTGCTTAAACTTAAATACCCGCGCACCTGGAGTCTCCAGTGTGTACGCATTCACGGTATCTGCACTGATTCCCTGCTCTGCTGCGAGCGTCTGCCAATCCACTTTGCGACCAGCCTTATTCTGTCGCCAGGTCGCTGACCAGCCTGCGCCGATCACTCCCTGTCGATCACCGATCGCCTCTTTAATTTGCATCGCGAGATCCGCGATCTCGGTATCTAGCAGCTTTGCCTCATAGACCTTTTCTGAGTAGAGGCTGGCGATGCGCTCTAGGCCGCCGTCAGCCTGTGTCCACTCATCATTAGCCTGTGGCGTGACCTCTGCATAGATGGCGCTATCCTCTCCGACTAATGCCGGTGGCACATCGTCAATGATGTGGCGATTCCGCCATTCCTCACATTTGAGAAATAGCAGCGCCTGGTATTTGCGATCGCGCTCTACGCGCGTCACCTCAAATTTCAGACCTCCCAGCAGCGCAACAACATCACACCAGGGAGCGTCTGTCACGAGCATCTGCCACTGCACCTGTGCCTGGACCTCATCAGGAATGCCCATCAGCCAGCGTGGACTGGCGCTCGTTTTGATCTCCACAATCCCAGGCGAGCCTACGATCGTCCGATCGAGCGACGCCATCGCCCACGGTGAGCGCTTGAGTACTACTACACCGTGCGACTCACGCAGCTTCACGCCGTGTGTCTGCTCATACCAGGCCGCGACTGCTGGCTCCAGGATCGTGCCGCGCAGAGCCGCCTCTCCTACCGGCGGCTCTACGGCTCGGCCTGTTTTGTACGACCAGAGCGCGTATGGCGTTTTGTATGGCGATTTATTGGCAATGACTGCCGCATCCGTCGCCGTGATTCCGTGCTGGCGCAATGCCAGCCACTCAGGAGAGCGCTGCTTCGCTCGGATCAGCTTGTATGTTTTCACGCCTTACCTCCATCCCTACGATCCTTTTTCGCCCATCCAGATCCTTTGTAGATCACGGTAGGAGCGCTTAGGAGCCTCCACAATTTGCCGCCATCGGCATCGTGCCTCATTGCCGTACGGCCATCAGCAGGCGCGAGCATCTCTACGATCGCACCGCATTTGCCGCACCGATAGTCATAGACCGGCATAGGTCTCCACCCTGCGACTGTTACGCCGCGCCTCTGCGCGCTCGGCGAGCCGCACGCAGTAGCTGCATTCGCCACAGGTAGGCGGATTCGCTACCAGAGGTCGATCGCATCTGCCGCACATCAGCACGCGCGAGCACGGCCTGGATTTGCCAATGCCGCGAATGTCTCCAGGAGCGCACAGGTCTGCTACGCCGTGCGTCATCGGATCGCTCGCACAATGAGTCCGAGAATGATCACAACCAGCGCTGCTACCAGCGTCGTGAGGTAGCGCTCCTGCTGATACGCGCGGCGCTCTAGCCGCTGGTAGTCAGTCATTGGTAGCGCCTTAGTGATTTTCTTAGGTGTGCCTGATCGATCTAGTTTCACAGTGAGCCTCCTACTACTAGCACGATGTAAATGCACGCGATAAAGATCGCGTATCCGATACCGTCCAAGATTGCCTCTCTCACGCGAGCACCTTACCGATCTCAGCGGCTGGCACGCAATCGCAGGAGTCGCAATGCTCCGAATCAAAATTGCAAAGCTCTGCCGGAATCCACTCAGCGCGCGTCATTCCTGGATTGGTCTCAATGACGCCAGCGATGCAGTCCACGCAGAGCCTGTCACCCTGCTTTACCGCGTACTGGTACAGACCTGTGCTGCTTACTGCTGTGCTCATTAGCGCACCTCCCTATATCCAACGACTACCGCTGGCTCATATTGGACCTTATCGCTGAAGGCCTGCCATCCGTATTTTTCCTTGAGCACTACATCGAATCCGCGAGCAGTTAGGCGATTACGCACCTCTAGTGCATCTACGCCGCGCACAGCGACGCTGCCATCATCCAGCGTCAAGAGCTGGAATCCGCGCTGCGATGCTGCTGGTCGCACCTGCTTAGAATGACGATGCATACCCTTTGGCACTGCTACCTGCTGGCCGTCGCTCCAGATCCAGTCCACGCAGGAGCCGGTATCGCAAGCGACTAGCTCTTTACCGCTGTCGTAAGAGGCTGGCTGAAATCCGACAGCGCGTAGCGCGCTGCTAATTTTCTGCGTCGTCATTAGATCGCCTCCACTGTGATATAGGCTCGCGCCAGATCGATTGTCCGACGACCGCGCAGCGCGAGCGTAAGCTCATTGCGCGAGATAAAAGAATCGCCGTACCAGCGGCCAGCCTTTGACTCCGAGAATGCTCGGAAATCTGCCGCCGTCATACCAGCCTCATTAGCGGCGCGCAGCAGCGCGCGATCAGCGCGCAAGCGCATCGCCTTTGTGAGATAGGTACGCACGCCGCCATATCCGTAGCGGCTAGAGCCGAAATCTTTTTCGCTGCGTAGCTTCAGCATTTTTTACCTCCTGTCAGTCCAGCCTAGCGGCTGTGTCCTGCCTGACTGATACATCATACAACAGGTCTGCGCCGTTGCGCAACGGCTGTTGCGTGCCTATTTTGAGCGTGAATGGCTGTAACATTTGGTCTGCAGGGATGGCGTCCGACCTGAGTGGAGGTGACTCAGGCCGGACAAGAGACCGTCTCTCAGGACGGCTCGCCGCTCTCATCTATTAAGAGCAGCAGGCATATTCTACAAATGGCGTCGCCATCTACGACGATCGCATCTGTGGAGCCTGTAGGGATCTGCAGCTCAATCATCCAGACGCGCGAGATCACGCCACAGATCGAGCACTGGCCGCCGATCCTGCGACTGCCGCGCGCTATCTGATACGACAAGGTAGGACGCGCAGATCATCCCAGCCGCCATCTCCGACGGTGAGCGTCAGCATCCCTGCTGGAGCGGATGCGCCGCTGGTCTCAGTGAACCATTGCGATCCACCATCTAGGCTCGGAGCCTGGATGTGCGTGCGCGCTCCTGACTGGCGTACTACGAGATGATGGAAATGACCAGTGAGCAGTAGGTCAGCATCTCCGACCGGCTGCAGGCCGAGCGCCTGTTTTGCCCACCAGGTCTCTGCGCCACCCTTTACCTGATGACCGTGAGCTAGTCCGATAATCGTACCGTGCGCATCCAGCGTCATTGTCAAATCGTTTTTAGGGAAGGTGAATGCGATGTGGTCGTATGCCTCATTCGCGCGGATGATCTCTGCCACCTGCTCAAAGATCGCCACATCGTCATTATCGCCAAAGGTCGTAAATGCTTTTCCATTGCGGCGATTCTCGCCGTGATTACCAGGAATGGCTGCGACAATAATCTGTGGAGCGATTCGCGCCCACGATGTAAGCGCCTTAACGATCAGGCGTCGCGCCACCGTGGTCTGCTCTCGCCGATCTAGGTCAGTGCTAAATGCCTGCATATCGTAGTGACCATCGCAGGACTCCACCACATCGCCGAGACCTACGACGATCATTCGATCTAGCGGCCTGCCCATCTTTACCAGCTCACGCCAGCGCGCCTCTACCTCATTGATCCCTGCTAGGAATCGCGCGACGATACCAGCGCTGCCGCCACCCTCACCCTTACCGAGCTGTAGATCCGAGATTGCGACAATCATCGCCGAGCCTGTCGCGGTCGCCGTGACTGGACGCGCCTTGTGCTTTTTGATCTCTGCGATCAGCGCGTCTATGTCTGCATCGCCTGCAGCCTTTTTCTGGATGACCTTACCTTTCCACTGGCGATTAAGGCGGCCGAGCGGATCTCCCCACACATTAAATAGGACTGGCTCTACGACGGTAAAGCGCTCTGGATCTAATCCCCATACGCGCAGGATCGTCGTCCAGTCAGGTGCATTCTCTGCCGGTAGCGCGTCTGTCGTGATCGTGCCTTCGCGACCATCCCACGCTACGCCAGGCTCCCAGCCTTCAGCGTGCGTGCGCGCTGGTCGCTTTGTCTGCTCAATGTCATTTTGGATCTTGAGGAATTCCTCTAGCGGCTCACTCATTTTCCGCTCCTGTCGCACGAGCAGTCTCCGCGACGGTGACGCTGCACCGTCTGATATTTCACCAGGACGCCGTGCGCCTGCAGCCAGGTGCAGATCGCCTTACTGGTAATACGCACATCGAGATACGCCGCCTGCAATTTGGCGGCATCCTCTGGCGTCAGCTCAACGCTGCGCAGCGTGCATCGTGGACCAGGCTCGCTCTTGAGCGCGACAAATTCTGCTACTAGATCGTCTGTCATATGACCTCCCTATAGACGCGAGACTATCTCGCGTTAGATCCTGACTATTAACCTAGTACAGAGCCTGTGTCAATCCTTAGCGCTTCAGGCCGTACGCACCGTTGTCACGATCTAGCGCCTTGACGACAATACCGAGACCTGATGCGAGACCGGCGCTAATGATCGTACGGAAATCGCCACCCTGGATATCGAGCAGTGGGATACCTAATCCCAATGCCACACTGATGGACACCGTGAGGAATGTGCGCACGAAATCCAGCGCAATCTCATCCACCTGTGTATTAGCTGCAACATATTTAATCCCTGACCAAATGCGACTCATACCCTTTTCCTTTCCTGTAGCAGCGGCTGCTGCGTTGAGCACTGCCAGACCGTCAGCGGCAATTGCCGCCCAATCTGCCTGTGCGATCTTATCCATCTGCTGCCGTACAGCATCTGGCTGTGAGGCTACTTTGCGGCTCGTAGAGGCGACTGGCTGCGCAGGCTGCATCTTTACTGCTTCTGTCGCTTTAGGCGTCTCTGCGTGGCGCATTTGTGGCAATGCGGCGATTTGAGCAGGAGCCACGACAGGCGCTGGCACAGGAGCTGCGACAGGTGCTGGCGCTGGAGCCGTAGCCACCGCTTTAGGGTAGGTCACAATCAGCACGCATTTGTAATCAATACCAGCCTTACGAGCTTTAGATTTGCTGTTAGCGATCTGGCGCAATTGCGCCTCTGTAATCGGCACAGCGTATTTCTCAGCGGCGACCTTTTCGTCGCGCGTCGGACAGGCAAACTGCCAGCCGAATTCAGGCGACCAGCCGCTACTGCACATATGTCCGTAGCCATTTTTAATTTTCTCTGGCGCGTGCTTACTCCACCATTTATGCCAGCGATCGTGCCACGCCGAGATCTTTACCTCTGGCGGATATCCGACGGCCTGCTGTACCCAGATCATCAGCGCACTATTGCCGGCCTTACCAGCAGTCATCGCGTCATCCCACGATTTCGCGTAACGCGCTTTGCCGCCGAGATGCGCGATCACCTTTGCCGCTTCAGCTAGAGAGCCGCCATTGTCTGATTTGCCTTGCACATCCTTACGGCCGGTAACCTTTTTCATTGCCGCCACACCGTCAGCGGCGCTGTAATTCTTGACATAGCCAGATGCGAAGCTGACTGCTGCTGCGCAGCTACTCCAGGTGCAATCGTCTAGGATCTGTTTTGCGCCTTTTAGTTGCGACTCAGCGTCGCTATAAAGCTGCGATTTAATCTGGTAACGCATTACGCCTTATCCTTTTTTGGAGCGAAGCGCTTTTCATAATGCGCCGCTAGTCGATCACGGATCTCATTGACAATTAGCCAGCCGGTAATAATCGCGCCGAGCGTTGCGAGCAGCGCATTAACTGCGCGGAGCGCGTCGCCAAATGCGCCAAATACCACGACCGCTACCGCGACCGCCACTGCGTATACCGTAATGAGCGTCCAGTCCATCATCGTTACTCTCCATCTCTCCATCTCAGCGGTCCAGTGACCAGCCAGACAATGATAAGGCAGACAAAGAGCGTAGCCATCGTCTCCTGTGTAGGTCCTGACGGCAGGACGACTAGTGCAAAAAGGAGACCAATTATGGTCCAGGCTCCGCCTACTAGATCCACGATAATTTTTTTAATCATTTAGATTTACCTTTCGCTGCACTAGAGGTAGCGGCTGCGACTGCTGCGCCTGCCACCTGACTGATGATCACTGCGACCGCGACCGGTGCAGCCTCCTGCTTTTGTGCTGGCGTGAGATCTTTGCCGAGATTTGCGACGCGATCTACCGCCGCGCCGATCGTCTCTGTGACCGCCGTGACCGCTTCAGATACAGCCTCCGCGACGGCCTCTGCCGCCGCTCCGATTACCTCACCAGCATTATCAGGCACTGGCTCTGGCGTAGGCGTGGCTGACGGCTCTGGCGTCACGCTCTCTGATGGTGACGGCTCTGGCGTTGGACTCTCTGTCGGAGCCTCTGTCGGAGTCGCCGTAGGCGTCGGAGATGGTGAAGGCGTCAGGCTCGGTGACGGCTCTACTGATGGCGATGGCGTCGGAGTCTCAATAGGCGTAGGAGATGGCATCTCTGTAGGCGTAGGCTCTGGCGTAGGTGTTTCTGACGGTGACGGCTCAGGCGTAGGCGACGGCTCAGGCGTCGGAGTCTCAGTAGGCGATGGCTCTACGCTTGGCTCTACTGATGGTGACGGTGACGCAGGCACATAGGCCGGATCGCTGATGGCGAGATGGCCAGCGCCGCAACAGGAATCGGTCGCGTGCATTCCCCAGCCGTACACATCGCCAGCGCGCAGCTCGATCTGGATGGAGCCGCTCACATCTAGCGGATCTCCTGCCTGCACCAGCCTAGTCTGCACGCCGTTAAGGATAAAGAGCGGCCAGTCGTAGACAGGTCCATCCTGCGTGTAGTAATGCCAGAGCGCGCTGTAAATACCGTCTGCCTCTGCTACTGCAAGATAGGTCACGGTATTTGCGCCGCCACCCTCATTCGGTCCGACGATGGTAAATCCACCCTCTGACTCCTGGACTGATCCGCCGCCTGTCGTCGTGAATGTCCAGACCGGTAGCGCAAAGATTGGCGCGGTGAATGAGACGGTGAGCAGCAGCGCCACCAGCGGCAGGACTGCTCGGATCATTTAGACAGGAGCGATGCCAGCAGCGGTACGAGCACGCTAAACAGCAGAGCGGCAATTGCAATCAGGCCGCCTTTTAATTTGTCCACATCGGAGCGCACCTGATCCAATTTGGCAGAGTGTGAATCTAGGCGCTCAATCAATTGATCAATCTGGCGTGGCGTCATCGTAACTCCAGCGCGGCAGTCAGCGCCAGCAGCGCGTCAGTTCGATTTGCGCCAGTGGCGCGCTGCTTTGGCTCATCCCACGAATTTGGCAGTCCTGCGTCAGCAGTCCACACGCCGTCAATCTGGTCAATGAGAATCACCTGCCAGCCGTGAGCGGCAGCCGCAGCCATTGCTGCGTCCAGTGCCTGAAGTTCAGCGTCCATCACGCACCCACCCTTGCAACGCTGAGTACTGGGTATGTACCAGTGACTACCGTTGTGCTAAGTGCTCCGCCTGAGTTTTGCCGAGCGTTGATTTGGACAACATCACCGCTAAACAGATACACATTGGTCGAGATGTTTAGCGATGTTTCGTTTGCAGGAGATGCAGCGACCTGAGTTGCGGCGACTACACCTCCGTTTACTAGGATAGTCATACCGCGTCGCCCAGTTGAGTTTGCGGCAAAACCAATGTTGCCTTGGATGTTATAGACCCCAGACTGCTGCACCGTGATCTGATCGTTGGCATTGCTGAACCAGCTTTTAGGGTCATACGAGTCGCCGTTTGGCGTGGTGCTTGCAGTATCAAGCAGAATCTTTGTGTCGGTGTTGTTCGCAAGAGACTGCGTCGCTGAAGCAACAGTGGCACGCGATACCCAGAGCGAGTTTGGGCCGTCAATCTGCACGCGGCCTTGCGTTGTCGCGGCTGGCTGTAGGTAGATGATGCCGTATCCTGGACCGCTCTTTACTGTTGCGCCTGTCACCGTTCCAGAGCCAGCCGTGCCAGCAGAGGTATAGGTAAAGGTGGTGA
>Ga0315901_10001384_pt1 | contig 35244 bp, 58 predicted proteins | sample LakEriMetagenome_10_FD_203761 | JGI IMG/M metagenome (GOLD analysis project Ga0315901, IMG submission 203761) | Freshwater fungal communities from buoy surface, Lake Erie, Ohio, United States - Buoy 2 MA116 | ecosystem: Environmental > Aquatic > Freshwater > Lake | place: USA: Lake Erie, Ohio...
GTGTAGATTGCAAACGCAAAAACAAAAACAAGGGTAGGGGGGTAAAACGGGGAGGGTTATTGCTAATTATCTATAGGTTTATTTCCTCGCTTGGTATTACAAATTAGATGTGTAGCTTGTAAATTAGATTGATTATGCGATCCACCTTGAGATCTAGGTATTTTGTGATCAATTGAATAAGACATAGGATTTGGATATGCAATAGTCAAATCAATAGGTTTTTGACATAATTGACAAATTCCCTTGTCCCGATAATAAATACGCGCTTTCCATAATGGTCTCTGAGCTGCTTTCCACCGCCCCGCTTCATTTTCTTTACGCCTTTGTTCTCTGTAATAATCACTACATGCACCAGTGCAGTAAATTTGATTTTTACGTCTACTAACAAATTGTTGTTTACAGGATTGACAAACCATTAGGAAATAGGTGGGTGTATTAGTTCTCTCTCTTCTGCGCAAATCTTTCTTGCGATCTAAACACTTGCGAGAACAATAAATTTTGTTGTGAATAGATGTTGTAAATGTTTGTGAACACCATGCACATTGACGTGTAAAATTATTCATATCGGACTCCTAATTAGTCTGGTCATGCCCCTGGATGTTTCTGCATCGCAGGGGTCTATTACATTCTATCAATTAGACGATAAGGGTTTGTTGCCTCTGCGACTGTTGCATAATGAATGTGCTGCTGCTAATGGTGAGTTAGGGTCGCCTGGTATTAGGTGATCGGCTGTGATGTCGGCCCTGTTTGTGAATGCTTGTTTGCATAGGTGGCAGTGTGTTGCTGTTGCTTTTATGTAGGCTCTAGCCCTCCGGTATTGAGGTGAATTATATAGTGTTCTGCCTGCCTTACGCCCCCTCTGTCTAATGCGTTCACGTTCATCTGCTTGCAGTTGATGTGTCGCACAGTAGCTTGCACCTGTTGTTAGTTGATTACAGGTCAGGCATGGCTTAGGAAATTTACTCAAACAAATCATCTGTCTTGTTGTTGTATGTGTCGTAGGCATGCTGTAACCTACCAGCAATTATAGGTAGATATTCGGCTGTCAGTTCTATGCCTATAAATTTGTAGCCTTCAAGTATCGCTGCTTTGCCTGTTGAACCTGAACCAGTAAAAGGGTCTAACACGACACCGTTAGCAGGTGTAACAAGTTTGATTAGGTAAGTCATTAGTGATGTGGGTTTTACTGTTGGATGAAAGTTTTGTTTCGGTGTGTTTGTTCTGTTGCGTGGGTTATCGCCACCTACGCCATCAGTTGCGTTTCTGTCTGCGTGTCTAACTTCGGGTAGTTCATCTAAGCCTTCGTTGCGATCTTTTTTGCTTGCTTTGGCGATGTAAAAGAACCTGCTCGCCCCACCAGAATCACCTTTATGTATTGATGTAATGTCATGTTTCATTGCACCATATACATTTTGAGTTGTTCTATTAGCTTTATGAGGTTTGATGTCACCTGTTTTTGTTATCCCTGATTGTTCGTCTAGGAGTTTGGCTGTTGTTTCGTCTAGGATTATGTTTGCAGGCCACCGCCCAATGCTTTCACGACTTGTAAAAGGCTCACCAATAGCATCTCCAAAAGGTTTAGCTCCGTTATCAAAAGTATTTATGGTAACTGTTTCTGTTCCTATGCGACACGCATCAACATTTATGCCACCTGTTCCATACTTCAAAACATTTTCTGCAACTGTTCCTTCAACAGGCTTACGAGCAACAACGATCGGTTCATGGGCAGGTTTTAGGGCTGTCCCCCAACCATCCCACTTCTTAGCATCATCAGTAGCAGGAGCAGTAATGTAAACACCATCTGCGGTATTGTTATAGCCTGCCGAAGCTGCTGACTTATAAAAATCTCCGCCACGATCTAAGTTTGATTGAGTTAGATTACTAACTCCACCATTTTGCTCACGTTCAATTTCAGCCTTACGTTTACTCAAATAGACTTCATTTATACCTACTACTTCACGTTCTGCCCCTTGCATCTTGTCTATGGCTTTAGAGATGTTGTGCGATTTAGGAAAACCAGAACCATATAACCAAGCAATAGAATCACGAATTTCAAATCCGGCATCCTCTATTGCGACAGCTAGCCTATGCCATGTCCTAGTCCCACCAAAAGCCAACAAATGCCCTCCAGGTTTCAACACCCTCAAACACTCTCTCCAAAGTTCAACTGAGTAAGCAATCCCAGTAGCATCCCAAGCCTTACCCATAAAACCTAGTTCGTAGGGCGGGTCAGTAACTATCGCATCAATGCTGTTATCTGCAAGGGTAGGCAGAACTTCTAGGTTGCTGCCTAAATAGATTTTGGCGTGTGTAGTTTGTATTACAGGGTTATTCATCGTCATCCTCGTATCTAGGGTCAGCTACTTGAAAACCTAACGCAACATCGGTGTTTGTGAGTGTGCTGCTATCTTTACGCTCAACTTTCTCAGCCTGATGTTTATGTGTTCTCCGCCAAGTTTTTACTAACTCTATTTGTTCTGGTAGGTCAGTTTCTATTTCAGCACCGCAGGAGCAGGTTTCACGGATCATAGTATTCGTATAAACCTTATTTGACTTGTCTTATAGGCGCTCAACGGTTCAATAACTGTCGTGCCTGAGCTTTGGTTTGCGTGAATAATCAAACCGTCATTCAGGTAGATTGCGACATGATAAAAGTTTGTTGAACCTTTATACGCGAAAGCAACAATGTCCCCGCGTTTAGGTTGACTTACTCTAATGCCTTTGTGCGCTTGCTTATCAGCTGAATGAGGTAAAACAACACCTACCTGCTTGTAGAGATACCTGACTAACCCTGAACAGTCCCAACCATTCTTACTGCTACCTGAAAACACATAGGGAGTTTTATTGACTTGTTTGGTTAGTTTGACTACTTGTTTAGGTAACTGTTGTCTAGCGGTGCTTAGTTTCAATTGTTTCACTATGTCTATTTGTGCTTTGTTGCTCAGTTGCACTGCTTTACCGTGACTGTTATCTGTTCCACCAAGTAACGCTACAAATAGGATTGTTGCGGTGATTATGGTTTTGCGTTTCATTTGTCTTTGCCCCATCCGTTTCCTTTGAAAATTATTGTTTGCACACCGTAGATGCGTTGCATAGGTGTTTTACAGTTCATACATTCAGGTTGCTGCTGATCAGCCATAGGTTTGTTATCTATAAACTTATAGTCACAGGTTTGGCAGTGATAGTGATAAATCGGCATTACGCCTCCTTACAGTTTCCAGACTGTTCCAGTAAAGTCTATGCCTTTAGATAGTTCAAAACATACTAAACCTGGTTGACTGTCCTCACCGGCGGTTGTTCTCCACCAGTTTGAACCATTGTCTAGCGTGCTAGCTTGCACCCAAAATCGGCTTGTGCCACGCGGGGTTGACCCTAACTCTAGGACTCGTAAATGATGGAAGTGGCCTGATACGCCTATTGTTGCTGCGTGTATTGGTTGTTTGCCGAATGCTTGTTGCCTCCACCATGTAGGCACTTGATCAGGTCTAGGTGACTGATGTCCATGCCATAACCCTAGAATGTGAAACTTGTCGCCAAACACATCGTAGGCAAGTGATTCGTCGTGTTGTTGAGGTTCAAAGAATTCAATGTCTAACCCTACTTCTTTAGATAACCTAGCTAGCGTTCTGCCTATGTGAACACCCCAATCATCCGTAGTCTTACCAACCCGCTGCTTATTCACCCTCCATTGACAGTGATTACTGCCCACCGTTAGATACTTCACAGGCGCATATTTAGTCAACTGTTTCAATGTTTCCCATGCCAGGCTTGTCGCTAAATCAACTTGCTGCATAATACTCAAATCATTTGACTGCAACTGATGCATGTCAGCAGCGTTACTAAAGTTCTCTATCGTATCGCCAACATCACAAAAAATAATCGTTTCAGGCTTCACCTGTTTGACTTTGTTTATTAGTTTGACTTGTGTTTCAGCTACCCGATAAATCAACGCTTCAACCCCACCACGATGATCCACCTTACCCACCTGCAAATCACTCCACAACACAACTAACGCCTTACCGCTAACAACAGGTTTAGGGGTTACAGGTTTAGTTTTCTTAGCCAACTTATACAGCAACGGTAAAGACAACTCAGGATTTATCCTCCTCCAACGGATACGAACTGAGGTCATCCACATAGGTTCAAGCGGAAACGGCCTAGCAACCTGCCAGCGACTGATACGCGGTTCGCCCACAATCTCTATCTCTTTAGGGTTAATACCTGCCTCAAGCAAAAAGCCTTCAATGTCAACAGGGTTATCGCCTTGAACCGGAGGCAACACTGCTTCACCACCATTACCGTCAAAACTAACTGAAGGCGAATACTCGTCAGGAACAGTCACCTTTGGTGCAGGTTTAGATAAATCCTCTAACATGAACACCCCTTAGCCCGATGAGTTCTAATAGTGCGATCACTAATCTCAATGTCCCTTTTACGCAACTCACGCGACAACAACACTGCACTCCACTCCTCACTATTACACGCATCCAAAAAAATCTGTTTATCAGTCGTGTTTAGAGTTTCAGCGATAGTCCTTACTTTGCAGGCTGTTTGTTTTTTGGCGGGTATAGATAAGTCCTCAAGCATAATCACCTGGTTTCCAAACCTAAATCGTATTTAGTGCCACCATCATAAATAATGCGTTTAGCAACACCATCAGCAACAAACCGCACCATCTCATTACCAGCCGAAACCTCAAGCAAAGTAGCTAACTCCAGTTTGATGTCCTCCATGTCGCTTGACCAAACAAGGTTCTCATCACGCAACAACTTCACTGCCTCACTAATGTCTTTGCTCACTTTTTTAGCCCCTTCACTTTGCTCAACACCCAAATCAACTCACTAATACGAACATCCTTATTCTCGGTGTGCTTTGATCTGCGCAACGCTTTGACTTCGTAATGTAGTAATGCTTCAACTCTAGTCAACGCTAACTCGTAACCCGAAGTTGAACCCTCCTGAAAGCCTTGTAAATACTTTTTCTGCCAAAACTTAAATCTCATTTATAGTCCTCATCATCTAGGTAATCGGGGTCAGTGTAGGCTGCTTGTGTCACATACGCGATAACAACACTAACAGCCGCCAAAAACACGAACACGCATACAGCAACAATAAACAGGATTGCGATTAGCTCTAACATTAGTCAATGTCCATAACATCAGTAAGTTTCTCAAGAATCAAGTCTAAGATTGCTTGCATCTGGTCGTTACTGATAATGCCTTTTTGTTCAAGTTCTATGAGTGCATCACTTGTTCTGCCGGCTTCACCTTTACGCCCCGCCAACTCACCAGCCTTATAATCCTTACTAAACCTATTGACCGCTTCAACTCTGCTACATTGACACACATCATCAACACACTTACTACAACTCATTTGTTCTCCTCACAAACCGTCATGTATTGTGTCCCCTTCAAGTTTTGATACTCAATTTGATAGCAGTTCCTAGAACTCTCAATAGCCACCCAAAAGCCCACAATAACTAAAACAACACTGATCAACAGCAACAACAAATTCTTGTTTACTCTGAAGCTGTCATCTTGAACATGCCTGGCGCGTTTACTCACTTGTTCTCTCCTTTGATAAGAGCAATTGCATCACAAAAACACTTTTCAGTTTCCCTATGTTGATAGCCACACCCAGTATTTTCCTCTAGCAATTTAATAATGCGTTCACGCTCAGTTTTAGATGCTTGCTCCAACCGATCTTGAATGTTCTGCCACTCATCCTGATTAAATTCATGACTCATCAGCCTTCTGTTTCTCCCTTCACAATAGTGATTGCCCACAACATAGCAGTGCAAAAGTCGCAACAATCCTCAGCAATCCATGCTGAATCCCCTGGTTGAGCATCGCAACAAAACTTTTCATTAGTGCCTGGAATTGTAAAGGATTCTTGAGCTAGTGGATGAGTTGTCAAACCAAGTTCTTTTTCTAGTAGTTTGATGATGCGTTCACGCTCAGTTTTTACACCGGCAGCATGAGCCTGCTCTAAACTAAGTTGAATAGAACCATAAGTCGTAGTCACCTCATCGTCATCTTTCCAACCACTCATCGTGTTGCCCTCCAGTAAATCTTTACTAGCTCAACGATCAACGCGAAGGCTAGTATGCCTGCGATTATTGCGAATGCTTGCAGATTAGTGTTGCGCAACTGTTCTAGCTGATAAACACCCAAAATGCTAAGAATGCTTATGATTATTGTTTTCATTGTTGCCCCTTCTCACCTGTAAACCAAGTGCCTTTAGTTATTTCCTTGATTATGTTGCATCTCACACAATCATCTTTAGCGTGACTAGTTGTTTGTTGTATGAGGTTTAGGATACGCTCACGCTCCTGAATAGCGCCCTGCCTGCGATAAAAGTCCCGCACTTTATCTGCATGCATTAGATAGCCCTTACTTTTTGAACAGCAATCTGCAAACCAATACAAATATCGCATTTAGGTGACTCACATTCAGCGATAAGTTTGCGCAGCATCTCAAGTAAATCGTGTTTACTAATAAAGCTGTCATGTTGACTTTGATTTACAACACCTGAACGGATCATGCTTTCACATCCAACACCGTAAATACTTCTAAACATGCTTGACTGCGTGAAACATTGACTGCCTTAGCGTATTTGATTATGGCTTCATCCCACAACTCATAAAGCCCCCAATGATGTTTAGCATCCTTACCTGTATCACACCAAGCACGATACTTATTCAACGCATCCAAAAACAATTCAGCACTCAACATTAGTTACCTAAAGCCTTTGCGAATTCGCTCTTTACAACTTTTCTGGCAATTCGTGCAACCTTTGCGTGAGAGTCCTCGCTCCAGTCAATTAGTGCTTCGTCATCAATAAAGTTTTGGATCTTTAGTGCTTCGTCTAGCGAAATCTTTAGAGTTTCAGCTATGAATTTTGTATCTGCGTTCATTTTTGTTTTCCTTTGTTTGTTTAGGCCTTATTGCCTATAACTAAAAACTACCGTGAAAACCCCAATTTATGCAACATTTTGACCCCCGATTTAGATAACAAAAAAGTAACGAAAATTAGCCTATTTTGCTAATGGTTACAACTGCACCAGGTTCATTTACAGCCCACTTTTTGACTGCAATCAGCTCAACAACCTGCGAATCATCCCCCCAAACGCCCTGAACACCCTGCTTATCCTTAGCAGTAATACCATCCAACAATGATCGGCATAACTTATCAACATCAGGAGCAGTAGTAGGCATAGGTCTAGTAACAGTTCTAGGCTTGCGCAGGTAAAACACTGCCTCAACCCTAACCGCACCCTCAAACTTAGAATCATCCCCAGAATCAATCATCGCCTGTTTCACCGCATCGCTGACAGCTTTACGCCAAGCAGGCAAACCAGCACTAGCCTCAACAATAAGGGGAATGTTATTACCGGAGGCAGTGCGCCTAACACCTACATACTTTTTTGATCCTTGCGGTGCAGGTTGAACCCCAAAAACACTAAAACTAAAGTTTGCTCTTGCCATACCAACTCAACAAAATCACGGTAAAACAAAAACACCCTAACAGCCAATCAACGACCATTAGGATGCTATTTGTTTGAAACACAGCATTCAAGATAAAGATTACCCCAAACAGATAACCTACTATCCAAGAACGCATTTAGAACGGTGCAGCAACCTGAACAGGCTTATCAACCTGAGCATTATTGATATCCAACTTAACTTTCCTGCCAGGTTTTCCATCTTTACCTTCAAAGTCCTCAATCTTGTAACTGAGTTGACCAAAAACAGTAACCTCACTGCCCTCAGCGATACCGTGTGCAACAGCGAACCAAACACTCCAAGAACGCGAATATTCCTCACCGTTAGCTGCCTGAAACTTCTCAACAAGATTTAAACCTTGTGAGCTAGCACCAAACACCTTAGACACGACACCAGATACTTTTACAACAGCCATAACTTATCCTCCTAAAAATTGACTGACAAACCAATGCTAGTCGCAACTACTGACATGCTTGCTGTTCACACAATCCCTATGCCCACACAACCTAACACCAGGCATGTATAAATCACCATTATCGTCTAACGGATCCAAGTCATCATTGACTTTCCCTAAATGCGGTTCACAGCGTAAATCACCATACTGAATAACCTTCTGCTTACCCTGCCTACACGACCTACACAACAAATCCTTATCGTTCTTTTTAGATGCAGCAACATTCCACTTAAACCCACACCTACGACACTCAACCCGATTCAACCCCACAAATCAACACCATCCAACAACATTCGTAACGCTAACTCAGCCTGCTGAGGGACAACACCATTACCACAAGCCTTCAACTGATCGTTACGCTTCAAACCCAAATCAGGTGCAGTAACCCAACCCTCCGACAACCCCATCATCCACTCAGTAAACTCAGCAGACAACCTATGCGCACCATCCTTACCATCAGGCTTAGTAGGAGCAGGCGCTTTGCGAGTAATCTTTTCCCAACGCCTAATAGCAGGCTCAAACTTACCCCAATTCAAAGTATTCTCAGCTAACCAAACCTCACTAGCCAAAGTGGTTCTACGATCTTGATTATGACCAGTATTTTTTGCATCATCAGCCTGTACGGTAGGTAGCAAAGTTACTTCAGCGTTCAAAGGTAAAGTATTACGCTCAAACTGACTAGCACCAGCAGTATTCTTACCATCCTGAGTAGTAGGAGTAGGCAACATTTCCATCCTGACCGCAACACCCAAACTCACACCAGGCATACCCCGATATTCACCTGACTCAGCCTTAGCTCTACGCTCCAAATAATCCTCAACAGGCTCATCATGATTACGCAAATGAGCAACCGAAGGCGTAGGCAACAAAGAATCAGCAATAGAAGCAGACACCTTCAAACCATTCTCAAAAGCAAGTTCAGCGACCTGATCAGCGACCTTCACCATCCTGTTACGCTCCCTAGCCTGCTTCTCACTAATAGCACCACCAGTGCCATCAGTAACACTAGGAGTCCTAAGAATTGAGTCCTCTGGGATAGGCGATGATAAAGACTCTAAACCTGTTATGTGGCGCACCGGCATCGGCAGCTCTAACACCCGTCCAGCGCGCATCATACCCGAGATCGGCCAGCGACCCGAGAACGGCCTGAATAGCGGTAAAAACAGGCTGTCCTCCTGACAATCCCCAACCATCCAAAGTTTCAGTGTCGTATTCCATTCCATTACTTGCCTTTGCACTCAATATTCCTCTCACATTCTCAATAACAACCAGTTTAGGTTGCAACTCCTCTATAGCTCTAGCAAACTCACTCCACAAACCCGACCTAGTCCCCTCAACAAGCCCTGCCCTTTTACCTGCCAAAGACAAATCCTGGCAAGGAAAACCACCAGTAAGAATGTCCACTGGCTCAACTTTTGTGAAATCAACCTTAGTTACATCCCGATAGTTAGGCACATCAGGGAAATGCTTTTCAAGAATTCTGCTAGGCGCATCCTCCCACTCACAATGCCAAGCCAAACTAGCATCAGGAAAAATGTTTAACACCGCCAAATCAAGCCCACCATAACCACTAAACAAACTACCAACACGCATACAGCTACCTCCAAGCCTGATAAGTCAAAGAAGCAGTCGCATCATCAACCAAATACCTAGCAGAAGCAGTAGGCCCAAAACGATGAGTCCCCAACTTCAAAATCAACTCTTTCCCAACCGCCCACTCAGGCTCATCACCAAGCCTAGAACGAATCAAATAAAAAATACCCGACATATCCTTACCATACTGATCACTCTCACCAATATCATTCACATCAGGAATACGCTTCTCACTAACCCCATCAGGCCGCTTCAACTGCAACCCCGAAACAACAGGCAAAGCAAAACGACTAGACAAAGCCTGCAACTGCTTAGACAAATTCAAATTCAACTCAGCCTGATTGGCATACTTACCCGTATAAGTCATGATCTGCGCATAATCAACAAACACCGCATCCAAACCACCCAACTTTTGGCTCGTCTTAACAATCAAATTACGCAAATCACCAACAGTCCTATCAACCGGAGCCTCCAAAACAAAAAACTCAGGCAACCTAACACCATCAACCAAATCACGCGCCCAACAAAACTTGCCATCACGCTCAACCTCAAAATCCAACTTATTTTGAGCCAACAAATTACTATCCAAACCCGTCAAACCAGCAACCAAACGATCCATAATCTGCGGTTTAGTCATCTCATAGCTAACAAACAAAACCCGCTTACCCGACTGAGCCAACAAACGAGCCATCCACAACAAAACCAAAGTCTTACCCTGCTTCATACGACCAGCAACACCATAAACACCAGGCCGCCAACCACCATTCAACAATTTATCCAAATGCTCATCACCAGCAGAAATAACCTCATCACCCGCCTTACGCTTCAACAAATACTCATCAAAATACTCTCCAACAGTAGCCACATAAGAAGCAACACCAGCATCCAAACTCTGCAAAACCTCCAAAGCCTCCTGATACTTATCCGGATTATCAACCAAACCAGCACCAGTCAAACGAATAACCCGCTCAGCCCACAACTTCTTAACCAAAGCATGCCAATACGCCAAATCCTGCAAAGTAAAAGCCCTATCAACCCAACACTCATAAACACGCCTAGCTAACTCCACCTGCCCACGCGAAGCAAACAAAGCACCAACAGTCAAACGATCAAAAGGCTTATTAGCCTCAGCTAACAACAACACCTCCCCCAAAACGTGCCGATTCAAAGTATCATCAAAAAACTCAACATCCCAATCCAACAACAAAAACGCTTCAGGCAACTCCATCAACCCACCCAAAACACGCATCTCATTCAACACCGGTGCATCATCACCAGACACAAACGCACTATCAACCATTAGATACTCATCTCCCTTAACTTATTCAACTCAACATCAGGATCAACAAAACCCTTCCACTTCTCAAAATTCAACCAAGCATCCGGCTGCAAATTTTCTTTATTAGCCCGCGAAGCGGCAATCAACAGCTCTGCGCTAGCGTCTTTAAGGAGCGCCCTTTGCCAAGCACGATAAACCTTCTCCTGATCACTGGTAAAACCTGGAAAAGACTCTAAAAACAACAAAAACTGTTCTTTGTTATATTGTTTAATATTTGTTTGTTTGTTAACGGTTTGACCGTATACCTGAATACCTGTTTGACCGTAATTCACGATACCTGTTTCACCGTAATTCAGGATACCTGTTTCAGCGTATACGCTAGAACCGTAATTCAGCTCATACTTATTGGCTTTCATCTGCCCCTGACGCAAAACACGCAACAAACCACGATCACTCAAAACCTTTACAGCCTTATTGACCGTATCAACACGCTTCACCCCAATCTCTTTAGCCAAAGTCTTTTGACTCAAATGAGGTTTCGGGTAATGATGAGCAATCTGGATTAACACCAAACGCTGCATAGCAGTCAAATCTTTAGGTGCATAATCTAAAACAAATTTCACAGCCTCAAAGCTGTTAGCAGGTTTATTCAATCGTGTAGCCTTTCAAATCGGCTACTCACTGCTAGAATGAAAAAGCCGATAGTTGCGTTATCGGTAGAGGAGTCAGTAGTTTGGTTTACTGGCTCCTCACTTATTCTATAACACAGTATGTCACGCCTGTATGCTAAACTCATAATCACTGACCCCCTCTCAGTATGCCCCTGTCAGCATCCACACTGGCAGGGGTTTTCCTTTTCGTATAGTTTTGCGCCTCAACTAACGCCAAAACAGTTTCAACAGGATCAGCAACAAGTTTCACTGGTTTACGCACTCTAAGGATGTGTTCGCGTTTTACACAGTCACGCAACCCACAAAGCCTCTCACCAGGCATGTAAGGTTTACCATCGCGTATCGGGTTGAAATCGTCATCAACTTCGCCTTTATGTGGCCGGCAAATAATCCTGCCCAAAACAGGGTGTTTCCAAGTGTAGTATTTGCTTATTGGTTTACCGTAGTCGCGGCAGTCCTCACATAGTTGCGCGTTCTCACTTTTACGCAAAACTCGTCTTTGATAATTCTCAATGTCAAGTTCTATGCCACATTCTAGGCAAAGTATTTTAGGTTGCTCAACTGGCTCTTTCATGACCCTCCTCCATAACCATTAGTTATAGCACAAGAATCAGTTTTGACCTAATCAATTTGCTCTTTTTGATACAAAATTATTTTTCGGCGTGTCGCATCCAAATCCAACAGGTAGTTAGCCCTCAAAATAGGGGAACGCGTAATCACAACGAGTTCAAATAGTTCTCGTTCATGAGCCAAAAGGATTTCAACCCTAGCTTGTAGCTCCGTTGAGTCCATCGGCTTTACTCTTTATCGCATCTAACACGGTTGCAGGCTGTTTAGCCTGTTTTGCCTCTAAGTATAACGCTCTCAACCCTTCAAGATCGTTGATGTTATCTAACGCTGCAACAAAATTCTTAGGCACAGGTTTGACTGTTTTTTGCATTTCCTCGCGTGTAGGTTTGAGCGAACCAAAGTAACCCATGTTCCCTAATGCGCGGCCTATTGCGCTGGTTTCACAGGTTTCAAGGGCAGATGTCTTTTGCGCCATGCCTACACCGTCAACTTCAAACGCTAATCCGGTTGCTTTAGCCAGGTTATTGCGTTGATCGTCAGCGTTCAAAAAGATAGTTGCTTTGACTACCCATGTTGCTAAAACACGGTCATGCTGTTCAGTCAGGTTTTCGGTGATAATCCTGCCATCAGGATAATCTTTGTAGAAACGCTTTAGGCGTTCAGCTACGGTTTCATATTCGTTGAGATTAAACTGAGGCATTAGTTATCCTCACTAGCCCAAGTAACAACCATGTTGTCCTCAATCCAAATCCATCCAACTAGGCCACGAACACATAACCCGACTTGACCGCTAGACGGTAGAGTTTGTATGCCTGCTAGTGTGCCGCTTATTGTTGTTGACTTGCCTTCAGTGAAGTTGATTGTTATTGCAACCTTGTCATCAATGTTGATGCCTTTTAGATCCGCTAATGTTTTACTCATTATTTTCCTTCTTTGATTGTTAAAAATGGTTTACCTGCCCCGCGTTGAGATAAAGTAACCACAACTTGACCGTCAATAGTGCCATACTTAGCCCCATTCAACGCATCCATAACCCTAGATTTCATTTCAAGTAAATGCGTTTCCGCCTCCTTGACCTTGATGTTAGCGTTGAACAGTTCTATACCTAACTGCCCTAACTCCTCGTTACGGTTCTCAATGTCCGGTGACAAAGCCCTGACAGTTTCAAAAGTAGATTCACTGCCATCCCACGCAGGTTTGACTTGATCTAACACAAGTTGCCTAAACTCTGTTACGCGTTGCAGGATAGCTTGAAACTCAAAATCATCCCAAACAACTGCATACTCTTTGTATCTGCCTGCGTTTACGACAGCAAAGATAGTGCGCTTCACATTCAAAACATACATATACCAAAACGCTTGCGCCCTGTAATGTTCAGGCACAGCATCCCAATAAGTTGCAGTGTGCTTAATCTCCAGAATAAACAGTTCGCCTTTATCGTCAACACCTAAACCGTCAACATTCGCATGCGCCCAACTATTCTCAGGATGCGCATAAGTGCCAAGTTCCTCAACAACAAAATCAGGATGCTGTTCAACAAACAGTTGCCGAATAGCAGGTTCAACTAGCTGCCCTAAACGCATAGCAACATTGCCTACCTGATCAACAGGCAGTAACCCTACTTTTTCAGCCCACAAAGTAAACGCCGATTTGAATGGTGATAAACCTAAGATTGCGCCTATCTCGCTACCTGAGATAACGCCCTGTTCATTACGCGCAGCATGCCACTCAGGACTACCAGAAGCGTATGTGCCTAAATAGTTGCAGGCAGATAAATGTTTTGCAATAAGTGTGTTCATAGTTGATGTCATGACTAAACTCTAAACATGACCACCGACAAACAGGCACGACAAGATCGCGACACAACCGCACTCATGGAAGCAATAGAGGACAATGGAGGTGTTGAATGCACACAAGTCCCCGACGTCTTTTTTCCAGAGGATTTTCACACTTCAAGCGCAAACATGAAAATGGTTAGGTTAGCTGAAAACACTGCTAGAGAGATTTGCCTAAGATGCCCTGTAATTGCTTTATGCCTGAAGGTGGGTTTGTATGAGGATTACGGTATTTGGGGTGGCACAACCCCTGAACAAAGACGCAAACTAAAAAGGCAACAACAAATCTAGGTCAAAACAGCCCTGTAAGGCTTATAGCGGGGTTTTATTTATTGAAATAAGATACTGCTAGTGTTTAGGCGTTATTTGCCTTTATCAGCCTGTTTTTCGGCTTTCTCAACCGCGTCTTGCGCACCCTTAGCAACAGTTTCGCGTGTAGCCCTACCTGTTGTTGCGATAGCATACCCGACAGCCCCCAACAAACCCAACATTAGTGTTCCCCACGCCACCAAAACACCATTGATCCAACTGCCAGTCAACGCTGCACCGACACCAGCCGAACCACCCAAAATAAACAGGAAAATGCCGAACCCACGCCAGGTCAGTTCAGCAACAACCTCATAAATAGCTTTACCCTTAGCGATGATAATGTTTTTCATGTTTATTCCTTAAACGAAACTTAGCGGATCAAGTAAATCTTTGTAGGGTGCTAAATGCACATCAGGGTTACTCCACCCCTTATTTGCCTTACCGATAGTTTGATGTAAATGCGCCCCAGTTGAAGCTGACCCCGACTTATATTTACCTCCCCCAACTTTACCGATAACAGTTTCACCGGCAACAACCTTATCGCCCTTCACCAACGCTGACTGTTTAGCTAAATGTGCATCCTGAATAAAAACATTATGTTTCACACCTTTAGCATCAACTAAAACTGCTGAATAAGTGACATACCAGCCGATAACATCGCTCCACGCGTTAGTAAAAACCGTTCCAGTAGCACTTGCCTTGATTGGTGAGAGTTCTGGCGCAGCCCAGTCTTGCCCTCTATGTGGCCTGCCGTTACGATAGGGTGCTAGGTTGCCGAATTCATCGCCCCGCAGTTTAGGTGCAAAGGGTTCAACATATTTAGTCATAAAGCAAGTTTAGCAACCCAAACTTACTTGTTTAGATCAGTAATCTGTTGCTTGACTGTGACGATAGCGTTTTTGATGATGTCTATGTTGTTTGTTAGACGAGCAACTTCCTCATCGTTACCTGTAGCGATAGCGATTAGTTTTGCTTCCTCGTTATGCCAACCTTCAACATTCAACGCTTCAAGCCGCTTGTTTAGCACTTCTAGTTTGTATTCGTTTGATACTTCAAAATCACTCATAATATTTATCTTACCTTAGCTCTGTGGGATGTTGTCTAGGATTGTTGTTTCTGCGCCTGCTGTTCCAGCCCTAACAACAAGTTTAAGCGTTCCAGCATTCGTGCCATCCCTAAAATACAAGGAAGCAGTATTAGTGCCTGGATTAGATGCTATTGCAGTTCCTTTAGTCAATCTTGCAACTCCACCAGAGTTTTCTTGTCGTAGAGATACATAATCGTTTGAAGTATTTACGTTAACACCACGAATAACTCCACCTACAGATATAGCAGCATTACCAGAGCTAAAAGAAACAGAACCATCCGCAAGCACTCTCGCAACAGTTCCACCGCTGCTGTTCTGCCATTGCTGTAAATCTGCGCTTTGTGATGCTATGCCTTGAACAACTAAACCTTTATTCGCTGTCCCACCAGAATAAACGCCTAATTGAACACCTGAAGGGAGCGAACTTGTGCCAATAGCCATGCGACCAGAAGTTAACATATTGTTAAAATTTTGATAAAAAGCATTATGGGTAATTGCGCCATCATTACCAACAGAAACCAATGTTGTAGGAGTTGAGTTTTGTATTTCAAACAGATTTGCGCTTTGTCCTGAAGCACCCCGAATAACCAAACCTTTAGTAGCAGTAGAAGCAGGAATGCTAGTTATTTGACCAAGTATTGTATTACCTGAAGCAATAGCACCATTACTATCCACTCTCGTAACTGTTCCACCAGAGCTATTTTGTATCTGCAACAAATCTGCGCTTTGACTTGCCGCACCACGAACAATAATTGGGATTACTGCTGTTGATGCTGGCACAACATTTATCATTCCAGCTAAAGAACCTGATGAACCAAAAAATGTGGGATAGTTTGCTGTTGTTGTTCCAAAAAAGAATGATCCATTTAGGTTCATTCTTGCTAAGGCAGTTCCACCGCTATTTTGTATTGAAAAATAATCTGTTGATTGCCCTGAAGCACCCCGAATAACTGCTGCTATTGTTGCTGTTCCTGTTGAAACAACTGATAATTGTCCTAAACCTGAAGTTGTCCCAACTCTAGCCTGCCCAACAACATTCAAGTTACCTGCTGAAGTAACAGAAATCGCGGTAGCAGAGCTTGTTTCAACTTGCATTAGGTTCGCTGATTGTCCTGCTGTTCCCCTAACAACTAAAGGTGTTGAGGCGGTGCTTGAAACAGTAGCAATAATACCCTTTAGGCTTTGCGCCCTACCATCACTCAAAATCTCAAACTGAGTATTAGTCAAATAATCATTAACACTAAACAGATCTGCGCTTTGCCCGTTAGCACCAAAAACACGAATAGGGATAGCATCAGCCGCAGCTTGAAAAGTAGTGAAATTACTAAAAGTATTTAGACCGCTAAAAGTGTTGTTATCTGCTAAACCTGCTTTACCAGCCAAATCCGTAGTAAGGTTTGAAACCTGACTTTGAGTTACTGTCCCTGAAATGTTTGCGACAGTCCCAGAAGCATAATCGCTGACTTGACTTCTAGTAATCGTGCCTGAAATAGATACTGCTGTGCCTGATGTTGTCGCATAGGTTGCTGTTCCTGAAGTGTCTGCATAAACGCTAGTGCCTGCATTAGTCGAATAAACGCTAGTGCCTGAAGTTTCAGCATAAACGCTAGTGCCTGCGTTAGTTGCATAAACTGCTGTTCCTGCTTGCTGTGCGGTAGAAGCACTAGCAACTGTTCCTGAAGTAAAGTCGCTGACTTGTGAGCGTGTTATTGAGCCTGAGATAGATACAGCAGTTCCCGAAGTCGTAGCATAGGTAGCTGTCCCTGAGTTAGTTGCATAAACTGAAGTGCCTGAAGTTTGAGCATAAACAGAAGTTCCTGCATTAGTTGCTGATCCAACGCTTACTGCAGTAGCCGCAACATTTTCCCATAACGCTGTGCCTGAAACATAGTGCAACAAATCATTATTTTGCGGGGAAACAATTTTGACATTGTGCAGCTCATCAAGTTCATAACCGTTCTGCACCTTGACCAGAACACGACCATTACCGGCAGAAGCCTTGCTACATACACCGACATAAACTAGGTGTGTAGGTGCTTGCGGTTTAGTTGCAGTAAACCCACCCGAAACAGTTCCAGATAAATAGAGTTGCGCACCTTCAGTAATACCCTGCGTATCTATACCGTCAATGTAGCCTTCAACACAAACCAAACCATCAGCATTATTGAGAATGTCGCTAACAACCCAACCAAGCGTTCTCGCAGAAGTAGCATCACTAGAAGCATTAGCCAAACTAACCTGCGTATGTGTTCCATTAGCCCCAGAAGTATAAACAATAGAACCTTTGCTTAGCGTAACTCCTGTTTTGTTTGTGACAATCACATAAATAGGATCACTATTTACACCAGGCACACCCTGAACACCAGCAGTAGAAGCATTAACCTCAACAACGGTTTCAGTAATGTTTATGTTTGTTACATCGTCAGTTGTTGTAACATCCGTAACCGAATTAGTTGTCGTAACAATAACATCACTCATCTAGTCACATTCCCGCTAACAGTAAACGAACCCTGCAACAACCTAGTAACCTGCAACCCAGAGGAAACAAGCTCCAAATCATAAGCGTAAGAACCTGCAGGGATAGCGGTTGACTGTGCAGCAGTAATCGCTAAAGCAACAGTGCCGGCAGTGCCACCCAAAGTAATACCCGAACCATTAGTCAAACTCAATAATGTTGCTGTCGCATCGCTAGAGTTACGAACCTGCATCCTCGCAGTATAGCCACTCCAATTCAACGCAGTCCCACCTTGAGTAACAGTGAAAGTCTTATCGTAGTCTGCGCCCTGCCAAACCGTAATGTTGTATGTGCCTGGATTTATCATTACCCTAACCCTTTACTAATCAAAAAAACTGCGATAGAAGTAACAACAGCAGTAATCAACGGTGGAATCCAAGCGTTCCTGTTAGCTTGTCTTTCTAAATCCCTAATCCTAGTTTCATGATCTTGACTAGAACGCAAAATCTGTATGCTATTTGCTTTTAGTATCTCTATGTCGCGGACAATCTGCAACAGTAAAGCCTGATTAGTAGGTTTCGGGTTTGGTTCACTCACCGTCAATCACCTTCAATTCAACACCGCAAACACCACAAAACACTGGTATCCCTTCAGGATGTTCAGTGTGTTCAGTGTCTTTTTCACTACAACTTGTTGTCGCACATTTCAACATGTTTTACCCCGCAGCTGTTCCGCTAGTCATTTGAGTTGCCAAACCATAAATCACAACAGTCCCCGCACTTGAAGCATTACCATTATTGCGTAGCCCTACCGTAACCGTTCCAGAAGTTACCGCTGAAACATAGGCAGTCAAATACTGATCATTACACGACAAAGCAACAATAGGTGCTTGCGTGAAACGCGAAACAGGAAACGCGATAGCAACCGTAGTAGAAGTATTTATCCCGATAGCCCCACCAGTATAAGTAGCAGTGATAGCAGAATGCCTTAACGGTAAGTCACTAAAACTGCTGTTCAAATCAGCGGCAGTAAGAACATCACCGATGTTCCAAATCTTATATCCAGCCATTATCTACTCCTAAAACTCAAGTTTATCAGCCTAAAGTATCAGTGTCTAAAACACCCAAAACAGTAGAGTTCAAGCGTATCGGCAAATTATCTAGCGAACCCAAAGTGAATACAATCTCATCACGCTCAACATCAACATTCGCGTTGATACCTAAAACTTGATAAAACTTATCAACAACACTGCCGGTAGCAGAAGGTTGAAAACACACTCTCACAACATCACGCAATTCAACACCTAGAACTCTGTCTTGATCTGCGCTAGACAAACTATCAACCTTGACTGTAATCTGTTCCGCCCGATACTCAGGCAACCTAAACTCAGCTAACAGGCTAGAAGCAATCTCACTAGGCCTAGATAGTGAAGTAGTCAAATTATCTGTTTGACTATAAACTTTCAACCCATAACGAGATTTACCTGTCGTGTCAATAGCAGTCGCACTAGCGTTCACCCCAATAACCTGAACCTTGTTATACAAATTCTCGCTACCATAAGCGACCTGCAACTCCATAAACGGAATACCAGTGCCATTACCGTAAGCAGTTCCCTGACTGTTAGCATCCGCAAAAGTATAGACAGGCGCAGCAGTAACAGTAGAAGCAGTAGAAGTCAACAACCCTGACTGGCTAGCATAAGCAGTCCCAGCCCAAGCGTTCCTGTATCTAGTTGTCGCGGTATCAGTGTATTCGTCATACCCGCCATCAAAATAATCTATCCACGCAGTTCCAGGTTCAACTTGAAACGCCTCACCATACAAAACCGTAGTAGTGCCACCATAAACGCTAACCGAAAACTGCACACCCCCAACAGTGCCACTAGGACTAGATAATGTTCCACCTACACGCACCCACGCAGTAGAAGCAGGCGAAGTGACAGTCGCAAACCCTGTATCCATAACATTTCCGTTAGTGTCTAGGAAAGCAAAAAACGCTTCATAAGGGTTCACTGCCCCACGCAGATAAGCACTAAACACCATGCTAGTTTCAGCGTTATAACGGTCATTATTAAAATTCTTGTATTCAAACACGACAGCCTGATCAGCAGGGTCAGGAGCATTCACCGTAGCTCCACGATAAACAGTGCCACCAAACCTAGAAGCAACCGCAGTAGTAGCAGCACCAATACCCCAAATGTAATGCCCTAAACCTGTCCCATCAGCGACTCTAGTGTTATTTGTTGCGGTAGCCGGATAAGCAGCAAAATTGTATCTCAAACTATTCGCCCAAGTGTAGTCAGTGAAACTACGATCCTTAAACACCATCACCGCTGATGCGTTACTGTAAAAATCGCCTGGTTCACTTCTAGCTACCTGTTGCAGATAAGCAAGCACACTATCGCCAGCAACCCAATCATCATAACCAAGCATCGTTTGCCCCGACTGCACACCAGCATACTCAGCAGCACCAAAATCGTTGTATTGAAAAACAGTTTTCATACGGTCACTGGTAGCCTCTACACGCCAAGCCTGCCCACCAGTAAACACCGCGTTAGACACACGATACATCTCATCCAACGCCAACAAAGTAGCCTTACCATCAAAACCAGAGTTATCGTAACTGAACTGCCAATCCTGAATAAACCCAATAAACCTAGTAATCGTATTCGCCTTCACACGAACCCTGCCACCAGGTTGCACAATCGTATAACCACCAGTCGTATAGTAAAGCGGGGAGCTAGTGTTCAGCGGGTCAAAGATACGACTATTATTTACAAAAGTTATAGACAGTGAACCTGCCGAATAGTCCTCTAAAACCCTAGAGATACCGCGACTAAAACTAATGTTTTGAACATACTGAGTAACATCAACATAACCGCTAGAACCGAAACTAAGTTCAACAGTATAAGTAGGCAACGCCATAACTAAGGCCTACCAGATAACGACCAAGCACCAGGAACAGCCCCATTCTGTTTCACATACTTAGACACCGCATCAACAACCGCTTTAGGATCAGCACTCTGCACATTCACAACAACCTGCGGGCTACGCTTGATACCAAACAACGCTTCACGCAAATCCTTAGTGCCAGCCTGATAAGGAATAACCATCGCTTGCCCACCACTAAAACTGCCAGTAGCCAAATTAGCTGTCAAACCCTTAGCCTTCAAACCAGCATCAATAGTGCCTTGAGCCATGTTAGTTGCCGCCAAAGTAGCCATCTGGCTAGTAATAGCAACGCTAGCAACACCAGCTAACGCCAAACGACCAACACCTGCCTTACCACCAGCAATAACCCCACCATCACCAGCAGCCTTAGCACCAGTCATCAAACCAATAGCCTTAGCCAAGTTAGCGATACTCTTACCCGCACCGGCAAGCACCATAATTCCTTTGAGCGCAAGCAAAGCAGGAAGCATAGTAATCAAACTTTTAGCAACATTCCCGAAACCCTTGACCGCATCACCATCACCAAAGAACGCAAAAAACTCGCGCACCGCACCAACAGCACCAGCAATAGCCTCTTTTACTTGCACAAAAGTTTTACCAACCTCAGTATTAGGGTTAGACACATCATCAAGGAACTTACCTATTTGATCACCAACACCACCAGGCTTAATAAACTCTGTAACAAACTGTTCCACATAAGGCAAAATGATAGAACCAAGTTTTTCCTGCAAAGTTTCCAAAGCATTATTCAGCTTCCCAAACGGTGAGGCTTGCGCTTCAGCAGTGCCACCAACCTGCTTCTCCAAATCACCAAACAAATCCTTAGACTCTTTCAACGCAGGGAACAAGCGTGTCAACTGTGTTCTATTACCTACAAACGCGTTAGATAAAGCCCTAGTGACAGTGTTCAGTGGCCTACCTGTTGCTGCGCTAGCATCCAACGCCAAACCTAAAAGTTTTTGCGCCTTAGACACATCACCAGTAGCACGAACAAGTTGACCCATAGCAGGGCGCAACTCATCATCAACAATTCCTGTTTGAATTGCTAAACCGTCAATAAACTTATCGTTAGCTTTGACCTGCGCTTCAGTCGCATTAGCGTTACGCCTCAACTGATTATTCAACAACTGAATACTCTTTTGATCCGCAGAGGCAGCTTTAGCCGCATCCATCAAACCATCAGTAATAGCCTTCAAACCAAAACCAATACCAACAGCCCCCAAAGCTGTCTTTAACCCACCAAAACTAGACTTAGCTTTTTTTATACCAGAGTCATCAAACTTAGATAGTATCTTTAGAATCGCGGACATTTAGCCCCATTTCTTGTTGAAATCAGTTGTATATTTATCCCAAACTAATCTTACTTCTCGCTCCATATCGCTCCTGCGCTTATCTCCAGCCTTATAAAAAAAGTTGTATAAACCTAGTTCACGAACTCTACGAATCAAAACTTGACCTTGACCATTATTGCGATGCCTACGCATACCACCCTTATACGGATATTCTCTAGTTCTAGGTGAACGACTTATACCTGAACCCCTACCGGCAGTTGACAACATAGCGGGGCCTGGTGAACGCAACCAAATAGCAAACAGTGAAGTCACATTAGTTCTAAGTGATCGGCTAGCACTAAAACGAGGAATAACATTATCGGGAGCGATACGCTTACCCTTCCAAACACCTGCCTCCCAGTTCAAACGCCCATCAGTGCTATTCATGCCACCGTCATAACGAGGCACACGACTATTGCTCATACCAGATAAAGGCGAGGTTTTAGGGACAACACTTTTGATTTCAGTGACAGCAGGCTTAGTAATGACCTTCATGTCTTTTATCATGCGATTCTTGAAACCAGGTTCAAGCTGATTCATAGACTTGAGAATTGGTTTGACATCAAAAATGATATTAGGGTCTTGCTGCGAAGCAATCCTACGCCTAGCGTAACTACCGATAGCCATCTTATTCTCCTCGCTGATATTTGATTGCAAATAACATCGTGTTCAACATACGATCAGTTTCCTGAAGCAACACGCTAGGAGCAATACCAGTAGCAACAGCTAGGTTCGCTATCAACCAATGATGAGAGTCAACCCCTAAAGGTTTTATCCTTTTGGGTCATCCACCTCAACGCTTTTTACAAGGTCACACCAAACCTCAAACTCGCTAGAAGTCTTACTGTTGCGTTTAGCAGTCAACCATGCAAGATAAAGCAGATGAGTAAACTTCTCAAGTTTGTCTATGCTCAAATCAAAATAGGTTTCCCATTTGATTATGTCGCTAGCTTTAGTGTCAAGTTCTAACACTGTGCCATCAGTCAAATGAATGCGTAGGGTAATTTGATTCATTACGATACGGCCCTAGAGATAGCACCTGTTGTCGGCCAGGTGATACTTAGCGTAGCCAAGTCCCCGACCTGCCCACTCACGGGGGTTAGATCGGTAACAACCGCTATGGCTGTATAGGCCGGATTGGCACTACCGGTAGCACTAGAAGTAGGTTTGATAACAACCGTAGCCTGAGAACCAAGCAAAGGCCACAAAGTAGCATCAACCGTAGAAGGAGCATAATCCTGATTGAAAGTCAATGTTAGAGAACCCTCTTTTAGCCCTGCAACTCTAGTAACCCAAGTTGAACCAAAAGCAGTAGTCGTAACATCCGTAGCAGTAGCCTTCAACTCAACCTGCGTTAGATACGAAGCCAAAGCAGTTGAACCGTTGATGCTCACATTGAAATCTGTTGCAACAAAAATCGCCATAAATTTTCCTTATCTTGCGAAAACTTGAACCGAAAACTCGGCACTCAAATAGTCTATACCGTTGATGTTTACTGCTCCGTAAGCCGACAGTTCAGGCACAAACACATCAAACGCGTTCCCACCTAAAGTCTTATCGCTTTCAATAGCAGCCTTTACTGAGTCACCTGAAGGAGCAACCAGCAAATCTAAATTCTGTTGCGCAACACGCTCACTAACACGCCCCAACACGACAGAAACCTTAAAATCGTATTCACTCATCCCTGACTGCATTTGCCGGTTATAGGTGATCTTATCTAAAGTAATCAAAGCGGCAGGAGGGTTCACAACATCAGGCAAAGTCGCATAGACACGCAGATTAGGGATAGTTTGCAGATTATCTACAAGCCCCTGCCTCAAATCACTTATAGCCACTATGCACCAGTCCGCAACAAACGATAAGGATTACAGAGTTGAGCCACATCACCGTCAATGTTAGCTCCAACACGCATAATACCTATGTCGCTGATACCTGCAACACCCAAAGGCGATTCAAGCCTTTTAAATAATCTTGAAGCCTGGATAATACTCGCAAACTTTATAGGTTCAGGAACGCTAGGCCAACCAAAAGTGCCTGTGACACGCACCAAAGCCATGTCAGCCCAAACAGGGAACAAATAATTATCGGTAGCAGTAATACCAGTTATCGGGTAGTAAGCACCATTAGCCCACCTGTTAGCAGGTAAAGCCTGCCAATCATCACTATCCCAAGTCGTATCAAACACAAGCGGATCAGTAGCAGCAGTTTCAACAAGCGTAATAGTTTGAGCATCATCAATGTTCACCGTAAAACCATCGTTAGCTTTATACAACCTAACCTCACCAGCAACACCCGAATAAAAATTACGGTTACAATACTGGTCAATCATACGCGAAGCACTATTTATAGCATTCTCAAGCAACAAATCATCAAGCGTATCAGTGACCCGCAACGCAGCCTTCACATCAGCCAAAGTGCAATAACCATTAGTTATAGCCAAAATAAACCTCTTTCAGTCAACTACTAGTTTACCGCCAGCCTAGATAAGCCTATTCAACCAAGTCTTAGGTGTCTTATGCGACATAATCTCAATCGGCAAATGATACTCAAACTCTTTCACACGCGGCCTAATCCACTCAACCAACTCAGTCAAACCCTCACGCAAACCAACAGTAGTTTCATACCCCAACAACCGTCTAGCCTTATCGCTAGAACACAACGCAACATGAACCTCCTGCGGCCTACCAGGCATAAAAATCGGGTCAAGATCAAAACCAATAATGTCAGCTAACTCCTGCGCCAACTCCAAAATAGTTATAGGCGACTCATCAGGCCCAATATTGATAACCTCACCCACCGCCTCCGGTAACTCTGCCGCAACAACAATAGGTTTCACAACATCCTGAATAAAACTAAAACACCTTTGCTGACTACCATCACCATAAATAATAGGTTGCTTACCCTGCAACATACGGTTAGTCATAATGCTAGCCACATTCCTAAACGGATCATCAAACTTTTGTCTAGCCCCAACAATGTTATGAGGCACAAGAATAACCAACTCAACACCATGCACCTCAGCAAGATTACGCAAAACATCCTCAGCAGCCTTCTTACTAATCCCATAAGGGTCTTGCGGTTTACAAGTCAAACTCTCATCAAACTGCACACCCCCATTATCGCCATAACGAGCCATAGAGGACATGTAAACAAACTTAGGCACTCTATTTTGAATAGCCGCAGTCATAGCGTTCACACTAATCTGCATCGTATTAGCAACCACCAAGCTAGGACTAAAAACACTCAAACCCTCATAAGCGGTGCAAGCCGCATGAATAACCAAATCAGCACCCTCAAAAACAGGTTTTATAGAATCTAAATTCAGCAAATCGTATTCAAAAAACTCTACACCTTCAGGCACATTCTCATGACTACCGCCAATAAGATTATCTACACCCCGAACCTGCCAGCCAGCATCCAAATAATAGTCAGCAAGATGACTACCCAAAAAACCTGCAACACCAGTAATAACCACTAATCCCACGAATTATTACGCCTCCTCAACAAACTCCAAACACCCTGCCCAAAATTATCTGCCTCAACCTTAGCTGCAAAATACTTTTGATTATCAACAAAAGTGACATTATTCCTAGCCCCAAACCTAATGTTGCTGTTGATCGTAGAACTATTATCGTGAGTCAACGCTAAATCCAACTTCACTATCGGCAAACCAGCGTTAGCGACCCTACGCTCATAATCGTTATCCTCAAAATAAATAGGATGCAACCCCTCATCAAACAAACCCACCTGCTCAACAACCCTCTGCCCAACAGCAAAAGTCTGCCAATAAGGAAACACACTACACAACGAAACAGCATCATCCCTAGCAGAATCCAGCAAACTCAAATCACCAGGCGCAAAACAAGTATCAGCAGAAGTGATAAACCAACGCGACTCAAAAGGCAACATTTTGATACCCAAATTCCAAGACGAAGCAACACCAAGATTACTAGGCAAATCAACCCAATGCATTTTCACTAACGCATTATCGTAAACAAAATCTTGTCTAACACCAGAATTATTTATCACATAAACAGTAGCCTCAACATCAACACTGTTCACCATGCGCGTCAACAAATCAAACCTGTTCAAAACAGGCACAATAAGTTTCATTATTTAGCACTCAATTTAGCGATCAACGGTTTCCACAATTCATCAAAAACCTTATCGGCATCATACTGTTTAGCAAACGCCAAAGTATCAGGAAACGACTTCTTGCCACGCTGATAAGCCTGCTCCAAAGCATCCGCAATACCCTGAACATGAGGCACATTAAACCAAGCATGCTGACCGGCATCCCAAAACGGTTGCCCATTCACAAGGAAACTATCTGGCCCTGCAAGCTCTGCTGAAGCGGCAAAGTTAGAAGTGACGATGGGAATCCCGCAACTTTGTGCCTCTAACTGTGGAATACCAAACCCTTCACCATAGTTACAAAACAAGCCGACATCCCAAGCAGAATAGATAGCCGCCAAATCCCTCTGTTCTATTCCGTAAGAATATTGAATTGGATCGACGAACTTGACTTTATCTGGAGCTACACCGCAAGCCTGCAAAATGTTAGGCAACTGAAAACCCGACTGCTTCCCAAACGGTTCACTATGAATATAAAGCAACACATCATCATGCTTAGAAGCAAACAAAGCAAACGCCAAAAAGTTCTCGGCAACAGCCTTACGATGAATAAACCCACCAGCCTTGTTAGCGAAATTCATGCCAACAACAAACTTATCTTTACCACCAACAAACTCAACACTATCCCCACCATCACTCATCTTTGTTGACGGCCTAAAAATACTTGTTTCAACAGCATGAGGAACATACTCAGCTTCAAGCCCTGCATTCTCAATCATCTGCTTACCAAACTGCGACATAGCAACAGGCAACACATTAGGCTTCTTTAACCAATCCAACACTTTAGGTGGAGCAGGCTGATGATCAACAGGAACCCACGAAGCAATAGGAATACTGTCTAAAGCAGGATTATCCAAAACCCAAACATCGTAAAGGGTAATCAAAAAATTAGGTAAACCTGGATTCTCTGCGCTCCAGTGAGCATGATTTAGCGGTAACACATCAGTTGAATACTGATTCATTCCACGCGCATAATGCGGTATCTTGCCGAACCCAGTTTCAATCTGCTGATTCACCCCTTCACAACCATAATTAGACAACATAGCAACCTTATGGCCAGCCCGAACAAGCCTAGAGATAACCTGTTTGCTTTGTGTTCCGTAGCCGGTAGGTTGATTCAACGAATTTGAATACCAAGAAATAGCAGATTTAGTCATAGCCCTAGCCTATAAGAAAACACCCCCAAACCAGCCCTACGCAGCCAGAATGGGGGTGAAATCTTAGCAGTCAGCTATTAGGCAGTTCCTCCACGGAATACCTTGATGTTTGAAGTTTGGATCAGTCTTGAGTCCAATCTCCAAGTTGCACGCCAAGTGCTTAGGTCGTTGCCGAAAGCGTAGTCATCGCTTCTGTCAACAGCCAAACCACCAGCGTTGCGGATGTATAGCGACTTTAGGTCACCAACAGCTAGGGAACGAACACCAGTTCCAGGTGAAGGCATAGCAGGGGTTTCAATAACTGGAACACCCAAAACTAGGTCGGCACGGTCAGCACGGTCGCTGATTTGGAATAGGTATTGACCGTAAGTGTCCTTTAGTTTACGAAGCGCAGCAATAGAAGTGCTGTTTGCTAGCAACGCAAATGATGGGAGCTTACGAAGTGAACCGTCAAGGCTGTAAACAAGGTCAATAACATTGTCCGCAGTGAACGCACCAACAGTTCCGGTAGCTCCGGTCACTCCGGTGCCGGCTTCAGTTAAGAACCCTTGCGGTTCCACCGTGCCGGTTCCGTTAACAATCTTGTCACCGATACCGAAGGCAAAAGCGTTTCCAAACTGTTCAGCAAGGAAGCCAATAATGTCAACGCCGGAGTCTAAAATCAGTTCCCTAGACAGCTGGCTGATTGCGCTGAATTTGAATGCTCCTAGAGTTTTGAATGCGTTGAATGTAGGTTCGCTAGTGCCGATAGAAACACCTTGACCTACGATAGTTGCAGTAGAGAAACCAGCCTGAGATGGAATTTGTTGGTTCTCACCAGAGGCAGTGTTCAATACAGTCGCATAGTCAAGTAGAGGGTTTACTAGACGAGCAACCTTTACAATCTCGTTGTAGAACGAGGTTGGGACAGGTGCGCCAGTTGATGAACCGGTGATACGGAATTCGTAGCCACGCTGTTCACCTCTAGCAATCTTACGGAGAATGTCAGCCTCATCGTCGCTTACGGAAGCGTCTTTGAAGTTGACAGCAGCAGCCTGAATAGCTTCGGCAGTAGCTGCCTCACGCTTCTCAAGCTCAATTAGTTCATTACGCTTGTTGATGTCAGCAGTTAGAGTAGCATACTTAGCCTCATCCTCACCAGTCCACTCGCCACCGCGAGCCTCAACTGAATCAATGAGAGCCTTAGCTTCATGCCACGCCTTGTTCTTAGCATCAACCTGCTTTGCGAGAAATTCGCTCATAGGTTTAGTCCTTTCAAGACTATAAATAAATAAGGGATTTTTTGAGAAGGGATAAACACGCAACTCACGCAGGGGATAAACGCACCTACAAAATAATTCTATACACTATACGGATACACAAAACAAAAACCCCTGCTTTTGGCAGGGGAAAAGAATTAGCTCATTTTTTTATTCTGGCCAAAGGAAACCAGTGAAGTCAGTTTATACCCGTTTCATCAACAGGTCAAGTTTAGACTTCTTTAGATCAAGCAAGCCAGCAACATTGGTAACCTGCTCATCCTTAGCCAAAACCTTAGACAAAGTTTCAGTCAACAACTCACCCTGACGCTCACTAAGTTCCTGACCAGCTTCTAAAGCCAGCAAAGCCTCAGTCAATTCCTCTGCACTAACGCCACGCAACTCAGCAAGTTTAGCAATCTTATCTACGAGTTCACTCACGCTTCTAACACTAGCACTTCCCTCAGTCCCCAAATAGGCTGGAAACGCTGTTATGCTTACTTCGTGAATGTTGACACGCTTTAGAATACGCTGAGAAGCTGAAGGCCATTCATCGCCACCAACAGGCACACGGAAACCAAAACTAAATCCGGTTACATCCCCGCGTTCAATGCTAATCGCTGCATCTCTCGCTGCGGTTGTATCTGGCAAATCAGCATCTAAGTAAAGGCCTTTAGCATCCTCACCCAATCTTAAAGTGCCTGCCCTAGTTGAACCCAAAACAATACCAGTGTCATGATTCCATAGCAGTTTGATGTCGTTGCGACTGTTTAGGCTGTCCCTGAAAGCACCAGGCTGTATAGTTTCAATAAACGGTAATGGTTGACTAGGCGAATTGAATACTGCTGCATAGCCGCGTAAAGTTTTACCGCCATTTTCGTTAGTTCTAATTTCCAAGTCTTGAACATACTGCCTGCATTCCAAACCTTTAGTTACACGCTCACCACGCTCATGCAACTCAACAACCTTAGACGGATCAACATAACGAGCCGAATCAACCTCCAACTCAACTTCAGGCGCTTCAGGCACAACTTCACCTTCAACAGGCAGTTCAGGGTTAGTTACAGCTAACTCGTCAACCAGTTCACACAACTCATAAACAGTTTCAGCAAGTTTCGCAATAGTTTCCAAAGCGTCACCCTTCAAACTGTAAGCCTTATCCTGCAACTCAGTCAAAACAACACCTTCCATTTGTCTAACATCAATTTTATCTACCAAAACACCATCACTACGATTTTGCGACTCATTCAAACCATTCACCCACGACTGACCTGCATCGCCACCCCACGCATCCCACGCAACACGACCAGCACTAGGGAAACCATCCTCACCAGAATTAAAACCAGTAGCCTGCTTATCAACTTCATGGCGAGCAAAATAACTGATCATACGGTTGACCGTATCGGCTGAAACAGCGTTACCCGAAGCCAATTGAACAGCCCTAGCCCTACCAACAGCAGTAAAACCAGAACCCGCAAACCCTTTACTAATCCACCTTAAAGCCCTTTTAGCTGCAACAGCAACACCCTCCGGCGGTGAATACGATCCAGCGTCAACAGCCCGCTTCAACTCTCCACCAGGAGCAATACCCTCACTCAAAGAAACAGCAACCATCTGCGCAATCGCCTGCGCCTTAGTCTTATGCTTCCCTAAAACTTCACCGTCATCCTTAACAGTGTCCCAACCTGCGCTTGTTTGCTTAATAAAATAAGGCATCATTCACCTGTTTCATAACTACCATCAGGAACAGTCGTAGGATTCTGCAACTGCACACTAGGCAAACCTGTATGAGCAATAGGAGCTAAACCAAGCGACTTCAAAACATCCTCAGGAACAAAACCAAGCGCAATCAACTTCTGCGCCATATCAACCTTAGTTTCATCCTCAACCAAATTAGCAGCATTAATATCAACATTCGTTAGAGGCACACGAACCTTATCGCCATTCTCAATAGGCCGCATGTTCTCTTTACGCCTAACCTCATTGACACTCAAAACACCGTTCTGCAACAACTTAGCGTAACCCTCAATACGCGTAGCATAATCACCACGCAACAACTCATCCGTGCTGAAAGCAATATAGGCAGTATCTTTCAGTAAAGTGCTAAACGCATCCTCTAACTTAGCGAGCCAGGGTCTAAGCGTATGAACAACAAACGAAATAGCGTTCTGCTCATTACTGTTATAACTCTGCCCGCCACGCTCATTCAAACCAATCATGTTTAGAGGCACACGATACGCCCTAGCAATATCCTCAACCGCCAAACGCCTAGAATCCAACATTTGCGCCTGATCATTAGCAACCTGAGTAGCAACAAACTTAGCTCCACCCGATAATACACCAGTCTTATGTGCCTTACGGAAACCCTTATGAGCGTTATCAAACGATTTAGATAAATTCTCTGCTTGTTCCAAAGTCAACGCACCAGGATACTCAATAACACCAGTAGTTTGAGTTCCCTGACCAAAGAACCTAGCCGCAAACCCCTCCAAGCTAATCGCCAAACCAATGTTCTCTTTCAAAGTATCAACAGGGGACTTACCACGCAACTCACCAGGCATCAACACGCTACCAACAACATGCAACACATCATCAGTAGACAAAGTTTTACCATGCTCACCGGTATAACTAAACAACTTCTGCCCAACACTATTACGCTGAATAGTCACAGCTTTAGGGTTCAAAACCATCATGTTAATAATCTCATTCTGGCTATCCCTAAACAGGCGCACAAACGCATTACCATCAATCAACAAACTAATCATGCATTGCTGCCAAAACGCGATACTAGGAATCATCACATCAGGTTTAGTAACCCAAGACGGTTTAGGCCGATAAGGGTAAGCAATACCATCACGCCGAATATAAGTATCAACAGGCAAACTAGAAATCGTGTCACTGATCAACGACACACAAGCCCAAACAGCGTTCACCTGCAAACTAGAGTTATAGTCAACAAACGCAGCTGACTGAGTTTCATAACTCGTCAAATCACCTGCACCCCAAATGCTTTGAAAACTTATAGCCCTAGACTCACCATCAAACAAATTGCCTAACATTATTTACCGCTTCTCTCTAAAGCCAAACCAAACAACAAAACCCCAACACCAGCCACAACCAAACCAGCAGGAACAAACATCAAGCCAACCCCAAAAGCAACAACAGCAACCCCAACAGCCTGCAAAATCGTAGAAATCAAACTCAACCCTTAGAACACAAAAAACTCAGGAACAACATCATTATTTAGTTTACTTGTAGCACGGTCATAAGCGATAACAAACGCCACCGCAGCATCAATACGCCTAGACGAAGCCCGCGACTCCTTCACAATACGCGCACCCAAATTATCAACCTTCAAAACACAGTTATCAATATGCCTAGACAACAACGGATCACCACTATGAGTCAAAGTGCCTTCAGTCACGCTATCGTAAACCTTTTGGCAGGCTGGAATCATACGCCTAGCAGAAGTAGACGGAAACTCCACAATAGGCAACCCATCATCCATCAAAACCTGCATACTACGCTGCCACCTAAAAGGGTCAAACGCAATCTCCTTCACAAACCTATACTCCTGACAAAACATGCGAATAGTGTCCTCAACCTCAATAGTGTCCACCCGCCAATCATCAGGATCATTAGGTTGCTTCTCCCAAGCCTTCACCAACCAAACATGCGGCTTCTCATCTGCACTCTTAGGAACAGTAACCGCAACAATCGCAGTCGTATCACCCGAAAACGAACCATCAACACCCAACACCAACTCAGCATCCCTAGACACCTCAACATCAGCCTGCAACCCATCCCAAACACCAGCAGGCAACCAAGCAGTCTTAGAACTAACCCACTGATTACAACGCTTAGTTCTAAACTCAGCCTCCGGTGTCCTTTTCACAACACTCTCAAAATCCTCTTTACTGTTCAAATCCCCATAACCAGGATTAGCTAGCATCCAAGTGCTTTCCAACCTATGATCAGCATCCAATGGTGCTTCCCACCAAGCCATATAAAAACTAGGGTCAACAACCTCACCCTTAGCAACCTTCTGCCCATACTGATACAACTGGTAAGCAGTGCTATCTTGTCCTGTAACATCGCTTTTCACGCCACAAGTCGTAACCCCCAACATAATCGGTTGAGGCCTAGAACCCATCGCCAACTGCATAACATCCCACAACTCACGATTAGGCAACGCATGGATCTCATCCATAATCACTGCACTAGGGTTCAAACCTTCCTTAGAATACGCTTCAGCCGACAAAACACGCCAAATACTACCCGTAGAAGGCACTTCAATAACATCCCGATAAATGTTGCACATAGCAGCCAATTCAGGTTCACGCTCAATCAACTTACGAGCATCACCAAAAGTAATACGAGCCTGCTCCTTCTCAGCTGCACAACTATAAACTTCACCACCCTCATCACCGTTAAACAAAAACCAAAGCCCAAGCCCTGTAATCAAACTAGACTTACCGTTTTTCCTTGCCATAGCCCAAACAGCAGTGCGCTTTTGAAACAACCCACGCTCATCCAAAACCAAAGTATCCCGCAACAACTGCTCCTGCCAGCCACGCAACCTAATCGGCTCACCAGCCTTACCCGCAATACTGTCCTTAGTCAAAGTAACAAAAGTATTTATAAAATCAATCGCATCATCACCACGCGACCCAAACTCATAACTATTAGGAGTCAACAAAGCCGGAGGCCAAGAACTATTTAGATTGTTCACGCTCAACCTGCCTACGCTTCAACTGCTCCATCTTACTTATAGCCTTCACCTCAGCAACACCCAACTTAGAACGATCCGCAGGAGTAAACCCCAACAAACTCAAATTAGACACAATACGCGCATCCAAATCACGCAAACCCCGCCTCTCCCGCCAATCACCAGACTGCATAACCCTGACACGCAAATTCCAACGCTCATCAATCAGCTCACAAGTCATCAACAACAACTCAACATCGGTATTAGGGCTAATCCAAGACAAACCAACACCCCAAACCCGATCCCAAAACTCACGACCAGGCTTCAACAAAGGCCGATGAGGTTCAGGCACACTAACCGCAGGCTCAAACATTTGAATCTCATTTTGATTAGGCAACTTACGCTGACCAGGATTACCTAACTTGCGTTTCACCTCAACAGGCTTAGAAGGCCTACCAGCAGGCATAACTACCCCTCAACAAGTTCCGCAGTCAACCCTGTAAGTTTCTCCCAACGAGCAATAATCACATCAACATAAGCAGGGGTTAGCTCCATCGTATAACAAACGCGCCCAGTTTGTTCAGCACTAATTAAAGTGCTGCCCGAACCACCAAAAGGCTCAACACATAAACCACCTTCAGGCAAGCTAGAACGCATAACCCTAGCCATAGCTTGCACAGGCTTAGGAGTAGCATGACCATAACGCTCCTCACCATGCACACGACCATAATCCCAAACCTCAGTCATGTTCTCATGCGTATTATCAAAAAAACTTCTAGTGTTATAAAACTCACGCTTCAACTCGTCATATTCACGGTTAAAACCGTCACCATTAGCGGCTTTACGCCAAGAATTATAAACTGCCGCAGTCGGCATACTCCACTGTGATTTATCAAACCAATGACAACCAGAATTAACTGAATGACCTGCAATTCGTTTTGTATCTTTAATTGACCAACCTAACTTATCTTTTTCTACATTTAGATAATCAATTATTGAATTCCAACCTTCCCAATAATTATCTGCATTATTGTTGAACCCTTGCTCTCCTAACATCAAAAACAAACAACGCTCAGTAGTAACTGCATAACTACGATGAGAATCAGCCCCGATACCCATGCCACCAGGTTTAGACCAAACTATTTCATTGCGAAAAGTAATACGCTCAAAATCTTTTAAACCACCAATAAACCAAAGCCGCCATAAGTCCTCTGGATTACCCCAAATATAGACTCCAGCATTATCCGCAACATGAGGCCTAAAAGTCTTAAACCAACTCATTTGAAACTCATCCAACTTAGAGGCATAAAGATTATCGTTCTGCACACCATCCTTTTCCTTACCCATACCATAAGGCGGATCAGCGTGAATCAAATCAGCAACATCCCCACGCATCAACTTAGCCACATCATCAGCATTAGTAGAATCTCCACACATGACCCGATGCCTACCCAACTGCCAAACCTGACCTAACTTAGCTTTAGCCTCATACAGTTCAGGTATCTCATCCTCAATAACAGGTTCAGGTTCAACAGTCGTTTCAAAACCAATAGCCTCAACATCAAACTCAGCCAACTCAAGTTCCTTTAACTGTTCAGTCAAAACCTGGTCATCCCACTCAGCCAACTCAGCAGAACGATTATCAGCCAAAGCATAAGCCATCACCCTAGCCTCATCCCAATCATCAGGAACACGCGCAACCAGAATCTCCCGCCAACCCAACGACCTCGCAGCAACAAGCGTTCCATTACCAGCAACCACCGTGCTACCCCAAACAACAATAGGTTTCCTCTGCCCAAACTGCCTCAAACTCTCAGCAATAGCCCGCAAATTCTTATCATCATGCCTACGCGCATTCTTAGGATCAAGGGTCAAATCATCAATCAAAACAAGCTCAACATCCATGCCTCAAGCCTACGCCAAACAACCCCCAAAAACCCCCTAATTTCGCAGGCATCTGCAAAGAGT
>Ga0315901_10001385_pt1 | contig 35235 bp, 45 predicted proteins | sample LakEriMetagenome_10_FD_203761 | JGI IMG/M metagenome (GOLD analysis project Ga0315901, IMG submission 203761) | Freshwater fungal communities from buoy surface, Lake Erie, Ohio, United States - Buoy 2 MA116 | ecosystem: Environmental > Aquatic > Freshwater > Lake | place: USA: Lake Erie, Ohio...
AGGCCGGGGTTCTCGGTGAGACGGACGACCGCCTGAACCTCAAGGTGCGGGTACAGGTGCTTCTTGAACACGTCGATTTCCGACCAGTTCAGGGTGCGGTGGTCGTGGCCGACGTAGACGTGGTCCTCCGTTCGGATGACGTACCAGCCGTCCGTCCGAACGGCGGTCGGGGTGTTGCCGGACGAGTCCATCGCCCACGCAGGAGACAGGGGAGGAGGGGGAGAGGCGGGCTTCATGGGTTCGCTCCTTGCGGTCACGCGCTACCCTATCCGGGGTTTGCCATTCGTCAATACTAGCCGCCGCTTTCCTGCGCCAGCACCTCGACCTCGTGGCTCCGAACCCACGCGGACACGCGAAAGCCGTTGGAGTGGAGGTCGTCGTTGTAGCGGTCGCCGTCGTCCACCCGCGCGTGACCGGCGAACGGCCCGTCCGTTCGGATGTCGCGCACGGTGCCGTCGATCCACTTCTCGCGTGTGCTGGCGTAGAAGCGGCAGCGCGCCCCCGGCATGACCTCGGTTCCGTTCACGTCGATCATCGGTTCACGCCGTAGTCGCGCTCGAACCCACGCGGGAACTTCTTGGACTTCCGGTAGCAGCGCAGGACGAGGACGACCTGCGACGGGTCGGAGCAGCCACGAGCCATGCGACGCGCCCGCTTCAATGTCCTCGCCCGAACGGTGCTGAACGGGTCGAAGCGGACGTACCACTCCGTCATGCGGCGGGGTCGGCTCACGGCTGCCCCTTCGTCGCCGCGCCGACGTGCTCCATGCCGAAGATGGCACGGGCGATCCAGTTGATCATGGCCTTCTCATCGGGCGACAGAGCGGAAGCGGAGCCGGCGGCGTGCAAGAACGCCAGCACGTCCCTCCGCTCGTCCAGCGCCGTGCGCGGCGGGACGTACTTTGTGCCGTCTTCGCAGGACTCGCAGTCGTGCCCGTACCAGCCCGCACCCATGTGTTCGATGGGGTAGTAGAGTTCATCGAGGCAGCATCGCCCCTTGCACTCGGGGCAGGGTTCGGATGCGCTCACGGCTTCCTCCACAGTTCGACCTCGGACGGCGAGACGCGGCGCACCTTGCCCACGAAGGTGCAGTACGGACCCTCGTTGTCCCCCGAGAAGCGACGGCTCTGGAACGCGGAGCAGACCGCCTCGCCCTCGTCCTCGGGGCACACCCACTTGAGCACGCCCCCACAGCGGGGGCAGATGAGCGGCTTCACGACTCGACCCCGTCCTTCGCCAGCCACCACGATGCGTCGGTGGCATCCACGAAGTCGTTCTTGTCGTCGGAGATCACGAGCGTGTCTCGGAAGCCGTGGGAGTCGAGCGCGCTGCCCTTCACCACGTCGAGGTACTCCCGACCGGCGATGTTCGTGCGCGGCGCGAGGCGGCGGTGCTCCTCGGGCAGTTCTACCGCGTGCGTCGCCGTCACCCACGCCTCCCAACCGTCGGAGGACCAGCTATCCACGTCCACGTTCTCCGCGATGGCGGCAACCTCCTGCACCGTCATGCCCTCGGGTACGAGGACGTGAATCTCGATGGCCTTCTCCCAGCGCACGGTCATTCGTTCCAGTTTCACAGCACACCTCCTTCCTTGTTGTTTGCAGCCCCGACGTACTCGTGAGAGAAGCACGTCCGCGCGGCGTGCCGCATCTTGTACCCGTCTTCCTTCGTCTTCGTCTTGACGATGCCGTAGTCGGTTCGGTTCCGCCGGTTCTTCGACGTGGGTCGCCATAGCGGCGATGTGTCGCGGTATGACCCGAGACGCGGATGCGCGGTCTTGCTGAAGTACCGACAGCCCTCCGCGACGAACATCGCCGCGACGGCGTTGGAGAGACGAGGTCCGATCCCGAGTCCTTGGTAGTCCGGCAAGATCACCGTTCGGTGCTCTCTCCACGCACTCTGGATGTAGCCGTTCGGGAAGGCGAGCGCGGACGCAAAGCCCACCGGAACGTCACCCCAATACGCGAGCCAGCATCGCGCGGATCGGTTGATCGTCTCCGTCAGATAGTGATGCGGACGGAACGCGACCCAGTCGTCCGAAGAGCAGGGAACAACATCAAGCTCGATGGGCGGGCGTCTTTCCGACCTCCCGACCGTCATGCGACGGTCTGCGGTGTCGAACACCCAGTCGGGTTGCAGCCACGGGATCACATCGTAGTGGCACGTCGCAAGTACGATACGCTGGAGGCCGCGCTTGTCCACGAACCGACGAACAGCGACGCTGGCAGAGCGCGCGACGTTTCGGTCTACGACGCTGGTGAACTCGTCAAGGGTAGCCCCGTCCTCCAGACGGCGAGCGAGGTCAGCGCGAAACTGCTCCCCCGTCGAGAGGACGTGGAACGGTCGAACCCACGAGGGAATACTGTTCAGTCCTACCGCCGCAAGTCGCTCATGCGCGTCCTCGACAGAGTCAAAGTGAGACACGACGGCCCGTCCTTCGTCCCACTCGATCCGATCCGCTTCCCCGAAAGCACGGAGCGCAGAACTCTTCCCTGACCCGCTCGGGCCAACGATAAGCCCGATACCCCAGTCTTGCGGAGGGGTGATGGTCGGAACCTCAAAGGTGCTCGTTCCGTCGAAGGCGTAGTCGAAAAGCCCACACACCGCTCGCACCGCATCATCCACCGCTACCGTGCAGGTCTTCATAGCCATGGGTCATTCTCCGTAGAGTCGCAGGGTGCGGCGGATGCGAAGCCAGAGGCCGCGAAGGCCACGGGCGTAGAGCGCAGGCACGACGGCTTCCTGCCGGCGCGAGGACTGGCGCTTGCGAAGGTGGGCGAGGTCGCCGGGCGTGAGGAAGAAGTCCTCCTCCTCGCCCATCAGGCCCTCGACGCGGATGTGGTAGTACCCGCCGTCCGCAGTCGGCAGGATGGGGGACGCGATGCGGATCACGCGCCCTCCGGGTCTTCCGACGCCTCGGACGGAAGCGCGCCGTAGCGCCCGTGGTAGTCGTGAAGCTCGGCCACGATGGCACGGATGCGGTCGATGCGCTCCTCGCGCCCGCCGCCGTCGCCCATCGGGAAGATCAGCGCGTCGATGGTCGAGACGTGTCGGCGGTTCGTCTCCGTGGCCCGGTTCAACGACGCCTTCACGTCGTGGAACTGGAGGTCAAGGGACGCGCTGCGGTCGAGCAGGGCGTAGATGAGGGCGGCGGCTTGTTCTGCGTTCAGGTCCAGCTTCACGGTCACGGGCGACTCCGGGGGTTGCACGTCGAACCTATCCGGGCTGTTTGTCGGTTGTCAAGGACGCCGCGCGAATAGCCCACGCCGTCGTTCCGGTTAGGGTGTCTCGCGCGGGGCCGACGAGGGGTTTTTGCGGTTTCTCCCTCAGAAGCGCGTGCGAAGCCGAACCGCGTCAGCACGCACCGGCCCCGCGCACCTACAGGAAAGCCCGCGCTCCGTCTCCGAAGCGCGGGCGACCCGTAACGCCCTCTCGTGGGCCTTCTACCGCACCTTGCGGCGCGCGGCCACGACGTTCACCAACAGGATGCCGGGCTTGAACGTCGGGAGGATCTGGAGCAGGGAAGCGGCGTCCGCGACGTAGAACGACGTGCCGCGCCCGAAGGCCCACGTCGTCACCTTCGCGAACACGGGGCCGAGCAGCTCCTCGCAGAGCTGAACCTCGACGCCACTCTCCTCCGGTCGCCCGAGAGACCAGACGATCTCGTTGGAGATCACGGGCGAGATCTCGCCGTACTCCACCCAGCCTTCGGGCCAGTCGTAGACTTTCATGTCGCCCCCTTCATGTCTCCCCCCTCATGCGGCGTCCGATGCGCCGAGCGCGTTCGCGGCATCCACGCCCTTCGCCGTGGAGTAGTACGCGACCTCCGAGAAGATGCCGACCACCACGTCACCGCTCACGAGGAACGTGCCGTCCGTCTGCTTCTTCTCGATGTCGATCTCGGGGAAGCGCGCCTTCAGCCCCTCCGCATCCACCACCGTCACGTCCCACCCCTCGGGGATGAGGCCCGTCGCGCCGATCTGGAACGCCATCGGACGGATCTTCTCCGCGTAGAGCGCCTCGATCTCGCCCTCGATCTGCCCGAGCACCGCGCCGATCTTCGCCGCGTCGTCGGTGGCGTGGATGCCCTCGGTCCCGCCCTGACCGGGCATCACGAAGGACTCCATCATCGGGAAGAGCAGCGCGTCGATGGCGTTGAGCTTCGTCCGCGCCGAGAGCGTCTTGAGGCCCACCACCGCGCCGGGACGGCGCACGTCGGAGAGCTTGGGCTTCGACACCTCCTCGCCGTCCACCGTCACCGTGAACCGCCGCGCGAGGTACTCGTTCGCGGAGTAGAGCGCCCCGAGGCTCACCATGCTCGCGTCGCCCACCGTGACCTTGTACGACGTGCGGCTGTCGATCTCACCATCCGTCACCGCCTGCGTGAGATCCCGGTACGGGTTCGTCGTGGAGGGCGAGTACCACAGCGCGGGCGTGAGGTCGTGCTCCTTCAACTCGAACAACTGCTCCGCCGTCCACGCCTCGGCCTTCGCCGACGTGCCGAGCGCCGCCGAGAGCATCCCACGCACGAACGTGAGGTTGCGAAGCGCGGCGAAGGCCGTCTTCGTGGGAGCCTCGACCGCTGCGCCGAACGGGCACGCTGCGAGCTTGTGCAGCGGCAGGGTGTAGAGCGCCTTGTGGTCGAACGCACCCGCCTCCAGCACACCCCCCGCGACGAGGGCCGCGTGGAGCGCCTTGTTGGAGATGCGGAGGGGCAGGCTGTCGGCGTTGATCTCGCCGTCCCCGACGAGGGTGTAGGAGCGGATCTGCTTGAGGTTGAGCTTCTTCCCCGCGACCGCCGTCACCTTCTCGCCGTCACGGTAGAGCACGGCATCCCGCTGGACGCTCATGTTGATCGACGCGGAGGTGTTGTTCACCTCGAACGCCGTGACGTACACCGCGTCCGACCCATCGACCGGGGTCAGCGACGTGCGGGAGGGCCGGAACGCGCCGTCCTCTCCCCACGAGCCGAACACGCGCTTCACACCGCGACGGAGGTAGCCACGCGAGAAGGCGTCGATGTCCACCGTGAAGTCAGGCAGGTGCTTGTTCAGCAACTGGCACACCTCCATCACCGAGAGCCGGTTCCCGAACCCCAGCCCCACCTCGGGAAGCTGCACGAAGTCCGTGAAGTCGCCGGCGATGCGCGCGTCCAGCGCCTCCGCGAACGCGGAGAGCTGCTCGGCGGTGAGGGCCTTGTAGTGCCGCCCCACGAGGTCCGCGTCGCGGGTCGCGATGGCCGCGTACTTCGCGTCGTTGAGGCGCTGCTGGCCGAGCATCGTGCGGGCGTAGACGTAGACCGGCGTCAGGTTCGTGTTCTCGATGATGGGCGACTTCTGCCACGTCGCCTCCGAGACCTTGCGGAAGCGGTAGACGCGCGTCTCGTCGTCGGGGCCGACGCCCCGCACCCCGAAGTCCGTCGTGGAGCCGTTCACCTTCTTCTGCGTCACGTTGTGGAACGCGAGGAAGTTCGAGTCGCTGGCGGGGACGTAGATGGTCGGAAGCACCCGCCCCGCGAGCAGCGCCGTCGTGTCGTGGAGGGCGTCGTAGACCTGCCGCACGGTCTTCGCGAGGACGGTCTTGCCCGAGAGCGACTGCGAGATCCGGTCGAGCATCTTGAAGTCGGTGTAGTTGCCGTAGGCGATGGTGTTCGCCAGCACGTTCGGGTAGTCCTTCTGGACCCGCTTGATCCACTTGTCCACCGCCTTCGCCTCGGCGGCGGGGCTGGCGTCGTTGAAGTACCCGTCGGTGTGGATGCTGATCGCGGTCGTCTCCGCACCCACGACGTGCTGGAGCGCCTCGTCCAGCGCACCGCTCACGGAGGTCAGGCAGGTGGCGCGGATGGACCGGATCGCCTTCACATGCGCGCTGCCCGGAGCAAGCACGTCCTCGACCTTCACGCGGGCGAAGTGGGTCGTGCAGTCACCCTTGGAGGAGTAGCTGATGAGCGTGAGCAGGAGGCCCGAAGCGCGGTACTCCTCGACCGTCATCACCTTCTCCACCATCGTCTTCGTGTCGTCCATGACCGAGTACATCGACCCCGAGCGGTCGATCACCACGATGTGGTGAGACACGGACGGCTCCAGCACCGGCTTCGGCACCGGCGTCTCGGAGACGATGAAGAACTCGCGGGGCTTCCCGCTGAAGTCGTAGGTGGCGAACTTCGTGATGTCGGACATGGCAGGGACTCCTTCAAGGGGGAAGCGCGCCACGGGGGAGCGGCGCACGTCCTCCTCTATGGGAGGTCACCTGTCCTGTCAAGGACTGACCGGACGAATAGCTTCCGGCTACGCGAGGGGCTTGTCGAAGTTGAGCGAGGCGTCCGACAGATAGGCCGCCTCAAGCTCCGGCGACAGGATGAACGTGAGCTTCACGGTCCCGTCCGCGAGGAGTTCGACGCGCGTGTCGGCAAAGCCCTTCGACATGACGGCGAGCACGTCCCCGTCGGGGTTCAGGAGCTTGCCGGAGAGAGTGATGGTCGCTTCCATGTTCTACACCGTGACGATGATGGTGGGAGGTACGGTTGCAACGCCGTTCGCGCCGTTGAGCCCCCCGTTTGCTCCGAGGCCGCCCGTTCCGCCAACGGACTGAACCGTGCCGATGTCGATGAGGTTAGCGGTGAGAACGTAGAGGACGCCGCCGTTGCAAGCCCCGCCGCCCCCTGCGATGCCCGCTCCGGTGAACACGGCGTTTCCGCCGTTCCCGCCGACCATCTGGAAGGTTCCTCCGAGGGCGTCGAGGTTCCGCGCCATGACGGGGAGGATGGGGAGATAGCTCGCCCCACCGCCCGACGTTCCGGTCCCTCCACCGGAGAGGTCTACCGCCCCGGCGGCTCCACCACGCGACGCCACGACAGAAAAGTTTCGAGACGACCGCGTGATGGGATACCACGCCGTCGCGAGGGTGGGGAACGTCGCCGCACCCGTAGTGTAAGCGGAGTTCGATGCTCCACCCGTGCGTACACCCGCGTTCCCGCCGGGAAGCGGGTTGAGGTTGAGCGCCTGAGCGTAGCTAGACGAGCCGCTCCCGTTGCCGCTGAGACTGCTCCCGACCGCGCCTGAAGAAAGCCCCCCGAAGTTGAACGATGCGGTATCGGGCAAGGATCCGGGGGTGGCCCCTACCGCGCTCGCCCCGTACACCCCATAGGTTCCACGGTTCGTGAACGTCCCCGTACACCACACGCCCCTGCCCTGCGTGTCCACGGTGACGCCCGCTTCGACGGTGAAGTTCGTGGCGTAGATCTCGCGGGTCAGCGTCCACGTCGCACCCACACGGGTCGCGTAGGGAAGCGGGGTCGCGCCCGCCGCCGTGAGCGTCACCGCGCCGTCCGTACCCGGCCCGAACAGCAGAGCGTCCACGTTCCCGATGGACCCGGAGATGCTCGGGTCAAGTCCCTGGTACCGGATCGGCGTCGCGCCCGTCGCGTGGATGCTGTGGTCGTACTCGCACCGGAAGTTGGCCGTGGCCGCCTCCGAGCCGGGGTTGATGAACGACACGTTCGTCGTCGTCGCGTTGGAGCAGGCGATGGGCGTCGTGCGATCCGCGATGACCTGGGTCGGCACGACCCCGACACCGCCGGACTCAAGCCCGTGCGCGAGGATGACGCTGCCACCGGGCGCGAGCGTGACGGGGAGGACGTTGACGAGTAGCTGTGCCATGGCGGAAGCCTACCTCACGCCGAACGAACGGCGAACCCGAATAGCACTCCGTTTCAACGGACCTCGCGGGCTGCACGCGCCGCGTTTCGGTAGTTCTCAAGCTCCGCGAGCAGCGACCGCAGACGAACCACCCGATCCCCGAGGAACCGGGTACGCCCCGGCCCGGCCAGCCCGAGCATCGCGTCAAGCTCCTCCGCATCCCGGCGCAGGAAGGCGATCTCGCTCGCGAGGAGTTCAGCCGGCGTAGGCTCCACGCCCGCGTCCGTGTCGAGATCGAGGTCGTCGTCGGTGTGCGGGGTCACGAGAGCACCGCCACGAGCCGCTCGATGGCGCGCTCCCGCACCGCCAGCGTCTCCCGAAGCTCGCGTACCTGACCCTCCAGCGCCTTGATCACGCGGTCACGGTCGAACACGTCATTCCACGTCGGGTCGGTGATCTCATCGGTATGCACAGCAGGAGCGGGAGCGGTCGGCAGCATGGCGATCTCTACAGGTCCGATTCGTAGTCGGGGCGAGGGTGAACAGCAGCGGAGGCGCGCAGGGAGCGCCACCACAAGTACGCTAGCGTATACACCGTCGCGGCACTCAGGGTGGAGTAGATCACGCCCTTCGCACCGCGCCGGAGCACATCCCGTATCACGCCCGCTCCGGTTCCACGACGGCGTCGATGCGCTCGTGCAAGTCCACCCACGCCGGGTTCACCGTCATCGCGACCGCTGTGGCGACCTGCGCCTCCACGAGCATCGCCTTCACGCGCTCCAAGTCCGCGATGGCCTCCTCCAGCACCGGCACCGCGCAGTACCCGGAGTGTCCGAACGGGGGCCGGGTGTTGCAGCACGCCCGGTAGACGCCCTCCTCGATGGGAGCAGCGCAGCGCGCTACGGCGGCGCGGTAGTCGGAGATGGGCTTCATGCGAGTTCCTCATCGGCGGGGTCACGCTCGCCCGATGCGAGCTTCGGGTAGTCACAGCCGTCGAGGATCGCACGGCGAAGCTGCGGGTGCGCCATGAGGGCCTGCGTGTAGACGAACTGGTACGCGCGACGGCGGTCCTCGGTGGAGAGCGCGGCGTCCTCGTCGTCGTGCGCCCCGATGTAGACGCTCACCCGACCGAACTTCTCCTTCGTCTGCACGACGTAGATGCCCTCGGCCTCCAGCGCCGCCCCGATGAGCCACGCGAGACTATCGACGGCGTTCCAGTACCATGCGTGCTCGGGTGGCTCCTCGCCGTACCGGAAGTAGCGGATCTGCTCGACCTCGGTAGGGGCGCTCATGGGATCCTCGCGATGGACTCGAATATGTGCTCGATGGGGTGAAGGTGTGTGCCCTTCGACCACGGGCCGGCGTGCAGCACACACCACTTCTTACCCCACGCCGCGTCCTCGGGACGGGAGCGCGCCCAGTTGCCCTGATTGCCGACGACGTGCCAGACGTTCTCCGCAGGAACGCCCGCGCCGACGAGGCGCTTCTCCCGCTCCTCGAACTGGCCCTCGACGTTGGTGCGGCTCCAGCCCATCTGAACCTTGCACTCCACAACCGCGACGGGGACAGAGTTGTTGTCCGCCTTCCAGACCGACACGTCGGGACGCAGGCGCTTCCGAGGGATGGTCCGCTCCGCAGACACGACGAGGTCGGAACGCCCGGCGCGGTGCAGGTACGCGGTCAGGAGCATGGCGATGTTGTCCACCATCGCGGCGTCGAGCGGCGCGGAGACCTTCTTCCGCGCGCAGGTGCGAATGGCCTGAAGCACCGCGTCCTGCGCCGCGATGCGCTCCATGAGCAGGTTCGTCCAGCCGTTCTTCTTCACGTCGGGCTGTACAAGCCCCGACCGGAGCCAGCCGTGGGACTGCGTGATGCTCTCCGCAAGCATGAGGAGCGCGTGGGTCTGCGGGTCGCTGTGCATCATGCGTCCACCAGTCGAAGCGGCTGCGCCTTCGCGGTCGGAACCTCAAGCTCCTCGTAGAGCGCGTCCCGCACCGCGTCGTAGACGGCGCGGCCCGAGATGCCTTCCTGCTCATACGCCGTCGCGATGTTCTTCACGATGTCCGCAAGCACCATCCCCCACAAGGCGGGGGCGTCGAACGCCTCGATGTCGATACCGACGACAATGTCCCCGTCCGCGCGACGGTGGACCGCGAGGACCGGGTCCATCCCGGCGTACTCCTCATGGGTGATCAGCTCGGCGTTGGGGTCTTTCATCGGACGTTCCTCCCGTTCACGGTGCAGCGGCACTCGCCGCCCAAGGTGCTCCACTCTCCGCGACCGGCGGTACGCAGGAGGCACTCCCGCTCGCATCCCCCGTCCGACCGACCCTGCCAGTACGCGACCGCCGCGCAGAGCGCGCAGGCGGCGAGGATGGCGAGGGTCGCGGGAAGGGCAAGAGGGTCGTGCATGGCCCATGATCTAACGCGGGCGACGAGGTTTGTCATTCGTCAGTCGCGCTTTACCGGCACGATGTCGAGGAGGATCGAACCGCCGCCGCTGTAGCGAAGGTGCGAGTCCAGCGGCTCCGTCCACGCGAAGCGGCACGACCCGCACTCCCACACGCTATGGTCGCGCTCGGGCGTGTCGCCGTGGACGAAGCGGTGATTCGCTCCGTCCTTCCCGCAGGCCGGGCAGGGAGGGGTCACGGACGCGGCGGCTTCACGGAGTCGAGCGGGCGCTCGCTCCACGTCGCGGTGCAACGCCCGCACCGACGCTCAAGGCGCTCCTCGCCCATCGGAGCCACGAACTTCGTGTCCACGGAGGTGTTCCCGCACTTCGGGCAGGGGCGGCGGTAGTCGTAGAGGTTCACGAGCTACTCCGGTACGACGACGCGGTTCGCGGTGTCGAGGGCGGGCAGCGGCGCGACCTCGGCGGGTGCCTCGTCGGGAACCGCCGCAGAGAGTGAGGCGATTAGCGCGGGATTCGCATCATGGATGCGCTTCAACTCCCCGCTGACGACGATCACGGTCTTGATCAGGCGGCAGAGGACCGTGAAGTCCACCTGCACGGGCTGCTCGAAGGGGATGCCCTGCGTGATGGCCTGATCGATGGGAGCGCGGAGGTACGCGAACTCCTCGGGGGTGAGGGGCTGAAAGCCCTCGACGTTCTGTGGGCGTCCTACGATCACGATGCACTCTCCTCTTCCATGAAGTCCACGTTCCGCATGAACACGGGCGTACCGTCGCCCAGCCATGCGCCCATGGTGTTGTACTCGAAGTATTCAACCGCCTCGTCCTCGGTCATCCCGTCGGCGACGAGCATCGCGATGATCTTCTCGACGCTGTACGCGAGCGTGAGGGTGTTGAACCGCTGCGCGACGCCCACGATGCAGGGGTCGTAGCTCTCTCGCGGCTCCAGACGGATGTACTCTTCTTCCGTCCCATCCATGTAGGCGAGCGCCTTCTCGTGCAGGGTCACTTGATCACCTCCGGGTCACCGCCGTGGTGGCGGATGCGGGCCTCGGCAATCGCGAGGTACTCCTCGGACTGCTCGCACCCGATGAAGCTGAAGCCGTTCTTCACGGCGGCGATCCCTGTCGTTCCACTTCCCATGAAGGGATCCATGACGACCCCGTTGGGAGGCGTGACAAGGGTGACAAGCCACGACATGACGGACAAGGGCTTCACGGTGGGATGTCCGTTGCGAACGCTCTCGGCGGTGCGACCCGCGCCGGCTCGTGGCGACTTCAGACCGTCGCTCCCTTCCTCTCGATGTACGGCTTCCGCACCGCTACGCGCGGGCAGGTTCTCACACCCCGCCTCGCGCTCCTTCCTCGACGCCTTCGCCGTGTAGAAGAAGGGCGGGTAGTCGTCCTCCTCGATGGGGAGGTTGTTGAAGAAACGGGACGCGCCGCCTGCGTCCGTAGGACGGTTGATCTCGACGGGGCGGTTGTTGTGCGCGTTCCACCCGGAGTCTTGTCCGAGCGCGTTGGGGCCGGAGAACTTGCCGCCAGTAGACTTCGTGACGCCGCTCTGCGCGTCCATGATCGCGCAGGGACATCCCGCCACGCAGCCGTCCTCGTCGCAGTTCACGTCATGGGACATGATGAGGTTCGCGGGCCAGCGTCCCTCGGGCTTGTACGTCGCGATCTCCTTGCCGATGAGGCTCGCCGCGCCGAACGCCCCGTCGATGGCACCCTCGGAGTGCTGCTGACGCTGCACCGCGTCGAGGTCTACGTCCCCACCGTGCGGAACGCGGCAACCGTCGATGTTCATCGCGCCTGTCCCGTACTTGAGCACGTTCGCCGCGACCGTACCCTCCAAGGGCTTCCGCGCGACGACGATAGGCTCGAAGGCAGGCTTGAGCGCCGTGCCCCACCCGGACCAGCGGCGAGCGTCGTCGGTGATCGGCTCGTGGGCATCGACGGGGGCAGCGTGCGGAACGTCCTCGCCGCCCGCCGTGCGGTTTCCCGCCACGGAGACGCGCTTACCTCGATGCCCCATCGCACCCGCCGCCTTGTCGATGGCGATGCTCACGTTCAACGACTTCGGGAATCCTGACCCGTAATGCCAGCCGATCTGGTCCCTTACGCTAAATCCCGCATCTTCAATGGCGCACGCCATGCGGTGGTAGGTCCGGGTGCCGCCAAACGCGAGCAGGTATCCGCCGGGCGTGAGCACGCGGAATACCTCCCGCCACAACTCCACGCGGAAGGCGATGTCGCCACCGTCCCACGTCTGCCCCATGAACCCCTTGGAGGACCGAGCGTAGACACCGCTCCCGCCCTCGGGAACCTTCGCTGCGGCGGACCCCTCCTTGCCGAACCGCTCCACGATGCTCGTCAGGTGGTACGGAGGGTCGCACACGACCGCGTGGACGGTTCCGTCGGCCATCCCGCGCAGGATGTCCAAGCAGTCCGCGCGGAAGAGAAGCTGGAAGGGAGGGGTCGTATTGCTCACGGAGACGCTCACGAGGCGGGGGTGGTGGAAGGCCCAGCGGCTACGTCCAGCGCCGCGAGGAGCCGCTCGTAGACGGGCAGGGGGCGCGTGTCCCCCGCCGCCCAACGGGTGACCTCGCGTAGGCTCGCACCGATGGCGAACGCGATCTGAGGGGCCGTCCACCCCGCCGCCCGTAGCTCCGCGATGCGCGGGTGCGGTTGGTAGCGAGGAGGGCGGATACGGCGCGACGAGGGCGTGTCCATGCCGTTCCGTCTACCCGTTGACAGGTGACTTGTCAAACCCTAACCGGAACCGGCGTGTGGCGATCCGTGCGAAGCACGGGTCGCTCGGCGTCGTACCCGTTTCGTTCCCCGCCACGGCGCTACTTCGCCTTCGGCTCCCACGGGATGAGGCGCTTGTTCTCGTCGTAGGCGGCGGACGCGCCCTTGTACCAGCGACGCGCGGCGGCGAACTCGGTGCCGATCTTCACAGCAGGCACCACCTCGCGCATCCCGATGATCATCACCTCCGAGAGCCGGTTGGCTGCCTCGTGGATGCGACCCTCGGGTGCCTCGATGATGAACTCGTCGTGGACGAACAGGCACAGCCGCGAGCCGAAGAGCGGGGACGGCGGTCGCCCGTCGTCGGGCCAATGCGTGCCGTACCCGAGGTAGGTTTCCTGTGTGATGTACCAACCGGCGCGCTTTGCCCCGTCGGCGGCGCGGCCTTGGAACATCGTATTCCCGGTGATGTAGACCGTCTTGTTCCGACGAGCCACGAAGTAGGTGTTGGGCACGGAGGGGCACCAGACCCCTCGCGCCTCTGTGAACTCCCGAACCTGATGCTTCAACACCTGCACGGTGTCTCGTCGATACAGGTCTACCGTCCAGATCCCCTTCGACTTCGGAGAGTTCGGCATCGAGTCGTACTGCGGGATCACCCGGTTGGACAGATCCTTCCACGAGGAGTTGGACGCCTGTCCAGCAAGAACCAGTAGCATCTGGAAAGCGTCCGCTGCCTTCTCGTCGCGGGTGTAGAAGTGCTGCTGCCCATTCTTTGCGACCGTGCCGTCCCCCAGCAACATGGTGTCGAGAAGCAGGCGCGCTTGCCGACCACTCAGACGGGACACGAAGTCGGAGGTGAGAAGTCGCTCAGGGAACAGGTTCCTGAGCATCGTTCCGAGACCGTGCCGGCTGCGAACAGGACGCGCGATGTCGTGCTTCCGTCGCATCAGCCCTACCGCAACGGTGGTGATGCGAAGCCGAGACGCAACCAAGGTGTCGGGGTCTACACCCATACCCGCCGCGAGGTAGTCCTCAACGGTGTAGCCCCTCCGCTTGCCTACCCCCGTGTCGGACGTGACGGTGTGCTTCGCCAACCCCGTCTGGTATACCGCAACATCAGAGAACGACCACGTCCTCGGGGTGTTCCCGTTCTTCGTGCGAGAGGTGACCTCTCGTTTCCCCACGGGGATGCCGAGACGGTCGAACAAGGCGTCGATCCTTGCGCTCGTGTCGGGCTTCGTCTGATGGATGGTAATCCGTGTAGTACCCGACTCCTGCGACATCGACCCATCCGTGAGAACCCAGCCGACAAGCTCCAAGAAGTCATCGGTGTAGGGAGCCTCCTCTCCTGCATACACACCCGTTCGGTGGATTCGGTGGTCCCCGTACCGGGAAAGGTTGCGGGTCTCCACACAGCGAGACTCGCCGCTTCGCTTGTCCTTTACCAGCCACCGATGGTTAGGCGTGGTCACGGCGCTGAAACGCCCCGTCTCGAACTCCACGAGAGGGCCGTTGTAGTCGGGGAAGTGGGAGATGTCCAAGGGGTACTGCCACGCCAACTCTCCGGTCTGCGCGTTCTTCGTGAGGATCTCATCGTCCATGCGAAGGTCGTGCCCGTTGACCCACCCACGACGGGTAAGTGCCTCCGTTTCGTAGTCTACGCAGTTGCAACCCGCCGTAAAGTTCAGTCCTCCGCGAACACGTCCCGACGGTAGCTGCGTCACGGTGAAGGTCTGGTCACCGATGCCCATCCCGCCGAAGTGCTGGTGGTACAACCGCATCTCCGGCCACTTCCTGTACCACTCTTCCTTGCGGCGGCGGGCGTCCGTCTCGGACACCGTGACGCCGTATCCGGCGCGTGCGTAGTCGCAGAACTTTGATGCGCCCAAACCACCGGGATACCCGAAGTTCAACGCCTTTGACAACTGTCTAAACTCTCCGATGTCCTTGTCTCCCGCCTTCTTCCGCCGCACCGCCTCGTCGTAGTCGATACTGAGCATCGAGCCAGCCATGTCGAGGTGTGGGTCGAGGCCCGCGTTGATCGCGTCGGCCATCGAACTCCAGCCGAAGAGGTCGAGGCACGTCTGCGCGAGGGTGCAAAGCTCCACGAAGCTGTAGTCGCAGAACACGAAGACGTAGCCGGGGCGCGGGACGAAGCACTCCCGAACGCCTCCCTTTCGAGGGGGATTCTGGAGGTTGGGCTTCGTGGAGGAGGTACGACCGGAGGCCAGCAGTTCGTTGAAGTTCGACGTGATCGGGTACTGCGTTCCCTGAAGCAGGACCGGGACGTAGGTGTTGAGCACCTTGTCCACCCCCGAAAGCTCTCCGACGGCGTGCAGGACCATCCAGTTGTAAACCTGCTCCGCGTCCAACCCGAAGTTCTCCGCCGCCGCGTGGGACAACTCCCGCGCGAGCGCGGCGTACTCGTCGCCTTCAAGGTCGGGAAGCCCCTGCTGGTGACGCTGCTCGACGATGCGCTTCTCTGCATCCTCGACCCAGCGCAGGACCGTCTTGTCCACGATCTTGTTCAGCGTGTCGCGGTCGGTCGCCACCGCGCCCTTCTTCGTCACCGGCGCGCTGCCCTCGCCGCCGTAGGCCGCGATCACGCGGCCCCGCAGCGCGGTCATGTTCTTCGACCACACCAACTCGCCCTTCTGCATCTTCGCCCGCATCACGTCCGCCGCACGGACGAGGGCGTGGATGCGACCGTGCTCGGCACGCAGGGCGCGGTCCAGCCGGTTCACGCTCGCGATCTCCGTGCGGACGCCACGCACCGACATGAGGTAGAGCCAGTACGCCGCGCGCGTCTGCGGGAACTCGTCGGGGATCACGTTCCCCTGCCCGCCGCCCTCGGTCAACTCCGTGGTCTGCGCGTCGAACAGCGCGAGGTTCCAGCGGGCGTCCTCCAGCGCGTACTCGACCGCCTTCTGCGGCCACTCCTCCAAGGGCACGCCGTCCAACTCCGCGTACCGGAGCCGCCACGGCTTCTCGCCGTTCTTCCCGATGGCCTTGTCCTCGGACAAATCCACCTCAAAGCGACGCATCACGCAGGCCGCGAGGCTGAACTTCACGTTGCGCTTCGCGCCCGTGTCGCCTTCGTCCGCAAGCTCTCCGCGCGATAGCGCGAGCAGCTTCTCGCGCAGCATCGTGCAGCGCACCCGGTCCTCGTCGTAGGCCCGCATGATCTTCGGCAGGAGCGTGCCGTCCGCCGCCGCGAGTACCGCGAAGTCGAATCGGGCGTGGTGCGCCACGAACTCCACGTCCGGCGTGTCGAGGAGCGCGTGCATGAACGCGATGGCGTCGTCCCGCGTGAGCAGACCGACCGTGCCGTCCTCCGTGCAGTAGGTCAGGCAGACCAGCCGAGGGGCGACGATGCCCTGCTCGGGCAGGATGAGGTACGTTTCGGTGTCGATACCGATGCGCGGCATGGCCGCCTCCGTCGCACGAAGGTGGAGGGGTAGAAAAGAAAGGGGCGGGACACGCACCCACGACCCACGGCATCATGCCTGTGGGGGCACCGGCTTCCCGTCCGGTGCGTGTGAGTGCGCGTCCCGCCTTTCGGTCAGTTGTCCGCTTCGATCTGCGTCGAGAGCGGGAACCACAGGTGCTTCGAGTACGTCCCACCGGACTTCGTCGGAACCTGCGTCACCTGAACCTTGAGTCGCGTCCCCGCGACCGCCTCGCCGCCCTTCTCGACCAGACCGTCCATCACCTGCTGGGTGATGGTGGACGGATCAATAGCACCCTCAGACGACAGGCACGCCACCGCGAACGCCTTCACGTTCCCGAGGGCCGCGTCCTTGTCGAATCCCACGAAGAAGTTCGCGACCTCTCCGGGGCGGTGCTTCGCGCTGTTCGTACCGAGGATCTTCATGTCCGCCGCGAAGAAGGGCACACCCTTGCGAGTCTTGCCCGTCGTAAGCCGCACAACCTCAACCTCGTGGACACCCACGTCGAGGTAGTTGCCGCCTTCCGTCGAACGCGCGTTCTCAATGCCAGCGAAGATGCTCATCTGTCACTCCTTGTCGCTACTGCGACCTTGTTGTCGATAGTCAGCGGGGAACCCGCCGACGCTTCTCTTCTACCTCGGGTCATGTCAGGTGTCCACCCGGTAGAAGAACTTTCAAGCCCATGTGCAGAGGTTCAGCTTCATGGGCGTTCCCTGCGTGGACTCGATGTACCGCGAGTCCTGTCGGGCCTTCATCACCGCCGCCGAGGCGTCCACCGTGTGGGCGTAGTACCAGACGTTGACCTCGTCCGCGTCCTGCCCCTGACGGTGCGTTCGCCCGATCAACTGCTCCATCGTCTTCCCCGACGAGGGGAAGGACATGAGCAGGTTCTCGTTGTGGGCGTACTGGAGGTTGAGGCCCGTGCCGTGGACGCGGATGGACAGCGCCACCCCGCCCTTAGACCCGTCCAGCGGCGGCACCTCTCCCGCTCCGTAGGTCGGAACGCCGGCAGCCCGCAGCGCGCTCTCGATGGCGACGTCGTTGTGCCAGATGATGCCCTTGGGGTGGTCCTTGAGCCACGCGAGGGCGTTGCGGACGATGAAGTCATCGATCCAGACCGTCTCCGTGGGCGGTGGCGGACGATGCTTGACCGCCTCCCACGCCTGAAACGCACGCACGGTGATCGGGTCGGTGATGACCCCACGCTGCACCGCGTTCCAGACGAGAAGCGGAGAGTCCATCCCCGTCGCGTTCTGCTGGAGCACCGAGCGCACCTGCCGGTGCCACTCCGCCCGCGCCTCCATCCACTCCCAGTCCACGACGCCGTTCGGCCATACCCACCGCAGGTAGAAGCCTTGGCTGATCTGCATCCCGAGCCGCCACAAGTCGAGCGCGGACTGCATCTCCTCTCCGTCGGGACGGGTCCACGTCCGACGAAGCTCCCGCAGCGCGTCCTCCACGTCGGGCGGCGTCTGCACGTTGCGCTCGTAGAGGTTCAGCGAGCAGGCGACGGACTGCTCGCGGGTGGACACCACGCCGGGCGTGCTGTTGAACCGCTCGCGGAACGCTGCCCGCGCCTCGTCCTTCCTGCGCGTCTCGTCGTCGATGTGTCGCACGTCGTGAAACGCCGCGAACATCGACCAGTCCTTGTCCTGTGCCGTCGCTCCGCTGTCAAGGCAGTTCGCCCACGCGAGAAGGTCCGGCAGCTCCACGGGCAGCGGGCTACCGTCCCGAAGCGCCAACTCGCAGAGGTGCGCGTAATCCTTGAGCGACTTCGAGGTGAGCGTGCCCGAGAGCGCGACGAGCCGCGTGCTCGGGAACTGCCGGAAGTACCGCAGCACGCGACGCGTGCGGGCGGCATCCGGGTTTCGGACGGAGTGCGCCTCATCTGCGATTATTAGATCCGGCATAATCTGCTCTAGCAGGTCGCTCGACTTCGCCACCGACAACTGCGAGTACGGGATGATGTAGAGGTTCTTCGGAATCGCGAAGTGCTTCGCCAGCTTCTCCATCTCACGCCGCAGCGGGATCTGAAGCGTGGGAGGGATGAACAGGATCGGTCGATGGGCCTTCAAGACCTGCGACGCAAGCAGCGAGATGATCGTCTTTCCCGCTCCGACCGCGAGAGGGCCGACGAGGCCACGCCGCTGCTCGATCCAATGCAGCGCCATGTTCTGGATGGGCTTGAGGACCATCGTCCCGCCGGGGACGCGCAGCCTCTCCGTGTAGTCGAGGTCGCCCCCCGGCTGGCACCGGGGGAGCAACTGCTCGTAGCTCCACGTCGGGAGCGCGTTGATACGTCGCGCCTCCGTGACCACGCTCTTCGTCGCCTGCGCCCGCTGCCGCAGCGCGGTCGCTGCGTTCACCACGACCGGGGGCGCGACCACCGCCGCGACCGGCTCGGTGTTGGCAGGCGCAGGAGGCGGTAGCGGCGCAGGCTTCCGCACCGAGGCGGGGAGAACCCCCGCCACGGCGGCGACCCGTGACGCACGAAGGCGTTGCAGCGCGGCGAAGGCGTCGTTCATGGTCTACCGCAGCCCGCGCACGACCACGTCGGCCATCGGGATCAGGACTTCGAGGATGGCGTTCGTTGCGGGGAACCGCGTGTTGGCGACCACGACGCCCTTCGGCGGGTTCTTCATCACGAGCGCCGCGATGAACGCAGGGCCACGAGCGTAGGGGATGAGCGAGTAGAAGTCCACGCGCTCGTTGTCGCGGGCGGTCTTGTTGTACGCCTCCGTCACGACGGGGAGCATCGGCTGGATGTAGTCCTCCAGCAGGACGTAGTCCCGCTCACGACCCTTCTCCGGCATCGCGTCGATGTAGAGCACGAGGTTGGGGGTCGCCACCGGTGCCGCGACGGGCGCGGCGGTGGTCGCAGCGGCGGGCGCGAGCGACGCGAGCTGGACGTTCGTGTTGGCCTGCGCGACCGGAGGCGCGGCGGCTGCCGCCTTCTCCTCGGGGAACACTCGGTAGAACGTCTCGTCGTCCTGCGTGGGGGTCGTGTCCACCGCACCGGTGCCCGGCTTGTGGACCGTGCCGTTCGGGAGGACGCTGTACCCGCGTCCGTCCTCGTTGCCCTCGATGGCCCACCGCATCGTCGCGGCATTGAGCTTCGCCACCTGCTCCGGCGTCCAGTTCAGCGCCGCCAGCTTCGTCGCGTAGTCGCGGGGCTTGCGAACAGACTTCGTCTCGTCGGACGCCTCCTCGACAACGGCGGGAGCGACGGGCGCGGGAGCCGGGGTCGTCTGCGCGAAGGCGGGCTTCACCTGCGACGGAGTGTCGTCGGGAACGATGCCGACCGCGCCCTGCTGCGCCATGCGGGCCTGCTGCGCGGCGTGCGTACCAGCGGGGCGGATGCCCAGCTTCTCCAGCGCCGCGAGCGCCTGCGGGTTGGCCGTGCTGGCGGCGGGCTGCGCGACCGGCTGCGGGGCGGGGGCGGCGGGCGCGGCGGGCATCGGAGTGCCGGACGCGGCGGCTGCGGCCTCGGCGGCCTTACGGGCACGGATCGCCGCGAGCGCGGCCATGGGGTCAACGGAACTGGACATGGCAGGAGCCTCCTTCTGGGGTTGGGGAGCGAACATCGAAGCGGTCGCCGACACGTTGGCGAGCATCCCGAGGGCTTGACACTTGTCTCGGAAGTGACAGCCTCCGTACATCGAGCAGGCAGACGCCTCGCCGGGAACGTCGTCGGGAGAGGTCGAGCGTGCGTGGACCTTCATCTCCTCGACGGTCTCGCCGATCTTCACGCGCTCCCGTTCGAGGTGCTTGGCGTTGAGGGTGACCATCGTCTTGCGGGCCTGCGGAGCGCCCTTCGTGAGCAGCACGACGTGACCCGCGTCCACGGTGTCCGCCATGACGCCCATCGAGGCGCAGACTTCCAAGGCGTAGGAGCCGTAGAGGACCATCTGCGGGTCTTCCATGAGGTCGTCGGCGGTCTTCGCGTACTTGAGGTCGGAGGTCGTCTTCCAGTCGATCACGACGGGACGATCCCCCGAGAGGTCGAGCACGTCGATGAACCCGTTCACCGGCAGGCCCGCGACCCTGAGACGCGGCATACCTCCGGGCAGCGGCTCGTCGTCGGTATCGCTCTCCCGCTTCTTCCGGTCGCTCATGGACACCTCGGTCCACACCTCGAAAGGCTTGGGAGCGTGGGGGAGCGCCGCCTTCGCGATGCGACCGGCCGGGATGCTCTCGTCGGGGAGCGTGCCGTGGTCGAGGTAGTTCTCAAGCTGGGTGTGGACCGCCTCTCCGAGCGCCGCGCTCGCGCGCTGCGGGGTCGGCAGACCCATGATGCTCTGGAACCACCATTGACGCTTGCACGTCCGAAAGGTGCTCACCTGCGAGGCAGAGAATGACTTGAACTCACGCATCAGTAGAGCGGTCCTTCGGGGTGCGGGGTGGAGGGGGCGGCGGCGGGCTTCTCCGACGCCCAACGCGGAAGCGGGTGCGGCTTCGGCTCGGGCTTCTCCATGAGCGTGACGCCGTGCATGGACTCGGGCACGTTGAACAGCGTCCCCTTCGAGGTCGTGTCGGAGTGCAGCGTGCAGCCGAAGTGCTTGAGGATGTGCATCACGCGGTTCTTGTCGGAGCGCGTGGCGCGGGACACCTCGATCCCGAGGCCGCCCGTGAGCACGTCGAACACGGAGATCTGCGTCACCTTCCGCCGCACGACGTACTCGTAGACGGTCGGGGACCACACGTCGTCCTGCTGGAAGGGCTGGCTCTCCTGCGCGAGGCGCTCGGCGCTCTCGTTCTCGTACCAGAAGATTTCACCGGCGCGGTAGCGGACGACCGCCTCCGCCCAGAGCTGGTCCCGATGCACCTTGAGCCAGTCCACGTCCACCTGCGTCACGCGGACGGGCACGAAGCGACGGGAGCCGGTCGGGTCGTTGAGGAACTGGTCCTCGTTCGTGGAGCCGACGAGGACGGTCTGCCGGGGGCACTCGATAGTGTGACGCCCGAACGGAGGACGGAAGTAGTCCACCTGCGACGAGAGGAACGCCTTGATGCGGGTGTTCTCCGCCTTCCTGAAGCTGTCCATCTCCCCGATCTCGTAGATCCACTTGCCCGCGAGGAGCATGTAGGAGTCCTTGTCTCCGATGGGGATGGCCGAGTCCGCGAACCACCCGTTCGCGAGCACCCGGAGGCCCGTGGACTTCCTCGCACCTTGGCTCCCGACGAGGACGACCATCGTGTCCATCTTGCAGCCCGGATCGTAGATGCGGGCGACCGCGCCGATGGCGAACTTCACACCCGCCTCGCTCAGGAACACGCTGGACCCGGTAGCTCCGAAGCCCTGCTCGAACATCGCGTCGAGCCGCCCCGTGCCGTCCCACGTCAGGCCGTCGAGGTAGTCGCGGACGGGGTGGAAGGAGTTGCTGCGGGCGATGCTCACGATGGCCTCCTGCACGATCTGCGTGCGGGAGGAGAGGTTGTAGCGGCGCTCGATGTCGAGGTTGATGTCGGTGTCGATGTGGTCGGCGGCCCGCTCCTGACCGTAGAAGAGCTTCTGCGAGAACTCGTCGTAGCGGAAGTAGGCCCCGTTGTAGGTGCCGTCGTTCCGAAGGATGTTCTCCACGTTGCCGAGCGAGGCGCGAGGAACGCCCGTGCGCGGGTCGAGCATGAGCGTGTTCAGCACGCGGGGGTCGGCGGTCGTGAGCGTCACCGTGCGACGCGCGCGGCTCTCGGCGGCCCGCAGGGCGCTCTCCGCGTCCCGGCGCTGGCCGCGCGCGGTGCGAAGGTCGTTCTGGATGCGGGCGTGCGCCTCCGACTCCGCGCGGATGTTGTCCTCGGAACCGAACCGACGGGCGTTGCTCAACCGCGCCCGGATGACGTTCTCCTCGACTTGCAGGGCCGTGATGCGAGCTTCGGCAGCGGCCACGGCAGCTTGGGCGCGCTCGACGTCGCCCTCGGAGCGCGCGACCTGATCCTCGCGCAACTCCTCCACCGTGGCCGTCTCAGGGTCCGGGCGACCCAGCATCACCGGGCTGGTGATGTTTCCCACCGGTGCGCCGAGCGGGCAGCCCTCGCACGCCGAGCACATCTCACGGATGGCCGAGCAGGTACGAGGGCCGGTCTCCGTCATGGCGCGACGGAACTTGTCGGAGGTCTCCGCTGCCGTATAGCCGGGATGGGCGCTGCCGATCTCGTGGGCGCGGCTCTCCCCGTCCCGGCAGCGGGCGAGGATGGAGAGCCACGCGTACCACTCCGGCTCAGGGAGGGTCTGCGCGTCTTCGCGACAATGCCGCATGAAGGCGCATTGTTCCTCGATGCGTTCGAGGTTCTCGGTCTGGTGCGCCGTCTCGATGCCCGCGAAGATGCTCGTGCTGGCCGAGGTGCTCGCCGACGCCGCGAAGGGACGCGACGGGGCAGGAGCCGCAGGGCGGGCGCGGGTCGGCGGGAGCGGAACGTCCCCCGCCAAGCGGAGCGTCTCCTCCACGTTGAGGAGCGGGCCGCGCCGGTAGGTGTAGGTGTAGGGTGCCCCGGCCTTGTGGGAGGGCAGGAAGAAGATGCGACCGGGATCGGAGAGCGCGTCGAAGGAGATCCCCGCCGCGAGGTAGGTCCGCTGGACCCATGCCCAGATGCGCCGGTACTCGTCGGTCGAGACAAGCCGGGAGAGCGGGAAGATGACGCGGAAGCGCGGCTTCTCGGGGACGTGGCGATGGGTCGTGTGCGCCGCCACCTCCACCTCGGGGATCACGGCGAGGGCGACGTCGATGGTGACGTTGTCGCCCTTCCCGTCGAAGTCCAGCACGACGGCGCTCACGGACTCGACGTTGTTCTCCGTCTCGCCCTTCTCGCGCCCCTTGCCGGGACGGTAGGTCGCCGCCGACCACAGCGGGACGTTCTTACGCTCGGCACACTCGATCCATTGATCGAACGTGGCGGGCCAGTCCAGCTCCACGGGGATCGGATTCGTCTCCGTGAGCGACAGGAAGATGCAGCCGGGCAGCACGATCAGCATGGCACGCACCGATACGACGCCCAGCCCAACCGCACGGGGATGCGGCGGAATCTAGGCTCAGGGGGGAGGGTTGAGGGGAAGGCAGGAAGGTGGGCCGCGCGGTTCAACCGCAGGCGTTCCACGTCATGTGTCATACGCCGGGGGCGTTGACCCGGCAAGGGTGACGCCGCAGGATTCTTAGACGACGCGCATCGCGCAGAACGCGGACAACGCCGCCTTCGCGGCCGTGTGGGCCTTGATCGCGGCCTTCACGGCGTCCTCGGTGCGGGAGACCTCGGCGGCGAGGTAGCGTTCGAGGCGCACGCTCGCGTTCTCCTCCGCGTCGCGAGTCTCCTCGTCCTCCTCGGCGTCGTCGGGGAAACCGGAGAGGTTGCGGGCGAGGCGGGTCGCGAGCTTCTTCTGCTCGACGGGGTGCCGACGAAGAAAGGCGTTCGCCTCCTTCACCGTTGCCGGGTCGCGCACGGCGGCGTAGATGAGAGCCGAGACGTTCGTCACGTTGTGCTTCTCGTAGACGTGATGGAGCAGGATCTCGGTGGACGGGTCAATCGCGACCGTCGTCCACGCGGCGAGGCGCGGCGGCGTGAACTCGGCCGGCGAGATCGTCGTCTCAGAAGAGGCGCAGGCGTAGATGAGAGCACGGATGAGGCTGCTGCGGGACACGCCGGGATGTTCATTCTGGAACGGTGCGAAGTCCGCGACGGGCATCTTGATGGGCAGGGTCAACGACATGATGGCTCCGGGGATGAGCGACAACTTCATAGTCGCAGTCGTCCTAGTCGTCAATGACGCTACGCACATTCTCGGTCTGCACCGGTGAACGACGCCGAGCGGGTCATGCTTTCCATCGATCCGGGCCTGCGCGGCTGCGGCTGCGCGTGGTGGGCACGGAGCGACGAGGGCTGGACGCTGACCCGCGCCGAGTACGTCCCCGCGCTCGCGCATGAACCCGAGGACAAGGACGACGACGGTCCCGTGGCATGGAACGCGATGGTGGGGGCCGTGGAGCTTGCGAGCGCGGAGTACGACGTGAACGTGGTCGCCGTGGAGCGCATGAAGGTCTACGTCCGGGGCGTCGGCGACCCCCGCGACCTCCTCGCGCTCGCGGCCATCGGAGGCGGGCTCGTGCGCGCCTTCCCCTCGGCGCGGCCCATCGGACTGCTCCCCTCCGTGTGGAAGGGGCAGACCCCCCGCGAGGTGCAGGGGGCGCGGGTGGAGAAGCAGGTCCACGCGCGCGGCTGGTGGGACCGGGTCGTCGTCCCGAAGCGGAAGACCCACCTCAACGACGTGATGCACGCCGTCGGGATGGGCCTGTTCTGCGTGGAGCGCGGAAGGGTCTAGGTGGTTGGGGAGGAAGGGGTCGAACCTTCAACCTACGGAGTCAGAGTCCGTCGCTCTGCCGGTTGAGCTACTCCCCAGCATCCTAGACGAAGGGTTCCTCGACCACGACCGTGCGGCGGATGGTCACGCCGCCCGGATCGACCTTGACGGACTCGATGCGTCGCTTCGCCATCTCCGTGCGGAGGAGGTCGATGATGCCTCGAAGCTGCGCGAGTTCGTCGTTCCCCTGCGTGGTCACCGGGGTATCCGCACGCGGCGGCTGGACATCGGGAGGCGTCGCTGCCAGCACCTCGGGCGGAACCTCGGAGGTGGGCACGGTCGCGATGCTCGTCGCGAAAGGTGCGGGCTTAGACGGATGCAAGGTGACTGTCCCCACGGACGGTATATCCCCCCGAGGAGATACGCCATGTCGTGTGCATGAACTGTGGTAGATGAAGCCCTCCACGCGCACCTCGTCAAGATGCGGGAAGCGAACGATTCCTAGCGCCCTACGCGCCCACAAGACCATCGTGTCGTTCGCACCGACGGCGACGAAGACTTCCTTGTCCGTCGCGGCCGGGTTGTCCGCGAAGAACGCGACCGTCTTCTTCCAGAGCGGGAACTTGCGGAGATGCTTGATCCGGCGGTCGGTCTTCTTCGTGACCGTACCAGATCGCTGCTGCCTTACCAGCGCGCGCTCGGCTGAGACCGTCACCAGCTCACGGGGGTCGCTCGGGAAGAACGTGTCAGACTCCAGCGGGAGCGGCTCGATCCCGTGCTTCTTGCACCCCTTGAGGTACTCCTCCTTGACCACGGTGTAGCCGTGGCTCGCTCCGCCGCCACGACGGATACCCAGCTCCTTTCGTGCGCGGGACGCCATCGTCGAATCTTTGAGGACGAGGGCCGCCCTCACTTCCTTACCGCTTGCTCCGGGGTTCTGCGCGAGGAAGAGAAGCAGATCGTGTCCCTTGTGTCGTCCGGCCACCGTGGGCATACCCGGTGCGCCGAACGGCGTGCTGGGTTGCAGGGCCGTGAACATCACCTCGCTGTCCTCGAACGGAATCGGCGCGACACCGTGCTTGCGGCATGCCTCCTCGTACACAGCCTTTCTCACCCGATACCCGGACGGACGCATCCCCCTCCCGCTCGACCACCGAAGCCCAAGCTCAAGACGAGCATCCGCCGCGATCCCGAAGTTTCGCAGGGACAGCGCATCGCGCAGCATCGCGTTCGACACGCCGGGATTCGCCGCGAGGTAGCGGAATACCTCTCGAAACTGCTGCTGGTAGGCGATGTGTGCGGGTGTACGACCGATGGTCGGGGCGGGGGTGGGAGGTGTCGGTGCAACCGCCGACTTCACGCGAAACACCTTCCCGTCCTTCGGGATGTCGATGGGGGTCACGTTGATCCGCGCGCAGGCATCCCGGTACCTTCTCGCGTCCACTTCCACGTAGGGCTGTCGCGCACCGTGCGAAGAGACCCCGAACTCGATGCGGGAAACGGGCGAGAGGCGGTCTACCATCCAGATGGAGCATCCGGCTCGAAGGGCGATCTCACGGTTTTCGATAGCCGGGTTCTCCGCGATCAGCTTGCGGATCGCGCGAAACGTGCCGTCGCGTGCGGCTGTCTTGAAGCTACTAGGTGCGGACATGGCAGGTTCTCCTAGCGGGGAGCGAGGGTTCACCTGTCCCATACCCATCGCATTGTCGGTTGTCAAACGCTTGATGAAAGATCGCGGGCGGTGGACGCACGGTCTTTCGTGTAGCACTCCCTCCGTGCTGTCATGGTAGCGCGCTCGGGCACCGCGTCGTAGACTGCCCTCGACCCCCCGTTGAACGGAGGAAAGCCTCGTGAACGTCCCCATGCCGAAGGTCGGGCTGCTGAAGCCCATGTCGCGCTCCATGTGCGTGACGTTGCCGTCGGGGTCGGGCACGGTCGAGAACCGCGTACTCCTCGCGGACCAGCCGACCGGCGCGCTGCGGAACTTCCTGATCGACCACTACGCCTCCGACGACCAGATCGAGGAGGCGTTCAACGACGCCGGAGGCTCCATCATCGCCCGCTGCACGCACGGGCGCGAGCCTCGCGCGATTCGCTTCGTCCGCGACGATGAGGGACACCCCGCGCTCCATCTTCACGATGCCGCGCCTACGAGCACGGTGGAAGTCCGCGTCCTGCTCGCTGAATCGGTGCGCGCATGACCCTCCGTCACGGTCTCCGTCGCGCCCTCTCCGCGTCCATGACCCTCGTGGACGCCGAGGGAATCGTCGCCAGCGCCGACCTCCTCCACGACCAGCCTGCGGGCGACCTTCGTACTTTCCTCTCGCGCACCTACGCGAGCGGGGAAGCGGTCGAGGACGCCTTCCGCGATGCCGGTGGCACCATCCAAGTCCGCACCCGCGCGCTCGGGAAGCCCGTCGAAGCGGTCACGCTCGACGTGGACAACGCGGGCCTCCCGGTCCTGTTCCTTGTCGGAGGCGGCGCGGGGACCGTCCTCGACATTCGCTTCGCCATCCCCCACTCCTCGGTCGGGTAGTCCGACCGCGCTCAACACCCGGCCTTCGGGCCATTCATCAAGGACATCACCATGGCTGCTCCTACTCCCGTCAACGGTTCCGCTTTCGCTCGTTCCTGCACCTTCCAGCTTGACTGCACGGGCGCTGGCGACGTGATGACGAACGTCCAGCTTCTCGCCGCTGCGAGCGTCTCGGGCGCTCTTCGCACCCTTCTCTCCGCGACCTACGCGAACGCCGCCGCCGTCGAAACCGCTTTCCGCAACGGTGGCGGCCAGCTTACCGCGCGCCTCACGGCGGGCACCGCGATCTCCACGTTCGGCTTCGGCGTGGACGGCGGCGGTCTTCCGACCATCGTGATCGGGCTGGGCGACGCGACCACGGTCCTTGAGTGCAAGATCGAGCTGGCGCACACCGTCAACGCATGATGCGCTAGGGCGAACAGCCCCAGCACAACGCCCGTCCCGACGACCTCGGGGCGGGCGTTTCTACATCCGCGCATCGCGACGGGAACCCTAGCAGATCAGCACATCCATGTGCTGAATCCGTGCTCGCCGTAGCACTTCATCCCCCCGGAAACGCAGGCACGACGCGGGTTTCTGTCATATGTCCGTCTTGCGGGGTAGTATCTCCCCCGTGTACGCAGAGAGAGATGTCCACTTCCCGCCAGAACAAGCCCCGGTACGCACCGGACGCACAGGTCATGCGGCTCCGCAAGGCGGGATGGACCTACGAAGCGATAGCCCGTTCGCTGAAGGCGAGCCTACGCGAGGTCTACCGATGGGCCGCTGGCGATAGCCGCCCCCTCGGGGTCTACGCCGACATGCTCGCGGACCTTCCTACGCAGCCCGCGCGCGTCTCACGGCTCTTCCGCCCGAGCGAGCCGGAGCAGGAGCGCGGCGACCTCCACGAGATGATCGGCGGCGAAGGCTCCGGGGGAAGCGAAGTGGTCGGGGTCGGTTCGGACGGCGAGGGTCGCGAGTAGCTCCCCCGCATCGTCCTTCACGAAGGCGATCTCCACTACGGCGACGGGCGTGCGGGCTTCCACCTCGCGCGCCCACCTCGCTTCCTGGAGGTCTACGACCTTCACGCCTGCTCGGGCGGTGCCTTCGGCTTGCGTCCGCCGCGCTTCACGGGGGCGAGCGGCTTCGGTTCGTCACCCTCGGCGGCCTTGAGCGCCTCGCGCTTCGCGCGCTCCGCGTTTCGACGCTCACGCGCGGCCTGATCCACCCGCGCCCGCGCCTGTCGGATCTGCTCGCGACGGGCAGGGTCGATCTCCACCTCATCCAGCGAGAGAATCTTCACCGGCTCTGCGGGGACCGGCTCCTCCTTCGGAGCCTTGTTCCCGACGGCGTAGGACACCACGAGGCTCTCGTGGACGCTCCACACCTTCGTCTCCAACGGCTTCCCGTCGCAGTCCTCGGTGTCGAGGCCCTTGCAGCCCGTGAGGAGGATGTTCTGCCGGAGAAGTCCGTCCCGCGCGATGCCGTCGCACTCGACCGGCTGCACGTTGCCGCTGATGTTGAGGATCACAATGGTAGTCATGCCAGCCGACTAACCCGCCTGGAAAGGCCCGTAAAGACGACAAGAGCCGCCCCCCGGTTGCCCGAGGAGCGGCTGCCTGTCACGCCGTCTGGGTGACTAACCCGTTCGGCGCTCGATCATCAGGCCGACACGCCGTAGTACACCGCGTAGTCGTCGCCCGACGCGCCCACGGAGGCGTCGAGCGTGATGGTGTCGGCGGCCAGCGTGTAGTCGTTGGTCTTCATGCGGAGCACGCCGTTGACGAACACCATGAGGGCGGCGTTCTGGGTCTGCGGGGCGCTCGGGAGCACGATGTCGAACGGAGCCGAGCCGGAGAGCGTGCCGCTCGCGTAGGCGTCGAAGCGACCGATGGCGCTCTTCACGTCCGCGTTGAGCTTCGCGTAGGTCACGTTGCCGTCCGCGATCTTCGCCGTCACAACCGCGCTGTCCGCGATCTTCGCCGTCTCGACCGAGGCGGTGGTCAGGTTCGCAGCGAAGATGTCCTTCACGGCAAGCTGACCGGAGCCGTCCACGAAGATCGTGCTGGCGTCCACCTTGATCGCGAGGCCCTGGTTGCTGCTGTCGATGGCCGGGACGATGTTGCCCGTCGCGCCCGCGTTCAGCTTGACCTGGAGGCCCGTGCCCGCGAAGGCAGCAAGACCACCGTCGGCCTTGATCTTGGCCTGCACGTTGTCGGAGAAGATCTCAAGGCCCGGACCCACGTTCACGTTGAGCGTGTTGCCGACCTTCGACAGACCCTCACCGGCCACGACCTGACCCGCGCCGGAGAACTGCGACCAGTTCAGGGCGTCGGTGCCGACCACAGCGGCGTCAGAGGTGCAAACCCAGCCGGAGTCCGCGAACGCCGTGCCCTGCTCCACGAACGTGAACGCGCCAGCGGCGTTGGAGCCGACGGCCATGTCCGCCGAACGGGACCACGAACCAGCGGCCACGACGTAGATGCCGTTCTCGATGGCATCGGTCTGCGCGGCCACGAGGATGCGCTGACCAGCGGAGAGCGCAACGCCATCGATGGTCTGCGTGCCCGACAGGGTGATGTTCGCCATCTTGCTGATCGCCACGCAGGACGCCTTCACGTCGAGGCCCTGCGCCACGCCGTCAACGTACTGCTTGGTCGCCGCGTCGGCGTCGGCCACCGGGTTCGCGAGGTTCGTCAGCTTGAAGCTGCCGGCGCTCACGTCCGCGCCGAACGTGCCGCGCAGGTCGGAGAACGACCACGTCGCGGTGAGGTCGGCCTTGCCCGGCGTCACGGCATTCGCGGCGATCTTCGCGGTCGTGACCTGAAGATCCTTGATGGCGGCAGTCTCGACCGAGTCGGCGGCCATCTTCGCGGCGGTGATGTTGGCGTCCGCGATCTTCGCGGTGGTGACCGCGGAGTCGGCAATCTTGGCGGTCGCCACCGCCGACGCGGCGAGCTTACCTTCGGTCACCGCGAGGTCGTTGATCTTCGCGGTAGTGACGTTGAGGTCGAGAATCTTGCTGGTGATGACCGAGTCCGCCGCGAGCTTCGCGTCGGTGACGTTCAGCGCCGCGAGCTTCGCGGTGGTGATCGCGGAGTCAGCGAGGTTCGAGGTGGACAGGGTGAGGGAAGCGATGTCGCTCCCACGAACGAAAGTACGAGCCATGAGAAGCCTCCAAGATGGAGTGTGGGGTGCATCCTGTTCCTACCCCCCGCGAGGGCGGGCGATAAGGTGACACGGCACCGAACCCGTCACCTAGAGTGCTACACGGAGTGCTATCGCCGCTCCCCGTTCGCCCTCAGTAGTAGATCATCACCACGTCGCCCTCCGCGAGGCCGAACGTGAAGAGGACGCCCGTCGCATCCGCGACGTAGTCGTTGTCCTCTCCTTCCCGCATCACGAGGCCCTGCCGCACGACCTGATGTTTCTTCGGGTCGGGGTCGAACGCCACCGCAGGGAAGAAGTCCTGTCCCGCCGTCGCGTCGAAGGTGAGGTAGTGCGTCCACCCCGAACTTCCCGTCGCGATGGGGGTGATCGTCGCCACGCCACCGACGTTGGTGACGGTGAACCCCTCCGCGACGAAGTTGATCGTCGTGAACGTCCCGAGGTCCGTGTTCCCGTTCTTGATCGTCACGCCCGCAGCACCGCCGCCCTGCGGGGCGACGATCAAGCCGGAGAAGCCGGGCGGGTAGACGTAGCGTTCCATGAGGGCGAGTACCTAGCACGCAGGGGGAAGAAGAGGGGCTGCGCCCGCAGGAGAACTACCGTCGCGTCGTGGGCGCGATCTTCATCGCCTCCTGCGCCGTAGACCAAATCCACAGCGACCACACGGAGACCGCAAGCCCCGTCGCGAACGTCGCGGCACGAAGCACCGGGCGGTCCTCGGGAAGGCTGCGCGAGGCGTACATGACGAGCGGGCCGCCGACAAGCCCCGCCGCGAGCCGCAGCGGCTGGACGGTCTGCTGCTCCGTGTCGTAGGACACGCAGAGGTACGAGCGGTCCTCGTTCCGCGTCATGCGCGACACCGTTCCCTCATCGGGGAGCGTCTCGCCGCGCACGCCGGGGTATCCGTAGTGGTTCATGTCTTCCTCCGACGGTTCTTCATCGCGTCGTAGGCCGCCGTGAGGCCCCATCCCGCCGCGAGGACGCCCGCAACGAGGAGCGTCGTGTTGAGCTTCTTGCGCTCGTCCGACAGCGCGTCGCCGTAGACGCGCTGCCCCGTGGCAACACCGTTGTAGGCATCGAGGCCCGGCGCGATCTTGTAGCGGAGGTAGTCTGCCGCCGCGTGCAGACGGTCCTCGGCGGTGTTGATCTTCAGCAGCACCCACGCAGGAAGGTCGTCATCGTCCTGAAGCGCGTTGTGGAGGCGCGAGGCGTCCATCGCGATCCGGGCGAGCTGTTGACGGGCCATCCGGCCTTCGAGCGGCATCGGGTAGTCGAGGTTGCGTCCCATGCTTCACCGTCCCGCGCGCTGGCGGAGCAGGTAGAGGGCTTCGAGGTGCTTGTCCGCGAACCCGGCGAGCACGTTGTTCACCGAGAGGGAGTAGGCATCCTGACCGAGCAGTCCGTTCGCGTCGTTGAGACGGCTCAGGGTCTCCTGCACGAGGCTCATTCCCTTCTCCGCGTCCGACCCGCCGCCCGCCTCGATGCGCTGCGCGAGGTCGTACATGCCCGTGATCGTCGTGACGGGGTTCACCGCCGACGCCGGACCCACCGCGAGGATGACCTCTCCGATGCGGTCGATCTCCACGGCGCGGTCGGTGTAGAGGCGCTGGTAGAGGAGGTGGTCGCCGTAGTAGTCCTGCCCCTTCGACCGCCAATGGTAGACGTGAAAGAGCATCTGCTCGACTTCGAGCGCGGTGTGGACCGCGACGAGCGCGTTGACGAGGGCGGGGTTCATCGGGACTCCTTGTCATCGAACTGCGCGCGGTAGCGGGCCATCTCCTCGGCGGCCTCGTAGAAGCGGACACCGCTTCCGACCATGAGGAACAGCCCCGCGCCACCCGTGACCACCTTGAGCACGTCGGAGCGAACCTGCGTCGCCGCCACGAGAAGCAGCGGACCCACCAGCGCCGCGTTCAGCAGGCGCATCGGCTGGTAGAAGTCCTCCTCCTTGTCGTAGGAGACGCACAGGAACGGCTGGAAGCGCATCTCCTGATGCGTGGCCGATTCCGCGTCCGGCGAGACGCCCATGCGGCCCGCGCTGGAGGAGAGAAAGGTAGGGGAGGCATAGGTACGCATGTGCCCGAAGGTAGCACGGTACCGTCTGCGCGCCGTCCACATCGGGTACTCCGAGTGCTACGCGCGTACCCTTCGCTCTAGACGAACGTCGTCGCGGAGGTCGCGACCGCCGTTGCCCACTTCCGCAGGGCGTCCTGACCCTCGCGGGTGTCTTCCCACTTCTCGACGTAGGGCTGGTCGTTGTTCGGGTGCTCGAAGAACGGGTCACGGCTGCGCTGCCACGCGATCACGTTCGCGTCGTCGGGCTGCGTCGCGAACCCGAACCAGCGGAGCGTCTCCAGCAGGTGCATCCCGACCTTCCCGGTGTGCCAATGCAGCCCCGTCACCACGACCCCGAGCTTCTTCCCGAGCATCGGGTACGGCTCGCCGTAGGACACGGCGCGGTTCTCCAGCGTGTTCATCCGCTCGATGACCTTCTGCGCGAGGGCGGACTGAGACCCCCACCGCGTCGAGGTCGAGAAGATGAACGTGTCGCACCACTCCAAGTTGTCGTAGACCATGCCCATCTCGTCGCGACCGCCGTACTTCTCCGGCTCCTTCTGCGAGAGGTGGTTCGCCCAGCACCGGTACTTGCCCGACTCGGGGTCGGCACAATGGGTCTTGCCGTTCGCGTAGCAGGAGAGGTTCTCCACGATGTGGATGTCGTTGGCGTTGAGCCAGCGCACCTCCATCAGCGGGAACATGCGACCGAGCGTGTCGAGACCCGACCGCGTGAGCGACGCGGAGGAGGACTCCGCCGGGCGGTGGGTGGAGGTGTGGAGAGCGAATACGCGGCGAACCATGACAACCCCCTAACCCGTCGTCTTCGTGTACCGCTGCCAGAGCCACACGAACGCGCCGACGGCGACCGACCCTGCCACCACGTTCCGCACGAGGTTCTTCCGTTCTCCGGTGACGCCCGTGTCGCCGTACCCCACAGCGTGCGTCCGCTGCCGCCACCAGCGCCGGTCCAGACCCGGAACCGGTGCGAGGAGGTCCGCGTAGGCGTTCGCGACCTGCTCCTCGACCACCGCCTCGTGGGCCGCGTCGTCGTAGGGGTAGCCGTTCGGGCGCGGCTGCGACCGAAGTTGGGCGGCGAGCGCCGGCTGCGCGGTGATGAGCGTGTGGGCCAGCTCGTGCAGGACGAGCCACTTCACGCTGTCCTTGGTCTCCGTCTCATCGACGTAGAGCGTGACCGTGCCGTTTCGTTCCGCGACCGCCCGGTACGGGTACTTCTCCGACGCGGGAGCCTCCGGTCGCCGGCGGAACACGAGCGTCGTGCCCGGCACCGCGCGCTTGCCGACCTCGTAGAGCCACTCGGGACTGGGAACGTAGTCGAGGGTGTTCACGCCGTAGACGACGCGCAGGTTCCCGTAGCGGACGAACGGCTCGCCCCGAAACGTCCCCGACGCCGGGTGCAGCACCACCGGCTCGCTCGCTCCCGGTGGGACGAACGCGAGGCCGGAGGCGAGCGCGATGGCGGCCTTGTACCCCATCAGCAGCGGCCGGGGTTGCGGCGCATGGGATTCTTGAGGCGCAGAATGTCTCGCGAGACCTTGCGCTTCTTCAAGTCCACGCTCATGTACCCGAAGTCTGAGGCGACCACGGAGCCGTCGTCGCGCTGCATCATGTTGTCGGGCGTGAGGTCGTGCGAACGGAAGCCCAGCGCGTCGAGCACCTTCACCGCGTTCGCAAAGGCGAACTCGGGGGCCTCGGGGTAGTTGGCCTTGAGGTACTTCCACGCCGCCTCGTCGTGAACCTGCCCGAACCGCCGCGCTTTGGAGATCTTGCCGATGCGGTCGCGGTTCTTCGCGGAGAGAGGCGTGAGACGCTCCAAGAGGATCGCGTACAGGCCCTTTCCGAGGTCGTACACCTTCGACACGTCAGGGATGCCCGCGTCGAGGGCGACGTTCTCCATCTCGGCCATGACCACCGCGTCGGTCGGGTCGAAGGTCACCTTCACGACCCACTCGGGGTAGTCCTTGAGCGCGTAGACGTGCGCCGCCGTCCCCGTTCCGAGGAGCTTGCCCGTCTTCAGACCGTTCCGCGCGAGCACGTCCAGCGCATCGGACACCCGCCGGGCACGTTCCGCCTCCGTGGCGGGGAACCGGGACACGACGGCCTTGTACGCGGTGTCCCCGAACGTCGGGTCCGCGTCGTTGATCGCGAAGGGACGCAGGTCCACCATCGGGTTGCGGAGCATGGGGCGACGAGACATCACCACACGTTCCCCACGCGGCGCTTCATCGCTGCCTCGCGTTGACGGATCAGAGCCTCGCGGTCGTAGAGCACGTCCAGCAGCACCAGCCGACCCTCGTAGGTCGCGAGGTTGCGGGGCGAGAACTCGAAGACGTACTCGGCTCCGTAGTTCGCCGCCGTGTCGATGAGCACGCGCAGGGCTTCCAGAAGCGACGGGCGGACCCCGCGCGCCTCCGCGCAATCGTAGACCGCCTCGTTGATCTCGTACCCGGACCTGCCGCGCTTGTACGCGCCGCCGTAGGCTGGGGCGTAGGCATCGTCCCGGCACTTCTTGAGGACGAGGTAGTCCCGCCAGCCCACGGGGTCGTCGTCTTTGCGGAGCGGCGACTTGTAGAGCGGCATCGTGAACACCGCGCGGTCGTGGGTGTGCCCGAACCGCTCGACGGCGGGGAGGTGCGGGTTGCGCGGCGCTTCGTCGTGCGCCATCGCGAGCAACTCCTTGTCGTACACGTCGTCGGCGGAGAGCACGAACACCCGCGCCCCGCCGCTCGCCGGGGGGTTCTTCTCGACGTATGCGGTGGAGAACGCGCCCTTGCCGATCTGCTTGAGCGGGATGACCTCATCCGGCGTGTAGAGCGTACCGCGCACGAAGCGAAGCTCGTCGTGCGGATTCGGACGCAGGCGACGGACGTAAGCGCCTCGGGAACCGACGCGGCGGGCGTAAGGACGGGACATGCCCTCTCCTACCATGCCCACCGCGCTCCCG